>Ga0073928_10007637_pt1 | contig 13894 bp, 8 predicted proteins | sample PaiPotPPA55metaG_FD_76969 | JGI IMG/M metagenome (GOLD analysis project Ga0073928, IMG submission 76969) | Iron sulfur acid spring bacterial and archeal communities from Banff, Canada, to study Microbial Dark Matter (Phase II) - Paint Pots PPA... ... | reverse complement strand
CTCCATCGCACGCTGCAACTCGCGAAAGCGCTTTGTGCCGTCGCCGAGAATGGCAATGACGATGACTTTCCATTTGTCGGCTATCATCGCCATCGTGCGCTGGATCGGGCAAACGAGCTTGGTAGAGTAAGTCATGAGAGTTGTCTCCCGGGAAGGCCGCCGCGTGTGGAGGCGTATGAGGTTCCTTTCGGCCCCACGCTTTCCTTTTGTCCATTATATATCTAACGGGACAGTTGTGATTGACCCTAGAGCTAGCAGCTCAGACGGTATCCATCGGCTGCCGCCTAGTGATTGATCGTCCCCTTGGCAAGTGCATTGGGTTCGAGAAATATTTGATTGTGCTGGTAATCCAGATGCACCGTGAAATATTTGAGAAAATCATAGCCGACCAGGCCGTCCTCGTCCTTCCCGATCTGTTCCGCTGCGCCCGTAGGAGCCACGAGTTCAAGCATTACCCAATTCTCGAGGTTGATGCCCGAAAGCGAAAGGCTCTTTAACTCAGTTGCCCGGAGCTGTGTCAGACCGCCTCCGAGACTGTTGTAATATTGTATATAGGAACCGCTTACCCAGTCGACATCGGCGAGACGTGTGTTGGTAATTTCTCGCCCCTTTCCCTGATCCGCGACGTCATTCGGATGAGCGTCAGCAAATCGCGGTAAGATAATGCTCGTTGCCGAACCGGTGTCGACGACGATACGGTTTGCAGTAGACTGACCGATTTGCATGGAGACGTTGGGCACACCGTCGTCAAGTATGACCGGCACCTCGACCGCATCTGCCGGCGGCACGAACAAGGCTGGGTTCGTCGCAGTGAGAGTGACTTTCGCAAAATCGATGCTGAGCGTCGCATTCGCGATAAAATCATAACCGATCAATCCGATGGCATCTATGTCAGTGCTTGGGCGGTAATGCCAGTCGGGAAGCACCCACGCGATCGTATTCGACAGTGTGATGGCGCCGATTTGCATCTTCGGTATGAGGGCAAACGAGCGCACCCAACTGCCGGTCATTGTTTGCTCCTCCGGCCCAAAGCTCTTGAGTCCGAGTTTGGCGACGGCCTCGGAACTCACGTAGATTCCTGGAGCACCTGAATCCAACATGAAGTCGTAATCGTGACCTTCGATAGTGGCGCGGGTGATGAGATGTGGATCGGCCGCAAAATGCGCAACATAGCCTGTTTGCGTCATGTCGCCAGGTTGTCCAATGGAATGGTAACTTTGGTCGGCGATGAATTGTGAGTGACCCTCCTTATTTGCGATCTTGAGCGGCAGGCTTACGACGTTGACTCCGGCGGGGAATTGGACAAGCGTATCGTTCGAAAGCGGCATCGCCACATCGGCAGCGGAGGCCGATACGTTGTATCGCGTGGACAGCGTGTACTCTTCATCATTACGGGCAAGGCCCGTGCTGATAACAAGGCGCGAGGGATCGGTGTAGGGCCCAGCTTTGTGAAAATCGCTGAACGTATAGGTGTCACGCTCTTCAACGAATGGAATCTCGATGCGCGTTAACAGGAGGGACTTCTTATCGTAAAACGCCCACATCGGGCTGCCGCTGGCTAAGCGCGCCTCAATCACGTAGGCGGCCCCGGCGCCGGTAGTCTCGCCGAGCAGTTGTGGCTGCGAGCTTGGGCGAGAGGCGTAACGGGTCAATGCTTCAAAATCGATATCTTCTTCGCCCGCTGCGTCGTGAAGCAACGTGACTAACCCGTTCGGGTTCTGTCGCCAGCTTTGTCCGCTGACTCTACCATTCGACCATGAGATCGCACCGAGGTCAAGAGTTGAGCGATAATCGTCGCCAACTTCAAGTGCGCGCAGGGAACCCTTCAAACCCCACGCATTGACCGTACCTTGCACGGCTCGCGTTCGGTATGGAGTGTCGGAACCGTCCGCCTTCCTTGCCTTCGCAAGAACATCTTGAAGTGTCATTGTCGTCGGATTTATGCCGGCAGGACGGGCATAGGGATCTTTCGCGCAGACCGCTTGAGGAAACGCAAACGAAAATACAAAGAGCACCGCGCACATAAATGCGAAAAGCGGCGGGCGTGAAATATTGTACTTCACGGTAGCCTCCCGGTGGGTGAAATCTCCTTCACGCCTGTGTGGGCATTTCCTTGAGTCTGGAATCTGCATCTCAAAAGTAAAGCGGCCGGCAACCCGTGCCAGCCGCTCTTTACCGTAAAGACCTCGTCCCGAAATGTTCTACTACCTTACTACCACGTGATATCTCCGCACGAGACATAGCTATTCATGGCCGCCATGTCGCCTTTGTGCACGAGAATGGTCCACGTGCCGCCCGTCGGCGCGAGCGCGGGAATCGTGGTCACGGATCTACCGTCGACCACAGGCTTCAGCACAAACTTTGGCACGGGGTTTGGCTTCGCACACGTGCCGGGGTGGATGTGCGCCGGCTCGCTGGCTCCTTTGGGCTCGCCGTTCAAATCGATTATCAATGTTTGATGGCCGCCGCTTGGGCGCGTCAGCGTAGCGGTACCGTTTTGACCCGAGCCGCCGAGCGCGCGCATTGTGACTGCGAGATTGTTCGATTTTGCTTGGATCGCTCCAGGGAGCGAAACCAAGGCGACCAAAGCGAGGACAAGCCCAAGTCGGAACTTCATTAAGAGACCTCCTTTAAGCAAGGGGAGCGGCGGGCCGGCGTGACTTCGAGAGCCCGCCACCGCCCACCCCTCACCTATTCGCATTTATGCCAACCGTATGCCGAGTTCAGAGACGGGTCACTGAGAGGACAGGAGCCGGCTGCGCACGAGCACATAGATGCGTTCTAGCAGAGAAATTTTCCACCCGATGCAGCTCAGAAGGGAGCGCGAAGTGTTCAATGCAGAGGTCAACATTCGTGAACGCGATGATTGCGCTCGCGCTCGCCGTACCCGCTGACACCGGATTCATTTCCCGGGGGAAGCGTATCGCCGGCGTGACCATCCCCGACACGAAGGTGTCGCGGGAAGCGACCGAAATTGCGAGCGCATCTGAGCCGATTGAAATTTTCAATCACTCGCTGCGGACGTACTTATTCGCCGAGCTTATTGCGAAGACACAGAAGATTTCACACGACGCTGAGATCGTCTATATCGCCTCTATCTTGCATGATACAGGGCTTTCTCCGGCACATATGAGCCCCAAATATCCCTTTGAGGTGGACGGCGCGAACGTTGCGAAAACGCTTCTACGAAAGCATGGCGTTTCAGATATTCGGTCTGCGCTCGCTTGGGACGCAGTCGCGTTGCACGATAACGGTGGCATCGCACAACACAAGCAAGTTGAAGTTATGTTGGTGAACGCCGGAGTTGGTGCGGACTTTGGAGCCTATCTCGACACGCTGCCGCGCGCAGCAGTTGTGGACGTGTTACGAGCAGTGCCTCGGACAAACTTTATCGATATATTTCTTAACGCTGCCGCAACGGTGGCCAAACACAAGCCGTTGGCGGCGGCACACTCATTTGTGGCGGACGTAGGGTACTGCAAGGTGCCGGGATTTCACCTTCCGAGTTTTTGCGATGAAGTGCGTACCGATCCATTTGCTGACTACCGTTAGACGGCGCGCTGCTCTTCATCGTCGCCGGACTCGAAAACCGCGATGGTTAGATCATGCCACGCGTGCATAAAGCGCTTTTCGAAACGCCGGCGCTCGCGTGGCGCGAGGAGGATCGAGACAGCTTGGCTCGCTGCCGTGCCAGCCATTGCGACGGCGTCTTGTTGCTCTCGATCGGGCAGTGCGCGCACCATCGAGACTGCAGACTCTTGGCCGGGCGACGCGGAAACGGCAATCCTCAACGACTCACTCAGAACGCTTCGCATGTTTACCACGGCGCGCACACCGCCGAACGTCTCTTCAACGTATCTTTGGAGAGCTAAGACAAAGGCTTCATCGAGCGTCATACAGCCGATATCGTGCGGTCGTGCGTGTGGATGTACAAAGAGGTCATAGAGTGCAAACCTATCGCCGATTCGCAGCGCTGACTCCCACGCCTCAAGGCGAAGACGTTGCGCCTCGCGCTCGTTGCCAAGAGCATCGAGGGCAGCAGCCAACGAAATCTGAGCATAGCTCGCGAGCATCGGCGACCCATGGTGTGTGGCAAGTGCGAGCGCCGATTCGGCGACTTGCAGTGAAGCCGTTGGGTCTGTTGAGAGCACATGGCGAGCTGCCACCGCTTCAGTCAGCGCTTTCGTCCAGACTCGCGAGTATTGCTCAAAGAGTGCGAAGGGCGGATCCCAGCGTCCGCCGCAGAGGAGCGCCGCACGTCCGGCGATACCCGCCGCCCGGAGCGCGAAACCTCCTTCTAATGCGGCGATGACTGGCGCAGCACCATTGGCGAGGACAAATGCCTCCTCGTGAAATCCCTGAACATGCGAAAGCATCGCCCGTCCCAACGCCGTTCGAGCCATGATGTTGAGATCACGTCCATGAACGTCGAGGACTTCGACATCGTCAAGCGCGATGGCCGCTGCTGCGAGATCTCCTTCAATGAGTGCTTGGTCAGCTTCGCTGATTAAGACAAGCGCAAGCAACGATTCATCGTGACCTGCGAGCAGGCGCAGGCTCTGCAGTAGCGTTCCGCTCTTGCGCACATCATCGATCCTGCAAGCCTCGCAACGATCGAGCAACGCCAACTCGAAGGCTGCAGCGTCGTAACCCGGGCCGGAAACCTCTTCTAACTGCACGCGTATATCATCGCGAACGACCGCAGCCTGCTCGTTCTTTCCATGCGACACAAGATGGCGCGCGACCGCGCACAGCGCTAACAGGCGCCACGGCCCTTCGCACGCATCGATAAGGTCCAGCGTGACCTCACAATCGGCCCAGGCTGCCGTGCGAACAACATTATAAGCAGTGTCGCTCTCGCCGTTTCTCGAGGCTCTTCGGTAGATGTCGAGCGCGGCTCGTGGATCGATCGTCTCGACCATTCCGGCAAGACGCAACAATTGGCTTTGACTATCCGGAGGACGTCGCAGCTCTCGCTCGATGGACCGCGCGATCGCTTCGATCGCATCTGCCCTGTAACGGAAGAATTGGCGCGTTGATATGTTCAACGCTTTGGCGGTTTGTCTCGTCGTTTCTCCCTCAATATCGCAGCGCCGGATTATCTCGAGCCGCAAGCGGTCTGTGGGACTCGCGGACTCAAACGCTCTGTCGATGATCGTGCGCAGCGCCGCTGCCTCGTCGTCTGAACCGACAGCCTCACGTAATAGCACCGCCAGACGTTCGAGCTCAAGTTTGTGCGGTTTGCGCAACAGTCGTAGGATTTTCCGGACTTCTAAGTTTGTCCACCGCATGTTCTCTCATTTCTGGGTTCGCCCGATTAGCAATTTGATATGGCACTAACGTGGCACTTTCTGCACTGTGGCTCGGTCTCCAGTGCCTTCTTTGTGCCAAAGGGCCCGATGGCGCGGGAAAATCGGCTGCGCGTGCGCATAAGAGAGAACGGTCGGGGTCGGATGCGGCATCGCGATTGCGTTCGGCTGCGACTTACTATCCACCATATCTTCAAGGAGGAACGTTATGTCAAAAACCGGTTTCCTCCGCATCGCGCTTTTGGCGCTTTTGGTGCTGCTTGTCCAGGGAACATGGGTACTGGCCAGCACCACCGGAAACATCCAAGGCAAGGTGACGGATCAAAACGGCAACCCGGTTGCGGACGCGAGAGTCTCTGCGCAATCTCCGTCGCAAACGGCGGCGTCGTCCTCGGGAGCGAATGGATTCTATTCGATCCTTGGACTATCGCCCGACACCTACACTGTGACCGCAAGTAAAGATGGTTACGATCCTTCAACGGTCTTTGGTGTCACCGTGCAAGCTGACTATCAAGCGACCGCCGACGTCAAGATGCGCCAAACGATCAAAACCATCGGTCATGTTACAACCACCGCTGCTGCCAGTGTCGTCAGCAGAACGATCACGGGCGATCTGTATGCGGTCTCTTCAGCGAACATGAACAAATACCAGGGCGCAGTCGGCGGCGCTGAAAACCTGTATAGCCAAAATGGCGTGGTTGGCTCGCTGCCGGGCGTTGTGCGCTTGAACCTCGGTAGCGGCGGCGGCTACGGTGGTCAGGGCACTCTTAGCCTTCGTGGCGGGAGCTTCGACCAAGTCGGCTTCGAGCTCGACGGGATACCGCTCAACCGCGGCTTCGATGCATACAATGGCACGGCCGGTATGACGAACGGCATCGGCAACCTCCAAGTCTACACTGGTGGTGCGCCCGCGAGTGAGGGCCGCGCCATGTCTGGCTTTATCAGCACGACCATTGCCCGGGGACGATATCCGGGCGGTGGAGACATCACAGCGAGCGTCGGCTCGCCAATGTTCAACCATACGGTGAACGCCGACGTCTACGGTGGTACACCCGATAACCGCTTCACCTATTACATCTCGACCTTGGCACTGAACGGTTACTACAATTTCGTCAACAGCTCCAACCAGGCGAACACTGCTGTTGTTGTTCCGGCCAACGACCCGGGATGCAACGCTTTCAACGCAGCACGCAGCTCGGCCGGCGCCTTTGGCGTCACTGGGTCAGTCCCCCAACTGACCGGAGGCGGCTACCTCAACTGCTCGGTGACAAACGTGTTGTCACAACCCCAATACCTTGGCGTGACCGGCTCAACGCCGGTTGCGGCAGAACGCGATACGGTGACAAACCTCAACTGGAACATCGCGCACAATGGCCTCAACGACAATCTGCAAATGCTCTACGACGTTGGAACAAACGTCCAAGCTCCGTTCGTGGTCTATGGGACCATCAATCAGGACCACTCGGTCTCAAACGTGTGTTGCCTGACCGGATTTGATGGGAAGGCATTGACTTGGTTCACAGGATCCTACTATCAAGGACAGATCAACCAACCCTACGATCCCGCGAAACTCTTGACGCTGACTTATCCGACGGCGGCCGGCGGCCAAGGGGAAATTCCGCCGACCTTTGCCGACAGTAACATCAACCAGTATTCGTACGAGAAGATCGGCTACACAAGAGCTCTTAGCCAAACGTCGTTTCTGCGGCTGTTTGGTTATGCAGGCTACTCCCAATATACAACCGATGCGCCAATCAACATCGGGTATTGGTATCAGCTACACGATAACAACACCGGTGCGAACCTCACGTATCAAAACCAGCTCAACCAATCTAACCTGCTCACGCTTACGGGTGACTGGAACAGAGATAAAACGTTGCGCCATCTCTACATCAACACGTCCAATCAACCGACGTGCTTGATTCCAGGGGCGCCGCCCACAGACGGTCCGTGCAGCGCTCCCGGGCAGATTGTCGAGAGCATCGGCTCGCCCTTTACTCACTACTCGTACACAACTCCGGAAGACTGGGCTGGAGCACTCACTGACAAACTACGGGTTGGGGATAAGCTGTTGTTTGATCTAGGAGTTCGTTACGACATCTTTGGCTTCCAACTGATGTCGCAGGAAGGTCAAATCACCGGCACCAATGGCGTTGCCTTCCAAGCTGAGGAGAAGCAGGGTCAATGTCTGCACGGCTTTGCGTACTCACCGAGCGATCCGACGTGGCCAACCTCGACTGGTCCTCAGAACTGCTTCTCGATTCTGACGGCACTGGGCGGCAAAGATGCTCCCGGCGCAAACGCTTGGCAAAACAGTGGCAGCTACTACGGGCTGCAATATTGGAGCCCGCGGTTTGGAGCAACGTTTACAGCCGATCCGAGCGACGTCTTCCGTGTCTCGGCCGGTCGCTACGTGCAGGCTCCGAACTCGGCGTTTGTCCAGTATGGCTCGGACCCGACGTGGGGGCCAGCCGGGCTCGTTGGACAGCTCAACGAGTTCTACGACCTGCTTGGCTTCGGCGCGGTCCATCCGATCAAAGCCCAGGATAGCACGAACTACGATCTGTCGTGGGAGCACGACTTCCGCGGCGGGCTTTCCGCTAAGTTGACGCCGTTCTACAGAAACACGCGCGACCAGATTCTCACGTTGCCCCCGAACCCGGTGAATCCGAGCTTCGTGACCGGGTACAATTTCGGCAACGCGAAGATCAGCGGCGTGGAGTTCCTCGTCGGCAAGAACCTGACGGCGGCGAGCGGCATCGGGGGCACCCTTGCAGCGACGTACACGAACTCCAAGATCCGCTTCTCGGCGCCTCCCGGAGGCCTTTCGAACCCGATCAACGTTATCAACACCAATATCACAAACTACAACATGTACTACGGCACAAACTACGCCAAGCTGGATCCGAATGGTCTCTATTCACCATCGTACGTCCAGTTCGCGGGTAATGTCAGTCCGTCGTGGGACGTGCGCTATGTTGTTAACCTGAATCTCGATATTCGCGAGGCCGGGTTCGACTTCTATCCAACGTTCAACTACCAATCCGGATATCCGTATGGTGATCCGGAGCAGTTCGCAGACTATCACTGCGCGCACACGGCTGGCAATCCGGCCAACGCTCCGGGTTGTATTCCGCTGCCGGCAGGCAAAACAGCGGCCCTGGGCGGTATCGGTCCCGACCCCTACACCGGCGTGTTTGATACGTACGGCGCATTCAAAGGACCATCGTGGTGGACGCTCAACTTGGGCGTTTCTCACGACATAGGCCACAACCTCAAAGCATCGATCCTGGGGACGAATCTCCTCGCTGGGATTCATAACCAAGGTTATGCTTGGGAACAACCGACGAACCAACTCGTGACGGGCTACGCCGACAACACCAACTATAGCCAAGTCCCGTACGGCATATTCATTCCGGCAAAACCGGCGAATGCGTACTACGGCGACAGCTATTGGGGTTATGCGAATGCCGGCGTTTTGGATCAGCGCTCGTACATCTTCCAAGTGACAGCGAAAATCTAACCGACTGGGTTAGAGGCGTCGTCTCTCGACGACAACAGCGGCCGCCACGTACCGGGGCGGCCGCTCCTTTTTTTTGCGAGTCTTAGGCTCTGAATGCTCTGACCGCTGCGGCTGCAGCATAAATATCCGCTCGCGTGCGGGGCACAAGCGCTCGTGCGTCAGTCGTCCACTTGGCGAGCAGCATTTGAACGACGCCGAGGCGTCCTGTTGCGAAACTGTGCGCGGAGCCTGCGAGCCAGAAACGCCAAATGTTGTAGTTGGGGTCACCGACGATCGATCGCGCGCGGCTTTCGTGTGCCTCGAGCCGGCGAACCCAATAGCGCAACGTGTGCGTGTAGTGCTCGCGAAGGTTCTCGACATCTCGTAATTCGAATCCCGCCCGCAATGCCGCATCGGTCATGAGCGCGAGGCGGGGCATTTGGCCGTCGGGAAAGACGTAGCTTTCGGTAAAGCGTGACCGCTGCGGGAAAAAGCGCTCGGCCAGGCTTTGCAGACCCGTCGCGCTCGGTTGTTGCGCGACGATGCCGTGATTGAGAAAAAGACCGCCCGGAACGAGCGCGTCAAAAACGGCCTTGAAATAACGGTTGAGGTTCCGGTCGCCGACGTGCTCGACCATCCCGACGCTTGTCGCCTTGTCGAAGGGCCCCAGATCTGCCAGCTCGCGATAATCGAGCAGCTCGACACGACAGCGCCGCTCGAGATTCTCTTCGGCGATGCACGCCTGCGCGTATTCCGCTTGCCTGCGGCTCAACGTAACGCCGACGACCTGCGCGCCGTACTCGCGAACAGCAAATCGTACGAGACCGCCCCATCCGCAGCCGACATCGAGTAACCGCTCGTCGCGCTTCAAGCGGAGTTTTCGGCAGATAAGATCGTATTTGCGCACTTGAGCGCGATCGAGTGTGTCCGCGTCATCGGCGAAGTAAGCGCATGAGTAGGTCATGTTCTCGTCAAGCCAGAGCGCGTAAAAGTCATTCGAGACGTCGTAGTGATGCGCGATGGCTGCGCGATCCCGTTCGATTGAATGCACGCGCCCGCGGAGGCGCGCTCGCCGTGGGGTTTCTTGGCGGTCAAACGGAAGCTGTGGTAGTCTTGCCGCCAGCGCTGCGATGGAAATCCATTCCCGGGGCGTGCGCGCCGCGGCAACGTCGTCCATCGCGCACAGCGCTCGCTCGATGCTGCCCTCAACCGCTATCTCACCGCGCACGACCGCTTCGCCGGCACCGAGATCGGAAACTCGCGCCAGCAAAACACGTAAGATGGCCGGCTGACTTAAGATGATCGTTGCCTCAAGCGATCCTCTTGGCTCGCGTAACACCGTGCCATCGGCCAGTGCAACAGCGAGGGGCGTATCGATGCCCGCGAAGGCACGACGTACAATTTCGGAGGCTAACTCGACGCCGTCCGCAGCCTGCACAGAGGCAATTGCTTGAGCCGGTTGTTGTTCTGAGGTTGTCGGCATGATGCTCACCTCACGCTTGTGCGAGCATCCTAAGACTTTAGGCGCGCCTTGTCAACGCGAGCGTCACCGGCAAAGGCTCGCGGGGGCTCTTTGACTAGTTAGCTGAGATCCGCAGGTCGTCGACGCGGGGATCGTAGGGAACAAACCCCATCGCAACGTCGTGGCGCTTTCTTGCCAACTTGAGATACTGCATTGCAACCTTGCGCTGCTCGAGCGCATCGTACATCAATGCCAGATAGTAGAATGGCTTCGGCCGCTGCGAAAGGAGGCGAGTCAACGAGGCTTGCGCTTCGCGCCCGCGGTGGGCTTTCGCAAGCAGGCGAGCGCGCTCCGCCGCGTACTCAGAATCAGGATTGAGCGCAATGGCCCGATTGATGGCTTTGAGCGCATCGTCCATGCGGCCATTTTGCTCTTGTGCAAGCGCAATCCCGAAGAATGAGAAGTCGGACGTTGGATCGAGGGTCGAAACGTCAGTAAATGCTGTCAACGCGGCGTCGAATTGACGATCGTAAAACAGCTGCCGGCCGAGAGCAAGATTAATAATAGGCGACGTCGGATCCAGTTCGGCTGCGCGACGCATCTCAGCGAGGGCATCCTTCTTATCGTTCCAACGGAACAGATACCAGCCATACCACTCATGCGCCGTGGCGTAATTTGGGTCGAGTCGGATGGCCGCCTGGAATTCATCGGACACTTTTTGGCGGTGACGGCCGTCTTCATACGCAAAGGCAAGCGACGCGTGGCACTCGGCGCACGCATTGTCTACTGTCACGCTCGTCTCTGCTGCATCCTTCGCCAATAGCCAATAGCGCTTGGATTCACTCGGAGACGTTGACACCAGCCCCAATATCGAGTACGTGTCTGCGAGACCTGAATATGCTTGCGCAAACTGAGGGTCGATCGCGATGGCAGATTCGAAACGCTGCAGCGCGATCTTAAGTCCCTCCGTCGATCGGCGGCTCCAATAGAAGCGCCCCTGCTCGTATGCAACACGGCCTTCTTCGCTCACGTTGTTCGGGGCGGTGGGCTTTTCGCTGCGGAGCGCGGCGAACACGGCTGCGCACGTCGCCACAGCCGCGATCGCCGCAAGCGCCTGTCTCCCCCAGGTGAGGCCTTTTCGCGACGAGCGCGTCACTGTGGCCAGTTCGCGTACATTCGGAACGAAGCGATAACCTCGTCCAGGGATCGTCGCTATGAATTCGTCGTCATCGCCGGCGATCTTAAACGTTCGCCGCAACACGTAAATGGTCTGCGGCACGTTGTTCGGCTCGACTGAACCTTCGGGCCAGACCGCTGCGAGCAATTCATCTTTACTGATGACAGAACCGGCGTGATCCAAAAGATAGGTGAGCGTCGCGGCACACTTTGGATTGAGCTCAATGGAGCGCCCACTTCTGTTCAGCGTTCCCGCTCGTGAGTCGAACTGATACCGGCCAAAATCTTTCACTGCTGCCTCGTGCTGTCCCAGGCGCTCGATTTCGGCGCGCTCTCAGTGAAATGCTCTCTCGGCGCGGCGTGGCATAACGATGGCATTCTGTAGACACAAAGTATGATTGAGCGTGGAGCGATGGCATGGCACAGGCACGATGCTCGTAATTGGCCATCAAGAGTGACTTTTTGTTCCGCCGGCTGGAACTTGACGGTTGGCGGGAGGCGTGGTAGCCAGTTTCAAGATTATTGAACGATTCTTGATTGCTTTGCATGCACTGGATGCGTATGGTAGACGCGAGGTCTTCGCATGCTCACGTCACTGGAAGCCGCACATTTTCTGCGCCACTTGTACAGCCCGCTGGCGCTTCGGCGGTGCCGGGTCGCTCGGTTGATCTGCCGGGCACAGCGAGGAACACTCGTTGACGAGCAACTTCACGCGGAGGATATTGCCCTCATACAAGATGCGGCTGCGGCGTGCCTCGAGGCAGTCGAAAACGAGTCTCGCACGCTGCGCGGTGCGACGCAACGAAACCGGCAAAGCACCATCCTGCTCCGCTATGAAGTCAAAGGAGAGCCGCGCGAGATCGTCGCCGCAGATCTCGGCATTTCCCGGCGTCAATTTTATCGCGAACGGGAACGCGCGCTTGGAGTCTGTGCGGCCTTACTCAGCGACAGGATCCAGGCCGAGTGCTCAAGAGCCAACCTACGGCTCGATAGTCGCCTCGCTGCCGTCGATCGTCATCTTTAGTGGTGGAAGTCCATACTGTGCTGTCGCGTCGGTGATGCGCTTGAAAATGATCTTTGCCTGCGCAGGGTCAGCCAAGCGAGGGATGCCGCTCTCGCTGAGCTTCTTTCCGTAGCCGAGATCGACGGCGTAGAGTCTGAGTGTGGCGAGCTCGCCGTGCGCAAAGGTGCTCTGGGTAACGATGGTTTGAAAAACAAACGGCTCTGCAAATCCTGATTGCTCGTTCAGCGGCGCCGAGAGGTCCCAGCTCGTGGCGCGGTCCGGGTGGATGTATGCACCGTTGAGCGCGGCTCGGTTCTGCTGATAGAGGTCGTGCGAGAGCGGCAGCTGGATATCGCTCCAGAAGAAATTTGAGATCCCGTAAAAAATCGGTCGACCTTTGTAGATCTCGATTGGTCCGAGGTTGTGGATGCCGGTCGTTATGAACTCGTCCGCGCCGGAATCGATGGCGCGATGCGCGAGAGTGCGCAGATACGCTGCCGCAAGTTGCGGTTTGTCGGGGTCGTCGCAATCCAGCGAGCAGTCATGAGAATGCAGCGTCGCCACTAGGAAGTCCGCGTTCTGTTTGCCTTCTCGGATACTCTGATAAATCTCAGCCTGGTCTTCAGTATCCATTTCGTACTCGTAGCGAAATGAATTGGCAAGCCGAAAATTTTGGGTGAAAATGGACAAAGAGCTAGGAACGATGTTGCAGTGGTGCCTGCTGAGATGGCATGCAGCGTCGGCGAGCGCCTTCATCGTGGTGCGAGGCACGTCGACGTACTGCGTTACCGACAATGCGCTCACGCCAGGTCGGCCCGGCGCCGCACCCTGCGGTGGCAGCGCTGCGGCGGTGGGAAGAAACGTTGCGGCAAAGGACACGATACCGACGCGGCCTTTCGTGCTTTCGTAGAACGCGGGAGCTCGCGCGCGACCCCGATCTTCTCCGACACCTGCCCACACGATGCCGGCATCATCGAGCCAGCGGCTCGTTTCGCGCATTCCTTCGATACCCCAGTCTTGCGCGTGGTTGTTCGCGCGCGACACGAAATCAAAGCCCATTGTTCTCAAGTCTTTGGCAACCGCCGGGATTGCGCTGAGGGTCCAGTCACCCGCATACGAATATGGATAGCCCTTGAAGTACCGCAGATCGAGAATTGAAGTCTCCATATTTCCGCAGAGCGCATCGCCCGATCTGAGGATATCGAGGACCGATTTGACGCCAGGCTCTCGTGCCGCATACTGGGAGAGCGGCCGCGACATGATGAGGTCACCGACCGCGGTCAGCGTAAAGCCGTCACCGATGCTGGTCCGCAGCTCGGCGTTGAGCGGCCGCTTTGGGTCGAGCGCGGAGGGTCGCTTCACTCCGGGATCCGCGGGATTTGTCACCTGCGCATACACGGGCGACCCCGCCGCAACGAGCAACGCAACGATGACAAGGCTAT
>Ga0073928_10007636_pt1 | contig 13895 bp, 11 predicted proteins | sample PaiPotPPA55metaG_FD_76969 | JGI IMG/M metagenome (GOLD analysis project Ga0073928, IMG submission 76969) | Iron sulfur acid spring bacterial and archeal communities from Banff, Canada, to study Microbial Dark Matter (Phase II) - Paint Pots PPA... ... | reverse complement strand
TCGTGCCCGTCGCAACGACACGGGCAAACGCGGTACCTTCGGGCACGCCAACCGCCCCCTCGTGCGGATGGGCGGGAAAATACTCGATCGTTCCCCCATCCGCTTTCGCGCTCTTAAGGATGGGATGTACCGGCGCGACCGCCGAGATCTTCTGGTAGTTACCGTTCGCACCGGAGTGGTAGTTGGGATAGGAAATGTTTGGATTATCCTGATCGTCGTTCTCGGTGCGACCCGGCTCGAGGTTGTACGTGTGAAAATGATTGAACTGGCCGAGCGAGCCAAGATGACAGAGACAAAGCCCAAGATCTTGATGGTCGCGCGCGGTCAAAACGCCTCCGCCCCTCCTGCGGAACTCAATGACCGCATCGCTTTCTGCTTGAGTAAGGCCGTCGCCGGTGTCGACGGCCATCAACCACAGCTGATCGAAGTCCGAGTCAGGCAATCGCATGATCAGATGATCGTTGCGGTTTGCATCCATCTCTTCATTTCGCGCAACTACCTCATGACCGTCAGCTTCGAGAGCTTCGCGTAAGAGGGAAAAGCGCGAGACGTTCCAGTCGTCCTCCGCGAACGGAATGGTCGTTTGTAACAATATCCTCGCCATTTCTCATCATCCTCAGTAGCAACACGTATGACGCACAACCGTGGCCCGACATCCGCTTCTACCTACCGCCGGCTCTGGCACCGACCCTTGTTTTACGGGATCGTCGTGATATAGCCGTTCTTTAGGCCGGCGCCAACATAGACACCGATGACGGCGCGGCGGTAGACCGAGTTGGCGCTGACCGGGCCGATGACGGTGGCGGTACCAGCGGTCCAGTTGCGAACCGGCAGGAAGAAACCATACTCCAGGGTTTTGTTTTTGAGGTCAAAGTAGTCGCCGGCCATGTTATAGTTGCCGGGTCCGCCCGCTCCGGTGATCCCTTCGAAGTGAGTGAGGATCGACTTCGGCCAATCGTAGACGAGCATTTTCGTTCCGGTGAGGTTACGCACATAAGCGTGCGTGCCTTTTTTGTCGGTGTAGCCGCCGGCGATGGCGACCGCGTCGCCGTCCATCCAAATGCCGTAGGCGGTCGAGCTGGCGGAGCCGGGGAATTCGAGTGTCGCGAACTTCGCGGTCGCCGAATCGTAAATGAATGCATGTCCGGAAACCGGATACGTATCTGCAGGGTTCAGCGTCGCGCCAGACTTCACAGCATCATAGTTCCCCACGGCTTTGTAGGTTGCGTTGCCATAATTGCTGTGAACGATCGTGTAGTTGCACGACTTGGGTGCGCACAGATTTGGCGGGGCGTCGAGCGTGAGATACTTTTGGGTAGTCGAGTCGTAGACGAAGCCGTTGGCGTTCGTCTGGTCCTTTTTTTGGTAGCTGCCGACGACACGATATCCCGTCTGCGTGATGGCCGGACCGTACACGCTGGTCTTCGCCGAGCGTGGATACTTAATCGGCGTCCAGATGCCCGTTTCCCGATTGTACACGACGCCCAGGTTCGACCCGTTTCGATTGTCGATGAAGCCCGTGATAAACTTACCGCGGATTCCGGTGAGAAGGGTCCCTACGGTGTTCGGAAACTGCCAGAGTGGAACGTCGAGCGTTTGCAACACCGGCCCGTTCGAGTCGAACGTGAAGAGCCTCGTCTGTGACGACATCGCGGGCACGGAACCCAAGCCGCCGGAGCGGCCTCCACCGGCGCATCCAGCTAACAGCGCGATCGAGATTGCTACGATCGAGGCCCGGACGGAAGCGGACGCAAACGGGAAACTCACAGGAGGACCTCACATATTCAGAGATTGGCGCTACAGGGCCGCCCCACATAGTGTAGCAGAAACTTAATGAAATCGTCGCACTTTCCGGCTGAGAATGTGGACGCACTCTTACGTGCTCTCGCCAATTCCTAGTTTACAGGAGAGGTTGCAGCCTCGTACTGGTAAGCGCCTAACGAGGTAATCTGGTCAAGAAAGCGTCTATTTCGCGTCGCAGGATGATGAGCTGACTGGCAAGGCTTCTGCCGTCAGCCGTCATCCCCGCCGCGTTAAGTTGGGGAGTCGCGTAAGTTTTTAGGCTCTGTATCAAATCTTGCGCAAGTCCGATGACTCGCGCTACGGTATGGGAGTCGTTCGGAGGTGTGTGGTCCATTCTGTGCAATGGCCATTATGCGGCTCGGCAGCAACCGGTGTAAAGAGCCACTTTCGATAGCGGAGGCCAGGCCAGTGGCCCAAAAAACTCGCCTCGATTCTCGCTTCGCGCACATCAAAATCGATGCGGCGTCGCCTGTACCGAAGCACCGGCAAATCTACGCCGCGCTGCGCCGCGCGATCTTGGAAGGGCGCCTGAGAGCCGATGATGCGCTTCCCTCAACGCGTCAGTTGGCGAGTGAGTTAGGCGTCGCGAGAAGCACGGTGCTAGTTGCCTACGAGCTCTTACTCGCCGAGGGCTACGTCGTAGGTCGCGGTGGCGCAGGAACGTTCGTCGCGCGCAACGCCGTGCGCCCGCAGCGCAAGCCGCCGGCCGAGCACATCGAACCGCGCCCGCTTTCACAAACGGCCGACATCCTGCGTGTCTGGCGATTGCCCGACTTGACATCGCTGGCGCGGCCCTTCCGCCCATCATCGCCGGCATTCGATGCCTTTCCCGTCGCGAAGTGGTCGCGCATCGTCGCGCGTCTGGTGCGCGATACGAGCGCGCGGTGGATGAGCGAAGGCGACCCTCGGGGGTACTTGCCGTTGCGCAAGGCCATCGCCGCGCACCTCTTCACGGTCCGGACGTGCGATTGCAGCCCCGACCAGATCGTGATTGTTTCGGGTTCGCAGCTCGCGCTCTTCATGTCCGCCTTGCTGCTGATGGATCACGATGACGCCGTGTGGATCGAAGAGCCAGGCTATCCGCACGCCCGTCTAACGTTCCGCGTGCGCTCGGATCGCGTCATCCCCGTTCCAACCAACGACGCGGGACTCGACATTGAAGCCGGGAAGTCGCTATCTCCCAATCCGCGCATGATCTACGTAACCCCGACGCACCAATGGCCGCTCGGCTGGACGATGCCGGTTCAGAAAAGGCTCGCGCTGCTCGACTTTGCGGCGAAGCGTGGTGCCTGGATCATCGAAGACGATTACGACGGCGACCTGCGATACGACCGGAAAACCTATGCAACGTTATTTGGCCTGGCCGAATCCCGCCGCGTCCTGCACCTCGGCACGTTCACGAAGACGATGCACCCTGGACTGCGGATCGGCTTCATCGTTCTTCCCGCGGATCTGGTCGATTCGTTCGTTGCCGGCCGCCAAATCCTCGATCGCTATCCGAATACCATCAGCCAGATTGCGCTCGCAGAGTTCATGGAAAGCGGGGCCTACGCTCGACACATCTACGACATGCAAACGCTCTATCTGGAACGGCATCAGTTACTGCACGAGAGAATTTCGAAGCAATTGTCGGGATTTCTTCACGCGAAAAAAGCCCAAACGGGAACGTTTACCGTGACGGAGCTGACCGGCGGCATCGACGACGTCGCCCTTGCCGTTGCCCTCAAGAAGGAGGGATTTGATTCAGTGCCGCTCTCTGTCGCCTATGCAGGGCCGCCGGGGAAACACGGCCTGCTGCTCGGTCACGCGGTCGCCCGGCCGGAAGACATTCGTAAAGGCGTGAACGCGCTCGAACGAATCGCTTCGACCATGGGACACTCGTACCGCGCCAACGACGTTTAACGAACGCATAGCAATTAGGCATCTACGGGCCGCAAGAGCCCGGCAAACTGCTCGCGGGCCACTTCGTAGCATTCGCAAGCGGCAAGTTCGAGGCCATTATGGTCAACGATAACGATGTGTCCGTGACTATACCGAATAAATCCCGCCTGTTGCAGGGTTGCGGCAGCAATAGTCACCCCCGAGCGTCGCGTTCCCAGCATCATCGACAGGAATTCGTGCGTGAGCGCAATCTCATCGGAGTCAACGCGATCGCGCGTCATCAGCAGCCATCGAGCCGTGCGTTCATAGATACTGTGCAGACCGTTGCAGGCGGCAAGATGACCAAGCATGTTTACATATGCTTGGAGAAATCGATCGATTAACCGACGGAAGCGATGATTGTGAGAAAGAGTCCGAAAGTGATCGGCACTTATAACGACAGCACAGCCAGGCACTTGGCAATAACTTTCATTTGCCGACGTCGTCGCTCCGAGCAACAGGGGAATGGCCGACACGCCTTCTCGGCCGATTGTTCCGACTTCTATCGAGGCGCCATTTTTCATCTGCGTTACGACTGACAGCACAGCGTCAACTGGGAAAAATGCCTCTCGCATAACCTCGTCGGCTTGGTAGATTACTGATCGCGTCTTGAGGTCGACCAGCTTCCCACGTCTAAGAATATCTTCCGCTTCAGATGGTTCTAACCCGTTAAGGATCGCATTCTTCTGCAGGGTTGCCAATGTCAATTGCCGCGTCTCGACGCCGACCTCTGCGCGTGGTTCATCAAACTCCCCTGGCGTCAGAGCGCGCTCAGGGATTCCCGATGAGTCAGACAATGCTCGACGGCTCCCTTGCTAATGGCGCTGAATGCTTCCATTATGCAGATCGCGGCAGCCAATGAGGAGAGCCACTTTCGGCTTTGGAGGTAAGGCCGGTGGCCCAACGATCTCAGATATTCATATCGACCCGGCACCGCCGATGCCCAAAGATCAATGGATCTACGCCGCCCTGCGCCTCGCCATCGCGAATGTCCCGCAAAGTGCGGGGCGGTATACTATGGCGTCAAGGCGAAGACGGTTCCGAGTCCTCTTGGCTTAAGAACGTCGTGCCCTCTAAGTCGTGGACCGCGAAAGTATTCGGTCGTCCCGTATAACGTCCCATTCAGATTGAGCAAGGTTGCCTTCGGGTTAGCACCGTCGGAGCGGTCGGTAAAGTTATGCAGCACAGTCTCCGCTCCGCTCGCGCTGATGCTGAAAATGGTTCCGCAACCCGACGACCTACTGTTGACATCGTAGCATTTGGAGCTGTCGCCGCCATTAACGGTCGTGCCGTACAGCGTACCGTCGACGTCGGTCAAGCCCGCGCGTGGTTCCGCTCCGTCGCTGCCGTCAAAGTCATGGATTATGTGCTCCTCGCCGGTCGTGGTGATGGCGTATACCGTCCCGCAGCCGTAAAAGCTGCACTTCACACTACCTCCATAAAAGGTCGTGCCGTAGAGCGTGCCGTTAACGTCAGTCACCCCGCCCTCAGGCAGCCATCCGTCGCTGCCGCCGGCAAAGCTGTACAGCACCTTCTCGATGCCGCTCGTGCTGACGCTGTAAACGGTACCATCACGAGAAGCCCCGCCACTCGTGGTAGTGCCGTAGAGCGTACCGTTGACGTCAATCAGGTTACCTGGCCCAGGACTCTGTCCATCAGGTGGTGGGCCAAAGCTGTAGAGCACCTTTTCGGCGCCACTCGTGCTGATGCGGTAAACGACACCGCTGGCCGTGCCGTAGAGCAGCCCTTTTACATCGAGCAATCCGCTGAGCGGATATTCGTTCGCATTGGAACCGTTGAAATAATAGAGAACCTTTTCGGCGCCGGAGGTCGTAATGGCGAAAACCGTGCCGCAGCCGGGGTATCCGGCGTCGTTGCAATTGGGAGCCGTCTTTCCGCCACTAAAAGTGGTGCCATACAACGTGCCATCCACGTCGACAAGACCGGCTTTGGGATATGCGCCGTCGGTTATGCCGCCGCGAAAGCTATATATCGTTTTCGCAAAGCCACTCTTGCTGATGCGGAAAACCACCCCAAATCCGTACGCGCCTCCATGGGAGGCAGTACCGTATAGCACGCCGTTAACGCTGATCAACGGCGCCACCGATTGGCCGCCGTCGCGCTTTTCCTCGAACCGGTGTATCACGCGGTAAACCAATGACGCTGGCAGAGCTTTCGTGTGCATCTGCTGCTTCGCTTCAGGTGCGAGAAGCGGCTGCGATCCGCCGCAGCCCGTGAGTAATGCGGCCGCCGCGCAGATGCTAAGCATGCAGCGGCTGGAACCTAAGATCATCACTTGCCTTGCTCCATATTTCGTAACCGTCTCGGCGGCTGGTTACGTTCGGCGTGGCACCTCGTTTCCAGCTTTGACCAGTGCAAGCAAGGGATCCCGGTGCCGCGGCTGAAGAGCCCGCGAGCCAAAGCGTATGCGCGAGCACGCCGCGAGCGACAAGCCCGTCGCAACCGCGATTTCCCTTGAGCGCGAAGGCGTCGAGCTTCGGCGCGATCTCGCGCTTGAACCACAGTTTTGCGGAATCCGTTAGATCGCCGTTAGACGAGCAGCCGCCTCCTAGCCGGCTCGCCAACACGTCAGTACGTTACCTGAGGTGACACAGAAAGAGCCGGCCTGGTTATAGGCCGCATAACCTCCGGGGAAGCTAGACGGATGGTAGACGCTGCCCCGTTATGCTGCGGGTGAGATCACTCGCGTTCATTACGAAGGGATATCTGATATGCGTTTTCCATTCTCGCACGGCTGTGCGGCGTTCGGGTTGGTCGCAGCGCTGACAGCCTGTGCCTCACCGGGCGGCGGTGTGTTCGCTCCCGGCCTCTCTGCTTCGACGGTGCAGCCGGATACGCAAGTGCCCGGCGCCGTCAAAGTCATCCTGTTTAACATGCCGATGAACCAAACCGATCCCTTCGACATCGCGCTTGGCGCGAAGGGCTACTTGTACGCGACCCAACCGATAGGAACCCCGACTTCGTACCTTTGGCAAATTTCCGAGACGGGGCATATTACGAAAGTAACACCTACTCTGGGATACGAGGGGCCGGTCGGAATCACCGGCGCGACGGGCATTGTATACTTTGGAATCGTGGGATCCGGCGGAGATAGCCTGTACTCGTATGCAAACGGCAAGTTCAAAGACTTAGGCCTAACGATCGCTACAGTTTACTACCTCACAAAGGCCAAGGACGGCTCAGTCTGGTTCAGCAACCCCGGCAACTATCAAGTGGGTCACTTCGTGAATGGAAAGACGACCTTGTATACTGCGCCGACGAAATACTGCTCGCCGTACGGCATTACGATCGGATCCGATCAGAACATATGGGTAGCGGAGCAGTGTCAGACGACCGGCAGGATTGGACGCATCACGCCAACCGGCAGTTGGAAAGAGTACGTGCTGCCCACGAAAAACGAAGAAACTACCCCAGGTGATGGCATTACTGCCGGTCCGGATGGAAATTTATGGTACACGATTGCGGCCTCCCGCATCGGCAGAATCACGACGGCGGGCAAGATCCACGAATTCGCGCTGCCTGGCTCCGACGGGGACGCGTATGCGATCACGGTCGGCAACGACAAGGCCCTATGGTATACGTTGCAGAGCAGCAGCAAAATTGGCCGCATGACGACCAAGGGCTCCGCCACGAGTTATCATGTGCCCTCAAGTAACCTGCAGCTGACCGGAATCTGCGCCGGTACCGGCAAGACGATTTGGTTTACCAGCGTAGTGAGCAATCAAGTAGGCCGATTGACGTACTAAAGACGACGTCTTAGCAAAACCCGGCGGTGCGAAAGCGCCGCCGGTTTTTTTTTTACTGCAGTTTGTACTCCATCGTACTGGTTCCGCTCGATGACATTCCGGTCGGCGTCGTGTTCTTAAAAATATTTGTCGCGCGAAGATCGAGCACGAGATGGCGAGCCACATCGTAATGACCGGTCGCGTCGAGGCTGGATGTGCTGTTCGGCGACCTTAGGTCGCCCCTCATCGTGACGGCTGCAACGCTTCCGGCGATGCTGGTTGCGGCGAAGTCATACGTGCGAGAGTTTGCGTATTGGTCCTTGCCGGCAATGCGCCACACGTCACCCGATTTGATCTGGCCGCGCTTCGCGCAACCGCCGGCAAACGTGTTGAAGTCAGTGAAGAGCCGCGCCATTTCGCTGGCTTTTTGATTATGCATTTGATCCATCGAGTAATTGCCGTGTGGGTCCATCTGCATGTTTGGATCGTATTGCGGCATGAAATGGCCGTCCGTGCCGAAGGTGGCCGGAAACTGGTTGAAACGGGCGAGAACCGCCGGGTCTGCTCCACGTATGCCGCTTTCCAGCGAGCTGGTAAAACCGACGTTCACGTGCGCCGAGCCGTCCGCGTTGACCCGGTCCGTCGTCAAGGTCAAGACGTAGACGGTGGGCGTCTTATTGGCTTTCGCGAGATTGGCTTCTGCTATTCCACGTACGCTGGCCGGAAGGCTCGAATAATCCGTGCTGATATTGTCGTTAGCGGTTAGCTGATAGACATACGTCTGTCCCGCAGCGCGGGGTGCTTGTGCCACCGCGGGTAGCGTGCATGCAGCTGCGGCGACCAGCGCCCGTCCGATAAGCCCGCGAATGTAGAGATTCACGGTGATGGCTCCTTGCTATAGTTAGATGGTGCTCGTAAATGACGGGAATTTGCTGGTCAGCATGGCGTGAGCGTAGCGGGGCAGCGTCTAGCGAGCGTCTAGCGCAGCCGGCTCGCCCGCCATTTCGGCTCGCTCGTGGACCAAGTCTCGATGAAACCAGAGTTTGGCGTACTGTTCGCGAACCGATCGTTCCGGGATCTGCAGGAGCCGCTCCTGATAGATCTTCCAGGCCGTTGCGAGATGCGCAGTTGCCTCCTCCTGCGCTCCAACGCCGCGCAGCGAGCGAGCTGCAGTGAGAAAGAGCGCTTCGGGTTCGGCGAAGCGCAACGGTTGCGCTTGCAACGTCGGCAAGAATTCGCGGACGCTTTCGAGCGCAACCTTGAAGCTGCGCAGCTGCATCGCGATCCAGGCGCGATCGCCCAGAGCGTCGCAGCGTTGGACTTCCAACCCCGGGGTCGCAAACAACCGCAACGTCTCGTCGATACGTCCGAGTGCCGCGTGATAGTCGCCTTGAAGCGCGTCGCAGCGAGCCAGCTTCAGGGAAGCCGTTGCTTTATTGCGGGACCCAGACGCGGAACTGCGTTTGAGCGCATCCGCGGCGACGGCGCGCGCCTTCGTCACGTCGCCATGGCGTAGCAGGACTTCGGCTATGAGACAATCGACCGCCTCGCCGAAGAGCCCCGCACCAGCGTCTTCCGCCATTTTCTTGCTGATCTCCAAAGATGCGAACCCGTCATCCAAACACCCGAGGCGCGTCAGCAACAGCGCTTGATTGAGTCGCGCCGCAATTACGTTTCGCGGCCGCTTCAACGCCTCAAAGACCTCGACCGCGCGATCGAAATACCGGCGGGCCTGCGCAACCTCAAACCGGTACAAGGCGACGACGCCGAGAGCATTAGATGCCGTGCCTTCGTGTGCCCGGTCACCACAGGCAGTGGAGACTTCCAACATGCTCAAGGCGTGATGATGCAAGTCGTCATAGCGGTTCTGCCAGTTTGCCAGGCGGCAAAACATTAGTAATACCGCAAGCTGACCGGCAGGGTCTTTCTCGCGACTACTGAGGGCCTCGGCACTGGCGAGCGCATCATGTGCTTTCGAAAACTCCGCGGACCGATCGTAGATGTCGGCCATTAGACAATAGCAACGCCTTTGAGCGGTCGCGTCCTCCGCGACAATCGCACGCTGCAACGCCTCGTCACATTCGAGCAGCGCCTGCGCACCCCGCGATGAGAGCATGAGTAGTCGCGCTCGAGCGTAGCGCGCCTCAAAGCCCGCGCGGGCCGATCGGGAGCTCTCCGCAAGCTTGACGAGCTCCTCGATCGCAGCACTCTCCTCGTCGCGGCGATCTGCCGCGTGAAGAAGGTTGATTCTGCGGCGCACGAGTTCGCAGCGAGCCCCCAGATCGTTAGCATCGATGCAGGCGGCAAGCGCATTTAAATCGGACTCTTGCCTGGCGGGATCGCCGCGGCGCGCGTGCGCTTCCTCGCGTATCATGAGCAGCCGGCGCCGTTGTTCGGCCGAAGACGCGAGCCTCAGCGCCGCCGTGGCTCGAAGGGCAGCGTCGTCGTAGGCGAAGCGCGTCAACGCAAACTCCGCGGCGCGGGCGTAAAAATCCACAGCCTGCTGCGGTTGCGCGCCGCCCTCAAAATGATGTGCGATGCGATAGCTGAGCTCGTCGTGCCGAGAAGGATAAAGTTCCAACAACGCCAGCGCAACACGCTCGTGCCGACGCCTGAGATCGTGTGACGAGGCCTCGGCGTAGGCCGTGGCTTCGATGAGATGATGGGCAAACGCATAGTCGCCATTCTCCGCCATGCCGGTATCTCGGATCACACGACGGTCCAACAGTTCGTCCAACGCCGCGTTGATACGGGTGGCGTCCCAGGCCGTCACCTCTTGCAGCAGGTCAACATCAAAAGCATCCCCGACGACCGCAGCGAGAAATGCGAGCGAGCGCGCATCGGCGCTCAGCCGTGCGAGCCGCGTGCGTATGAGCTCTCGGATGCCGCCGGGCAGCGCCTCATCAAAGGGCTGAGCTGTATCCTGCTCGAGCACCGCTGCAATCAGTTGGGTGAGAAAGAGCGGATTGCCTTCGCTGCGATTGTATAGCAACTCGGGCCAATGCGGAGCGATCGGAAGCCGGTTCGAGAGTTTTGCGAGCAGAATATCCACGTCGTTGCGGCTGATTGGACCAAGCGCGAGGCGCGCGACCGACCGGTTCGGCAGCGTGCGTTGGCGAAGCCGTCGTAAAGGATGCGTACGCGGACTCTCTTCGTCACGATACGATCCAATGACGAGCAACCGGGTGTTCCCTATACGGCGCGAGAGATCGTCCAAAAGATCGATCGTCGCCTCGCCTGCCCAATGCAAATCCTCAGCAATCAAGAGTGTTGGACGCTGCTTGGCTAGCGCGTTCAATACTTGAAAAAACGCCTCAAAGAGGCGAGCGCGCACGTCGCCCGTGGCGGCGGGCGTTTCAACCCCGGGGTAGCGTATCGCCAGCTCGGGCAAGAACTGCGCCAACACGGCGATCCAGACACGATCGAGTGGTAGCGTCGCGATGATTGCTGCAGCGCCATCAAGCGCCTGAACGATCGCCTGATACGCAAAGTTTCGAGCGACGGCGTGGCGCCTGCCAACACGCGGCCGCCTTCTGACTCAACCATACGCTTGAGCTCGCCGAGCAGCCGCGTCTTTCCAACGCCGGCTTCCGCGCCGAGGAGTCCGAGCGCGCCATGACCTCGCGCGGCCTTCGTCCACCAGGCGTGGAGCCGCACGAGCTCGCTTTCTCGGCCGACAAACGGGAGTGCCGGCCGCATTTCCTTGGAGTTGATTCCTGACACGTTTTCAGCAAACGGTTGGAGAACCGGTGCGTTGCTGAGCAGCGATTCGTAGCATGCGACCGTTTCCGGCATGGGCTCTGTTTCCAAATCGCGGCGCAAACGCGAAGCAAAGCTTTCGAATTCCGCAATCGCGCCCGCGCGATCGCCGAGCGCATAACGAAGCTCCATCGCGTGGCGAATAGCATCTTCTCGCCACGGATCGAAGATCAGCAGGCGCTGCGCGAAGCGCAGACCCGCCCCCAGATCACCGTCGCGCCTCGCCGCGAAGATCAGTTTTGCCAAATTCGTCAGTTCCAGAGTCCGCAGGCGTTCGCGTTCGCCGAGAACCCAATCGTCGTTGACGTCGGGAAGAAGATCCCCGTGGTAGAGCTTATCGGCCGCCTCGAGTGACGAATCGCTCGTGCTTAGGCGTTCAAAGTCGGCGACGTCAATGCTGCAGGGTGCATGTGCATTCCATTGCAACGTGCTGCGCCCATGAACCAAGACCCACAGCGATTTGCCTGCTACGAGCGGAAGTGCGGCATGAAGGTAATGCAAATGGCGCCGTAAGTTCGCCCGCGCTGTCGTTTCATCGTCGTCCGGCCAAAGCGCGTACGCAACAATGTCGCGCGGTAAGGCAGTGCGCCGCTGAAGAATGAGGTACGCCAGCAGCGGAAGCGTCCGAGGCGGGGCCGCGAAACGCCAGGCGCTTTGGCCGAAGGTGAACCGCGCGCTCCCAAATAGACCGATACCGAGGAGCGCCGGGGTAGTGCCGCGTTTGCGCCGTGCCATCTTCACGAGCCGAGAATAGCACAAGGCCTTTATAACTGGGCAAACTCACGGTTTTGATCGGTCGCGCGAGCGACCGCCCTCTTCCTCGACGCTTCCAAGACGGTCTGCGATGAACGCCTGCAAGACATTCAGCGCGGCGAAATATTGCCGCTCTCGTGTTCCTATGTGGTCGATCGACCCGCGCCAGTCTCCTTGGTCAGCGCCGCATTCGCGCCACAGCCGAACGATGAAGCAATGCTCGCTCCGCGCCATGCCACCCATGATACCGTGGCCTCGTCCAGGCAGCGTCTAGTCCGGCGCCGCGGTGCACTCGCTGTGACTTCTACCCATCCACCCATGCCCGTGGCGGCATATGCACCCACATGAGCAGATTATTTGCGTGGCAGCACGTCTTTGCCAAACCTGGCACCTTCCACTATTTCTGTGAAATGCATCCCTACATGAAAGCCATTATCGTCGCCCTGCCGCCTGCGGCAAAGTAGAGGAGCCCAAACATGCCCAATAGTAAACGCGACCCATTGATATTGACCAGCTCCGGTCTCGTATTGCTTGCGCTCTGCGGATGCGCCGGGACGTCGAGCCCAGCCGCCGGAGGAGTTACTCCGGCCACGCATCTCACCCATTTCACGGGCGCCCGCGACGGCGGCTCACTCGGCCCCGTGCTGACGACGTCTGACGGTGGCCAGATTTTCGGCTTCGATATCGATCAGAATGGAAACGATGGCATCCTCGCTTCGGCTTCAGGCGGTGAAATCTCCGTGCAGACGTTCGAAGAAACGACCGGAAAGATAACGAAGACCATCGGCGCGATTACGGGGAAGAAGGTCGGGAAAGGCGACGATTACGTTGCCGATGGCATCTTCGCCGGCGACGTCGGGCTCGTGGATTTTCAAAAAGCCGACGGGCTAGCAGGCAAAAGACCCGTACACGACATGTACCACGTTTTGAATCCGGTGACGAAGAACCGCTTCAACGGCAGGTGGGTTCCTCCGGTCAAGCTCTTTAACGTGCTCCAGTGGGCTCCAAATCAAAGTACGGACACGAGCGTCGTCTTCGGGTACCAGCGCGAAGGATCGCTTCCGTTGGACCTCATCGTGTCCGACGTCGGTAAGAATACGTTCGGTAAAGTCATCGGTTTAAGCGAGAACGACTTCGGACTCGACACGGACCCGCAACTCGCGCAAGATACGGTCAACAATCTCGCGGTGATGGCTACCTCGCCGAGCGGCGGCGCGGCCGGCGGCCCGCCGCCGGTCATCTGGACGATTGACCTGGCGTCGCGCAAAATGACGCACTTCTCGGGCGTCAACTGCCCCGGCTCGGTCGGGTGCGGCGAGGCCAACGGCATCGGCTACGACTCGAGCACCGGCATCGCATGCACGACCACCGAGCTCGATGCCGGGGTGGAGTTCTACAACGTGGCCAAGCAGACGGGCATTCGCGTTCAGCTGCCTAACCACGCGACCCAAGAATCTGCCGGCGACTTCGTTGCAAACGACGCGGTCCACGGACTCTTCCTCGTCGCCCAGCCCGTTTCAACCACGTCGACGGGCAGCAGCATCCAGGTCTATAACGAGAGCGGAACGCTCGAAGAGTCCATCAACGGCTTCAATTTCTCCGACCGTAGTACCGTCATTCCGGTGCGCATCTCCATCAATCCAACGACACGCACCGGTTGGGTGAATGGCCCGGGAGCGAACCAGCTCCAAGAATTCTCGTACTGACGGCGGAGGCGTTCGCGAAGATGGTCACAATGCATGAAGGACCCGTACAGGATAAGGGGATTTCTGGTAGCGCCAACGGGAATCGAACCCGTGATCCGGGGTCCCGGCCGCTCCCGTCGAATACCAGATAGTCCTTTCCTGTACGGGTTTTCGCATTTTCGAGTCCCCGCTAGTCCCTTCGAATCCCGACGAGTTTTGGGGAATCCGT
>Ga0073928_10007635_pt1 | contig 13896 bp, 12 predicted proteins | sample PaiPotPPA55metaG_FD_76969 | JGI IMG/M metagenome (GOLD analysis project Ga0073928, IMG submission 76969) | Iron sulfur acid spring bacterial and archeal communities from Banff, Canada, to study Microbial Dark Matter (Phase II) - Paint Pots PPA... ... | reverse complement strand
GTACGGACGGTCAAGCTTCGACATTAATCTCTGCCTGAAGTCGACGGCCGCCGGAGGTGAAACTCCTGATAAGTCGTGCCAGCTCAACCGGTCGATGCAACACTTTTTAAGGTCGTGATCGAACAGCGCTTACTGTGGAGAACCAACGATATCCGGCTGTGAGCGATCAGGCCTAGCTAGGATGGTGTTCCGGTCGAATCAGTGCTCGTTGAACGATCCTCAGCTGTTTAGCTCCTAGGCGTGGCTTCGCGCAGGTGTTGCGTCGACCTAGAGATCACCGCGTTAATCAGGCATGTGGAATAGGGACATTCTTAATCATGCAAATCCGCCGAAGCCGGACGCTAGAGGTAAACAGGGTGACCGACCAGAGCGAGAAGCATAAGCATGGAGAGGGTCGCTGATTCGTAGTGGTCGAGGTCCTCGGAAACTTCGATGACGCCGGGAGCTAGTGGTTGGTACCCCATGTTCATTTCGCGAGCCCCCGTTTCTCGGCTGGTTGCCGAGAAGAATTTCTCTACCGCTGGACGAATATCTTTGTCGTCGGACAGGTATACAAGCGAAGCGGTCTTTGAAGTGGCCGGATTGAATTTGAATGTGAATCCAATGGCCTGCTTGTCTGCTACGGTCTGGGAATTCTCGCCCCAAAACGGCGAGCTCGGATCGGTTTTCATACCTTCACGGTCAAAATGACGGAGAGTCCAGAATTCGGCGTGAGAGTCGGCGTATTCCCATTCGGGTAGCGTCGCGGGCAGAGCGCGCGGGCCAGTTTTTCCGTCGATGCGGAGAAGGACTTCACGCAAGTAGGCTTCGTTGGTTGCAGCGATAGCGATATTCGGTTTTGGAAATGTCACATAGGTAGTCCAAGTGTCTTCTTCGAGTTTTTCCCGAAACACCGTCACTTGGTGTCCTTCAATCTTCTCGGTCTTAAAGATTTTCTTTGCAGCGGATTTTAGAAAGGCCTCGGTGTCGGTGGTAATGTCGTGATCGAAAATTGCGATGTCACAACCTTGATAAAGCCCGATACCGAGCCCATGCGGCGCCCCGAAATTTCGGCCGCCTTCGATGGCCAGGAGGACGTTCGCGCGAAAGGACGATGGCCCAAAGGGCGATTTCTTTGAACTAAACATTCCAAACAGTGAGAGTGGAAGAGATCGAAAGCCATTTTGAATTTCGGCCGCTTCGCTGGGCTGAGCGGTCGGCTGGGCACCGCTGGCGTTATCCTGAGCATCGTCATCTTCCATCTGGAGATCGGGGAACGGGAAGGGGCCGTTTGCGGCGACCACCGATTCGGTGTTCGCGGGCAGCCAGGAAAGAGCTTGCTCGACGAGCGGTGACGGCGGCTGGGAAGGACCCGTATAGATGGCTTGCAAATCAGGCAGCTGTGCGGGTGACGTCGCCTGTGTGGCCGCTTCAGATTCCGGCAAACTTCCCGAAGCTGGCACCGAGTAGAGCTGCACAATTCCGCCGGATTTTACCGCGAGCAGAAGGCCGTCGGACGAGAGAGCCAGGGGGCCACCGCCAGACCGAGTGTCCCCATAAGGAGTGAAAAAATCCGGACTACCGTTCGTATGGCGCGAGATGTCGAGGGTGAGTATCGGCGCGTCGCTATCGAGACTGAAAACTCTTGCGTGAACAACGTCGGGAATGTTATTTCGGCCTACGCCCCAGCGCATCGCCGGAACCGCATAGCGATGTCCATCCCTCGAGCCAACGATTGGGCCAAAAGACTGCTCCAGTCCAAGGTCAAATTTCCGAAGAACCTTGCCGTCAGTCGAAACGGCCATGACATTCTGTACGGCGCCACCTCCGAGCACGGCGAGGGTATCGGGACTGAGAAACTTGGGGGCGTTAACGTCCGAGCCGAACCACGGGCGCGGGTCGGCGTCGAGAAGTTGAATCGATGTCGAGCTTCGATTACGGGCAACGATTTGCTCGCCCCACAAAGCTTCCGCCCTATGGTCGGGAGTCGTGGTCCAGGATTTGACGGTCGCGAGGCGACCGGTGTCGATGATCTCTAATTTCTGCGTCCACCGCCCGTCCGTCTGCCTGGTTTCGAGCAGCAAAAGTGTGTCCCCAGCAGGACTCGCAATGATGTCGATTCCGTAGCCGATTTTGCGCCAGGTGATGCATTTGAACAAAGAGGAGTACAGCGCAAGGGTGTCGGCGTACCGGACGACGAAACGGCCGTTCGTAGCAGGAAAGAAATCCGCCGGGGAAACGTACTGGTCGTTGCCGGGCATGATCCAACTCATTTTCTTGATAAATTCATGAGTGGCGGAACTAAAGAATACGGCGACCAAACGATAAGGGTCGGTGGGTAGTGGTTTGCGGTCGGCGGTCGCTCCCGGTGGATCTTCGTGCACGACAAAATACGCCACGAGAGTTTCGGAATCGGTGAAAACGACTCCTTGATTGTAGGTTGCGCCGCCCCAGTTGTCGGCGTTGGATAGTTTGATTGGCGGACGCCCTTGGTAGCCGTATTGAGCGAGATCAATCGTCCAGAGCGGTGGAGGATTGGCAGGAACTGAGTGAACTGCGGAGCGAAGGTGCGGCGTTGCGAGCGATAAAATTACGACCAGAATTACGGCGGCGGTAATCGCAAATGGCGGGAGCACCGCTTTCTTGAGGTTGCGAGTTCTCATAATTAGCTCTTATATAACAACGCGGGTTGGCAGGGAAGTTCGGGAAATCAATTCGAGAGGCGGTCTCAACTTCCGGGATGTGCTAGCAGCTCTAAGTCCTGATTAGTCGTGCCAGCTCAACCGGTCGACGCAACACCATCCAATCAGTTGATCCGCCAATACTTCCCTTGAAGAAACGATCTGTTTGGCTGCTATGGTCAAAACCCAGCCAGGGCAACGTTCCGGCTGCGCTATCCTAGCCAGCACTTTTGGCTTTTGTTTTCAATGAATTCGGGTCTGAGTTGAGTGTTACGTCGACCCATTGAGACGACCCAGATAACCGGACAAGTTCAGTTCCAGTACTCCACATGTCCGGTTTGCGCGTTTACCAAGCGACTGAATAATTTTCGCGCGCCCTTTGGTATTAGCCTGGGGCGCGATCGTTCCATCATGGCGCGCCTTTAGCGGCATGCTTTTCAGGGGTTCGGAGCTTCAGCTCCGACATAAACAGCCGCGTGCAGCGGCTACCTTTCGCGGCGCATCTTCCGCGAGCATTCGATTTGTCGTTCGCGTCGCACCATCTCTTTACATCCCTCCCGGCTTTGGCTAACGTAACTCGAAGTATTCTGCTCCACTAGTCCACGAGCGCAATGGGCACACTTTTTGGCGTACAAGATTTGCTGTTCACCCTGGTGCTGAAGGTCGGCTTCGCAGCATCGTTAGCGGCTCTGCTCGTACGTTTCCGCTCGTTCCGCAGCATGTTATTTACAGAAGTTCGCGACTCCGACCAAAAAGTAATGCTCCTGCTTTTCCTCACGCCGCCGCTCGCCATCGGAGTCGTCCTCCGCCTGGTCGGCTACCGTTTCTTCGACCTCACCTTCGAAGGCTCTTTCCTCATGGGTCTCATCGGAGGCCGCATCGTCGGCCTACTCGGCGGCTCGCTGATCAGCCTTCCGGCTTTTGGCAACCACGAATGGCTCGCCAGTCCCACCGCCGCCCTCGTCGGACTCGTCGCCGGAATGGTCCGCGAATTAATGCCGGAAAAAGAAGACATCTGGCATTTCGGCCCTTTTCTTTTCTTAAACATTCCTCAATGGATCTGGCGTTTCTTGCGCCACGCAAAAGCAAACTGGGCCATGCTCCCGCTGTTCACTTGCTTCGCCCTGGCTGTAGGAAAATTAGAACTAGCGAACGCCGTCCCCGCCCGTTGGCTCTTCGATTTTCGCCCGTCGAATTGGGGCTACGATTTGCTCGTCGTCCTCTCCTCCGTGATGTGCGTAGCCATGGCTATCAAAATTTGGAACAACACGCGCATCGAGATGAACCTCGAAGCCAATCAGCAGCTCCTGCTGAAAGCGCGCATGGACGCGCTTACCAGCCAAATCAATCCCCATTTTCTTTTCAACACGCTCAACACCGTTTCCTCGCTCATCCGCTTCGATCCCGACATGGCTCGCGGCGTAGTCCTCAAGCTTTCCAACATTCTTCGCCGCCTCCTGCGCAAGCACGAAACCTTCGTCCCGTTGCGCGAAGAGCTCGAATTCATCGACGATTATCTCGACATCGAAGTCATCCGCTTCGGCCGCGACAAGCTTCAAATCTTTAAGGAAATTGACGACGAGACTCTCGAAACTTTCGTCCCTAGCATGTTGCTCCAACCCATGATCGAAAATTCCATCAAGCACGGACTCGCCCCGCGCCTAGAAGGCGGCGAAATCCACCTCCGCACCCGCCATCTCGAGGGCCGCCTGCTCATTGAAATCGAAGACAACGGCCTGGGCATCTCCACCCAGCGTCTCGCCGAAGTTTATGGCGGCGGAATCGGCATCAGCAACGTGCACGAACGCCTCCGTCTCCTCTACGGCGACCAATTTAAAATGGACATCCGCAGCCAGGAAGGCCAGGGCACCCAAATCCATATAGAAATCCCCGAGCTAGCCACCGTCGAACCCTTCGCCTTCTAAGATTCCGCTCTTCGCTTTCGCTGTGTTGTCGTTCCGCTTCACGTCGCCATTCGGTTTCTTGCCCAACTTTATTAAATCCTTTTCCAATGAGATGATGTCGCTATGACCTTTGAAATCTCTACCCGGCTGTCCGGCGATGTCATTATCGTGGATCTCAAGGGCCGAGCCACAATCGGCGCGAATACCGACCTCTTCAATGTCGAGTTGCGAAAGTTGATCGCCAATGGCGCCCGCAAGCTCCTGCTGAATCTCGCCCACCTCACCATGATCGATAGTTCCGGCGTCGCCACCATCGTCGGGACGTATGTTTCGCTCACGCGCGCAGGGGGCGGCCTGAAGCTGGTTCACCCCACCGATCGCGTGCGCGAAGTGCTTAAAGTGATGCGCTTGCTGCCTATCGTCCCCACATTTGACGACGAACCAGAAGCCCTCGCCGCCTTTCGCGACGCCTCTCAATCCGCCTCCATGCCGTGAAATAACAGCCCTCAGAGAGTCCGAGTAGATTCCTCGCGACGTGTTGTCATCTCCCTTCGTACTCCTCATGCACCGCCTCGGACGGCGGGGCACCAGCGGCTGACGCGTTGGCAGTAGGCTTCGTAGTCGGGGCCGAAGGTGCGCTTTAGGGTGGGCTCTTCGTAGGACAGGACGAAGAGATGGCAGGCCAGAAGGAACGCTCCGCCGTAAGCAAGGAGGGGCAGCGATTCGTAGAATAACGCGGCGCCGCCCAGGGCCAGTCCTGCGCCGATGTACATGGGGTTGCGGACAAATCGATAAGGGCCGCGAATCACGAGGCGGCGTGGCGGGTCGAACGGGGCTGGGGTGCCTCTGCCGATCCATACGAAGGTGGATATGCACCACAGCGCGAGCAGCACTCCCGCGGTGCCGATGATCGTCCCGGCGACTTGCGGCGCTGCGATTGCCGCTGGGCGTACGATGCCTGTGGAGGATAGCACGCGCGTTGGAAGATAGATCAGCAGAAACCCGGTGAAAAGCGTGGCGTATACGATGGTCCGGAAGGCTACGAACATGTTGGCCTCCTAGTCTATCCCCTGGGTTGGGGCGGATTTTAGCCACGCACGTTCCGAGCGTCAAATGAGGATTCATCGGGCGCTCCGGCGCCAGATTTTTGAGACGGAATTTGCGAGTTTTCCGAAAAGCCTAATGTCTGTTCTGGCGCCGGTTAGAAATTTTCGCTTCCTTTGTTTTGTTGGGGTTACGCGAGTTTCTGTTGGTAGTGCACTGTCGATTAGAAGTGGGCGCCCACTGGGCGATTCCACGGTGACTTGGACTCTGTTTTCACGGGGCAAATTGGAGATTTTTTTGACGTCGAGGGTGACGTTTCCAGAGGTTGCCGGCGTCACGTTGCGAGGCTCCGGATCCCGCATGGGCATGACTTTGACAATGTGAGTTGTGGGAGTGTCGATCCATTGGCCCTGGTCATTTATGCGGGTGTAGGCGTGGATGGCTTTTACCAGGCCTTCGGCGCTGGGCTGGACGTGTTCAGCTTTCTGGATGACGAATTCGAGGGCGGAGCGAAGGCTGAGGTTACGCTGCTTGAAGAGTTTTAAAGCGTGTGCGTGGCGGTAGATGGCGCGTTCGGCTATTTTGAATTCATGTTGGATGACCCGGGTGTTGCACCACTGGAGGAAGGCTTCTTCGATGGCGTCGCGGTCGGGATGGTGGCAGATGGAGCAGCGTCGTTTGTGGTGGGAGAGGTCGATTTCAGCTTGGGATTTGGGTTGAGATTGTGGTCGCGGAGCTGAGGGGCGGACGGTGAGTTGTTTGAGTGTTGGGATTGGGCGGGGTTTTCGTTTGGCACGTTCGGCCTTCACTGCGGCCTCAGTATGAATACTCGCAGCACTTCGCTCGTATTCAGGCGACGAAGCGGGTCGGGTGCGAGCGGCTTCCGCGTCAGATGGTTCCGGGTCGGCGGAGACCATGATCGGGTCGCCGCGTTTTTCGAAGGATTCTATTGCGGCTTTGAGGGCGGGGAGGCTGTCGAGCAAGTTGGCTGGTTTTTCGGTTGTAGGGTCGGCCTCGTTGGTTGGCGGGTTCGCAGGATCGGATGGGGCAGTCTCGGCGACCAGGGTTGACTCAGCGGCTGTGGCGTGAGCAACCTCGGGGGCTGCATTCTGAGCCGGCGCGGCGAGTTGGGTGCTGGCATTCGTCTTGTTTCGCTCGTATTCGGCGTAGGCGGTTAGCGGGGAGATATATTTGGCTGGGGCTTCGACCCGGTGGGGGACTGGGCCATTGACTGGGTGTGGGACCGCGTTGCGGTCACGGTTGGCCCAAAGAGCGTCGACATCGACTGTCATGGGGCCGGTTTGGACTCCGGCCCATTGGGACACGTTGCGTCCTCTACGAAATCTGTTCATCATCCTTCTCCAATATTCCCAATTTGGGACTGAGTGGCGCTTCATGAACCGCTCACTCGCCCATGCGTCTTTCGCGGCACTTTTCTTGTGCCTCGATTCGATGGTAAGTGAAGAAAAGTGAAATGCAACAGGTAGGTTATGTTAACCCTTGTATATAACTTAGTGGTAAAGAATTAAGGGGCAAAATAGTTTTTTAAATTTACGTGAAAAACTTAGGCTCGTAATTCCAGGAAATGTTTCAGCGCAGGGGCCCATCGCTTCGAAGAAAACGCCGAAGATGGATGCGAAATTCGCATAAAGATCGTGGAGCGACCGTCAACTGTTGTGGTGGAACAAAGTTCCTTGGTCTTGGGAATGATTTTGTCGATCCACACCGAATCCGGATCGACTTCCAAATGCCGCCAGTTGCCGAGGTCCCAAACAATAGCGTGGGTGGGTTTGAATCTTTTGAGTATCTTTCGCAAAGTTCTTCCGTTCTCGGGGTGTTCGCGTTGCCGAACCGTGAGGGGAACCCGAGGTCCGCCGGGGAAGGCAGTCACATTATAATTATGAAAAATTACTGAATTCCAAACTTTTGCGCTCCGGCCTCTGAACAATTTTGTCCGAGTACTGCCCGTTCAAATTTGGTATACGTACGACGTTGGCCACCTGTCAACTTCCTAGCAATTCTTGCCTTAATGATTTCGCGATCCGTAGGCTCCTCATCGTACCTAGACTCACCTATCACCAAGACCTTCAGACGCTTTGTCGTGTAGCTACTGCCAATCCAAGGGTCGACCACGTTCTTCGCCTCGTAGTCTCTTCGCTTTTTTCTTTGCATCGTTGCCCGACCCGGAGTGTCGACTAAGTTTCCATCCTCAATTTCTGAGCTCAAGCCATTGACAACAAATTCTCGGCGCGCTAGTTTATAGGCGGCGATGGCAGAACGGATACTCGGGGAATTTGCGTGACCCCGGACTTTCCGTAGCCAGGCGACCTCAAGCTGAGTACGATCTAATCCGCTGGATCGCGTATCTCTCGGTACGCGGTCTCATCGAATCAGTGATACCGGGACGAACTGCCCGCATTGTTTGGCTTCCGAGGGAGCAAACAAATTTCTGCGGGTGGAAGATCGCATGCCCGGTTCTGACTTCTTTGACAAGCTACATACATTTCTATTTGAGATTGTTCTGCTAGCTATCTTCGTGCTGGAACTGATTCCGATAGTATACCGGCGCTTCCGAGAAGTCTCCCGTCTGTTTCGCCGCAAACGCACTAAGTAACGAACTGGAATGCTCGCCCTGCTTCCTGACGACGCGGCGCCTGCTGCTTACTTTCCTTGTTGCTGCATCTCGTTTTCGAGCCAGTCTTGTTCCCATTGCTTGAGTGTTGCATGGATAAAGATGAGACGTTCTGGCTCTATCTCTGCATCCTCCTCGCCGATCTGCATCGTGCTGTTGTAATCGACCTTCAGCTGCATGTGATAGAGGCGATAATCGGGAAAGCTCACCCAATGCATCTTGGGTTTTAAATATGGCGGCCCTCCCTGGGACCAAGAGTCGACAACCCAACCCTTGATTTTACCGGTGCGCCGGCTCTTGTGAAGCGTTCCCCACATCGCAAGATTACCTAGGGCGGCGGTCCGAGAGTAGACCCGTTCGATTGAGTCCCTCTCCTCGGATGTCGAGGAATTTTCTCCGGACGCGTTCTTTTTCCCAGTCTCCAAAACCCCTATCTCGGTTTTCACAATTGCAAGGACCTCGATACGTACCGCCTGTAGGGATTCGCCAAATTCATTTCTGACCACCCTCCAGTAAACTCGGTATCCTGGACTAAATTCATAGCCGAAGCTACCGAGGGCGTCCCTTTGCGCATGAATTGCTTTTTCCGGATTCTCCGGGTTCTTTTGCAGCTTTAGCAAGAAACTAGCGAGCGCATCCTGAGCAGCTTCCGGGAGCTCTGGCCAGTCCCTTTTAGTGAATTCTCCGTAAAACCTGATCGGGATCAGTCCGCTGTCCGTCATTATTTCTTCCCTTCTCTTGTTCGCTGAGGATCGGAAGTTCCTTTCCACTTTAGTTCTGTCACCGCCGATACTTCATCATACGCACCCGCTTCCATCTCGCCGGCTCGCCTCTGAATTAACTCACTCATTTTATAATCGAACGACTCAGACCGCAGTGAATGCGGCCTCGTAAGCATGAAGTAGAGAAACGCAAATAAAAAAACCGCAATAGTTAGCGCGAGCAGCACAGCAAGAAAAATACTGAGCCAACTCGGCGAGTGAGCGAGCTGAAAGGCTACGATCCCCGCGATCAGAATGGCCATTGTCCATTGAAGCTGATTGAGGATTGACGAACGGGAGCGTCCGATGTCCGCTAGTCGGAGGAAGTCTTTAACGGAGGAAGTAATAGAGGACATTTTCATCGCGTGCCGTCTGTATTTGTATTCAACAATTTTTCTTCCCGCTTTTCAAGAATAGCTTCTCGCCCGACTATGAATGGATTCGACGCGGGAGTGTACCATCGAATATGCTCCGACCTGATTTAGCGCGTGTTAGAATCTCCAGCCAATGACAATTTGTTTCGTGACTTTGGGGCCGGGGACATGGGCCGACTGGTCGCTGGTTATCGTTGGCCTAATCGGCGGTGTCGTCGCTTACCAGACGCTGAGTGCCCTGAAACAACAGACGGGACAGGCTGCGAAGGATACGATATTGCTGAACCGAGCGTATCTGGTGATTGATACCTGGATGCCGTCCGTCGGGTATTTTTCGGAAAGGGACGGAAGTCAGGGCGCGAACTGCACCGTGAAATTCAGGATCCGAAATCCGAGCAGGACCGCCGCGCGAATCGAACAAATCGAATTAAAATACAAGGGGGCAGCAGAAACGCGAGCCGTAGGCCGAATGTTGGTGGCAGACGAGACCACATGGCAAGGTATATTTGTTAAGACAAAGGTTCACGATGTTTTTCGTGTGGACGGTGTCGTAACGTATCGAGATATATTTAGACAGTTGCGCCACCGAACTTTCGCGCAAACGTATTGATGCCGGGCCGGAACCGCGAACTGAAGATGTCGAAGGAGTGGGCGCGAATGACGAGCTCGAGTGGAATCAGGAGGAGTAAATGTCGCGTTCCAAAACGAATCGAGAAAATACCAGATATCTTGGTCTCTTAACATGGCAATAGACGAGAACAGGATTGAAAACAAGGTTCGGGCAATGACGCCGGAACAGCTCCAGATACGCCTCGAAGCGCTAAACGACAAGCTCGGTATAACCTCGCCACATTCTGTCACTGAACGTGATCCCGCCCCTCCGACCCAAAATCTTGAAGAACTCTTGGAAAGAGATTACATCAAGAAGTTTCTCGGCTTTTAAAACTCAACTATTTTCGTAAAAGACGCTTCCTGGTGGTTCGTCGGACGCGAGCCCCCATGCTAGCTTTAGCGGCTCGCTGAAAAGTACTAAGGCTTCATCTCTTAAGACCCTTCGTTTCTCGGCGAGCGTGAGATGCGAGTCACGCTTGAAAGCAGGTTTTCCGCAAGAGAAGCAAAAGCGCCAGCGAGACGCTGGCGGTACGCAAAGATAGTCAAAGGCGCCAGCGGGACGCTGGCGGTACGGGCGACGCGAGGCTCCATGGTGGAGTTGGCGGCTCGCGTGAGTGGCGATGAAAAGTCCTGAAGGTTCATCTTTAAAGGCCCTTCGTTTCTTGGGGCGAGGGTGAGATGCGAGTCACGCTTGGAGGTTTTCCGCCAGACAGTCAAAGGCGCCAGCGAAACGCTGGCGGTACGCAAAGATAGGCAAAGGCGCCAGCGGGATGCTGGCGGTACGGGACGCGGTACGCACTGATAAGCGAAAGCGGCGGCGGGGGGCTGACGGTACGCAAAGATAGTCAAAGGCGCCAGCGAGACGCTGGCGGTACACTACTGCTGTGGGAACGATTCGCAATCGCGGCAGGGTTCCGCACTGGGAAGCAGACCTTGCAATTTATTTCGTTACTTTTCGACTAGCTGATTCCCTCCCGCAGTCTGTTCTGCAAGCGTTTGAGTTTGAGAGGCGGGACATCGTTGCGACCGCGCTCGCTGCCGGGCGGAAATTATCGCCTTCCGAGGAAAAGAAACTCGAAATTCTCTTCAGCGAAAAGATCGAATCGAAACTGGACGCGGGCGTTGGCCGGTGTCATCTGGCAAATCCGGCAGTGGCGGATGCGGTTGTCGGCACCCTTCAACATTTTCATGCGGCGCGGTATCACTTGTACGCTTGGTGCGTGATGCCGAACCATGTTCATGTATTATTCCGGCTTTTAGACGGCTACGCACTCGATGGCGTGATGCATTCCTGGAAATCGTATTCAGCGAAAAAAGCCAACAGGCTGCTGGGACGGACAGGGAAGTTCTGGCAGCGCGAGTATTACGATCATATGGTCCGGAGCGAAGCCGCATTCTACCGGATTGTTAACTACATTTTTCAGAACCCGGAGAAGGTTGGTTTGCGGAATTGGCGGTGGATGGGAGGAGAACTCAAACCGTGAGGAAGTGGCTCGGGGTCGGTACGCTCTGAAGATCAAAGGCGCCAGCGGGACGCTGGCGGTACTCAAGGGCGGCTTTCCGTGAAAATTGTCAAAACGGTTGAGAAAAAGTAGCCCGGGGTGGCACTTGTACCGCCAGCGTCCCGCTGGCGTTTTTGAGTCTTCTTGGAGTTCGTGAGACCCAAGGCTCCATGCTAGAGTTAGCGGCTCGCAACAAAACACTGGAGGGGAAGTGGCTTATAGGGATTTGAGGGAATTTGTCAGGGCGCTGGAGAAGACGGGCGAGCTGGAGAGGATTTCGGCGGAGGTGGATCCCGTCCTGGAGATTACGGAGATAACTCAGCGGGTCGCCCGACTCGGCGGGCCGCAGCGGGCAAACTCGGCAAGCACATCTAGTGCCGGGGGGCCGGCGCTGCTGTTTGAGAGGGCGAAAGGGTCGAAGGTTCCGGCAATGACGAATCTGTTGGGGAGCGAGCGGCGCATGTGTATGGCGCTGGAAGTGGACACGTTGGAGGAAGTGGCGGAGCGGGTGCATTCGTTTCCGGACGTGAAGTCGCCGCAGGGAATTTTGGAAAAAGTGAAGATGCTGCCGAAGCTGGCGGAGATTGGGTCGTTTTTTCCGAAGTCGGTGCGCAACGGCGCGTGCCAGGAAGTGGTGCGCACGGAAAACTTTACACTCGATTACTTTCCGATATTGAAATGCTGGCCGCAGGATGGCGGACGTTACATCACGTGGCCGATGGTGATTACGAAAAATCCGGAGACGGGCAAGCGCAACGTGGGGTGTTATCGCATGCAGGTGTATGACGGGCGGACGACGGGGATGCATTGGCAGACGCAGAAGCATGGCGCGGAACATTTCCGCAACGCGCGGGCGAAAAATCCGAAAGGGAAAATTGAAGTGGCGGTGGCGATTGGAGCGGATCCGGCGACGGCGCTGGCGGGAATTTTGCCGGTGCCTCCGGACATGGACGAATTTTTGTTTTCAGGATTTATGCGCAGAGAGCCGGTGGAGCTGGTGCAGTGCAAGACGGTGGACCTGGAAGTGCCGGCGAACGCGGAAATTGTGTTGGAAGGGCATGTGAATCTGGGCGAGATGCGTACGGAAGGGCCGTTTGGCGATCACACGGGATTTTATTCGCTGGAGGGAGAGTTTCCCGTTTTCCACATTGATTGCATCACGCATCGCAAGGAGCCGCTGTATTTGACGACGATCGTGGGGCCGCCTCCGCAGGAAGACTACTTTATGGGTCACGCGATCGAGCGGATTTTTATGCCGGTGATGAAGATGCAGTATCCGGAGATTGTGGATGTGGCGATGCCGGCGGAAGGAATCTTTCAGAATTTGATGATTGTGTCGATACGGAAGAGCTATCCGGGGCAGGCGCGCAAGATTATGAACGCGATATGGTCGTTGGGGCAGGCCATGTTTACGAAGGTGGTAGTGGTGGTGGACCACGATGTGAATGTGCAAGATTCGCGCGAAGTGGTGTGGAAGGCGTTGTGCGCGATCGATCCGGAGCGGGATATACAATTTGTGATGGGGCCGGTGGACACGTTGGACCATGCGGCGCGGCGTCAGGATTATGGGTCGAAAATGGGAGTGGATGCCACGCGGAAGTGGAAGGAAGAAGGTTTTACGGGGCGTTGGCCGGATGAGATAAAGATGGATGAAGCGACGAAAGGGCAAGTTGACAGGATTTGGAAGCAGATAAAGCTTAGGATGCCGGGCGGGAAAGAATGAAAGCGAAGGCTCGCGGGAACTGCACCGCGAGAGGAAAGGCGCTGGCGCGCCGTCTTTTTGTCGGAGCTAAAGCCTGCCTGTCGGCAGGCGGGCTCCGACGCCCTGGCTAACAGTTCCGACTTGCTGAGCAGCGCGCTGGTCACTAAGCGGTGAGTTGACAAAATTTGGCAGGGAATAAAAGAGCGGATGGTGCCTAAGAAGAACTAGACCGGTGCGACACAAAGCGACACAAATGGATGCGGGAACTGGTTCGCTTTAGCCTCGCGTTTCGCCTTTCTATATAAGGGTTTCAAGCACTTACCTGTACTTTTGACCTGTACGTTTTCGCCTTACTGTCCCCACGAACGGGTTTTTACCAATAGCACACTAGAGCAAAACGCAGGTTGACACTCGGTGCTGCGGGTGTAATAAACGGTAAAAGAGAACAAGTACCGGGCGTAGCAGTACTGTCCCGGTGGAACAAGATTCAAGCTAGGATTCGTCGCGACGATTCGAGCAAAGCAGGAAGCTTCGCGGGGTGCGAAGCGAAAGACGGCAAAGAAACTCCGAAAGAAATTCGAAGGCAAGAGAAGGCGAAGGCGGGTCCGACCTGCGAAGCGGGACGGAGTGAGGAGCGAGGGGCCGCGCGATGTTAAATCTGGGGAGAACGAAATCGTTAATCGGCCTTGATATCGGCTCGAGTTC
>Ga0073928_10007634_pt1 | contig 13898 bp, 13 predicted proteins | sample PaiPotPPA55metaG_FD_76969 | JGI IMG/M metagenome (GOLD analysis project Ga0073928, IMG submission 76969) | Iron sulfur acid spring bacterial and archeal communities from Banff, Canada, to study Microbial Dark Matter (Phase II) - Paint Pots PPA... ... | reverse complement strand
TCCTTCCGCGGGCTTCTTTACGCGAGGGTCCGGCCACGACGAGAACGCGCGCTACACCGAGAGCGCCGTGCACTACGCGCGCAACATGGACCGGCTGAGCCGCAAGTTCGAGACTGCGCGCAAGGCCCTGCCCGCGCCGGTGGTCGACGAGACCATCAAGTCGGCGGTCGGCCTGATCGCCTTCGGCTCGACACACGTTGCCGTGCTCGAAGCCCGCGAGCGGCTGGGCGAATCAGGCCGCACGTTCGACTACCTGCGCATCCGCGCTCTGCCGCTGTCGGCCGAGGTCGCCGAGTTCGTCCGCCGCCACGAGCGCGTCTACGTCGTGGAGCAAAACCGCGACGGCCAGATGTTCGACTTGATCCGGCTCGCCATTCCTTCTGAGCTGGTCGACCGGTTGCGGTCGATCCGGCACTACGACGGGCAGCCGATCCCCGCAGACTCGATCATTGAACCCCTGATGGAAACGGAGGCGGTGCCAGTATGAGTGCAACGCTCAACCATGTCGGACTTCCTCGCGATGCCTATAAGGGCGCCGCGACCACGCTCTGCGCCGGATGCGGCCACAACTCGATCACCAACCACATGATCAAGGCGCTGTACGAGCTCGGCGTCGAGCCGCACAGGCTCGCGAAGATGTCCGGCATCGGGTGCTCGTCGAAGACCCCGGCTTACTTCGTCGAGACCGCCCACGGCTTCAACGGCGTGCACGGCCGCATGCCGGCACTGACAACTGGCGCCCAGCTGGCCAACCGCGAGCTGATCATGCTCGGCGTCTCCGGCGATGGCGACACGGCCTCGATCGGGCTGGGGCAGTTCATGCACATGATCCGCCGCAACATCGACTGCACCTACATCATCGAAGACAACGGCACCTATGGCCTGACCAAGGGCCAGTTCTCGGCGACGGCCGACCTCGGCTCGGTGCAGAAGAAGGGTGCGGTGAACTCATTCCAACCCATCGACCCGTGCGCCGTGGCGCTCACCCTTGGATGCACTTTCGTCGCGCGCTCCTTCAGCGGCGACGGCAAGCAGGTCGTGCCGCTGATCAAGGCGGCGATCGCGCACCAGGGAACCGCGGTGCTCGACATCATCTCGCCCTGCGTGACCTTCAACGACCACGACGGCTCGACGAAGAGCTACAGCTGGGTGAAGGACCATGAGGAATCGATCGCCGACGTGTCGTTCATCCCCTTCTTCGAAGAGGTCCACGTCGACTACGAGCCCGGCACGGTGCGTGACGTGCAGCTGCATGACGGGTCGCACATCCTGCTCAAGAAGCTGGGCGAGGATCACGACCCCAAGGACCGGCGCGCGGCGCTGCGGGTCATCGAGGAGGGCCGGGCCAACGGCCACCTGATCACCGGCCTGCTCTACGTCGATCCCGACAGCGTCGACTTCGCCTCTGCGGAAAAGATCCCCGCGGCTCCGCTCAAAGACCTGGGCGAGGACGATCTTCGCCTCAACCGCGATGAGTTCGCGCAGTTCATGTCGGAGTTCGCCTGATACCAGGTAAGACCCGGACGGCCGCCGGCGCCCTTCGGGCGGCCACGCCTGACGAGCTCGCCCGCGGCACACGGCTGGTGGCCCGCAAGGACCCGGCGATGGCACGCCTGATCAAGGCAGCCGGCAAGATCGAGCTGCGTCCGCCGAACGAGGACCACTTTGCGGCGCTGGTCCGCTCGATCATGTACCAGCAGCTGGCCGGCCCCGCGGCCCTGGCGATCCACACTCGATTCCTGGCTCTGTTCAAGGACGGTCTCTCCCCCGCCGCGGTGCTGGCGCTGCCCGAAGGAACCATGCGCTCTGCCGGAGTGAGCGGCGCCAAGCAAGCGGCGATCAGCGATCTCGCGCTGAAAGTCACGGACGGGACGGTGCCCATGCACGATGTGGACTCACTCTCCGATGATGAGCTCGTGGAGAGGCTGGTCCAGGTCCGCGGCATCGGCCGGTGGACAGCTGAGATGTTCCTGATGTTCCAGCTGCGCCGGCCCGACGTGTGGCCTGTCGACGACTACGGCGTGCGCAAGGGCTGGGCGGCGGCCCATCGCCTGAAGGAGCTGCCAGCCCCACGAGCGCTCCAGGCCGAGGGCGAAAAGTTCCGCCCGTACCGGTCCGTCGCAGCCTGGTACTGCTGGCGCGCGGTCGACACCGTCATCCCCGCTTGAACGCCATGCTGCCCAACTCGCCGGATGCGTTCAGCGAGGCGGGGTGGGACGAGATCCGGCCCCACTTCGAGGAGCTCGCGGTGCGGCCGCTGGACATGGACAACGTCGAGCAGTGGCTCTCGGACTGGTCGCGGCTCGACTCCATGCTGTCCGAGGCGGCGGCGCTGGCCAACTTCGCCTACACGTGCAACACGGCCGACCCTGCCCGCGAGGCCGCCCAGCTGAGGTTCGGCACCGAGATCGGCCCCAAGGCGCACGAGCAGGGCGCTGCGCTGCAAAAGCGACTGGTCGAGCTCGGGTACGTAAGGCCGGGCCTGGAGACGATGGTGGAGCGCTTTCAGAACCAGGCAGAGCTCTTCCGCGAATCGAACGTGCCCCTGCTCTCCGAGCTTTCGAGGCTGGTCACCCAGTGGTCGAAGGCGGTCGGTGCTCTCACTGTCGAGTGGGAGGGCGAGGAGAAGACGCCGGCGCAGCTGCTTCCTTTCCTCGAGTCGCCCGACCGCGGGACGCGCGAGCGCGCATTCAAGCTGCGGGCCCAGGCCTATCTGCGCAAGCGAGACGTGCTGGCCGGCCTTTTCGACCAGATGCTCGAGCTGCGCCAGCAGGTCGCGCACAATGCCGGCTTCGCGGACTTTCGGGATTTCACCCACCGCGAAAAGAACCGGTTCGACTACACGCCCGACGACTGCGTGCGCTTCCATGAGGCTGTCGAGGAGGCCTTGCTGCCGGCCGTGGACCGGATCCTCGAGCGCCGCCGCCGCCAGATGGGCCTCGATCGCCTGCGCCCATGGGACACGGGGGTCGATCCACAAGGACGTCCCGCGCTGCGGCCGTTCCAGGCCGTGGACGAGCTGGTTGGACGCGGCGCGGCGGTTTTGGGGCATGTCGATCCGGACTTCCGCGGCTACCTGACCTCGATGGCGGATGCCGGGCTGCTCGATCTCGACAACCGCAAGGGCAAGGCGCCGGGGGGCTACTCGACGACGCTGAGCTTCCGCAAGATGCCGCTGATCTTCATGAACGCGGTGGGCATCGACGACGACGTGCGGACTCTCCTGCATGAGGCCGGCCACGCGTTCCATTCCTTCGAGGCGTCAAAGCTGCCACTGCTTTTCCAGCGACATCCCGGCTCGGAGATGGCCGAGGTCGCGTCGATGAGCATGGAGCTGCTGGCAGCGCCGTTCATCGACACTGCCCACGGCGGCTACTACAGCGAGGAGGAGGCGCGACGCTCGCGAGCCGAGCTCTTGGAGGGAACGATCCTGTTCTTTCCGCACTGTGCCTCCGTCGACGCCTTTCAGCAGTGGATCTATACGCAGGAGGAGGGCCGCGACGCGGACGCGAGGGACTCCAAATGGCTCCAGCTTCGGCGCCGCTTCGAGGGTGGCGGAGTCGACTGGAGTGGTCTCGAACAGGAACGCATCGCACGCTGGTACCAGCAGCCCCACTTTTTCGGCAACCCGTTCTACTACATCGAGTACGGCATCGCGCAGCTCGGCGCCCTGCAGGTGTGGCGCAACAGCATGCGCGACGAAAAGCAGGCGGTGGCGGGCTACCGATCGGCCCTGGCGCTCGGTGCCACCAGGCGGCTCCCGGACCTTTTCGCAGCGGCCGGCGCCCGGCTGATCTTCGACCCGAAGGGGATGAAGGAGATCGTCGAGGTCGTCGAGGAGCAGCTCGCCCGCCTTGAGTAGCCCGCTCCGGCCCCTAGGAGCGGGCGATGTTTCTCAGCGGCATCTTGGGCCCGAATCGCGGCGCCGAGATGCCCGCGAGCATCAGCAGCCGGAGTACTCGAGCCCGGTGCCCGCGGTAAGGCTCCAGGAGCTCGAGCATGCGCTCGTCCGTCGAACGGGCGGTGCCCTCGAACGCGAACCCGACCATGTGCGGCATGTGGTAATCGCCGAACGGGATCGCGTCGGCGTCACCCAGGGCCACCACGGCGACCTTGCCTGCCGTCCACGGCCCGACGCCGGGGAACGCCTCCAGGCGGCGCCAGGCGGCGGGCAGGTCCATGTCGGCTGCCTCCTCGAGTCGACCGGCGCCGCGGGCGGCCCGAATGATCACCTCGGCGCGCCGCCGCTCGACGCCGAATCGGTGGAACTTCCAGTACGGCGTCTCTGCGAGCACCGCGGGGGGCGGTGGGACAACGAGCCGCGCCGGGCCCGGCGCCGGCGTGCCGAGGGCGGCCACCAGCGCCCGGTAGGAGACAAGGGCCTCTTCGGCCGTGACCTTCTGTCCGAGTACGGCCGGCACCAGGGCTTCGAACACCCGCTGCGTCCTGGCAATGCGCAGTCCGCGGTAGCGGCGGTGGAGGTCCGCCAGCACGCGCTCGGTCGGTTGAAAGCCGGAGTCGTCGTCCTGCTCGCCGCACAGCGTCGCGGCCCGCTCGGCGGCCCAGGGGGCGCCCGGTCCCCAGGCGTCGACGTCGACCACGCCGTCGCGGTGGACGAGGTGCACCGTGGCGGGGCCGTCAGGCGTCCACGTGGCACGCCACGCTTCTCCATCCGCCAGGCGCAGGGAGAGCCCGATGCCGATCGGCGCCAGGGTCAGCGCGAGGTCGAGCGGCTTGCCGGGGACGAAACGCGACCGGACGTCGGGCTTCAGGTCGTCAGCTTTTATCGAGCGGGATCTCCAGGGTGAAAGTGCTGCCTTCGCCGACCGTCGAGTCGAGCGTGAGGTCACCATCATGCATGCGGGCGATCTCGCGCGAGAGCCACAGACCAAGACCCGTGCCAGAGGTGTGCATCGTGGCCTGGTTTTCTATCCGGCCGAATCGCGTAAACAGCTTGGGCCGGTCCTCGGTCGCGATGCCGATGCCCTGGTCGACCACGGCCACCGCGGCGGTGTCGTGATTGGGCGTGATGCGAACAGTGACGCGAGCACCGGACGACGAGTACTTGATCGCATTGGTCACGAGGTTGCGGACCACGATCTGAAAACGGTCGGGGTCGACGTTGGCCCAGACAGGCCGCGGCGGCTTCTCGAACGTGAGCTCATGACCGCCGAGGAGCGGCTCGAGATTTTCGATCGCCGCCTCTGTCAGCTCGGTTATGTCGCTGCGCTCTCTCTTGAGCGCGAGCTTTCCGTCCTCCAGCCGAGATGCTTCGATCATCTGCTCGAGCATCGCGGTCACCTCATCGGACTTGGCGATGAGCAGCGGCATCACCGACATCGCCTTCGGCGCCATCTCGCCTAGGGATCCGGCGGCCAGCATCGTCAGGTAGCCCTTGATGACGGTCATCGGCCCGCGAAGCTCATGCGAGGCGATGTTCAAAAACTCGGTCTTCGCCTTCTCGAGGGCGGCGATGCGGCCGGTCAGCGATACGCGGTCCAGCCCCGCGGTGATGCTGGTCGCGTAGCCTCTGAGGCGGCTTATCTCGAACTCGCCGAAGACGGGTGTGAACGGCCCGGAGAGAATCATCAATGCGCCGTGACCCTGAGCCAGGTCGAGAGGCATGTTCAACGTCGACTTCGGATGATTCGCAAGGGCCGCGGTCCGCGCGGCCTCTTCTTTGGTGATGCCGTGGCTCGCCAGGATCGAGCCGTCCGAATCGACGATGAAGGCCGCGACACCACCGACCAGGCGCTCGGCCCAATCGAGTGCGCGCTCCGCCAGCGAAACGCGATCGGCGCTATAGAGCAAGAGGTCGTGCATCGCGCGCCGGACCTCGTTCTCCTCGGGCTGGCTCCAGAGTCGCCGCAGCCAGGTCGGCGGTGAGAAGCTGGCGTACAGCATCGGCACGACCAGGATCACGACCCCGTCGATGGCGACGGTCAGGTAGGGATGATTCTGGATGTTCGACCTCGCGAACACGGCCACCAGGATCACCGCGACCAGGCCGGCGTAGGCCAGGGCGAGCGCGCGCAGGCGGGAGCCCTCGACGGCGGGCCTGCCGATCGAAGCCAGGCCCAGCCTGAAAATCGGCTCGCCCACGCACAGGATCCAGGTCACGATCACAGCCGCAAGGACGATCCCCTGGAAAGTCGAGAGACCAGGGTTGCCACCGGACGGCAGGTTGGCCACGGCCGCGAGCACAGCCACTACGCCGACCGCCACCGTGATGACCGTCCGCGCGGCGCGGCCCAGAGGTATCAGCGAGTCTCGGAACAGGAGCAGGAAGTACCCGGAGAGCAGGAAGACAACCAGCCCGGCGTCGCCGACGACCTGGGCAGGGAGGTGCAGCACGGAGTTGATCGGCGTGATCAGGACCAGCAACGTCAGGAACAGCAGCGCCAGCACCAGATAGGTGCGCTGGCGGTCGCGATGGCGGATCCAGTCCCTCAGCGTGCCCACCGCCAGGAGGAAAAACGCCACCTGGGTGGCGATGGTCAGGTCGTGTAGGACGTCAGCCATCCGAGGGAGAATACTGGATGTGACGACAATTCGACGACAGTTGGTGATGAGATGAGGTGGGTCACCCGGAAGAATGCCAGCGTCGACAGGATCGCTTGCCCGTGGCTGATCAAGCGGTTCATCGATCCTGACGCCGAGTTCCTCTACGTGCCGGCCCAGGACGTCACGGCTGTCGCCGAACGCGAGGGGGCCATCCCCTACGACGTCGGCGGCGTCGAGCTAGGGCACGTGGATGGCCGGTGCAGCTTCGAGTCGATCGTCCTGAAGTACGAGCTCAAAGACGCTGCGCTGGACCGCCTGGCGCTGATCGTCCACGGCGCCGACGTCACGGCCGACGCCGGCATCACGCCCGAGGCCGCCGGGTTGAAGGCGATCGCCCACGGCTTCGCGATGATCCATGGCGACAGCGATCACCTGAAGATCGAGCTGGAAACTCCCATGTACGACGCGCTTTACGCGTGGTGCCAGCAGGACGTGGGTCGGGCTAAGGAACCGGGGTAAGTGCCCTGACCTCGATGCCGTCGGGGTCTGCAGAGGTGGCCGGCGTGCGCGTGATCTCGAAACCGGCGACGCCGTTGACGTCCGGCTCGACGGGGGCGGCTCCGCGACCCTGAAGCAGGTTGATGCCGAGGTGATGGTGGTATCCATCCCAGCTCATGAACCTCATCATGCCCCCCACCTCACCCATCAGGTCCATGCCCAGCGACTCGTAGAAGTGCTGGCTGCGGTCGAGGTCGGCGACGTTGAGGTGCACGTGCCCGAGCACTGTTGCGTCTGAAAACTTGGGCCTCGGCACGTCCGCGACTCGCAGCAGGCGCTCGAAATCGAGATGGTCGGTGCCGATGTCGAGGTGGCCGTTGGGATATCGCCACTCGCTGCGCGGGCGATCGGCGTAGACCTCGATGCCGTTGCCCTCGGGGTCGTCGAAGTACAGCGCCTGGCTGACGTAGTGGTCGGCCGTGCCGGTGAGCGGCAGCCTCTCCTCGAGCGACCTGCGCAAAAAACCGCCCAGCTCCCGCTCCGAGGACAGCAGGATCGCGAAGTGGTAGAGCCCGGCCGTGCGAGGTGGCCGCTGCCGGCCGTCCCGCAGGGCGCGGAGCCGCAGGATCGCTCGCGATCCAGCGCCGACGACCGCGCTGTCGGAATCACCGGCGAGGCGCGTGAGGCCAAAGCGCTCATAGAACTCGACCTCACGCGCGAGGTCGAGAACCTTCAGCTCGACGGATCCAAGGGGCCAGCTGCTCGTGTCCATGTACAAGCAGCCTACCCCCAAGCGGCCACTGTCAAAACCGAGCGCACCGGCGCCCGGTTGGTTGCCGGCGAGCGTCCGAGCCGGATAAGGTAATGCGCCGTGCTCAAATCCCGCGGCTGCTGATCGCCCTATCGATCGTCCTGCTTACGTCCATCTCGTGCGGTAACAACACCCAATCCGGGTCGTCCACCGCCGGGGCCTCGACCCCATCGTCATCGAACGGCCAGGTGGCGGAGGACCTCACGTTCACCGGCGCGCTCAGCGGCCACATGTCCAGCGGCCATCGGGGCGACACATATGTCTGCGCCGGGTCGGCCACCTCGCTGGCGATAGGCCCGATCGTCGGCGACGTGGGCAGCAAGGAAGTAATCCTCAACATCGTCAAGATTTCGTTCAATGGCGCCGGCTCATATCCCGCCGGCGGGGTGGGCTTCGACGTCGGCTCCGACCACTACTTTCCGGCGACGGGTTCCAACAGCACGCTCGTGGTCGCCTCTGACCTACGGTCGGGCACTGTGGACATCGACCTCGCCGTCAACAGCGACCCCAATACGGTCGTAGGGCACGTCAAGGGAATATGGCGCTGCCCCGCGGGCGCCTTCTGACCCGATCGCGACTATCGGCCGGCCCGCGACCGCGGCGGGAGCCGACGCGGTTCCAGAACTGCGGCACTGATAGCCTCGGCGACGAAGCGACCGTAGTCGTCGCGCGACATGGCACGCCGAAGGACGAGCAGTTCGTAAAGTTCAGGCGCGCTGTAGGTCCACAGCACCTCGGCCGCTCTGTCGACGCTGAGCCCTTTGCGGAGATGCCCAGCCTCATGTAGGCGGCGTGCGTTATCCGTCATCCGGCGAAGGCGATCGGAGTCGAGCTCCTCAAGCAATGTCCGCAGCTCCGGATCGGTGGCCGCCGCATCGCGTACGAGCAGCAGGATCGGCACGGCGCGCGGCGCGATCTCAGCTGTGAGCGCGCCCCACCCTCGAATGATCTCTCGTGGATCGCGCTCACGCAGGTGCAGGTTGTCGGACCGGCGCTCGGCCGCCACGGGACCGTGACCGCGCAGGGCGCGGGCACGAATGGCCCTGATGAGACCGGCCTTGCCGCCGAACGACTTGTAGATGGTGTCGACTGATATGCCCGCATCGTCCGCAATGGCCGAGATCGTGGTATTGGCGTAGCCGTCTCGCAGAAAGCGTCGCTCTGCAACGTCGATGGCGCCGTCGCGGCTGCGACCCGCCTGCTCGCGCCTCTTGCTCGCGTCGTATGGCCGCGTCCCCTTGACAGCGGGCCGAGCTTCTCGTAGATTCCTCATTGCTTCCAGTCTACTGGAATGAATTGAGAGATGCAATTGGAGAACAAATCGAATGAACGGACCCGACGCCACCCTGGAGCGATTGCTGCATGCGACGAACGACCATGACCTGGAAAGCCTGGTCGCTTGCTTCGCCGACGACTATCGAAACGAGACACCCGTCCATCCCGCCCGAGACTTCCAGGGCCGGTCTCAGGTGCGCCGGAACTGGGAGCAGATCTTCGCCTTCATCCCCGACATTCGGGCAGACATAGTCCGAAAGGCGATCGACGGCGACACCGTCTGGTCCGAATGGGAGATGAGCGGCACGCGAAGGGACGGTACTGCACATCTCATGCGCGGTTGCAACATTTTTGGCGTTAGCGACGGCGCCATTCGCTGGGCCCGCTTCTACCTCGAGCCGGTGGATGAAAGCGGCACCACCGTCGACCAGGCGGTGCGCAAGCAGGTGGTACGAGAGTGATCCTGGTCGCCGGCGGAACCGGCCACCTCGCGGCGGAACTGATTCCTCGGCTGTTGGCTGGGGGCACGCGCGTCCGGATCCTGACACGCAATTGCGACCGGGCTCGCCGGCGTTTGGGGGACTTGCCGGAGCTGGTCGAGGGCGACGTGCGTAACCCAGAGTCGCTGGCGAAGGCGATGCGCGGAGTCGATGCGGTCGTTTCCGCCGTGACCGGCTTCGGGGTCGGTGCCGATGGGCCACGGGCGGTGGATTTCGAGGGAAATCGCAACCTCGTTCGCGCCGCCGAAGCCGCGGGCGTCCGTCGGTTCGTGCTGCTTTCGATGCACGGTGCCTCGGCCAACCACCGCATGGAGCTCGCCCGAATGAAGCATCGGTCAGAGGAGTTGCTGCGTGCTAGTGTCCTCGACTGGACGATCCTGCGTCCTACGCCGTTCATGGAGCTGTGGGCGGGCATCGTCGGTGACCCCATCGCAAAGGCGGGCAAAACCCTGGTGTTTGGCACCGGCGCCAACCCGATCAACTTCACCGCCGAGCGGGACCTCGCTCGAATCATCGAGCTCGTGTTACTGGATCATCGACTTGGGCGCGCGGCTCTTGACGTGGGTGGTCCGGGCAATCTCACCTTCAGTCGGCTCATTGCGCAGATCGAGAGCGCCACCGGACGCACCGCCTCGGTGCGCCACATCCCGCTCGTGCCCATGCGGCTTGCTGCGCGTCTGGCGCGGCCGTTTAGGCCGGACATCGCGGGCATGATCCAGGCGGGAATCGGCTTTGACACCAGCGACATGCGATTCGACGCGACAGATCTGCGACGCGAGTTTCCGTCGCTCCAACTAACCGGGATGGCTGACGTCATCCTGTCGCGGTTCGGCAGCGCACCTGCACAACGAACGGTGGTGACGCCCGGAATCTGAGGCTGCGCAGCGATCCGCGGAAGGCGCCGACCTACCGCCGGTAAACGCTGAACACGACGACCTGGACGGTCCCGCTCGTGAATGACACCGGCCCTGTCGTGACCTCCTGCAAAAGCAGAGTCGCACCGACGGGCGGGGTGTCGCCGGCAGCAAGCACGAGAATGTCTCCTGGCTGCGCCGACTGGATGTCGCTCGCGGAAGCGACGCTCACGTCGACACTCGCGAGGGGATCGGCGGACGGATCCGGGAGCAGGGCCACGAGCGCATCCTCGGAGCCCAGCCTGTGCGAGACGAGGATGCGATGGCCAGGGGCGAGGGCGCGAGCGCGTCTGATGGCATCGACCCCCCCGGTATCGAAAGCTAGGGCGGCGCGGTTGGGATAGAAGAGGGCGTAGTCGACGTAGTACGGGACGGCGACGAGCAGCATGCACGCTGCGGCAACCGCCACCCGGACCGGCTGCGCGCGCAGCCACGGCACGAGCATCTGCCAGCCGTAGGCGAGGAGCACCAGGAGGAAAGGCAGCACCACCACGTCTCGCCGCGCGTTGACGCCCACGGCCAGGGCCGGCGCCGCCGGCGCGATCAGCGCGCCGAGCAGCGCGATCACCGCCAAGGGCTCGCTGCGCCGGCGCCACGCGGCGACCATCCCCAGAACCAGCGGGACCGCCGCCGTAACGAAGAGCAGTCCTTCGAATCCGGTCGAGTGGCGCAGGTTCATGTCGCCCCGGATGAAGAGCAGCCAGGGCCCCTGGTACTGGAGGTAATCGACCACCGCCTCGCGGGCGCCGCCGGTCAGGCCGTTGTTGGTGAAGACGTTGACTGTCCCGAGCCGCGCGGCGGCAGCGCTCAAAGCGGCGACGAGGACGATGAGCGCGAGGGCGACAGGCCCCACCAGCGCTGCGAGCCGCGCTCCACGCAGCGAGTGGCGAAATGCGAACACCACGATCACGAGCATCACGGGTGTGAAGAAGCGCGCGGGCTGGGCCGTCGCGAACGCGGCGGCGAGCGCGACGCCAGCAGCCAGGCAGGACCGGAGGTGGCGGTCGCCGCCGCCCGCGAGGGCCGCCAGCGCCACCACGTAGCAGAGTGGCGTGAGGATGTCGGCCTCCAGCATTGTGCGGGCGACGTGAAAGAACCACGGCTCGAACGCCGCCTCGAGCACGAGGATGAGAGCGACCGCGTACGAGCGCGTGAGGCGCCAGCCGAGCCCGCCCGCCACAAACGAGAGGGCGATTCCGCCGATCGCGTTGGGCAATCTGATCACCCAGGGAGTCAGTGGCAAAAACGATGTAAGCAGGGCTTCTAGGTACACGCCGGCGGGGCCTTTGTAGTCGCCGCCGGAGCGGAAGAAGAGCGGCCAGTGCGTGCCGAACTGGTCGGTGCCGAAGTGCGAGATGGTCCAGCCGTTGTAGCCAAACGCGGCCTCGTCGTTGAAGAGGCCCGGCGGGGCGGACCCGAGTGCGATCAGATGGCTGGCAACCACCATCCCGGCGATGGCCAGGCCAAGCAGGTAGATGCGGCGTCGTGGGACGCCTGGAGCAGGCTCATCTGATGCGCGCGTATGCCCTGATCGCTCCATGCGCGATGGCGGCCAAGCGTATCAGCCGCGACAAGCTGGATGAGGGAGGTGAGCGCGGCTGGACAAAGGGAGTGTCAAGAATCAGCAGAAGTACGTGTGACGCACTAACCGAAGGTGTGTAACCCATGCCGAAGGCCTTTTTGGACCTATCAGCCGAACTTGTACACGTATTTGGCTGGCCAGAGAGTTGGAGAGTAGGCGACTGGTTCGGCGTGTTAGCGCCTCGCCAGCCGCCCCTCATCGAACCGTGCATGAGGTTTGTCCTCACACGGCTCTCCGACGGTGTTCACGTTGCCGCTGTCGCAGTAGTTGGCCGTCGAATCGCCCCAGCGAGCGTATGCACTCCTAATCCCTTGAACCAGGCGTAGTTGTGCTCGTCCGCCCAGCGCCGTCCTCGTTTCTTGCGCTTCTTGCTGTCGAACAGCGCCAAGCGCTCGTGGACGTAGCTGTCGATCTGGGTGAACTTTCGCGTCGAGTTGCCCCAACGGAAGTAGTTGCCCCAGCCTCGCAGAACCGGGTTTAGTTCTTCCACGACTTCATGCATGGGCCGTTTCAGTAGATAACGTGGAGCCGTGATCGCCTTGACCTTCGCCCGCACGCTCGCCATCGCTTTGCGCGATGGACTCGGCTGGCAGTAGCGCCGCCGTACTTCGGCGACATCACCATCCGGTGGTGAAACCCCAGGAAGTCGAATCCGTCTGCCCCGTCACCGACGTGCAGAACCCGACTCTTGTCGGGGTGCACCTTGAGATGAAGGGCTTGGGCTGTTCCCTGGAGCCATGCATAGGCTTGCTTTGCGTCGGACTCGGTCCGGCACAGGATCACGAGATCATCCGCGTAGCGGATGATCTTGCCGAGGTGGCTTGGCGAGATCATCCGCGTAGCGGATGATCTTGCCGAGGTGGCTTGCTTCCTTCGCCCAGAGAGCGTCGAGGGCGTGGCCGTAGATGTTGCTCAGGAGCGGCGATATCGTCCCGCCCTGGGGAACCCCGGTCATGCTTCCGACGGACACTCCGTCTTCCATCACGCCGGCGCTTAACCACATCCGTATCAGCCGCAGCACCCTGCGGTCGCTCACCCGCCGAGCCACCAACCGCAACAGGAAATTGGGGTCCAGGCTTCCGAAGAAGTCGGCGAAATCTGCGTCCACCACCCACCGCGCCCCGCTGTTCACTTCCTTGCGGATGACCTCTAACGCGTCGTGGGCCCTCCGCTTGGGCCTGAACCCAAATGAGCACGGCAGGAAGCTGGCTTCGAAGATCGGTTCGAGCACCAGCCTGGCCGCGGTCTGCACCACCCGGTCCCGCACCCGCGGAATTCCGAGCGGGCGGCGCTCCTTCGGCCTTCCCGGCTTCGGTATGTAGACGCTGCGCACCGCCTGTGGCCGGTAGCGTCCGGTCTCAAGCAATCCCCGCAGCTCCTCCAGCATCTTTTCCACCCCGTTGGCCTCGATGGCTTCCAGAGTTTCGCCGTCGATGCCGGCGGCGCCTTTGTTGCGACGCACCTGTTCCCAGGCACGCCCCAACACGTCAGGTCGAGCTATCCGGTCGTAGAGAGCATGGAACCTCCTCTGGCGTTGCTGCTTCGCCGCCACGTAGAGCGCGCGCTGAAGTGCACGGACTTTATCGATGGGGTGATTGGCCGAAGCCATGCCCTTACCCGTCCCTTGCAACTCGCGCCTCACCGAAGTGCGCAGCCTTCCCTACGCCGAGTTGTGTTGTCTCGACGATCATCGGTGTCGGGTCGGGGGAGGTGGCGGTCACGACCGCTGCCTCCGCCCGCCCTTCCGAACTGCCCGTGCAGTTTTCCCGCAGGCAGCTCTCACCGGGTATAGCCCTTCTGGCGGTAGTAGCTCT
>Ga0073928_10007633_pt1 | contig 13899 bp, 12 predicted proteins | sample PaiPotPPA55metaG_FD_76969 | JGI IMG/M metagenome (GOLD analysis project Ga0073928, IMG submission 76969) | Iron sulfur acid spring bacterial and archeal communities from Banff, Canada, to study Microbial Dark Matter (Phase II) - Paint Pots PPA... ... | reverse complement strand
CTTCAATGAACAAAAAAGTTGGTCTGACTTGCGGCGCCGCCGCCGAACGCATTTCGGCGGAGACGACCGAAATGTTTATTGGTCCGCTCGAAAGAAAAAGTAGTCGGCAGAGTAAGGCACGAGAGCCTGCTTGCCTACGTCGCCGGGGACGAAGCATCCAGTACCCGGCGCGGATCCCCCGCTGGTGTTAAGGCGTTGGACGAAAGTAGTCCTGGTTAGCAGTTTGCCGCCGGTTGGCCCCTGCTCCGACCCGACCACTTGCAGCAAGACGCACGCATTCGAGCCAGCGTTCGGGCAGCTCGGATCGGAGCCGGCTGCGATCGAATGTGTCACTTGTCCCCACACCTTGCTGCTATCGAACGAACTCTGCCAGGTCGGGTTGCCGAAGGGCAGCGGATTTGGAGAGAACCCGTTAGGATTTGTATCGGGACTCAAGAAGTGAGTGATGATCTGGACGCCCTCTCCGAGCACATTCGTAAAAAGGGTGGCTTCGGGGCGAGCATTGTTGACGGTCCAGGAAACGCCCGTGCTTGTGGGCAGACAAACATAACCTTGCGTACCCACTGCGTGGCCCACCAAAAATGCAGAGTTCCCCGCCGGGGGCGCAATGGCGACAGGAGTGATTGGGCTCGTGATTTGCTCCTTCGTGTCTTGAGCTCTTTCTTGAGCGGAAACGACGCCGGACAAGACCAATGTTGCCAGAGCTGCCAACGATCCACGAATGATCTTCTGTGTGGTCCTGCCACGCCAATGTCTCTTGGTGTTATTGTTCACTTTCATTTGCCTTACCTTTCGACGTAGACGAGTGACTGTGTCGTATCCCGAAGACTGGTCGCTTCGGACACAAATTTCTCACTGCAACCGAGTGCCCAATTGGATTTCGCTGAAAACAAGGCTCAAAACGAAATTGGAGTGACCGAAGCTTGGCAAGTGCCAAAATTCTGAAAGTTGAGAAGAGACTTACCGAATATTGTGTTTGTTTATGTTGAGATGTTTAATTGTAAAATCTACGTCGACCGGGGAATTGTCCGAATTTGCCAGCCCCACCATTTGACCGACCAACTTGAAGCAGACCAGACGCTCGATGTATTTCGCGTCGAGGAAGCTCTTTATGTCTCGCTTGCCTCGCCCTCTGATGGCATCGATTCAAAATCAAAGGCATCGCCGCTCTTTTCCGGTTTGCGTGCACGTGAATAGCTTTGGCCCTTAAAAGCCAAGATCGCTTAGTCCAGGATGATCATCCGGTCGGCGCCCTATTGCCCAGCGGTATTTGCGCTCCGTCTCCTTGATTGGCAGATCGTTGATCGAAGCAAGCCTCAAGCGCATCAGGCCGTTCTCATCGAACTCCCAATTCTCATTGCCATACGAACGAAACCAATTCCCGGAGTCATCGTGCCATTCATAGGCAAAGCGCACGGCGATTCGGTTGCCCTCGAACGCCCAAAGCTCTTTGATCAGCCGATAGTCCAGCTCTTTCGCCCATTTGCGTCTGAGAAACGCCACGATTTCTTGCCTTCCGTTCACAAATTCCGAGCGGTTTCTCCAGCGTGAGTCAACTGTGTAAGCCAGGGCCACCTTTTCCGGATCGCGAGAGTTCCACGCATCTTCTGCCAATCGAGCCTTCTGAATGGCTGCTTCGCGTGTAAATGGTGGTAAGGGAGGACGTTGAGTTGTGGCTTGGGGGACGGGCATCGCATTTCTCCTTTTTGAAATTAATTTTTCATAAGAGGCTTGTCGTCGAAAAGCATGCGCCCTTCTGCGCTTCGTGAATTCGCCGAGAATTATCGTGTTCCCTCGAAGTGTTCGTGCATCCGCGCCTTTATGTTTCAACGTGCGTGAGACGCCATGGCTTCTGGTTTCACACTGCACTCTGCTGGCTTCGAGCGGCTCCTTGTTTTGCAACCAGCACCATGCGGAACCGTGCTTTGCCTTGCATCATGCGAGCGTAAGCCTCCGCGGCCTGATCGAGGGGAAGTGTCTCGATCATCGGGCGGATATTCTCCAGGACGCTGAAGGCCAGAGCGTCCTCGGTATCGATTGCCGTGCCGGCCAGGCTCCCGTAGATCGACCGCCCACCAAAGACGAGCGGGAACGCATTTAATTGGATCGGGTCCCCCGGTACACCCACCACGATGAGCTTGCCGCGCGCAGCAAGACCGGACACAAGTGGCCCCATAGCAGCACCACTGGGGGCTGTTGCGAGAATCGCTCTGGCCCCGCCCAAACGCTGCAGCACCACTGCGGCATCGTCCACGGCAGTATCGATGTAGAGGTGCGCACCCAGGTCTTTCGCAAGCTTTTCCTTGTCTCGCCCCTTCCCGATGGCGACGGTGTGGAATCCCATGTGCCGCGCGAACTGGACACCAAGATGCCCAAGGCCGCCAATGCCCTGCACCGCGACCAGATCTCCGCCGCGCAAGCCAGCGTTGCGAAGAGCGTTGTAGGTTGTAATACCAGCGCAGAGGAGAGGGGCGGCCTCTACGGAAGTGAGCTGGTCAGGAATGGCAGCGATGCCGTGGGCTTCAGCAATCATCACTTCCGCATATCCACCATCGACAGTTACTCCCGGTGTGACGGGGTTCTGACATTGCACCATGTCTCCGCGTCTGCACGGTTCGCACACCCCGTCTTCACCGCCGAAAAAGCCGACACCGACCCGTTGACCGATTTTCCATTTCGACACTCCGCTGCCCAACGCTTCAATGCGGCCAACTACTTCATGTCCAGGAACCCTTGGCAGCTTTAGTCCCGGGTATATGCCCGTGATCGTGGCCGCATCGGTGTGACAGATTCCACAGGCTTCTACGCCAATTCGAACCTGACCGGCACCAGGTTCAGGAACTGGCCGTTCCACTACTCGAAGCACGCCGGGTGCCGACACTTCCACTGCTTTGTATGTGGCTTTCATTTGTATGTGCCTCTCTTTTGCATTTCATTCTGGCTGGACCATAAGCGCGCGTCACCGCCCGGTTGATGCCACTCAATCTTTTTCTCTCTCCATCCATTCGCGAATATAAGGAGCGCAGTTCTCGAGCTTCACGCCATCCGCTTCGCAACCCACGAAAAAGTGCAGGACGTCGCGATCGATTACGCTAACGTCTTTCAAATCTAAGATGATGGCGCTGGAATCCGGTTGCAGTTCAAAAAGCCTCCGCATCTCGGCAATGGCCGGTTTTTCGATTCGGCCACTCAGCAAGAACACTCTGTATCTCCCTCGCGCCACAATCTCGATCCTGAAAGTCATCGGCCAGGCCATTTGACCAACATCCCAGTCGCAGTTGTGCTGCAGTGCATTCCTTCCGTCCGAGCACGATCGCGAGCAGTGCATCTCAGTGCCCATTTGGATTTCACTGAAAACAGGGCTCGAAAATCAAAGTGGAGTGACAGAATCTTGGGAATTGTCAGAATTCTGGGAGGTGAACGCGGGGACTCACCGGAAGGTGTATTTCTTAATGTTGAGTTGTTTGATCTTCAATTCTAGCGTCGACCGCGGAATTCCGAGTTTAGCGGCTGCACCATTTGGCCCAGCAACTTTTCCCTTGCTTTCCGCAAGAGCCGCTTCGACGAGTTGCTTCTCATAGCTCTGGAGGTTCTGCGTGAGAGGGCCTGATGACTCCGGGCCAGGTGGGTTCTGGCGTGAAAGCCAAGCCTCATCGATCCAAAAGGTATCCCCCGAACAAAGGATCACCGATCGCTCGACGATATTTTGCAGCTCGCGAATATTGCCAGGCCAATGATAGGACTGACAAAGCTTGAGGGTATTCTTGTCGATCTTATCGATTTGCTTTCTCGCCTTCTCCGCGTAGCGCTTCACGAAGTACTCGACCAACATCGGAATGTCTTCTTTTCGTTGCTGGAGAGACGGCACATGGATCGGGAAGACGTTTAACCTGTAAAAGAGATCGGATCGAAATGCGCCTGCGGTGATCGCTGCCGCCAGATCGCGGTTTGTAGCGGCGATGATGCGAACATCCGTGGGAATGATGCGGGTACCACCCACTCGCTCAAATTGGCGCTCCTGGAGCACTCGAAGCAGTGCTATCTGAGTTTCCGGGGGAAGCTCGCCGATTTCATCGAGAAAGATGGTGCCGCAATGCGCTAACTCAAAGCGGCCCTGGTGCTGCTGCAAAGCGCCGGTGAAAGCCCCCTTCTCGTGCCCAAATAATTCCGAAGCGATCAGAGAAGAAGGAATCGAGGCGCAATTCACGGTGATAAAAGCCTGGCCAGCACGTTGCGAGCCCTTATGAATGGCTCGTGCAATCAGTTCCTTCCCGGTGCCTGTTTCGCCGGTAATCAGCACTGTGGAGTCTGTGGGAGCGACTTTCACGATCCTCGAAAGGACAGTTTTCAAGGCGGGAGAGGAGCCCACAATCTCCTCAAACATGAAGACCTGATCGATTTGCTCTCGCAACACGAAGTTCTCGTGCTGCGTTCTTTCCTCCGCCTGTTTGCGATCATCGATGTTAGTACCGGTCGCATACCAACGGATAATCCTTCCTCGCTCGTCCCGCATTGGGTTGTATTGGACCAGGAACCAACAATACTGACCATCCCTGCTGCGGCGCACTCGTAGTTCGTACTCGAATGGGACTCCTCGCGAAAGCGCCGCAGCGCGTTTGTCTCGCAATTTTTCCAAATCCTCCAAATGAAAAACCTCACGAAAGTTTTCCGACTTCATTTCCTCTTTCGTCAGGCCGGTGTACTCTAGTACCGCTTGATTTGCATACAAAAAGTTTCCATCGGTCCCAATAACGACGATGAGCTGAGGTATTGCATCAATGATTGTTCGAAGTTCAGCTTCGGATTTGGCTATTTCGTCAAAAGCTCTCGTTAGCGCCGCCTGCGATCGCTCTCCCTCAATCGCAATTACGGCTATATGACCTGCGCCTTCGATCAGTCGCAGATCTGTTTCGCTAGGTGTGCGGGGCTCCGCATAGTACATGCCGAAGGTGCCAAGCACTTGCTGGTTTTTGGAGAGTAGCGGCTGAGACCACGCGGCGCGCAACCCGTAACTTAAAGCAACGTCTCGATAGTCGACCCACAAAGGGTCGGTCGCAATGTCGAAAACGATCACGCGCTGCTTTAGAAATGCAGCAGAGCCGCACGAACCTATGCCAGGACCAATCTTGAGTGGAGTGATGGCCTCAATCCAACCCTTGGGTAGTCGAGGACCAGCTAGAGGCCAAAGGCGCATACCATCCGCGTCCATCAGCATCACTGCCGATGTGATGTTACAGCCCTGAGCATCAATCGTCTCGCACAAGCCTTCGAGGATATCTGCGAGGCGAGCCCCATTGGCGATCATCTCCAATGTCCGTTTTTCGGCGGCCAGCAATGCTTCGGCGCGCTTCCGGACTTCGATATCGGTATTCGCGCCATACCATTTGAAGATGTCGCCGTGATTGTCGCGCAAAGGCTCTGCACGGAACAAGAACCATCGATATTCTCCGTCGTACCGGCGCAGGCGTGCTTCAATCTCACCAGCTTCCCCGGAAGCTAGTAGCCGCCGCCAGTAATCCGTGAGCCTGCCCCGGTCTTCTGGGTGAAGCGCAACAGTCCAGCCCCAATCCGAGGCGTCTTGCGCAGAGAGGCCGGCATAATCCAGCCAGCGCCGGTTGAAGAATTCGGCCGAGCCGTCGGGGCGCGCAGACCAAGCCAGCGTAGGAATGGTGTCAATGATGGTTCTCAGCCTATTTTCAGGGTTCTTAATTTCGACGAGAGCGTTTTTGAGAGCTAGATCTGATCGTTCAATCTCGATCGCGATCCGCGCAATGTGGCCGGCCGCCTCAATCAGCTCAAGATCCCGACTATTTGGAATCCGCGGCTCCGTATAGGACACGCAGAAGGTACCAAGAACTTCGCCGTCCTTCGAAATGAGTGGTTCGGACCATGCCGCGCAGAACCCACAGCTTAAGGCCAAGTCTCGGGCTTCGTCGGGCCACCGCGGGTCGTTCGAAACGTCCGGGATAATCACTCGTTGTTTCGTAAACGCAGCGGTCCCGCAAGATCCTCTGTTGGGACCAATCGGCCAAGGTGTGATGGCCGCCCTAAATGCGGCGGGAATACCTGGGCCGGCACCCGGCCACAGTTGCTTCCCGTCCGGCCCCATCAAGCAAACCATTGAAGTCGCAGGTGGGGCGTGCGCGTCGATGGCGGCACACAAATCGTTCAGGACCTCTGGGAGGCTCGCCCCATTGGCCATCATCTCTAACGTTCGTTTCTCGGCAGCTAATAGGGATTCCGCCCGCGATGAGGCATTCGGTCCTGGTCTGAATTCAGATCCAGGCACCTGTATTGCGGTCGCGGCGTTACCGCGTTGTATTTCGTGGGCCGGTTTGAGGTTCGATTCGGGCGAGCTCACCATATTCTCGGGCTTGGGTCGCGCGTTTCCCAGTCTGGAATAGCCGAACATAGTTTCCGCTCTCTCGGTAAATTCGATGGGCGCGGTCTGTAGACTATCCAGAGCGTCCTTCGAAGACCTCCCGGCTTGTTTCATCCCCATAGTCCCTTGGATGTTTACAAGGGTAGAGGTGTTACTGAGTTCTGAAAACCTCAGAAACCACAGCGCGGGCCCTATGGTTTTCTGTAGGTGCTATCCGCTGGAAAGAAATTTCGCGTTCGGAAGGCTGACAAGGTTTGATTTTGGCGGTGAGCGTCACAAAGAGAATTCTTGCTATCCTTTGCTTCCGTAAGAGGGCCGAGCGCGACAGCTTGCTTGCCATTTGTCGAGGCGAGACAATTGGCTATGCTTTCTGGCAATCCAATTCGTATCCTGACTGTGGAGGATCACCCGGTTTTCCGTGAAGGATTGGCCACGATCATTGGCTCAGAGCCAGACATGCTTGTGGTTGGACAGTCTGCGAATGCAGTGGAGGCTATCACAGAGTTCCGTCGTCATCGTCCCGACATTACCCTTATGGACCTCCGGCTTCCCGGCACCAATGGGACGGACGCACTCATAACCATTCGAGGAGAGTATCCAGACGCTCGCATCATTATGTTGACGACGTCGGACAGCGATGGCGATATCCAACGGGCAATGCGGGCGGGTGCTTCGGCATACATTCTCAAGAGCATGCCAAAGAAAGAATTGCTGGAGGTGGTGCGTTCTGTCCACGCCGGCCGTCGGCACGTTCCACCGGAGGTGGCCGCGCGACTCGCCGAGCACATGGGTGAGGAAGATCTTACGATCCGGGAGCTCGAGGTGCTTCGGCTAATTCGAGACGGTTATCGCAACAAGCAAATTGCCGACCAACTGGCGATCGCGGAGACTACCGTCAATTTCCACATTAAGAACTTGGTGGGCAAGCTGGGGGCCAATGACCGGCGGGGTCTTGAACAAGATCAAAAACTCGATGAATGGGCTGCACTTCGGTTTCGGAATACCGGAAGAACAGATCAAGGTGTTGCTGCGCTGCATGGACCAGCGAACATGCTGAACTATGACGACTTCAGGTGGAACAAATACTCGATTGGAGTATGGTTCAGGGTCACGGACCCGTCGACGGGACACCCTGCGGTGAAGAATCTCTTCTATCCAAGCAAGGCTGGTATACCCCTACACTACAGCGCCGCGGCTAACCGGTCTTGAGCTACAGTCCAAGCTGAGCGCCCCACGTTGCGCGAAAGACTCGCTCTGAGAGTTCGAGCGGTCAGCTTTTTTCAGTGGAGAAATTCCTCCCCAATGCCTCAAGCAGGTTATTCACGACCGCAAGCCCGCGACGCAGACTCTCACTGCGAAGTATATGCAGGACTTCCCAGAAGCCTGGCGGCTCTATTTCTTGCGCCTTCGCTTCACCCACAAGGGCATCAGGAATTGCCTCGGCAAGCTTCTTCAGTAATTCTGGATCGATAGCTCCAAGGATCTTGGTCATAATCACGAGATTGCGGATGGCGCGAATCGCTTCCGGCGTTTTGGCTGCTTCGACAATGATTTCAAGAATCTTGTTGCCGCCTTCGAGCACGCCACGAAGTATTTCGAGAATACCTTGGTCATGCAGAGCTTGTAGCACCTCAAAACCAGCTAGCAGTGCTTCGGCATGCTCCGCCGGCGCTTTCTCCAACCGAGAAACCAGTTCTTCTCGTCGGTCGCTCTTGGGCAGCTCCAGAGGAATCGGTCTAGCCATAGGTCTCCATCCTTGAATTACTTCGTTTGAATCAGCACGAGCCCGTTGCTTCCCGGCATCCGATAATCCGGGCGGTTCCACTTCCGCTCCACCTCGACGCCATGCTGGGGCGTTGGGTGGCCGAAGCGATGGTTGATGCGCGGAAGCGGACTTTCGCCGACCTCTGGGAGCACGCGGAGGCGAACGGAAGCTTCTTTGTACGCGGGTGTGTGCGTCACCGCGTCCGTGTGGCTGCTCGTCAGCCGGTTTACAGGGCTCTCGACCGAATTCATGGGCATATAGAGCTGTTTGCCCTGCACTCGATTCGTGACTAAAGTGCGTACGCGAACCTGTCCGTAACGTGACGTCAGCTGCACCCACGTGCCGCTTTGTATCCCGCGCTCTTGGGCGAGCTCCGGTGAAACTTCGACAAAGGTATCGGGCGTCTTCTCGCGAATTCCTTCGCAGCGGTAAGTCATATTGCCTTCGTGGAAATGTTCGAGCAGGCGCCCGTTGTTCAGATGAAGATCGAACTCGGCATTAGGCTGGTCGGTCGGCTCGGTAAGTGAGAGCGGGAAGAGTCGGGCTTTGCCATCCGGGAAGGCAAATTCTTTTGTGTAAAGCAGCGGCTGATCCGTTCCATCCACTGCAACCGGCCATTGAAGAGATTTAAATCCCTCAAGCCTCTCGTAGCTCACGCCTGCGAACAACGGCGTCAGCGAAGCGATCTCGTGATAAATTTCGGAGGGATGCTGGTACTGCCATTTTGCCCCCAGACGGTTAGCGATCTCCTGAATGATTCGCCAATCCGGACGGCTGTCTCCCAAAGGCTCGAACACCTGGTACAGTCGCTGGACTCGCCTTTCCGTGCTCGTGAAGGTGCCCTCTTTTTCGAGACTTGGACTGGCCGGCAGGACTACATCAGCAAAACGGCACGTGGCGCTGAAGAAGATGTCTTGCACGACGAAAAAGTCCAACTTCGAGAGCCCCTCGCCGACAAAGTTCGCGTTGGAATCCACAAGGCTCATCTCTTCGCCAAACAAGTACATCGCCTTGAGCTTGCCTTCATAGATTGCTTCGATCATCTCGTGGTTATCGAGTCCCTTTGTTGAAGGCAGTTGCACCCTCCAAGCTGCTTCGAAACGCGATCGAACTTCAGGGTCATCAACGGATTGGTAGCCGGGAAGAAAATTGGGCATGGCTCCGTGATCGCTGGCACCCTGAACGTTGTTATGTCCACGCAAAGGGTACGCGCCTGTACCTGTCCTCATATAATTACCGCTGACGAGCAGGAGATTGGATATGGCGGTCGAGGTATCAGACCCCACACTGTGCTGCGTCACACCCATCGCCCACAAAATGCACACACCGCTTGCCTCGGCGATCATGTGCGCAACCTCTTTCAGAATGTCCACGGAAAGGCCGCATGTTCGCGAGGCAAAATCCATGGTGAAGGGTTCGAGGCTCTTTTCATATTCCTCAAGTTCATTCACCCATCGCTCCAGGAACTCGGTATCGGCCATGCCGGTCTCCAGCAAATACTTGCTGACCGCGGAAAGCCAAACAATGTCGGTTCCCGGTTTAGGGCGTAGGAAGAGGTCGGCCCGCTTTGCCATTTCGTGTTCGCGTAAATCCGAAACGATGAGCTTTTGCCCGTGCAGCTTGTGAGCACGCTTTACCCGGGTCGCTAGGACAGGGTGAGCTTCCGCTGTGTTGCTGCCAACGATGAGCACGAGTCCCGCGTTCTCGATGTCCCGGATGGAGCCAGAGTCTCCGCCATAGCCTACGGTTCGAAACAAGCCTTGAGTCGCGGGCGCCTGGCAGTAGCGCGAACAGTTGTCCATGTTGTTAGTGCCGATGACGGCGCGCGCCAGCTTCTGCATCAAATAGCTCTCCTCATTCGTGCATTTAGAGGAAGACACAAAAGCTAGCGAATCCGGTCCGTTCTCTGTCTTGATCTCTGCAAACTTGCGAGACACCAGATCGAGAGCCTCGTCCCACGAGGCTTCGCGAAACTTGCCGCCTTCGCGGATAAGTGGTTTGGTCAGCCGGTCCGCGCTGTTCACATAATCCCAGCCAAATTTCCCTTTGACGCACGTAGAGATGCCGTTCGTTGGCCCATCCAAAGGCTCAACTTTCAGAATGTGGCGATCTTTCGTCCAAATGTTGAAGCTGCAGCCGACACCGCAATACGTGCAGACGGTTTTGGTGCGGCGGACGCGCCCCTCCCGCATGCGCGATTCGGCTTCGGAGAGCTGCAGAATCGCTCCGTAGCCCGTTTCTGGTTCGACGCCCTTCACTACATCGATCATGCCGCTCAGTGCGGGCTTCGGAAGCGCAGTGAAAAAGCCTGCATGTCCTAGCATGGATTTTTCCATGAGCGCGTTACACGGGCAGACGGAAATGCAGTGTCCGCAGGAGACACAACTCGATTCGCCAATTGTCGAGCCGCCGTCCCATTGCACGCGGGGATGAGGATCCTCCCAATTAATCGAAAGCGTCTCGTTCACCTGTACGTTTTGGCAGGCTTCCACGCATCGCCCGCAAAGAATGCATTGCTGCGGATCGTACCGGTAAAAGGGATTCGTGTGATCTTCTTCGTAGGGTTTTGAGTGATATGGAATGGCCTGATGTTCGATTCCCAGCAATTTCTCAGTGTTGTGAATGGTGCAGTTTCCGTTGTTGTTGTCGCATACAGTGCAGTAGAGAACGTGATTGCTCAGAATCCGATTAAACGCCTCTCGCTGTGCGGCAACGGCCTTCTCTGATTTTGTGAATACTTCCATCCCGGCGGATGCGATGGTCGCACACGCTCGCACCAGTTGTCCGTTCGTCTCTACCATGCATGTATCGCACGTCTGGATGGGGCCAAGCTGTGAGTGATAACAGACCTGAGAAATCTTCATCCCCGTTCGATTGATCACATCGATCAAGCGTTCACCGCTCATCGCGTCGTGCACTGCACCATTGATTGTCACGCTTATCATCGAAACTTTCCCTTGACTGCGCTAGGTCCAGAACTTGTAACCCAGCACAAAATTGACGGTGACTGCGCGTGAGCTGCAGTTACTTCCCCTGCTGCGTCCTGCGCCGAGCCGGCACGTGTTCTTGAGCTTTCGTGGCTTGTGCACTGACCCGCTTTTCGTACTGCGACTCGAGTACTTGGCTGCCGCTAGAGTTGCCCGCCTCAAACACATTGGCAAGGAAGTAGCGATTTCCATATTTATTGAAGATCAATTCGTTGTTGTTTGGTGTGGTGTTGGCGTCGGCTTCGCTTACTTGGAAGAGAGCGGAGGCAGATCCATCCACGCTGCTGATTTCCATGATTGCGAGATCGGAATCGTCCAGCAGGTGGACCCGGTACTCGCCTGCGGGAAGTTTGGCGTTCCCCGCATGGAACTGGAAAGGGATGTTGACTTCAAGATCGCCAGTGACCTGCGCTTGCGCCCTGCTCGGATGGATAGCAAAGGCGAAAGCTAAGGCAGCGAATAATGACAGCAAGTATCGCGGCCTTACTACCTTGCGACCTGGATGGGAGTTGCCGATGGTTTGAACGAACATAGTTATTTTCCTCATTTCTGTCGCCACGAAAAAGAATCCGTGTGTCGAACAACGATGAAATAGGCAATGCGCCTGCCAAACATCTCAGGTCGTAAGTGATGGAAATCACAGGTCGACTACCAGGAATGGCGGAGTCGGCATGCCAGCCCATTAAACAAGGCGTCCAATTGCTGGCAGTCTAGGCAACCCTTCGAACGCAAATCTCAATCCGTTTGAGAGCTGGTCATGGCATCGGTTGCGACTTTGCTATGCAGGAACGGGCCCCTAGTTCGGACGCGAGATGCCCAGCTTTTGCATGCGGAAGTGGAGCGTAGACCTTTTGATTCCCAATCGTGCAGCGGCCCCACTGGGACCGGCCACAACCCACCGCGTCTGCTCAAGAGTCTTGATTATGTGGTCTCGCTCCGCTTCTTCCAACGTGACTGCCTGCTGGGACTCCGCGGCGGCGGCAGCGTTCAGGGACGACAGAGGGGGTCGCAGGACGTTTTCCGAGCTAAGGATTACGCTCCGCTCGATAAAATTCTGCAGCTCGCGAATGTTCCCAGGCCACTGGTACGAGCTGAGTTCACACATCGTTTCTGGGGAAATCTGGTCGATTTGCTTATTCATCCGATGGGCATAGATCCCGACAAAGTGCTCCACTAATGCCGGAATGTCTTCGCGACGGGCTCGCAGGGGTGGCAGCGGAATTGGAAACACATTCAGACGATAGTAGAGATCGCTGCGAAATTCGTTGCGCTTCACCATCGCCGCCAAATCTCGGTTGGTGGCAGCCACGAGTCGCACGTCCACTTGGTGAGTTCGTGTGCTGCCCAAGCGCTCGAATTCCTGCTCCTGCAGAACACGCAGCAGTTTGGGCTGCAAGGCTGGCGGAATGTCTCCCACCTCGTCCAAGAAGAGCGTGCCTTTGTCGGCTATCTCGAAACGACCGATCTTCTGCGCTATGGCTCCGGTGAACGCGCCTCGCTCGTGACCAAAAAGCTCGCTTTCCAGCAGATCGAACGGAATGGCGGCGCAATTCAATTTTATGAATGGGCGTCCGCACCGCGCGCTCAGATTGTGAATCGCACGCGCAATCAACTCCTTGCCGGTACCGGTTTCTCCCTGAATGAGGACAGTGGAATCCGTACGTGCGACCTGCTCAACTTGCTCGAGCACTGATTCCAAAGCACGGCTATTGCCGATGATCTGCTCGAATCTGCGCGGACTCCGGTCCTGATCGACGGATCCGAATGGTGCGACAGCCGCCACGAAGGACCTCCTTGCTCACCAGACCCTTACTTAGTGGGGCCCACTTTCCAGAGCGGCCCGAACACTCTCAAGCAGTGCCTCCTCGTCGAACGGTTTTGCTAAGAATTCCACTGCGCCTGCTCGCAACGCCTGCAGCCGCATTTTTTCGTCGCCATGTGCAGTGATGAAGATGATCGGAATCCTGCAACGTTCGGCGATCAGCTTGGCCTGTAGCTCGAGACCAGACATCCCAGGCATACGGATGTCAGTGATCAAACATGCCGTCTGATGGTGTTGGCCCGATCTCAGGAATTCTTCCGCCGAGGCGAACGATTCGGCAGCCAGTTGGGCACTCTTCAGCAGGCCCTTCAGGGCGCTGCGCATGGAATCGTCGTCGTCGACAATGGCTACTAATTTGGCCTTTCCCTGAATGTCCATAGTGAGGACGTTATGAAGGTCTTTTGGGTGCGGCGCAATTATACTTTGGTATAAGGTTCCGGACATTGCCGTGACGCAGCACGCTTGCAATCCAAGCGCGGCTTTTCGGACCGGGTTCGTTGCTTAGAATTGGAGCTTGAGGGCGAGTTGGATCGAGCGGGGGCCGCCGATTTGGTAGACCTTTGGGCGGTGGAGTAAACGCTGGTTTGTTGAAAATCTTGCATGGCGGCCGCCTAGTTAACAATAACAGCCCTCCCCCCCGGTTTTTTGTAAGTGTTGCAACCACAGGGCTTAGGTATTCTCTAAGTTCTTTAGATGCAACACTTGCGGGCTTTGTCGTAAGTGTTGATTCTAAATAAGTTATGGGAAGGGTGGATTGGAAAAAAAAGTAATGGAGCTGCGTCAGATGATTTTGAAGGAGTTAGAAGGACCGCCTGCCCCATCGAAGCTCTGGGTAAATGGGCGCGCATGATGGACTGGTCGGGGAAGAAATCGCTTCGACCCAAACGATTATAACATATTGATACTATTTGTCAATGATTATTTAAAGTCGTTTGGATCGTGT
>Ga0073928_10007629_pt1 | contig 13906 bp, 11 predicted proteins | sample PaiPotPPA55metaG_FD_76969 | JGI IMG/M metagenome (GOLD analysis project Ga0073928, IMG submission 76969) | Iron sulfur acid spring bacterial and archeal communities from Banff, Canada, to study Microbial Dark Matter (Phase II) - Paint Pots PPA... ... | reverse complement strand
TTCGTTCGGGCGGCGTGGACGTTGTAGTAGTCGACTCCGTCGCTGCGCTGGTGCCTAAAGCCGAGTTGGAAGGCGAAATGGGCGATCCGCAAATGGGTCTGCAGGCGCGGCTGATGTCGCAGGCGCTGCGCAAGCTGACCGCTATCGTTTCGAAGTCGCGTACCTGCCTGATTTTCATCAACCAGATCCGCGAAAAAATTGGCGTGATGTTCGGCAATCCTGAAACCACCACAGGTGGCCGCGCTCTGAAGTTTTATGCCTCCATGCGGGTGGATATCCGGCGCATCCAGGCAATTAAGGACGGCGATAAAGTGGTAGGCTCGCGCACACGCGCCAAGATCGTAAAGAATAAAGTGGCCGCGCCATTCCGCGAAGCGGAGTTCGACATTATCTATGGCGAAGGTATCTCTCGTGAGGGCGATCTTATTGATATCGGCGTGGATCGCGGTGTGCTGGAAAAGAGCGGCACGTGGATCAGCTTCGGTACCGAGCGCATGGGGCAGGGCCGCGAAAATGCCCGCACATTCCTGAAAGAAAACAAAGATGTACGCGACAAACTGGAATTGGCGCTGCGCAAAAAGCTTGAAATCGCAATTCCCGTCAATTCAAATTCCGCCGAACCCGCGCCCAATGGTCACGCTCCTCACGCGCAGCCAGAGAAGCCGCCGGTAAAGACCACCGCTGCCGCGGCCGGAGCGGACGCTTCGCGAGGTCGTCCAGCTCGGTAGATTTGCGACCATTCGTAATCTAAAAATGCGCGGCGGGTCAGTTTTCAAGCATGCGACTTACTCGGCAAGTGAGATTACTTCCGAGGTTCTCGTCATGCAGGCGGAATTTAAATTATTTCTCGGTTGGAGGCTCAAGAACGGGTTGCATTCCGCTCTTCTTGATTGTCGCAGCCGCTTCCGGTGAAGCCAAGAATTGCAGAAATTGCTTTGCAATTTCGGGCTCCTTTGAATTGGCGGCAACTCCGCCTGAAAACGTTGTGATCTTCTGAGCTTCAGGAGGAATTGGCCCTACAATGTCGATACCCGCAATCGGAAGCAATTCGCTGAGCTGCTGAAAACCAATTTCGGCGTCTCCCCGTGCTATGACCGGCCCAACCATCCCGTCAATCTTCATGCATTTGCTGCGTATGGTGTCGGCGATTCCAAGGCGCGGCAACAGCTCTGTAGAGACATAGACCCCGCTAACACTATCGGAGTAGGCGATCGATTTTGCAGCCAGCAAAGTTCGCTTTAGCGCTTCCAAGGTACTGATGTCTGGCTTTTGAGCACCGGCCCGCACGGCCATAGCAATGCCGGATCGTGCGAGATCCGTCCGAGTGCCGGGGATAACTTTGTTTTTCTTCACCAATTCTTCGAATGCTGAACTGGCCAAAATTACCACGTCGGCTGGCTCGCCGCTCTGGAGGCGATTTGGTATTGCATCAGGTGCGTTTCCCATTGACGCACCGTAGACGGTCTCGATAGTGTGCCCGGTTTTTCGTTGGAACTCTGGAACAAGCTCCTCGAAAGCAGCCCTGAAGCCCGGGGATATCATGACTTTCAGGGAAGGCGCATTCTGACCACTTGCCGTGGCGAAGGAGAGTAACGCTGCGACAATCGCAACAACGAGGCGCCCGGGCTGTAGGGGGCAATTCATCGGCACAAATTCCGGGCCAGATTGTAACCGACTTCGCTTCCAGGAGCTAATCAAGTCAAGGTCGGGGTGACACGATCGATGCTCCCCATGCGTCCGGACTTACATCGTGAGCATGCTGCGAAAACAACCACTGATGACCATCTAGGTCCTCGACGCCGTACTGCCGTTCTCCATAGCTAGTCTCGTGAAGGTCCTCCCATATCTTTGCGCCTTCTCGTTTTGCTTTCTGGTAATGAGCATCGACGTCCGAGACGATAATCGTAAGCATCTGCGTTCCGTATCCGAGCTTGGCCGGGCTTTGGCGGGTCCCCTCACGAGGCCGAGTCAGCATGATGTACGCGTCGCCCAGGTACATCTGGACGCCGCTTACAGGGTCGCCGTGCCGATAGTGCTCCGTAAATCCGAATACCCTGGTGAGCCAGTCACAGGCCTTCGACACATCGAGGTATACAAGATGCGGAAGCATGGTCGCGGTTGGCACCGAACGGTTATTCATCGCCACACTATGATGCGAATTTGCTCGCGAAGTTCAAGGAGATTTTTCACGGTTCCCGCCGTCAGCGATAGAGTTGCCAGAACTTATGAAACTATCCAGGTCAGCAAAATATGAACAAGTGCGTGACAAATTCGTAGTCATTAGATCACGCCTGCGCGCGGCAATGCCGATGCCAGGACTAGCGCTGCTCCGGCGAAAAGCAATGTGTCCGCGACGTAATTTAACGCTTCGCTGATCTCCGGCGTTGATCCGCCGTGGGCGAGGATCAAAATCAGCAAATATAGGGATAGAGTGAGGACGGTCATTAATGCGCCAATCGAGGTTGCGGCTATCCGAGATTTTTTGTTCAGGGCCAAGGCGATTCCAGCGGCCAGTAGGATCGCTCCCGCGAGGTATCCCCATACGCTCGGGAATGGAACCCATGATGGCGTCATCTTTGCCAAGGGAACGCCGGGCGCAAACTCTGGATGAATAAAATGTTCTACGGCAAAAAAGATCGCAGCGATCGCTATGACGATGCGCCCAAATAAAATCATCCATTTCGATTGTTGCGGCGACGAGGCGCGACGATACAACCCAGCGAGAGCCCACGCGCCTCCTGCAAAAGAGAGATCTCTTAACGCAACAGCCCACGCGAATCGATCTTTGGGATGCGCGAGCGCATTGGGTATATGAAGCATGCAGACAAATAGGAAGAACATCAGTCCGAGCAGGGTGGACGACAAGCGTACGAACTTTCTCACCGTAAGACTGGTAGCCGCAGCGAGCAAAGCGCATCCGACAAAATACGCCCAGAACAGATGGGCCGGCATCCAGGAGGGGACCATATTCTGGATAAACCTCGCGCCCCCGAAATGCTCGGTCGCGAATACGGCGAGAGGAACAGCAATGAAGACACAGCCCAAGGCGATGAGCTTGTCCCAGCCGCGAGCCGCGCCTATCTCTTTTCGAAGTATAAAAATTCCGGCGCTCAGATAGAGGAGCCCGGCAAAACACATCCAGAAATTTGTTGATGAAAGCATCAACGCTTTTTCGCGAAGGTGCAGCGGCACAGATTATATCCCGGTCGCCGAGCTATTTAAATGAGGTTACCGGAAAACTCATCTACTAGATAAAGAGGGGTTCCTGAGTGCGGAAGGGCATTTTTTTGTCTGCTGCTGATAAACTTGAGGCATGCCCTCGCCCACGCATAACGAAGTTGTTCGCGAATCTTTCACTACGCAGGCGACGGCTTTCGCTGCCAATCCGTGGGTTTCCGATGAACAACGCATCGCACGTCTGGTTTCCGCCGTGCGCCTTACCGCGGCGGAGCGTGTTCTGGACATTGCTACAGGTCCGGGATATATCGCGGAGGCATTTGCTAAAAACTCGCGCGAAGTTTTGGGGATGGATCTGACGGAAGCGATGCTGGCTATTGCCCGCGCTCGAACCGAACAACGCGGCGTGAAAAACATTTCTTTTCGTGTGGGTGACGCGCAAAATCTGCCCTTCGATGAAGGCGAGTTCGATGTTGTGGTGTGCCGCCTCGCTTTGCATCACGTGCAGCAGCCCGCCAAAGTAGTTAGCGGGATGGCTCGCGTATGCCGCCGTGGAGGCATGGTGCTGGTAGAAGATATTTATGGCAGCGAGCATCCCGCGCGAGCCGCTTATCAGGATTGCTGGGAAATATTGCGTGATCCCTCGCATGTGCGGGCGTTGCCGCTGAGCGAACTGCTGCATATTTTTCGCGAAGCGGGGTTGGAAACGGAGACAGTAAGTACCGCGGATGATCTTTGCCCGGAAGTAGAGCGATGGATGGCGACTACCAAAGTGACCGCGGAGCGAGCTGCGGAAATTCGGCTGTTGCTGGAGGACGATCTACAGCGTGACCTTAGCGGAACACGGCCATTTCGCAATGCCGCGGGGCAGATGTTTTTTCACGCCCGGACGGTCATCTTGGCGGGACGAAAGACGGGTACCTGACCTTGGGGTCAGCTGAAGGCCAGCCGATACAAAGCAAAGCACATACGTTCGTACTGGCCCTGACAGGCTATTGTACAGCGGATGGCAACCCCATATTATGTCTCAAGTTAAGCGGGAGCCGAGTTCGGCGCGGCTTCATCTTGGTGTCATTTCAGCAACGAACCGCATCTGATTGCAAAGATGGGGCGAGACGCTAGAACGGCCATCAGGAATGGTAGTTGACCGGCGCGACGGCTTCGATGAGAATCAACGTCCCGCATAGTTTGTAACGGAAGATCGCAATCCGAGGTGGTAGAAGTGAAGGAACTTGTAAAAGCGACGGTTGCAACTGTGCTCGCAGTGTTATGCACTATGCCGCTACCTGCAGCCCCGAGAGCGCTGAAATCAACACGCACGCGCCGGGCGCCAGCGCGTTACCACGGGGGCGGAGTACCCACCTTTGCGAATTCTTCCAACGGGGACATTACGGCTTTTGATGATCCAATTGTGCGCCAGGCCGCGGTCGAAGGATTGGGGCGTTATAACGGCGCAGTTGTCGCCGTGGACCCGAACACCGGACGAGTTTTGACGGTGGTAAACCAGAAAATTGCGTTTGGCGAAGGCTACATTCCTTGCTCGACGATCAAGCCAACGATCGCATTGGCGGCGCTGGAAGAAAACGTAATCAACCGCGACACCATGTTGAAGGTTGGGCGCCGCAAATACATGAACCTTACCGAAGCGATGGCGCACTCCAACAACGAATTTTTTGAGCAACTTGGCTTGCGCATGGGTTTCGATACGGTTTCAAAATACGCGCGCTTGCTGGGCCTCGGCGAACTTTCGGGGTACGAAATTCCGGAAGAGCATCCGGGTGCGTTTCCGATGCAGCCGCCTCCGCATGGCGGAGTGGCGCGAATGTCCAGTTTCGGCGAAGGCATCCAGATGACGCCTTTCCAGTTGGTTTCTCTGGCTGCAGCTTTCGCGAATGGCGGAACACTTTATTATCTGCAGTATCCTCGAAGCGCGGACGAGCAACTGGCGTTTGCGCCGCGGGTGAAACGCGAATTGAATATTGCGCAGATCTTGCCGGAAATTCGTGAAGGCATGCTCGCGGCGGTTTTGTATGGCACCGGCAAAACGAGCTTTGATCGCGGCGGGGATGAAACACCGCTTGGGAAGACCGGGACTTGCGACGATCACGTTACACCTTCGCGGATCGGCTGGTTTGTGACTTATGCGGATGAAGCGCATCCGAAAATCGCGCTCGCTGTTTTGCTTCGCGGGAATACGCGGCGCGTGAAGGGCCCCACGGCTGCAACGGTTGCGGGGAACATTTATCGCCGGCTGCGGGAGCAGAATTACTTCGCTACGGTAGCGACGGCGAACACGGTTTCGAAGTTGCAAGCCGGGCAGTAAAGCGCTGGCATGTCCTGGAAAAGCGTAACCCAAGACCCAGACTGAAAATCGAGCCTGGAGAAACCACCGCGTGTCTTAAATTTCGCAAACGTAATACGTTTCGTATTCTTGGACCTTTGTCATTCGAATTGTGAAATGTCGGCGCGCCGACATTTTTTTCCAAAACACAGCACTTAGCCGTTCCATTTAGGTCCCAGCTCTGCGCAATATCGCTTCCTGCGATAAAAAATCCGCAGTTGGTTCAATCCGCGTCCACCTAGGGTGGGAAACGCGTGTTGCAAGATTAAAACTCCTTTCTGTAACATTCCTGCACACTGCAGCGTAATTACCCCCAAGGAGTTTAATGAATGGCGAAATTTGTAAAGGGACTTGGTATAACCGTGCTCGTTTTGGTGATTCTTGCGGCCGTCGGGATTAGCGCGACCATTGGCTGGCGACCATTTATCGGGCCGAGATCGCGCGCATTGACGGATCGCAAATTTGAAGCTACACCGGAGCGACTGAAACGCGGCGCGTACCTTGCGGAACATGTTGCTGGCTGCACATATTGTCACACTCCACAAGAAGAAGGGCCGAACGGTCCGGAAGTGGTGCGGGGAAAGAAAGGCAGTGGACAGTTTTTTAATATTCCAGGTTTGCCAGGGACTTTAGTGGCGCCGAACATTACGCCCGATCCCGATACGGGCATCGGTAACTTAACGGATGATCAACTGGCACGCGCGATTCGCGAAGGCATCAGCCACGATGGACAAACACTTTTTCCGATGATGCCGTATGCGCATTACCGGCGGATGTCTGACGAAGACCTGGCTTCGGTGGTTGTTTACATCAGGACTCTGGCGCCGATGCGAAATCCGCTGCCGCGTACGGACATTCATTTTCCGGTGAAGTACCTGATTCGCGGAGTTCCCCAGCCAGTAACAGAGAAGGTGCAAGCGGATCTCTCAAATCCTGTCAGCCGAGGAGAATACCTGGTGAACTTGTCGGTATGTTCGGAATGTCACACACCACGGAAGCAGGGCAGGCCGGATGCCGCTATGAAATTTGCCGGAGGGCAGGTGTTTGATCCTTCGGGAAAAGTCGTTAGCCCGAACATAACGCCGGATGCGACGGGCATCGGTAACTACACCGAGGAGATGTTTGTGAAGGTGATGAGGACGGGCTACGTGGGCAAGAGGCAGCTTAGCACGGTGATGCCGTGGCAGTTCTATAGCGGGCAAACTGATGAAGATCTGAAGGCAATGTACGCGTACCTGAGAACTTTGCCGCCCATCGCTCATCGTGTGGACAATACTCAAACTCCAACGGCTTGCAAGAAATGCGGCCAAAAACACGGAGCGGGCGACAGCAACTGAGCTTGCGGGCTCAATAAATAATGGGAAGTTTGTACAGGTCCGCCGAATTCTCATCGGTGACGCGCAGCAGGATTAATGTGCGGTCGTCGTGGGGGGTGGATTCGGCGCCGCTGTAATCATCGGTGGCGGCCAGAATTCTGTTGGCAATGGACAGAGCCATTTCATCGCCGTTAACGCCTGCGAGGAGCGCGTGAAGGCGCTCGGCGCCGAATTCCTGCCGTTCGCTATCCTCGGATTCCAGAATGCCGTCGGAGGCGCAGACCACTACGTCTCCCGGCTGCAGGTCGACGGTGATCTCCTCGTATTCGCTTTCGGCAAACAGGCCGAGAGGAACGCCAGCTACGTTGATCTCGGTGGTCACTCCGTTCCGCACGAGCAAGGGATAGGGCTCGCCGCCATTGGCCAGCGTGAGACGCCGAGCCGGCGCATCGTAAATTCCGAAGAGCAAAGCGATGAACTTTGCTTCCAGGCGCGCGCCGAACATCCGGCGATTTAATACCGAGAGCATCTTCCCGGCGCCAAGCGTATGGTCGGTGACGATCTCACGCAGAGTCCCAATCGCCAGTGAGCCGTACAATGCCGCGGCGGTTCCTTTGCCGGATACGTCACCCAGCGCGAAGGCCAGGCGGCCTTCGCCGTAGGGATGAAAATCGTAAAAATCGCCACCTAATTCGCGCGCAGGCGCGTAGGCCGCGGCCAGGTCAAGTCCAGGAATTTCTCTGGCGCCTTTGGGCAAAAGCTGGCGCTGAATTTCGCGCGCCATATTTAAATCGTTTAGCAGGCGCAGTTCGTTCTCGCGTGCTTCCTGATAAAGACGCGCGTTTTCGAGAGCGATAGCGACATAGGTGCCCATAGTGTCGAGCATGCGTTCATGCTCATGTGTGAAGGCTTGCGGCACGGTGCTCTCGAGGTCGAGTACGCCGATGAGCCGATCCTGTAATAAGAGGGGGATGACCAATTCCGAGCGGACTTCCACGTCGGTATCAAATTGCACATATCGCGAGTCCTTGCGCACGTCGCCAACGCGCACCGGGCGGCGTTCTCCGGCGGCCATTCCTGTAATTCCTTGATTCAAGCGCAGGCGCAGGCGCGCAGGGATAGCGTCGTCGTAATGCATGGCGAAAACACTTTCCAGCATTTGGCGATTTTCGTTCCAGAGCATCACGGTGAACACGTGATAATTCACAATGCGTTTTACATGTTGGGCGATGCGCCTTAGTAACTCCTCACGATCCAGAATGGAGGTTAATTCGCGGGTGACTTCGTAGAGCAGCGCAAGGCCCTCGGCCTGATCCGGCACGGCACCGACGAGATTTTGGGCGAACGAATCGAGATCACCAAGGGGATAAATGGGGGCGAGTTTTGGAGAATCGTCCATGGACGGGCTGATAGAACTGCAGAGTTAGATGTAACACAGCCTCGGAAGATTACAAAAATTGTTTTTTTTAAAAAGAAAGGATTTGGAAGTAGCGTGACAAACATCGCGAGGCAGGGGTTATTCGATGGACTTTATTTCACTTCCCAGGTGTCGCCGGCGCGAAGAAGTTTCGTCAAATCGCCGGCGCCCCGCTTGGCGATAACGTCGTTTATCTGCTGATTCATTACGTCTTCATAGCGCGGAACGTCTTCCCACGATCGTAGTACGCCGATGGGAGTGGGGAAGCCGGGACGCTTCTCCATTTGCGAGAGCTGAAATGCGTATGCGGCTTCGAGATGGTGGGCGTCGTGGACCAGCAAATCCTTTTCGGTGATGCCGTTGCCCAGTTGGACGACTTCCATATCCAGGCCAGTCATGCGAATGCCCTTGTCGCGATTTTTGCCGAACACCAGCGGCTTGCCATGCTCGAGTTGAATGACGTGTTCGCTGCGAGCCTCGCGCTCGGTGAGAGAGAACCACGCGCCGTCGTTAAAAATATTGCAGTTCTGCAGAATCTCGACGAAGGCGGAGCCTTTGTGAGCCGCGGCGTGTTTGAGAGTTTCTTTCAGGTGGCCCTGGAAAACGTCGACGGAGCGCGCCACGAAGGTGGCTTCAGCGCCGATCGCTAGCGAGAGCGGATTGAATGGGCGGTCGAGCGATCCAAAAGGAGTGGACTTGCTCTTTTTATTCAGCTCGGAGGTGGGGGAATATTGGCCCTTGGTCAATCCATAAATTCGATTGTTGAATAAAAGCACCTTGATGCCGACATTGCGCCGCAACATGTGAATGGTGTGATTTCCGCCGATGGAGAGCGCGTCGCCGTCACCGGTGGCAAGCCACACTTCCAAATCCGGGCGTAGAGCTTTGATACCGGTGGCTACAGCGGGCGCGCGGCCGTGGATGGTATGAAAACCAAAAGTGTTCATGTAATAGGGGAAGCGGCTGGAGCAGCCGATTCCGCTGACGACTACGAAATTTTCGCGGGCGATTCCAAGCTCAGGAAATACCGACTGCACCGCGGAGAGGATGGCGTAATCTCCGCAGCCGGGGCACCAACGCACTTCCTGGTCGGTCTGAAAATCTTTTTTGGTGAGCGGGGTGATGGGTGGCAGCGTTGTGGTGCTCATTCGAAACTCTCCTGGCCGAGCATCTCTTCGATTTTTTGTTCGAGCTCAGCCTGCTTGAAGGGACGCCCTTGAATCTTGTTGAGGCCGACGGCGTCCACCAAATATTTGGCGCGCAGGACCCACAGTAATTGGCCCATGTTGAGTTCCGGGACCAGCACGCGCTTGTATCTCGCGATTACCTCGCCCAAGTTGGGCGCTAGTGGATTGAGATGGCGCAAGTGCACGTGGCCTATTTTGTGTCCCTTTTCGCGCTGCGCTCTTACCGCTGCGGTAATTGCTCCGTGGGTGGAGCCCCAGGCGACAATCAGCAACTCTCCTTCAGGATCGCCTGCGGGCACAATTTCGGGAATATCCTGGGCGATGCCGGCAACTTTGGCGGCGCGAATGCGGACCATATTTTCATGGTTCAAAGGCTCGTAGTTGATATTACCGGTGACGTCTTGTTTTTCCAGGCCGCCGATGCGGTGTTCGAGGCCGGGCGTTCCAGGAACGGCCCACGGTCGCGCCAGTGTTTGCGGATCGCGTTTATAAGGTAAAAATCCCTCGGCGGTTTTCGCGAATTGCACTTTGAAGTCTGGTATCTCGCTGACTTCGGGAACATGCCAAGGCTCGGCGCCGTTGGCCAGGTAACCGTCGGAAAGCAAAATCACGGGCACCATGTATTTCACGGCGATGCGGCAAGCTTCCAGCGCAACCCAGAAGCAATCGGCGGGAGTGGCAGCTGCGATAACGGGTATGGGCGCTTCAGAGTTTCGTCCGAATAGTGCTTGCAACAAATCTGCTTGTTCCGTTTTTGTGGGTAGGCCGGTTGATGGGCCGCCACGTTGAATATTGCAAATCACCAGGGGTAACTCGATGGCTACGGCCAAGCCCAGCGCTTCAGTTTTGAGCGCCATTCCCGGGCCGGAGGTGGTGGTGATTGCGAGGGCTCCGGCGTAGGCTGCGCCGATTGCGGAAGTGATGGCGGCGATTTCATCTTCTGCCTGGAAGGTCATTACACCAAAATCTTTGTACTGAGAAAGTTCGTGCAGAATGTCCGACGCGGGGGTGATGGGGTAGCTTCCTTGAAACAGGCGCAGACCGGATTTTTGAGAAGCGGTAACCAGTCCCATCGCCAACGCCTGATTTCCGCTCAGGTTGCGGTAGAGACCCGGCGACAACTGCGCGCGAGGAATTTCGTAACTGATCTGAAAGGCTTCGGTCGCTTCGCAGTAGGAATATCCGGCCTTCATCGCCAGCTTGTTCGCTTCGGTCAGCAGCGGTTTGCCTTTGAATTTGTCTTCAATCCAGCGAACCGTGGAATCCATCGAGCGGTTGTACAGCCAGTAGCACATCCCCAGGGCGAAGAAATTCTTGCAGCGATCCATGGACTTGGCGTCAAGTCCAAGATGTTCCAGCGCGCGGCGCGTGAGGCGCTCAAGTTCCACAGAGAAAAGACGGAACTTGTCGAGCGAATGGTCTTCCAGCGGATTCGCGGTCATTTGCGCTTTGCGCAGATCGCTTTCCGTGAAGCTGTCACTGTTGACGATCAAGATGCCGTTGGCTTTCAAGTCCGCAATGTTGACTTTCAAGGCCGCGGGATTCATGGCAATCAGCACGTCAACGGCGTCGCCGGGAGTAGAGACGTCGTCGGATGAAAAATGTAACTGGAAGCCGCTTACACCGGGGAGCGTTCCGGCAGGCGCGCGGATCTCAGCAGGGTAATCGGGAAATGTGCGGATGTCGTTGCCATACAGTGCGACGGTGTTTGTGAATTGGCTGCCGGTAATCTGCATGCCGTCGCCGGAATCGCCTGCAAAACGGATGACGGCGCTGTCGATAACTTCTGGCTTGGTCTTTGAGGGCGGCAGTGTAATTAACGTGGACATAATCGCTGAATTCCTTGGGCCCTAGGACGCATACCCGCCTGTGTTGCACGCGGGACTCTACTAACGCAATAAGGGTGACACAAAAAGAATATCATAGCGGGGCGTGTGTCCGCAGAATCACACAGCGTCAAGCGAGGCTGTTCAAGCAGGGTCAGTTTCCGAGTACGCGACTTATCAGGATCTACTCGATTCTGGACCCGCATCTCCAGAGGTAAAGACATTTCACAGAGCGGATTCTGATTTTTGTAGTTGTTTCTGGATCGCAGGTGCAAAGGACTTGAGCAACGACAGTGACACGGTGTTGCGCATCAGGAAATTGAGGGTAGGCACGTTGTGGCTCTTTTTTAATGGACGGTGTTTCTCGTGGTGCACACTCGCACTCACCTTCAATATTAAACGTGTAAACCAATCGATACTTATTAAGCTGCTCTGTACATCCCCGACACTCAAACTGAGATTGTCGGGCGCTAGTCACCGCAGATTCTTTCAGGAGCGGATGACCACTTGCCGCCACTACAGAATCAACTGCACCATCCGGTCGGACGGTGAGGATTAAATCTACTTCGCCCGTTATGTGTGCCGCCCGTGCCACTGGCGGATAAATTGGCTGGACGAGTTTAGTGAGGACAACGCCGTTCTGGGGGCTGTCTGCGCCGGAAAGCCCTTGGGCAGCACAGGTTTTGTGCGAAACCAAAAAGAGCAGGCACAATCCCAACGTTAATGCGGTCGTCCGACCGTGAAATACACTCAACATGTCCTCCGCTAACTTGATACGAGTATATGGGCACTGCCCTGACCCGGATAGGTCCTGATTAACGCGCTTACTGCAATTGCCCACTACCTGCATTTCGCTTGACGTTCGCTTTCTTTTCGCCTAAGTTAGTGGCACAAAGCCTGCCGTACACAGAAAGAAAAACGCAGGCATCCGATCGGAGGCTACAGTGGCCCTGACCAAGCGTCAAAAGGAAGTTCTGGATTATTTGGTATCGTTTGAAACGAAACATGGGTACTCGCCGAGTTTTGAAGAAATCGGGAAAGGTCTAAAGCTGACTTCGCTAGCGACGGTGCATAAGCACATCACTACGCTGGAGAAGAAGGGCTTTATTCGCCGCGGCTATAACCAGAGCCGCTCCATAGAAATTGTGCAACTTCCAAAATCGCCGAAAGACCAGGTGATGGAGCGGAAGATTCAGGAATTGCCGCTGGTGGGACGCATCGCGGCGGGCCGGCCACTTGAGGCGGTGGAGGAGCGCGAAACGTTATCGCTCGGCGACTTCGCGCGCGGTGGAAATTCTTTCGTTCTGCAGGTTAAGGGCACGTCGATGATTGAAGACCACATTATGGATGGCGATTATGTGGTGTGCGAGCAGACTCAAGTGGCTAACGCGGGAGACATTGTCGTGGCACTGATCGGCGAAGATGAGGCCACTTTGAAACGTTTTTACCGCGAAGGACCCGGGAAGATTCGCTTGCAGCCCGCCAATTCCGAAATGGGGCCGATTATCGTGGCGGCCAACGAGGTCAAGATCCAGGGTCGCGTAATTGGCGTGCTCAGAAAATACTAGACTTGCGGACCATTAAATGCATCGAGAAAGTTTCGGCATCGCTTCGATAGTTCTCTAATTTCAAACGCATTCCACATCGCAACTTTTGGCATCTAATCGGTATAGAACATTCTGGTACCAGTTCGCGCCTTCGCGCTCCCATTGCATCTGAGGTGGGCTAGACTATTCCCAGCACACTTTATGTGTTAAGAGGACGCTTCTTTTGAGTAACCTTGAACTGAAAAATTCACAAAAGCCCATTAAGACGGTTATCGCTCTGGCATTGCTGCTGGCGCTTCTTTTGCCACTTCAATGCGCCGCGTATGCGGTGCTTTCGCACGAAGCCATCATCGACACGGTGTGGGACACCAACCTGAAGCCGCTTTTACTGAAACGGTTTCCGCACACGTCTCCCGAGGACCTGCGCAAGGCTCATGGATATGCTTACGGCGGCGCCATCATTCAGGACATGGGTTATTACCCGCACGGAACTCATTTTTTTAGTGACCTGACCCATTACATACGCAGCGCCGATTTTATCCTCGCGATGATGCGCGACTCGAAGGATGTGAACGACTATGCTTTCGCGTTGGGCGCGATGGCGCATTATGCCGCGGATACGGATGGCCATAGTATCGGAACGAACCACGCGGTGCCAATTCTGTATCCCAAGCTGAAGAAGAAATATGGGGATGTAGTGACGTATGAAGAAGACCCGCTGGCGCACGTCAAAACTGAATTTGGCTTTGATGTTTTGGAAGTGGCGCAACACCGCTACGCTCCGGACAGTTATCACGATTTCATCGGGTTTCAGGTGGCAGTGCCATTGTTGGAGCAGGCATTTCGCGAAACCTACGGTCTCGATTTGAAGACTGTGCTGCCAAGCGAGGAAAAGACATTAAATTCGTATCGCCACGCGGTGAGTCAGCAGCTTCCCAAAGCCACGAAAATCGCGTGGAGCCTGAAGAAAAAAGACATACAGAAAGACATGCCGGGCATGACCAAGAGGAAATTTCTGTACAACCTGAAGCGTGCCAGTTATGAAAAGGAATGGGGCAAGGACTACGAACAGCCGACCGCCGGCGAGAAATTTAT
>Ga0073928_10007628_pt1 | contig 13907 bp, 6 predicted proteins | sample PaiPotPPA55metaG_FD_76969 | JGI IMG/M metagenome (GOLD analysis project Ga0073928, IMG submission 76969) | Iron sulfur acid spring bacterial and archeal communities from Banff, Canada, to study Microbial Dark Matter (Phase II) - Paint Pots PPA... ... | reverse complement strand
GGCGCATCTATGCCGAGGTGGCCGGTTACGGCGCCACATCGGACGGCTTCGACATGGTGGCGCCGTCCGGCGAGGGCGCGGTGCGCTGCATGCGCATGGCTTTGCGCAACGGCGGGCTCAATCCGGAGTCGGTTTCCTACATCAACGCCCATGGCACTTCGACGCCGCAGGGCGACATCGCGGAGACCCAGGCCATCAAGGCCGTGTTTGGCGACCATGTGAAGCACATCGCCGTCAGTTCCACCAAAGGCGCCACCGGCCACATGCTCGGCGCCGCCGGCGCGGTGGAAATGATTGCCTGTGCCAAAGCCATTGCCACGGACATCGTGCCGCCGACCATCAATTACGAGAAGCCCGATCCGGAGTGCGATTTGGACTACGTGCCCAACACCGCGCGGCAAATGAAGGTCAACGTGATCGTGAATAACTCCTTTGGTTTCGGCGGTCACAACGCAAGCCTGGCGGCAAAGAAGTTCGTCGGGTAGACTTCAGTTTTCGGTCTTCGGTATTCGGATTTCCTTCCGGTTTCGGCCTTCGGTTTTCGGGCTTTCGCCTCCTGGCTTCTTCGCCCCATGGCTTTCTGGGGGGGATACCTACTCGAATTGCCAGTCATGTGGCCGCAGGATGGGGCCAAGCGCGAATATGAACGTGATCGGCCTAAGCGGTTTGGCGACCAGTGTCGCTTTCAAACAAAAGTGGTTCCCGGGGCTGTCGAAGCGCGAATATCGCATCGCCCAGGGTTTTGACTCGGCAGCGGCTCTGGTGGGACCGCAAGGGATTATTGCCGCGGCGGCGGAAGAGCGGTTCACACGCGAGAAAGCGACCGGGGCCTTCCCGGTTCAGGCCATTCGCTATTGCCTCCAGGCTGCGAATCTGCATCCGCGTGACGTGGATCTGATCGCACATGGGTTTTCTTACGAGCCTTGGAAAACCCAATTCCAAGCGGACGAATATGGGCGTCGCCAGTACGAAGAGGTTTACTCGCCCGAGGTTCAGCGGGCTTTTTTGCGCGCGCATTTTGGCGACGCAAATTGGAGCGAAAGGTTCGTGGCTGTGCCCCATCATCTGGCGCATGCCGCCAGCACATTTTATCCCAGCGGCTTCAAAGAAGCGTTGATTGTCGTCAGCGACGGCATGGGCGAGACGCAGAGCCTGACTGTGGCGCTGGGAGCAGGTCCGGATATCAAGATTGTTGCGGAGGTCCCGGCCTTTCATTCACTCGGGGCGCTTTATGGCGTGTTCACGCTTTACCTGGGCTTTTACATGGGTTTGGACGAATACAAAGTCATGGGGCTTGCCCCGTACGGGAATCCTCGCCGTTTCTTCGACCGGATGATGCAGTTCGTCAGCCTCAAGAATGATGGCACCTACACGTTGCCGATATTCGCGCGGAATTTTACGCCGGCGGAAAGAGAAACCCACGCGGGCGTTTTGCGTTTTCTGGAAGAACAGTTTGGGCCGCCGCGGGAGCCGGAGACGGAAATCACGCAGTTCCACAAAGACATCGCCGCCGGGCTCCAAGCCCTGCTGGAAACCTGCCAGCTTCACGTATTGCAACATTACCAACGCGAAACCGGCCAAAGGAACCTGTGCCTAGCCGGGGGCGTGGCGTTGAATTGCGCTGCGAATGGCGTCATTCGCCGCCGCCGCCTTTTCGAACGGATGTTCGTCCAACCCGCGTCCGGCGATGACGGTTGCGCGCTGGGCGCGGCCTTATACGCCCAGCGCCTGCACGACTCCGCCTTCGTCGCGCGGCCGATGAGCCTGCCGCTTTGGGGACCCGAATCTACGGACGATGAAATAAGACAGTCCATTGCCGGACGGACGGATTGTTCGGTGAAAGAGACGTGTTCGTTCGGTGAGCTCTGTGCTGATGTCGCAAAGCGGATCGCCCAGGGCCAAATCGTTGCCTGGTTTCAGGGCCGGATGGAATTTGGCCCGCGCGCCCTGGGCAGCCGGAGCATCTTGGCGGATCCGCGCGACCCGGCGATGCGGGATAAAATCAACGCTCTGGTGAAAAAGCGCGAAGGCTTTCGGCCCTTCGCGCCGGTGGTGACGCAAGAGGCGGCGTCGCGAATTTTCGAAATCCCTCCCGGCGAGGAGCCAGCCTATGCGCACATGCTTTACGTGACGCGCGTTCGTCCCGAATTCCGCGACAAGCTGCCCGCCACGACGCACGTGGACGGGTCGGCCCGGGTGCAAACCGTCGCCAGAGAACAAAACCCGCGCCTTTGGCAATTACTGGTCGAATTCGAAAAGCTGAGCGGCCTGCCGGTCCTGCTGAATACTTCGTTTAACGTGCGCGGCCAGCCGATCGTATGCACTCCCCAGGAAGCGGTCGAAACCTTTCTCGCGGCCAATCTGCATGTCCTTGTGGCGGGCGACCTCGTCGTACTTCCGCGATCCAAAGACACGGCGGCGCCGAAATCCGAAGGTCGAAATCCGCCGCCATCGCGCCGAAGCGGCGCTATGGCGCGCCGCGAAGGCGGAAAGGCCGAAGGAAGCCCGAAGCCCGAATTCCGAAAAAGGCCCGAACCGAGGGGGAACAATGCGAATGCATTTCCCGTGCCGCTGGCTTGCCTGCATGAATTTTTCGAAGCTCAGGCCAGGAATACACCGGAGGCGACGGCGGTGGTGTTCGAAAACGAGCGGCTCACCTATCGAGAATTGGACCGGCGCGCCAACCAACTTGCACACTATCTGAGGAAGCAAAAGGTCGGCCCTGAAGTGCTGGTGGGAATTTGCCTCGAGCCGTCGCTGGAACTGATGGTCGGCCTGCTGGGCGTGCTGAAGGCCGGCGGTGCTTACGTGCCGCTGGATCCGGATTATCCGCCGGAACGCTTGGCGCACATGATTCGCGACGCCCATCTGCAAGTCTTGCTGACGCAGCAAAGGCTCATGGCGTTTATTCCGGAGACGCTGACGCCCGTTGAGGAAGGAGGCGTCGAAAGCGCAGACGGAGCGAATCCGGATTTTGGCGCGACCGTGATCTGCCTGGATGCTCAATGGGACAATATCGCCGCGGAGAGTACGCAGACGCTGCCCAGCGGAGCGGGGCCGGAGAATCTGGCGTATGTCATTTACACGTCCGGCTCGACGGGCAAGCCCAAGGGCGTGATGGTCGAGCATCGCAATGTGGCGAATTTCTTCGCCGCAATGGACAGCCGCATCGGCGCCGAACCACCGGGCGTCTGGCTCGCGGTGACGAGCATCTCATTCGACATTTCGGTCCTCGAACTTTTCTGGACGCTGGCGCGCGGATTCAAGGTTGTTTTGCTTCGCAAGGAAGCGCGGGCCGGCCGCGCGCGGACGCTGCTGCCCTCAACCATAAAACGGCCGCTGGATTTCAGCTTGTTCTATTTCGCCAGCGACGAATCGGCTGCGGACACCGGGAAGTACAATTTGCTGCTCGATGGCGCGCGATTCGCGGACGAGCATGGCTTCGCGGCGGTATGGACGCCGGAGCGGCATTTCCATGCGTTCGGCGGCCTTTATCCCAATCCTTCGGTGACGAGCGCCGCGATTGCCGCCACGACCCGTCGTGTGCAAATTCGGGCGGGAAGCATTGTGTTGCCGTTGCACAATCCCATTCGCGTCGCGGAGGAATGGGCCGTGGTGGACAACCTTTCGAACGGGCGCGCTGGCCTGTCGTTCGCCTCGGGCTGGCAGGCAAACGACTTCGTGCTGGCGCCGCAAAACTACGACCGCCGCCGCGAGATCATGGTTTCGCAAATCGAGTTGCTGCGCCGGCTTTGGCGCGGCGAAACGGTGTCGTTTCCCGGCGCCAAAGGCCGGGACGTGCCGGTGAAAATCCTGCCGCGACCGGTGCAGCCCGAGTTGCCGTTGTGGATCACCGCGTCAGGCAGCCCGACCACCTTCCAACTCGCGGGCGAATTGGGCGCGAATTTACTGACGCATCTTCTGGGACAGAGCCTCGCGGAATTGACGGAGAAAATCGCGGCTTACCGCGCCGCCTGGAAGGAAAAAGGGCACGCCGGCCAGGGCCAGGTCGCGTTGATGCTTCATACTTTCGTGGGCGATGATCTTGCCGCCGTGCGGGAGCGCGTGCGCAAGCCCTTGATCGCGTACCTGCGCAGTTCCATCGACTTGCTCAAGAATGACCCCTTGGCTTTTACGCCATCCAAGCGGCCTGCCCGCAACGGCGGCGGCGGCGCCAACGGCGGACCGGCCAACTTCACGGAAGAGGATCTCGATGTCATGTCGGAGCATGCATTCGATCGTTACTTCGAAACCAGCGGCTTATTCGGCACACCGCAATCCTGCGGGCAAATATTGGAAAAGCTCGAATCCGTTGGCGTGGATGAGATCGCCTGTTTGATCGATTTTGGCATCGAGGCCGGCACGGTGTTGGCGGGCCTGGAGCAGCTTAACGAACTTCGGCTGCGAATCTCGCGGCAGTCGAGGCCAAGCACCGAGGACTACTCGCTTCCTGCGGAAGTGGCCCGTCACGGGGTGACTCACATGCAGTGTACGCCATCGCTCGCGGCACTGCTGGCCGAGGATGCCCGGGCGCTGGGAGCCTTGCGTTCGCTCAAAGTGCTCTTGCTGGGCGGCGAGGCCCTGCCGGCGGCTTTGGTTCGGAAACTGGATTTCCCCGGAGCGCTCCTCAATATGTACGGGCCGACGGAAACGACGATTTGGTCCACGACTCACACGGTCGAAAAGGATTCAGGAACCGTCCTCATCGGACGCCCGATCGCCAACACGGAGATATACATTGTGGACGAAAACCTGCAGCGTACGGTGGCCGGAGCGGCAGGGGAGTTGTTGATTGGCGGGGCCGGCGTGGTGCGCGGCTATCTCAATCGCCCGGAATTGACCGCCGAGAGATTCATTCCAAATCCATACGGCGAAGGCCGCCTCTATCGCACCGGCGATCTGGCCCGCTATCTGGCGGACGGCAACATCGAGTTCCTCGGGCGCATCGATCAACAAGTGAAGCTGCGAGGTTTCCGGATCGAGTTGGGCGAAATCGAATCCATATTGGGCGAGCATCCGGCAGTGAAGGAATGCGCCGCCATCGTCAGGGAGGACGCGCCGGGGGACAAAAGGCTGGTCGCGTATATCGTGCCCATTGCGGGGCAATCTTTTGCCGCCGACCCTCTGCGCGAACTCGCGCGGCGCAAACTGCCCGACTACATGGTGCCTTCGACTTTCGTCCCGCTCGCGGCTTTTCCATTGACGCCGAATGGGAAGCTGGACCGGAAATCCTTGCCCCGGCCTGAGGCAGTCGTCGGCTCGGGTAGTGTTTTCGCCTCGCCGGCTTTCTTGGCATCGCCCCCGCCCTTTTCCAGCTCCAGCGCCGTCGGGCTACCCGCACCGGTGGCTGAGGAAGCCATTGCCGAGATTTGGCGCGGTGTCCTCGGTGTGGAACAAGCTCGTCCGCAGGACAACTTCTTCGAACTCGGCGGCAATTCGATCCTGGCCACGCAACTCGTCTCGCGGCTGAGGCAGGCGCTGAAGTGGGAAGTGCCGCTCCGCCTGGCGTTCGAGTTTCCCACGATAGAGGGGTTGACCAGGTCGCTGCAAGCAAGTCGGCAAGCGGGGGCGCCGTTGCCCGCCCATCAGATGATTTCGCGGCGGAAAAATTCCGGAGAGTTTCCCATGTCGTTTGCGCAACGGCGTCTCTGGTTTCTCGACCAATTGGAGCCGGGGCCGCATTACAACGATCATTTCGGCCTGCGACTCGCCGGCACTCTCGACGCCGCGATCCTGGAAAAGGCGCTCAACGAAATCATCCGCCGCCATGAAGCCCTGCGCTCGGTTTTCTCCGCCGGCGAAGGCCGGCCCGTCCAAGCCGTTTTGCCGGCCCTGCGCCTGAATTTGCGCATCATGGATTTGAGCGAGCGCAGCCCAGCGGATCGGGAACGTGAGGCGGAAGCACTGGCAGTGCAACAGGCGCGAACACTTTTTGATTTGAAAAGCGGCCCGTTGATGCGCGGGTCCTTGTTGCGATTGGCGCCGGATGAACATGTTCTCGTGCTCACCTTTCATCACCTCGTCATGGACGGCTGGTCGCGGGGCGCCTTTCTGCGCGAGTTGACGGCGCTGTACGAGGCCTTTCTCGCAGGGCGCGCTTCCCCCTTGCCCGAATTGCCGATTCAATACGCGGATTTTGCAGCGTGGCAGCAACGCTGGCTCGACGAGGGGGGCAGCGAATCCGGTCTGGCGTATTGGAAGGAACAACTGCGGGATGCTCCGGCGCTGTTGGAGTTGCCGACGGACCGTCCCCGGCCCGCGATGCAGACCTATCGCGGGGCGCGGCACTCGATCTCGCTGGACAAGGCCTTGATCGACAAGTTGACCGCGCTCGCACACCAGGAAGGCTGCACGTTGTTCATGGTGTTGGTGGCGGCCTTCCAGGCGTTGCTCGCCCGTTACAGCGGCCGCGAGGATGTTGTGATCGGGACTCCGGTCGCCAATCGCAATCACGCCGAGACCGAGCGATTGATCGGCTATTTCCTGAATGTGCTGGTCTTGCGCGGCGATTTGTCGGGAGATCCGCAATTCGTCGATTTGCTCGGGCGCGCGCGCCGGATGGCGCTGGCTGCATACGCTCATCAGGACCTGCCCTTCGAGAAACTCGTCGCGGAGTTGCAACCGGCGCGGCATCTCGGTTACAGCCCGGTGTTTCAGGTCCTGTTCATTTTGCAGAACGCGCCCAAGGCCGGCGATGGTTTCGGCGGATTGACCTGGCAGCCGTTCGAAATCGACACCGGGATTTCCAAATTCGATCTGACGTTGAATCTCGAAGAAACGGCGGAGGGTTGTGCGGGCTGGATCGAGTACGCGACGGATCTGTTCGATGCGGATCGCATCGTGCGATTTGCGGATGATTTTCGAGCCTTGCTGGAGGGCGTTGCGGCCAGGCCAAATGCGCGACTCTCGCATTTGCCGCTGCTTGGCGCGCCAGGGCCTGAGTTGAGAGCTGCAAGCCGTTTCTCCCGCATCTCCGAAAATGGAGCGCGCGGCCAAGGGGAGGAGGGCAATGGTTTTCGAACTCGAACCCCATCACCGCGGTCCTCATCCCGCTCGGGCGAGGTCGACGAGCCGGAGGCGGTGCGAAGCCTGGCCGGCCATGTTGCGAATGGAGGCGGGAATGCTCTTCCGTCCGATCTGGACCTGGCGCCACGAACGCCGGTGGAAAAAGACTTGGCGCGCATCTGGGCGGAGGTCCTGGGAGCAAAAGACATCGGTCTGCACGACAGTCTCTTCGATTTGGGCGGACATTCCCTGTTGATCACGATGATCATGTCGCGGATACAAAAGGTCTTCGGAGTCGAAGTGCCAATTCAGGCTTTCTTCGACACGCCTACGGTCGGGGACATCGCGGCGATCATCGAGGCACAATTAAAAGGATGCGTGATGCGTGAGCCGACCCAGATCGTTTAGGGGGTGGTCGGCTCCCCGAACAGAACAAGTGTTGATCAGTTCGGGGATGCGTGAGCCGACCTATATCGGATTTTTGTTTTGTCGGCTCCCCGAACATATATCGGATTCATTTGGTTCGGGGATGCGTGACCTGGTTTGGCTGAACAAGCGCATTTCCGCACACCATTTATATGGCGTAGCTTTGCAAAGCTGTTGCGCGACGAGATCTGATATTGTTAAATTTCAAAAGTGCGCCAAATGAACGATCCATGAAGAGCCGCGAGCATCCCACCTTCGGAAACGGCAAAGTCTGCTACATCGAGATTCCGGCCAAGGACATCCGTCTTTCCGCTTCCTTTTACGAAGCGGTTTTCGGCTGGAAACTCAGAAAGCGCGGCGACGGCGCAACTGCGTTCGACGACGGAGTCGGCCAGGTGAGCGGCACGTGGGTCACAGGCCGGAAGCCGTCAGCGGAACCCGGCCTCCTGGTCTACATAATGGTGGACAGCGCGACCGCAACCGTCGATGCCATCCTCGCTAATGGGGGCAAGATCGTGCAACCCATCGGCAAGGACGCGCCGGAGATCACCGCCAGATTCAGCGACCCTGCGGGAAATGTAATGGGGGTCTATCAGCAACCAGGGAACTAAGATTAAGCGTGTCCACTGACTCCGGCAATAAACTAAACTCCGCCGCGCAGCAGGCTGCGACGATTCCGCCCGATGATCTCCATCGAAAACTCACCGTAGTCCGGCCGGATGCAAAAAACGGACTCCCCCACATCTCGCTTGCCGGTGATACTTACACGATTTTGGTAAGCGGCAGCGACACTGCTGGCCGTTACTGTTTGGTTGACATGCACATTCCGCCTGGCGGAGGGCCGCCTCTTCATCGGCACGATTTCGAGGAGATGTTCACGATCCTTGAAGGGGAAATCGAATTCACTTTCCGGGGAGCGAGGTCTATTGGGCGAGCTGGCGAGACGCTCAACATCCCCGCTAATGCGCCGCATTCCTTCAAGAATGCCGCTACGAAACCAGCGCGCCTTCTCTGCTTGTGCGCGCCGGCAGGCCAGGACGAATTCTTTCTTCTCGTCGGGGATCGTGTCGATCACCCAACCGCGCCCCCGCCGAAGCTCAGCGAAACGGAAAAAGCGGAGCGACGAAGAAAAGCCGAAGCCCTGGCTCCGCAGTTTCGGACTGAGTTGCTGAAACCCTAGGCCTCGCGGCCTTCGCCTTCAATCAGGCTTTGCTTTTCACCAATCCCGCGAATGCCGCGCGATGATCCCACAACACTATCAACGCCAGCACGGAAACGATGATGGCCATGGGCAGCCCGGTTGGATTGAGCAGAAGGTGGAACAACAAAATGTTGACGATGACGGGCCCAAGCAACGTCAGCCCCAGCGGGACGAATCGTCCAATCAGGCAAAGCGCGCCGCCGATGACCTGCAAGGCGCCCACCACGTAAATGTAGTGGCTCACGAACAGCGCCTTGCCGAAGTCGCCGGCCGGGCCGCTCGGCGGCGGCGGCATGGGCAGGAATTGCAGGAATATGTTCAGTCCGAAAAAGACGAACACGCAACCCAGGAGAATGCGAGCGATGGTAGCGACGATTTTCATAACGTGAGCGGTTTCAAACGGCGTGCGCCAAAATTCCTTTTGACTGCGCCGTCGCATTGGCCATCGCCTTTTCCGCGCCAGTGGCGCCCATGGCGACTCCTTCCACGCGAACCACTTCGACGTCGGTGATGCCGATGAATCCGAGAATGGTGCGCAGATATGGTTCCTGGAAATCGAATGGCTTGGCCGAACCTTCGGAATACACGCCGCCGCTTGCAACGACGAGGATGGCGCGCTTGCCTTTCAGCAATCCTTCCGGCCCCTTCTGCGAATAGGCGAACGTCCGGCCGCCGCGGACCACGTGATCGATCCAGGCCTTGAGCGTCGATGGCGGACCGAAATTGTGCATGGGCACTGCGAGCACTACGGTATCGGCCGCTGCCAGCTCATCAATCAAAGTATCGGACAGGGCCAGTGCCGCGGCTTGCGCGGGCGTGCGCTTCTCTGGTGGAACCGAGAGTCCACTGGCGAACGCCTCGCCTACGTGCGGCAACGGATTCCTGGCAATGTCCCTGGTCACGACCTTGGCCTCCGGATGGAGCGATTTGAGCTCAGCAACAATGGATTGTGCCACTCTTTGCGAGAAGGATTCCGATCCCCTCGGACTGCTTGCAATATACAGGATGTTTTTCATGTGTTCTTTCTTTTTTGTTTCATTTCTGTATGGTTCATAACTGAATCATTTGGTCAAAAAAAGCCGCTAGCCGATGGCGCCGAGCGCGCGCCGCAGGGCATTTTGGTCCATGCCCGAAAGCTGCTTTGCGAGTTCTTCATGGACTTTGTTGGCGCGCGCTGCGCCAGCTGCCTGGCGTTCGCGGCCAAGCGGAGTCACTTCGGCGCGCACGCCCCGGCGATCGGCGGGATCATCGGTTCGTTTCACCAGACCTTCGGCCTCCAGACGGTCCACCAATTGAGTAATATTGGAGCGCACGCAAGTGAGCTTCTCGGCCAGTTCGCTCAAGCTGAGCGGCCGGGCCGCCGCCACCAACATCGACAGCGCGGCGAATTTCGCGCCCGAAAGATTTACGGTCGCCAGCGCCTCTTCCATGCGGCCCTCGATGGCGTGGGCCGCATGAATCAATGAGAACGCGATCGGTTCGTTCATACATGAATAATACAGCCTTGATGCAAACTGTCAAGCGGCGCTTTGAAATTATCTTATGGGGTGTCTATCCCTCCACATTTAGCCGGAACAGCCTATTGTTGGAACTCGGCGCGAACCCGACGATGGCAAGCCATGCAACAGAACCGATTTGTTTTTCGCCGGCCTATTACGGCATTTGTCAAGTTTCATCGAAATGTCATCGCCACATTTTGGCGACGAACTCCCTTAGGCGGCCCACTCGCTTCACGCTTCCCCGAACCAAAAGAAACCAAAATATGTTCGGGGAGCCGACAGAAACAAAAATCCGACTTAGGTCGGATCACGCTTAGACGTTCCACGACGGCTTGGCGGTACGCCCTGATCGCGGGTCTGCTCGCCACGTCGTTCGTTCCTCGGGCGCCAGCGGTGATTCCCGCGGCTGCGGATATTCAGACACCCGAGATTGGCTACCAGACGCTACATATTCTTGCTCCCCAATTGCTCGAGCTCTTTCTCGTCAACACCAAACAGCCCGATCCCGCTCACGTGGATATGTGGGACTGGGTGGATGATAAACAAAACTTCATCGCGCCGGACACGTCGAGCATCCAAGTGATCGTCAACGGCCAAAACAATATCGTCACCGGGATCGGTTTCAAACGCCGCCCGGTCTATGCCCCCTTTCTCGAGTGGGACTTGCGAATCGGCAACGACCTCTTTCTCCAATTGAGCAATGCCATCCCCGAAGGCGCGTCCGTTCAGGTCCTAAACAATGGCTCGCTCTGGCCGACCAATTCGTCCTTCTCGGCGACGGCAAGTCCGCTTCGCTTCAACCCGGCAATCCACGTCAATCAGGAAGGCTATTTGCCGGCCTATCCCAAGAAAGCCGCCGTGGGCTATTACCTTGGCAACCTGGGCGAAATGCCAATTCCCACCAACACCTTCACCATCGTCAACACGGCAAACGGCGCGGTCGTGTTTCAAGGCACTCTCACACTGCGCGCGGACATTGGATATACATATGAGCCGACGCCATATCAGCAGGTTTACGAGGCGGACTTCAGCAGTTTCACGTCGCCCGGGCAATACTACCTCGCCGTGCCGGGCATGGGCGCCTCGCTGCCGTTCCGCGTGGATGACGGCGTCGCGCTGGCGTTCGCTCGCACCTACGCGCTGGGCATGTTCGAGCAGCGTAGCGGCTTCGATGTGGCCATGCCGTTCACCCGTTTCACCCATGCGGCCGATCACCTCGCGCCGGCCGGCGTTCCCACCAACGCTTCCGCGCCTTACGCCTTCACGTGGATGACGGTCTCCAACTATGCCACCCAACCCAGTCCTGACAATCCGCCGCAAATCGCGCCTATGCTCACGAATTACAACGCGCAGCTTTATCCCTTCGTAAGCCAGGGAACCGTGTCGGTTTCCGGTGGCCACTTCGAGGCGGGCGATTACAACCGCGTCACCTATAACAGCGCGCAACTGATCCATACTTTGGTCTTCGCCGCCGATTCGCTGCCCGGCGTCGGAGCGCTGGACAACCTGGGCATCCCGGAGAGCGGCGACGGCATCAGCGACGCCTTGCAGGAAGCCAAGTGGGAGGCGGATTTCCTTGTCAAGATGCAGGACGCCGATGGCGGGTTCTTTTATTCGGTGTATCCGCAATATCGCGAATACGAAATCGACGTGTTGCCCGAGAACGGCGACCCGCAAATCGTCTGGCCCAAGAACACGGGCTGCACCGCCGCCGCTGTCGCCGCGCTGGCGCAATGCGCTTCTTCCCCGCGCTTCAAGCTGGCCTATCCGCAGGTGGCCAGCAATTATCTGGCACGCGCCCTGATGGGATGGCAATTCCTGACGAACGCCATCGCCCGATACGGCTTGGAGGGCTCTTATCAAAAGGTGCAGCATTTTGACGATGACTTCACGCATCACGACGAACTCTCCTGGGCGGCCTGCGAATTATATCTGGCCACCGGCGACGCGCAATATCAGACCATGCTCTTCACGTGGTTTCCCGATCCTACCGCGAGCAGCACTTTTCGCTGGGGCTGGCAGCGGATGTACGCTTGCTACGGCAACGCCATTCGTGATTACGCGTTCGCCGTGCGCAATGGCCGGTTGACCAACGCTCAAATCCAGCAGGATTACCTCGCCAAGTGCATCGATGTCATCACTAATTGCGGCGACGACGTTCTCAGTTGGTCGGAAGACAACGCTTACGGCACCAGTTTCCCGGACATTACCAAAGCCTACTCGGGCGGAGGCTGGTACTTTTCGGCGGACCAAGCCTTCGACATGGTGGTGGCCTATCAATTCAATCCCGATTCGCGCTATGTGGACGCGGTGCTGCGCAATCTGAATTACGAAGGCGGTTGCAACCCCGTCAACGCCGCCTTTGTGACCGGCCTTGGCTGGAAGCGCCAGCGCAACATCGTCGATCAATATTCCCTCAACGACCGCCGCGTGCTGCCCAAGGACGGCGTTCCCGTCGCCAACATCCAACCCGGTTTCTACGCCATCTGGGTTTATCAATGGGAACTGACCGCCATGGTTTTTCCCTCCGACAATACCAACACCGCGCCGTATCCGTTTTACGACCGCTGGTGCGATGATTGGAACGTCTCCACCGAAGGTTCCACCACCGACACGGGCCGGGGCTTCGCCGCTGCCGCGTGGCTGGCGGCGCAAACCTCACCGGCGGCCCAACGGTGGACTTGGACGAATGCCACGATCCTCACGCCCGCCGCCGGGCTTCCCTCCCAACCCATGACGGTGACGCTCAACGTGGCTGATACCAACCTCAGCGCGGCCCGCATTATCTGGGAAGCCGACGGTCAGGAACCCGAGTTCGGCGGCACATCGTACACGTTCTCTCCGGGACCTGCTCCTGGGCCTTATTGGGTCGAAGCCGAGGTGCAATGGCCCGATGGCCGGCGCGCCTTTGCGATGAATTCCGTCACTGTCAGCACCAATGCGCCGCCGCAACTGAGCAATCCGCAAAAAGCGGCTGGCGGCGGATTTTCTTTCACGCTCGCCGGAGTGCCTTCGGCCACGTATGTCGTCCTCGTCTCCACGGATTTGCGGAACTGGAGTCCGATCGCGACGAACACCTTGCCCGCCAGTGGCGTGCTTTTAGTGACCGACCCGCAAGCCGCTTCGCTCTCGCGACGCTATTACCGCGCGATGGGTGCGCCATAAAACCTCAACTCATTGGCTGTAGCAGTCGAGGTAACGAGACTATAATTTGATCTGTTCCGGACGCCCAAAAATTGGAGCCTCCTCACGTCGGCTGCTAAGGGACGTTTCCGCTATCAAGCATCTCGCGCACTTTGCGGATGAGCGTGGCCGGGATATAAGGTTTGGAAAGGAATTCGATTCCGGCCTCGAGGAGGCCGTGGTGCGTGATGGTGTCGTCGGTGTAACCCGAGGTGAAGAGAATCTTGAGATTCGGGTAGGTTGTTTTGAGCCACTCCGCCATCATTCTGCCGCCCATCAAGGGCATGATGACATCGGTGACTACCAAACGGATCTGGGAGCCTCGATGCTCGCGCGCGGTGTGCAAGGCATCCTGGCCGTTGGAGGCCGACAACACTTGATAGCCCTGGCCTTCCAACACCCCACAGGCCAGTTGGCGCAAGGAGGACTCGTCTTCGACGACGAGCAGGGTTTCCGTGCCACGGGGCAGCGGCCCAGCCGCCACGGCGCTGGCCGGGACGACCACCGTCTCTTTGACTCGCGGGAAATAAATCTTGAAGGTCGCGCCAAGGCCAGCCTCACTGTAAACGCCGATGTGACCGCCGGATTGTTTG
>Ga0073928_10007627_pt1 | contig 13909 bp, 9 predicted proteins | sample PaiPotPPA55metaG_FD_76969 | JGI IMG/M metagenome (GOLD analysis project Ga0073928, IMG submission 76969) | Iron sulfur acid spring bacterial and archeal communities from Banff, Canada, to study Microbial Dark Matter (Phase II) - Paint Pots PPA... ... | reverse complement strand
GAGCGAGCTCTTCGGCGAGTTCGCCGCCGGCAGCCAGTCGACGACCACCGGGTTCCAATCCGGCGACTCGATCCAGTTCGCCGGCGAGAATCCCGGCACGATCAGCGCGGTCGTCGGCAGCGCGACGGTGGCCGGCGGCAATACCACCCTGCACCTGCCGGACGGCTCGACCATCGTCCTGGTCGGCATCACCAAGGTGGACGGCGGCTTCTTCAGCTGAGACCGCCGGGCGGCTTCAGCCGGCCGGGTCCTTGTCGACCAGATAATTCTCGAGCGCAAGCGTATCGATCCCGGATGCGTAAAACGTCTGCAAGGCGTCGGACGGGCTCGAGACCATCGGCTCGCCGCGCAGGTTGAACGAGGTGTTGATCAGGACGGGGACGCCGGTCGCCCGCTCGAACGCGTCGATGATGGCGTAGAGGTAGGGGTTCTGCTCGGCCGAGACGGTCTGCACCCGGCTAGTGCCGTCGACATGCGTCACCGCCCCGGTCTGCTGCGGCCGCTTGGCCCGGTGCGTGTAGAGCATGTAGGGGCTTTCGCTCATGTCGAGGGTCTCGAACCAGTCGCCGTAGGCTTCCTTCTTCAGCACCGGCGCGAACGGCCGAAACTCCTCGCGGAATTTGATCTTGGCGTTGAGGTGGTCCTTCATTTCGGGCCGCCGCGGATCGGCCAGGATCGAGCGGGCGCCGAGGGCCCGCGGGCCCCATTCGTCGCGCCCGTGCACGATTGCGACGACCTTGCCTTGCGTCAGCCGGGCGGCGATCGCCTCGGCGGGACTGGCGCTCCGGGTGAACGGAATGTTGTTGGTCGCCAATGTCGCCTTGATGACCGGCTCGGAATAGGCAACGCCGAGATACGGCGACATTTCGTACCGGCGGGTCGGCGCCGCCTGCTGATCGCGCATGATCGACTGCAAGGCCGCGCCGAGCGCGCCGCCAGCGTCGCCGGCCGCCGGGTGGATGTGCGAGCGGATGCCGAAATCCCGGATCAGCCGCGCGTTCGCCGTGCAGTTCAGCGCGACGCCGCCGGCGAAGCAGAAATCCTTGGTGCCGAACTCGGCGATCAGCGGCGGGACCATGCGGCCGAGCGCCAGCTCCAGCGCCTGCTGCACCGAGGCGGCGAGATCGCGATGCGCGTCTTGCACCGGGCCCCCTGGCGAACGCGGCGCGACGCCCAGATGCTCGATCAGTGCCGGGGCGTAGTGACGCTCACGCCCGCAGAAATCGAAAAACCGGCGATTGAGCGAGAAGGCGCCGTCATCCTCCAGCCGCAGGATCGGGCCCACCAGCCGGTCGAGGTAGCGCGGCGTGCCGTACGGCGCCAGCCCCATGACCTTGTATTCGCCCTCGTTAACCTCGAAGCCGAGATACTGGGTGAATACCGAGTAGAACAGGCCGAGCGAATGCGGGAAATGGATCGACCGCACCTTCGTCAGCCGATTGCCTTCGCCCAAATGGACCGCCGCCGTCTCGTACTCGCCGACCCCGTCCAATGTCACCACGATCGCGCGTTCGAAGGGCGAGGTGAAGAATGCCGAGGCGGCGTGCGACCGGTGATGCTCGGAATATTCGATCGGCCCGCGAAACCCGAGGTGATGCCGGATCTGCTCGTCGACCGGAAATTTGTGCCGAACGAAGCGGGCGAGATCGTCCTCGAACAGGCGCTTCGAGCGCGGCCAGTCGTCGATCACCTGGTCCCACAGCCGGTTTAGCTTCACCGCCGGATCTTCGTAAAAAACGATGCGGTCGAGATCGTTGATGCGTGCGCCGCAAGCTTCGAGCGCACGGCCGACCGCGAGCGCCGGGAACCGGGCGTCGTGCTTGACGCGGCTGAGCCGCTCTTCGTGCACGGCAAAGCGGATCGCTGCCTCGTCCGCCACCGCGACGGCGCTGTCGTGGTAGTAGCAGGAGATGCCCATCACCAGCATCGGCGGCGCCCCTGCTGGCCTCTCAGGCCAGCGGGTAGGTGTGGATCCGCTCGCCAGCGGGCTCCGGCAGCTGCCGCCGCCGCACTTCCCACAGATACCAGGCGAGCAATGCCCGGCGGCGGCAGACGAACAGTGCGGCGACCGCCGCCGCGACGATCACGGCGAGGATGGTCATATCGGTGCCCGGTTCCGGGTGACGAATTTCCGGAGGCCGTTGACCCAGGGATGCGCGCCCTGCCGGGCGACGCCCGCAGCCGGGGGATGGTACTCCCATCCGGCGGCGGCCAGTGCTTTTATCCCGTCGAACACCGCCTGCGCGATTTTCGGATAGGCGTTCGGCCGCGGATGCATGACGTCGAAAAAATCCCGGCGAAAGTCCGACAGCCCGGTTGTGTCGAAGACCGAGAACAGGTCGATCAGCGGCACCCCCATCGCCGCCGCGGTCTCGCCGACGATCGTGTTGCGCTCGACGATATGCGCGAAAACCTCGGTCTGCTTGGCGATCGAATATTCGGTGCTGCCGCAGAAATAGAAGCCGTCGGCCACGCTGCCCGCAGTGAAGAACGGGGTGAGGTCCTGGTCCACGATGTGCCGATTGAGCGCGGTCGGCATCGTCACCAGCACCGGATTGGGAACGATGTTCAACGCCGCGGCCAGATCGCGGCACAGATCGGTGTTGATGCCGATGGTGTGCCAGCCGGGCAAAATCAGGTTCAGCGCGACCCTTCGCTCACGGTTCAGCTTGACCGCCCGTTCTAGGATGGCGCCATAGGCGTTCCCCTCGATGCCGCCGTTCAGGAACTGGTACCCAGAGCAGTCGAGTAGCTCGGGCCATCCGCCGCCGATGCCGAACACTACGGAATCGCCCCATACCACGGCCAGCTTGCGGCGCGGGTCGAGCGGACCGCCTTTCAGCCCGATCTCGTTGGTATCGAAATAAGTCGATCCGTCCGGATTGACGAACCGCAGATTTGGCCGCAGCCAATTGGCCGCGCTGTCGAGGTACAGGCTTTGAAATTCGCCATGGCTCTCGGGCACGGCATGCACGGCCCTGATGCTGCCTGCCGCCAAACTCAACCCCGCTGTGCGATCCCCGCCCGCGGCGACGCTATATCAGCGCCCCGGGGGGATCAAGGCGGCGGTGTGACCAGCGCGGCGCAGGAAGCCGGCATATCGGCGAGGCGCAGCGGCCGCGGCGGCGGTCCCTTGGGCGGATGCCGCCCCTCCTCGGTGAACCACCAGTCGAGCTCCTTGCCGCAACCATCGCCGGGCGGCGGGGGCGCCTGATCATGGCAGGCCATATCGCCGGTGGGGCAGGAGAGGCGCAGGTGGAAATGCTCGGTGTGCCCCCAGAACGGCCGGATATGGGTGAGCCAGCCGCGATCCGATCCGGCCTCCCGGCACAATGCCCGCTTGATCGCCGGATTGACGAAGATCCGCGCCACGCCGGGTTCGCGCGCCGCCGCTTCGAGGGCCCGGCGATGCTGCGGCGTCCACACCTTCGGGTCGATATCGTCGCCATCGGCGGCGACGACGGACACCGCCGAGATCTCGTCGCGCTCAGCGGGGCTCAGCCGCCGGTTCGGCATCGGCATCAGCCAGATGTCGGCGTCGAGCCCGATCTGATGCGAGGCGTGCCCGGTCACCATCGGCCCGCCGCGCGGCTGCGCCATGTCACCGACCAGCATCCCGGGCCAGCCCGCGGCCGCCGGCAGCCTCTGCGCCAGCCGCTCGAGAAAGCCGATCAGCGCCGGGTGTCCCCAGGCGCGGTTGCGCGACGGCCGCATGACCTGCCAGTCCGGCCCATCGGCGGGCAATGCCGCGGCGCCGGCGAGGCAGCCGCGCATATAGGTGCCGATCGCTTCCGCCGGACCGGATGAGGGCGTCGTCTCCAGCCCGAACAGGCGCTTGGCGGCGTCGCGCGGCAGATCGGCGAGCACCGCCTGGCGCCGGGCGGCGTCTTCCTGCGCGGTATCCTGTGCCCAGGCCTGCGGCGGCAAGGCACACAGCGCGGTTAGCGCTGCGGCGAAGAGGGCGGGGCGCCGCACGGGCCGCATCCGGTCGAGTGGTCAGAGTGCTGTCGTCGTTCCCGCGAAAGCGGGAACCCAGGGCGGGCGATAACCGTCATTCCGGCGGTCGCTCCCAGCAGATGCGGCCGTCCTTCACCGTCATCTGCGCGATCAGCCGTTTCTTGCCGGTGACCGTGTTTCCATCGGTGTCGTGAAACGGGAAATTGCCGTCGCGCAGCTCGAGCACCGCAACATCGGCGTTGGCGCCCGGGCGCAAGGTGCCGACCACCCCGTCGAGCCCCAGGATCTTCGCCGGGGTCGCGGTCGCGCGGCGCACGACATCGCCGAGCGGCACCCCGAAATGCAGCAGTTTCGACATCGTCGTCGGCAGGTCGAACACCGGACCCTGCGTCGCGCCGCCGATCGTCAGGTCGGTCGAGATCGTGTCCGGCAGAAACCCTTGGTCGAGCGCCTTCTCGATCAGCGGAAAGTTGAAATGCCCGCCGCGACCGTGGGCGCAGTCGAAGATGATCCCATGGTGTTGCGCCTCGACGACCTCCTTTAAGACCAGCTGCTTCTCCGGCCCCATGATGCCGTGTTCGGAGCCGTGAAAGCAGTGGGTGACGATGTCGCCCGGTTTCATCTCAGCGAGGATCTCGGGCAATGGGAGCGGCGTGTGGGTGATGTGGATCATCATCGGCACGTCAGCCATCGCAGCGGCCCGGCGCGCCATCTTGACCGGCTCGGTCGTGTATTCCCAGACGAGGCCGGGGCCGTAACGGAGCTTGACCCCGATCGCGAGGTCGCGGTTCTCCGCGATCGTGCGGGCGCAGCCTTCCGGATCGGCGTAGGGCAGGTGCGCAAGCTCGCCGCCGCGGCCGGCAGCGACGATGCCGATCGCCGAGAGGTTGACGAAGGCGCGGGTGCGGGTCCGCACGCCGCGGTCGATCATAAAGCGCAGTCCGGCGAAATTGGCCGAGCCGGCGCTGCCCGCGTCGCACAGGGTCGTGACGCCGCTGGTATGGCACAGGCGATCGGTATTCTCGCCCATGTCCGAAGAATTGACGAAGATATGGGCGTGCATGTCGATGAGCCCGGGCGTCACCAGCCGCCCGCGCACGCTGATCGCCCGCCGCGCCTCGGCGGCCGGCAGCGCCGGGCCGACCTCGACGATCCTGCCGCCGCTGATGCCGACGTCGAGGAGCCCGGCGAGACCGCTCCCGGGGTCGAGAACCTCGCCCTCGCGCAGCAACAGATCGTATTTCATGTCTGCCCTCGGTATCGCTTGCGGCCGGACATTTTCGTCGGCTTTTGGGCGCCGGCGCAAGCCGGCGGTGCCGCCCGGGGTGAACTCAGTGACCGGCATCGCCACCCGACGGCCGCCGATGCCGAGCACGTCGCCGGTGCGGACGACGAGGCGATCGATTGCGCGATCACACAGGCCCGCCGATACTCGCCCCGGTCCGACGAGCAAGGGTGCTGAAATGAAGCTCTACGGCTATTTCCGATCCTCCGCCGCGTTCCGCGTCCGCATCGCCCTCAACCTGAAAAAGCTCGACTACGAGAGCGTCTTCGTGCACCTGCGGCGCTACGACCAGAGCAAGCCCGATTATCGCGCGGTCAATCCGCAAGGACTGGTGCCGACGCTCGAGGACGGCGAGGCGAGCCTGATCCAGTCGCTCGCCATCATCGAGTACCTCGACGAGACCCATCCGCAGCCGCCGCTGCTGCCGCAGGCGCCGGCAGACCGGGCGCGGGTGCGCGCGCTCGCCGACATCGTCGCATGCGACATCCACCCGATCAACAATCTGCGCGTGCTGCGCTATCTGACGCACCAGCTCGGGCACGGCGAGGACGCCATCGGCGCCTGGTACAACCATTGGATCGACGAGGGCTTCCAGGCGCTCGAGCGGCTGCTTGCCGGCGACCGCCGCACCGGAACCTTCTGCCACGGCGACACGCCCTCGCTCGCCGACATCGCCCTGGTGCCGCAGGTCGTCAACGCCGAGCGCTACCGCCTCGACCTCGCGCCCTATCCGACGATCGCGAGGGTCCACGAGCGCTGCATGCAAATCGACGCCTTCGCCGCCGCGCACCCGCAGAACCAGCCCGACCGCGAGTAGCCGGCCCGAGGAGCCTTGACCCTCACTGCTTGCGGGCTGTCGCGATCATCTCCTTCAGGCCGGACAGTTCGAGGGCGCCCTCGACCACCTGATCGCCGGCGATGAAGGTCGGCGTGCCGTGGACATCGAGAGCGTTCGCCAGCGCCAGGTTGGCCTTCAGCTGCTGATCGATCTCGGGCGCGGCCATGTCCTTTTTCAGGCGATCGAGGTCGAGCCCGACCGCCTTGGCGACGGCGAACACCGCGTCGTCGCCGATCTGGCCCTTCGTGTTCATCATCACGAGGTGAAAGGCCTCGTGCTTGCCCTGCCGTTGCGCGGCAAGCGCGGCCCGGGCGGCGGTGAACGACGCCGGGCCGAGCAATGGCACGTCCTTGTACACGAGCCGGATCGCCGGATCCTCGCCGGTCAGCTTCTGCACCAAGGGCTGCACCTCTTTGCAATAGGGGCACCGGTAATCGAAGAACTCGACGAGGCTGACATCGCCTTTCGGGTTGCCGCCTACCGGCGTCGCCGGGTCGTTGACCAGCTCGTCCCAGTGCAGCTTCACCTCGTCTCTAGACTTGTCCTTCGCTTCCGATTTCAGCTTGGCTTCGGCGTTGCGCAATGCCTCGATCAAGACGTCGGGGTGCTGCAGCAGGTAGTCGTGGATGATCGCTTCGATCGCCGGGCGCTGTTCGTCGGCAATGCCGGCGGCCTCGGCCGCCGGCGTCAGAGAGGCGACCGCGAGCGCCAGAGGGACGAGCCATGTGCGATGTGGCATGGCGGAGGCGACTCCAAACATCAGGGGGTGAACCAAGGCGCGGGCTAATTGGCGGTCTCGATCTGCTCCGCGTCGCGGGAGATCTGCTCGGCGCGGCCGTAGGCGGCGGAATCCTTCGGCAACAGCTGTTCCGCCCGTTTGGCCTGTTGCTGGGCGGTCTTCTTGTTCGCGCCTGAGAGCCCTTCCTCGGCCAGTGACAATGCCGCCATGCCGAGCTGGTTGTCGCGCCCGTAGGCGGTCGCGAGCAGGTGCCAGGCACCGGTTTCCTTGTCTTCGCCGCGCAATGCATCCTTCAGATAGGCGATGGCGCGGCGATTGAGGCTCGGATCGTTGGCTTCGACATAGGTTTGCGCCAGCGCGATACGCAGCAGCGGCGCCGCTGGGGCCAGCCGGACGGCCTCCTCATAGGGCTGCATCGCCTCGCGGATATGCCCGTTCTCGAACAGCATTTGCCCCTTCAGCTCGCGAAAATACGGGTCCTTCGGGTAGTCGCGAATAAGGCCGTCGACGATCGGCACCGCCTTGTCGAGATCGGGGGTCCGGTAATACGCGATCGCCCGCGCGTAGCGGGCGAGCACCGACTGGTCGGATTGCGGGTATTTGGCAAGGGTCGTGCCGGGCGGCGAGATGAAGGCGGCGAGCTTCGCCTTGATGCGCGCCAGCCGGTCGATGTTGGCCTGCGTATCCGGCACGTCGGAGAACCGCGACTTGTCGACGTGGTTGCGGACGTATTCGATGCGCTGCTGGGTCAACGGATGCGTGCGCAGGTAGGGATCCTGCCGCTCCCCGGACAGCAGCTCCTCGCCTTCCAGGATCTGGAAGAATTGCAAGAAGCCGCGGGCGGACTGGCCGGTGCGATCGAGAAAGGTCAGCGCCGCCTGGTCGGCGCTTGCTTCCTGCGTCGTCGAATATTGCAGCCAGACGCGCTCGGCGACACCGGCGGCGCCGAGCAGGGCGCCGCCGCCCTCGCCGCCGCGGCTCATCGCGGCTGCGCCGGCGGCAAGCACCATCGCGATGATGCCCTCGATGCTGGCGTTCTTCATCGCCTGTTGGGCGCGGCTCAGATGCCCCCCGGCGATATGGCCGGTCTCGTGCGCCAGCACCCCGATCAGCTGGTTCGGCGTCTCGGTCCGCAGGATCAGACCGGAGTTCAGGAATTCGTTTTGACCGCCGGCGACGAAGGAATTGATGCTGGCGTCTTCGACGAGATAGACGTGCAGTGCCTCCGGATCGAGGCCCGCCGCTTTCCAGATCGGGGTCATCATCGTGCGGATGTCGGCCTCGATCTCGGTGTCGCGCAAATAAGTCGTCGGCCCGGCGAACGCCGCGCCGCCGAGGACCGACATCGCGAGGACAAGCGCCGCGACGCCGAGGAACCGACGCAAGGCCAATGCCGCCGCTTTCGAAAGCCGGGCCGGAGGGCGGCTCACCCCACGTCCTGCGAAGGGAGGGCAGACGCTCGTCGTTCCGGGGCGCGGGCTTCCTTCACCGCCTCTCACGGCGGCATGAAGCGCTGCCACCAGCCGCGCCGTGGGTTGGCCGGCTTTTCGGTGATCTGATGCACCTCCGGCGGCAAACTCGGCGCGGACGGCGCTTCGGATGGCGGGCCGGCGGCGGCGAGGATCGGCTCGGGCTCCGCCCGGGCCGGTTCGGGTTCCGGCAGCGGCGGCGGGTGATCGGCGGTGTTCGGCGTTTGCGGCCAGTGCTCGGTTTCCGGTTCAGGCTCTGCCTGCGTCGGTTCGGGGTCCGGCGGCGGCGCGGGGTGATCGGCCGCGCTCCGCGGTTGCGACAGCGGCCACTCAGCTTCCCGCTCGCTGTCGAACGGCACCCCCGCGACGGCTTCGGCGGTCGGCGGCGACGGGTCGGGCTCGGGACGAGGTTGCGGCTGCGGCGGCTCGGCGCCGTTACCGGCGAGCGCCGGCAGACTCGCGGTCTCGAGTTCGGCTGCTTCGCGGTTCGATTCGAACCACGACGGTGGGGTTTCGACGATCGCCGGGGCGGGCCAAGGGTCCGCCTCGCTTTCGAATGTCTGCAGAACCTCGAGCCGGTCCGCCGCCGGCTGCGGCTCGCTCTCGAATGTCGGCACAACCTCGATGGTGTCAGCGGCGGGCCGCGACTCGGCGCGCTGCGCCTGCTGCGCGTGCTCCGCCGCCTGGCCGGGTTCGCGGCGCCCGCGACGTCGGCGGCCGCGAGCCCGGCCGCCGCGCCGGGGCGGTTCGGCGTCCGCCTCCTCGTCCGCTGCTGGCGCCGGCGCTTGGGGCGTCTCTGCCGCCTTCGCCTTGGGCTTTTCCTTGACCTCCGTGGCGCGCTCCTCGTGGCCCGGGCGTCGCCGCCGGCGCCGGCGGCGGCGGCCGCGCTCCTCCTCGCCGTTGCCGGCGCGCCGCTCGGCGGCGGGAAGCGCGGCTTCAGCGCCCTCCTGCGCGTCTTCCTCCTCCTCGTCCTCGTCTTCTTCGGCGTCGAGCATCACCGCCTGAGTCAGCGGCGTCGGCGCCGCTGTCGGGACCTCGCCGGGCTCGAAGGCGCGCAGCCGTTCCAGCCTGAAGGCCGGCGGGATCAGGCTGTCGTCGCGCGCCACCAGCACGCGGATGCTGTAGCGCGCCTCGATCTGCGCCAGCGACTCGCGCTTCTGATTGAGGATGTAGAGCGCCACTGTCGTCGGCACATAGAGGCAGATCTCGGCCGAACGGCGCCGGATCCCCTCCTCCTCGATCGAGCGCAGCACATAGAGCGCCGTCGACTCGGTGGACCGGATGAAACCGGTGCCGCCGCAATGCGGGCAAGGCTGCGTCGAGGTCTCGACCAGCGAGGGCCGCAGCCGTTGGCGCGACATCTCCAACAGGCCGAAGGGGCTGATGCGGCCGACCTGGATGCGCGCGCGGTCGGCCTTCATCGCTTCCTTGAGCCGCCGCTCGACCGCGACCTGGTTGCGGTGCTCCTCCATGTCGATGAAGTCGATGACGATCAGCCCGGCCAGGTCGCGCAAGCGCAGCTGACGGGCGATCTCTTCGGCCGCCTCGATATTGGTGCGTACCGCGGTCTCTTCGATGTTGCGCTCGCGCGTCGAGCGCCCGGAGTTGACGTCGATGGCGACCAGGGCCTCGGTCTGGTTGATCACGACATAGCCGCCCGAGCGCAGCTGCACGATCGGCGAATGGATCGCGTCGATCTGGCTCTCGACCTGGAAACGGTGCAGCAGGCCGATATGCGGGTCGCGATAGGGTTGCACGCGCTTGGCGTGGCTCGGCATCAGCATCTTCATGAACGCCTTTGCCGTGCGGTAGCCCTCCTCGCCTTCGACCAGCACGTCGTCGATGTCGCGCGCATAGAGGTCGCGGATCGACCGCTTGATCAGATTGCCCTCTTCGTAGATCAGCGCCGGCGCCGTCGACCGCAATGTCAGCTCGCGGATCTCGTTCCACAGCCGCAGCAGGTATTCGTAGTCGCGCTTGATTTCGGCTTTCGAGCGCTCGGCGCCGGCGGTGCGGACGATGACCCCCATCCCTTCGGGAAGGTCGAGATCCTCGAGGATGTCCTTCAACCGCCGGCGATCGCCGAGGCTGGTGATCTTGCGCGACACGCCGCCGCCGCGGCCGGTGTTCGGCATCAGCACGCAATAGCGGCCGGCCAGCGACAGATAGGTGGTCAGCGCCGCGCCCTTGTTGCCGCGCTCTTCCTTGGTGACCTGGACCAGCATGATCTGCCGCCGCTTGATCACCTCTTGAATCTTGTAGTGCCGCACCACACGCGAGCGGTGGTGCTCGGCCTCTTCGATGTCGTCGCCGCCGATGGTCTCGACGGTCTCGGCGGGCTCGGCAAAACCGACCGCGCCGTCGTCGCGCTCGTCCGAGGTCAGAGGACTGTCGACGACGCTCAGCGAGCCGTCCGTATCGGCCCGAAAAGCGGCCGCGGTCCCATCGTCGCCGGGTTCGCCGGTTTCCGGCGCCGCCTCGCCCGATACCGGAGCATCCCACAGGGCGGGGGCGATTTGCCATGCCGGCTCGGGATCGTGCCACGGCAGGTCGCTGCGAGCGGGTTCGGCCGGAGCGAGATGCGGTTGGTGATCGCCGGCGGCGTCGGTATCCTCGGCGCGGTCCTCGGGCGCGGCTTCGCCCTCGGCGCCGTCGTCGTCGACGGCGGCCGAGGCCTTCGGGATCTGCACCGGTTCCGGCAACACGGCCTCGAGCGCCACCCCGGCTTCCTCGCCGGTGTCGCCAAAAGCCTCGGCCGCCGAAAACTCATCGGCGACCGGCTCGCCGCCCGCCACATCCCGGTCGCCTACCGGGATCCGGTAATAGTCGGGATGGATTTCGCTGAACGCCAGAAAGCCGTGGCGGTTGCCGCCATAGTCTACAAAAGCCGCCTGCAGCGACGGTTCTACCCGCGTAATTTTCGCGAGGTAGATATTGCCTTTTACCTGTTTCTTGGTCGACGATTCGAAATCGAATTCTTCGAGCCGGTTACCATTTAGGACCACGACCCGGGTCTCTTCCGGGTGAGTGGCGTCGATAAGCATGCGCTTTGCCATTCGGGCATAACTCCGAGGCGCGCCGCCGTGGCGGCGCGCGCCTGTGTGCAATGAAGCCGGCGGTGCCTGAGTTCTTTCCAGTGAGAAGCGATGGCGCTTCGATCATAGCGGATCTCGTCAGGGGAGCCGCGCTCGGCTTCGGGTTCCATGTGATCCGCGACGTCCCGGCGCTGCGACTCGGCGCGGCGGCAACCGGGTTGCCGATCATGCGGGTTTGTGTCGCAACGCCTCGCCCAAGCGCGGCGCCCGGCCGGCGGACGGCGGTTCTCACGCCCCCAATCTACAGAGGTAAACATCGAACCACAACGTTTTCATCCGCGCCGCGGCGGTGGTGCGATGCGGTGCGGGCCGGTTGCGCCCTGGGTTCGCGTCGCGGGCGACTTTGCCGGCCCGCAAAACACCCTTGGAATAGCCATTTTCTTGGGGCATAACCGGCGCCTGCTACGCCGCGCCCGCCGAAAAACGATCGTCCGATCGCCATGCGGCGGGCGCCCGCCCGTGCCCGAAATATGGTCAAGCTGATAAGATTCCTCTTTGTCTGCGCCGTTATTCTGGCGATCACCGGATGCGCCTTTGCCGGCATCACGATCTGGTATTTCGGGCGCGATCTTCCGGATTTCCAGCAGCTCGCGCATTACCAGCCGCCGATCACGACGCGGCTGCATGCCGGCGACGGCAGGCTGCTGGCGGAATACGCGACCGAGCGCCGGGTGTTCGTGCCGATCGAGGCGATCCCGAAACCGGTCGTCGAGGCGTTTCTCGCCTCCGAAGACAAGAACTTCTACAGCCATCACGGCATCGACCCGTTCTCGATCGCGCGCGCCGCGCTGACCGACATTGGCCGGCTGCACGCCAACCGGCGGCCGATAGGCGCCTCGACGATCACCCAGCAGGTCGCCAAGAACATGCTGTTGACGAACGAGGTTTCGGTCGAGCGCAAGATCAAGGAGATCCTGCTGGCGACGCGCATCGAGGCGGCGTTGCCGAAGGACCGCATCCTCGAATTGTATCTGAACGAGATCTACCTGGGCGGCGGCGCCTACGGCGTTGCCGCCGCGGCGCTCACTTATTTCGACAAGCCGCTCGACGAACTGACGCTCGGCGAGGCCGCGTTTCTCGCCGGGCTGCCGAAGGCGCCGAACCGGTACAGCCCGGTGCGCTTTCCGCTGGCGGCGAAGGCGCGCCGCGATTGGGTGCTCGAACGCATGGTCGAGGACGGCGTCGCCACCCGCGAGGCGGCAAACGCGGCCGAGACGGACCCGGTCGGCCTGCGCCACCGCGAAGACGCCCAGGGGGTGTCGGCGCCCTATTTCGCCGAAGAGGTGCGGCGCGAGCTGCTCGCCCGCTACGGCGAAAAGGGGCTGTACGAATCGGGGCTGTCGGTGCGCACCAGCCTCGACCCACGCCTGCAGGCGGAGGCTGACAAGGCGCTGCGCCACGGCCTGATCGCCTATGACCGCAGCCACAGCGGCTGGCGCGGTGCGGTGACCCATATCGACCCGACCGGCAATTGGGCGGCGCGGCTCGGCGCGGTGCCGGTGCCGCCGGTCGTTCTCGATGTCGGCTGGCGGCTCGCGGTCGTGCTGCGCGCCGAGCCCGATGGCGCGGCAATCGGCTTCAAGGACGGCGAGGGCAGCCATATCCCGTTCTCGGAGATGCGCTGGGCGCGCCCGTGGCACGAGAACGGCTGGCTCGGGCCGGCGCCGCGCAATGCCGCCGACGTCGTCAAGCCGGGCGACGTCGTGATGGTCGAGGCGATCGCCGCGCCGCAGAAGGGCGACATCGCCAAGGGGCGGAATTTCACGCTGTGCCAGGTGCCGGAGGTCTCGGGTGCGCTCGTCGTCATGGATCCGCACACCGGCCGCGTGCTGGCGCTGAGCGGCGGCTTCAGCTTCGCCACCAGCCAGTTCGACCGGGCGACCCAGGCGATGCGGCAAGAGGGCTCGGCGATCAAGCCGTTCGTCTACCTGACCGCGCTCGACCACGGCTTCACCCCGTCGACCCTGGTCCTCGATGCGCCGATCGCGCTCGACCAGGGACCGGGCCTGCCGAAATGGATGCCGCACAATTACGAGGACAAGTTCCGCGGCCCGACCACGGTGCGCGTCGGCATCGAGCATTCGATCAACGTCATGGCGGCGCGCACGGCCTCGATCATCGGCATGGAGGCGGTCGCGCAGACCGCCGAGCGCTTCGGCATCATGGACCACATGCCGCGCGAATATTCGATGTCATTGGGCGCCGGCGAAACGACGCCGCTGCGCCTGACGACGGCCTATGCGATGCTGGTCAACGGCGGCAAGCGGATCACCCCGACCCTGATCGACCGCATCCAGGACCGCAACGGCAAGACGATCTACCGGGCCGATCGGCGGATCTGCGAGGATTGCGGCAACGTCGCCTGGCAGCATCAGCCGCTGCCGGTCGTGCCGGACGAGCGCGAGCAGGTCGCCGACCCGCAATCGGCCTATCAGATCATCTCGATCCTGCAGGGCGTCGTCGAGCGCGGCACCGGCACGGCGGTGAAGGCGGTCGGCAAGCCGATCGCCGGCAAGACCGGCACTT
>Ga0073928_10007626_pt1 | contig 13909 bp, 14 predicted proteins | sample PaiPotPPA55metaG_FD_76969 | JGI IMG/M metagenome (GOLD analysis project Ga0073928, IMG submission 76969) | Iron sulfur acid spring bacterial and archeal communities from Banff, Canada, to study Microbial Dark Matter (Phase II) - Paint Pots PPA... ... | reverse complement strand
TCCACGCATTCGCAAGGATAGAGTTCGCCCGTGGCCACGGAGTTGCGGAAGAAAATTCGGGCGAAACTCTCCGCCAGGACCACCGTGCAGCCAGACGACCCCAGCGCGATGGGGGCGTGTTCGCGCGAACTGCCGCAGCCAAAGTTGCGGCCCGCCACCACGATGGGATATTGGCTCGAGGGCTGGCCTTCCGCCACGTAACGCATCGGGTACAGGGATTCCGGCAACCCGCACAGGGCATAGGCGCCGAGCTTCACGTACTCCTCGGGAATCGTCGGCACCAGGTTCAAATACTGCGCCGGAATGATCTGGTCGGTGTCGACATTGTCCCGCACCACATAGACCGATCCGCTGAAAACAGATTGCATAGGGGAAGAGTAGGGCAGGGGGGCGCGGTTTTCAATGAGATTTGCGCCACATCTGGCCCCGCGGCCCCCGGTCGTCGTTGCCGCCGGGAGACTAAATTTTGGTTTGATCTGGTTTGATTGACCCTGATTGAGGGAGGACGGAGCCCATTTCCCGATGCGGAGGCGCCACCCTGGCAAAAAATTCTATGCCGGTATTCTGCTTCATGTGTGCTGCGGAGTATCGTGACGCCAACCCCACTAAGCAGCGTGCTGTGGGCGAAGGGCAGCAGCGGATTACGGAGTCACTTCGGGTGATCGACGTCACACCAGAACATGGCAAAGAGGTTGCATTAAGGATTGAAACGGTGCGATATTCGAGCGATTCAATCTGCATGTAGAGTCATGTAATTCGAAGCCGCTCATGCGACGTAAAGCGCTCCTGTTTGCCGTCCTGACGGAGGTTCTTCTGGGCCTTGTGCTGTATTGGAGTCACGACCGGTTCCACGCGATAAATCTTGCGGTTCGATATATGCACGCTCCCGCGATTGGTTGGTATTTTGTCATTTCCGGCGTGCAGGGACTTTCTGAACATTATGACTCGCTGGGTGAGATGTTGGTATTTCTCGTCCAGACACTCATTTGGTTCGGGCTATACTATGCGCTCCTGAACCGCAAGACCAAGAGTCTGGCCGCATAGGCCGGGTTTAGCAAAACCACATGGACGCTCGTAACAAAATATTCAGATGAAGCGCATCATTGCATTTTCAGTTTGTTGGCTCCTGGGCGTTGGCATTGGCTGGTATTTCGGATACACGCGACCTGTGGCGAAGGAGCAACGGAGGCAGTTGGAGCAGTACATGATAGTTCGAGATGGCTTCCACGTCACTGATGCAGAAATGGCCGAGGGCTCGGCGAACTACATGAAGCATCACGCAGAGTATTTTGAGGCGATGAAGCGACAGGACGAGTTCGCGGCGACTATGGCTTTGGCCGCGCTCGTAAAGTTGGATCGAGGCGATATAGAAAAGGCAAAGAGCCGCTTGGAGAAGACCATTTCGATCTATTATCGGGGGCATCGTGACGACGGGGATTCGAATGTTCTTCGTCATATTGTGACGTTCGCAGCCACTAATTCGGCGCTCTCGAACGCAATATACAGGAAGCTGGAATGATCTCGAACAAGGAAGTAGCGAAACAAGTCGAGCGGACGATGAGGGATTGCTCCGCGGCGCTGAATGAGTCCATCAGGTTGGTCATGGAAAAGTGCCCCGAGGAGGAGTTCAAATGATACCGGAGAGCGGTGGGCGGCGTCATGGCCGAAATTTATCTCGAAGTGATGCAGCCCATCCATCAGCGCTTTCCGGATCTCGAACCTCCGGAACTGAAGCAAGACAAGTCGTGAGAGCACGGAGCAACCCTTCCGAAATCAAGACGGCGAGTGGCCCCCAATCCCAACGGGATTGCGCCCTCCAGCCCAAGGTTGCGAGCCTGCGAGCTACCTTCGGAAAATGCGCCACCTCGATTTTCAACCTCGAATGAGGTTGCGCCCGCGCCTGGCTTGAGTCCTTCCAGATGCAATTCGATGGATGGATGTCCCCAATCGCATTCTTCGCTTGTGAGACACGTGGTCAGCATCATATTCCGACGTGGACGATGAGGTTCACTCTTTCAAATCAACCGACGATTCGAACTTCCGGATCTCTTCTGGAGCGGCATGAATTTGTAGATCGGGGGAATCAATGTCGTCCATGAAAATCACCAGCCATAACTCGCTCTGTTGTCCTTTGGCAGTAATAGGGAATCGAAACGCCTTGGTTTGTTCCGGCCGGGTTTCTTCCGCCACGCCCACGACCTCGGCCATTTCCTGCGCCCCGAATCCCCCGTCAACGCACCCGGTCAATGTCTTTAAGATCGGCTCAAGGTTTTCGAAATCAAGGTTCGCCGACCATTCCTCAAGCCCTTTTGGCAGGAGCTTCTGGTTTTTAACCAGATGAACCGGCGGTGGCGGGGTTGGCATCGGATAACCGATCCTCCTTAAAGCCCGCTTTGCTTCCAAACGCACATCGGAATTGGCATCCCGAAGGTATTTTTTGATTTGCTCCGCGTATTGATTCGCTTTCAGATTTCCGAGGCTTCTCAATGCGGACCAGGCCAGTCGATCTTCATCCATCACCGACGCGATGACTTCCGCCGCTCGGGGATGCCGGGTTTTGGACAACAGGAGAATCATCCCACTCCGGCTCTTGCCGTAACGGGAATCCTTGGCCAACCGGATCAGATCCTCGGCCAGTTCTCGCACCGGGAGGTCGCCGTTGTTCAGAAAAACCGCTCTAATGTCATTCCGCACGCAGGGATCTTTCTCGACCGCGAAACGCTTCATCAGCCAGTGCGCAACAAATGCCCGGTCCGCCTTGGGAATCGCACATTTTGTAAACTGCCAATAGACGCTGTGGCGGCCGGTGAAATGGACTTCTTCACAAAGTCGCATGAATTCTTCCTGTGCCCGTCGGCTCAAAGTCACCTTGCCGGCCTCGACGTCACTGACCGTTACGCCATCCGGTTTCAGGATTTTATCAATACGAGCATAGAGCGCCTCATGTTCCGAGTTGCCGGTGACATTTCCGAGTCGCAGTTGGGAGTAATGAAGTATCTCCGCGTGAATCTTTTTCCCGATCGCGGAATCGGCCACCTCGATTTTCAAATGACCGAACTCGAGAACGGTGATTTGCACATTCACCGGCTCATCCGACAGAAAATAAGGACAATTCACATCAGCCGGCAGTTTAGCTTTCTTTGTAAGAACCTGATGAAACAATTCCTGGTAGGCATCCATTTCGACGCCTGCGGCCCGCATCACCCAGACGTCATTCTGCTGGCCAATTTTCACTTCGAAGTTCATGGGGTGCTGTTGTTATCAGAACGACACTTTATCGCGAGCAGAATTGCGTGGAGTGCTTCAACGGACAACTGGGGGGATGGCTTTGACGCCCGCCCTATGACGGATGCCTCCATCCGTATTCTCGGCTCACTTGTGGTTTGTCAGTCGGATACATTTGATGCGCAAAAACCGGAGTTTTCCGTGATTTAGGGCAGCGCAACCCATTCCCAGTATTCCTGTTGGTTATGCAACAATCCTTCAGTAATTATTCGATTTTAATCTCGTACTTTACAATCTTTACGCAACCCATTGATAGGCCATCCGTACTTGTACGGTTGGACAGTCTTTGTCCCACCCCCCTTGTTAGGGTTCTCCTAAAAACATTATGAGCACGAGACGCAAAGGAAAAATCGCGCGGCTGCCGCACGAGATTCGCGAGCAATTGAACGAACGGCTGGACAACGGCGAACCCGGAGGGGCGCTGGTGGACTGGCTCAATGGGCTGCCGGAGACGCAGGCGATGCTGGCGGCGAAGTTCGGCGGCGAACCGATCAACGAGACGAACTTGACCAATTGGACGCAGGGCGGCTTCCCGGAATGGCAAGCGCACCAGGAGACGCTCGCAAAGACGGACCGCCTCATCGAGGACGCGGGCGACATCGGCGGGGGCAAGGCGGATGTGTTCAGCCAGCGGCTTTCGGTCTGGGTGATGAGCCGGCTGGCCACAGGCGCGCTGGGGGCCGAAGGGATCGCGGACAAGGATCTGAATCTGCTCCGGGAATTGAGCCGCGAAGCGGCGGAATTCCGGCGAAGCGAGCGCGGCGCGGAATGGTTGCGTCTGGAACAGGAGGCGGGAAAACGAGCACAAGCAACGGGAGCGAAAGCTCGAGGAGGAGTTCTGGAAATGGGCTGAGGATCCCGGCATCAGGGAGGCCATTTGCCGGGGGTTTAAGACCCACGCGGAGAAACTGGCGTTGCTGCGCCAGGTGATGTTTGCGGACGTGGACGAATACGCGCGGAAGTATCCACGCAGGCCGATTCCCGGGGAAAGGGTGCCGGAAATTTCTTATTATATTTGAGCGATGACCAAGCCAAATAAAGCCAAATCAAGGTAAATCAAGGGTTGCGCCAGCGAAGCTGGCTGAATCGCGGGTGAAAGTCCCGCCCGTCGAGTTGGGCTGTTCACGACGGAACACGACCGCAACAGCGTCGCCGCGAGGCGGGGTTGGAAGCTGCGGGAGATGAACAGACGGGCCGTAACGACAGTGAACCACATCCAATGAGCCTCGATAACCTTAAAACCGGAGACAAGCCGAGCCTCTCCTTGATAGGCGAAGGTCGCAGGGAGGGGGCTGGACAACAGCCAGCGCCCCCTCAACGCTCCGGCGGGGTCAGCGTGGACAGCACGTCTGTAAGTTCAGTCAGGGAAAGCTGGGAGGTCTCCGGCGGCGGGAGCAAATCCCCACCGACCGTGCAAGCTGGTAGTGCCAGCGAGGCGGGCGGCGTCGCCGGAGAAGTCGGAGTTCCTCATAGTAGCGTGGACTTGTTTGCGCTTGACGCGGCCTACCGCCAAGAGTTGCAAGCAGCGGCGCGAAGGGGGGACACTTACTCAACGCGGAGAGGCGAAGCGAAGGACGCGGGGATGGCCGGGGCAACCCGGATAGCAACCCCGGACAAAGTTCGGCAACTTCAAATCACGCTCTATCGGAAAGCCAAAGCAGCACCGCGGTATCGGTTCTGGAGTCTGTATGGGGAGTTGCTGCGCCAGGACGTGCTCGACAGGGCACTGGAAGCGCAACTCAGGAACGGCGGGGAAGCGGGAGTGGACGACCAGAGTCTGGCCTCCATCAACGCCAACCCGGCCACGCGCCAACAATGGCTGAGCTGGCTGCAAGCGGAACTCAAAACCAAGACCTACCGGCCCAGTCCGGTACGACGGGTGATGATTCCCAAGAGTGGCGGGGGAAAGCGACCGTTGGGCATCCCGACGGTCAAAGACCGGGTGGTGCAAACGGCCGTTTGCCTGCTGCTGATGCCGATCTGGGAAGGGGACTTTCATCCGCGCTCCTACGGCTTCCGGCCCAAACGCCGGGCGCACCAAGCCATTGAGGCGATTAACCAAGCCGTGCATAAAGGATACGTGGAAATCATCGATGCGGACTTATCGAAGTACTTCGACACGATTCCGCACCGCGAACTGATGAAGGCGGTGGCCAAACGGGTCAGCGACGGGAGCGTGCTCCGGCTCATCAAAAGCTGGCTGCGCGCGCCTATCGTGGAGGAAGATAAGAATGGCACCCGGCGGGTGCTCCCCAACCGTTGCGGCACGCCGCAAGGCGGGGTCATTTCGCCGCTATTGGCCAACCTCTACCTCAACCCGCTGGACCACGGAGTCAATGAGAGAACCTCGCGCCAAGGCCGAATGGTGCGCTACGCCGATGACTTCGTCATCGCCTGCCGCCCCGGCCAAAGCACGAGACTGCTCGCACGCCTCAAGGCGTGGCTCCAAGCCAAGGGACTGACACTCAATGGAGCCAAAACCCGGCTGGTAAATATACGCCAGCAGGGAATCAACTTCCTGGGCTTCAACCTGACTTGGCGGCCATCCCGGCAAGGACGGGGCGGGTATCTGCACATTGAACCCAATCAGAAAAGCCGACGCGCCCTGCGCAAGAACCTCGCAGGTATCCTCAACCACCGGACGCGCTGGCGTCCCATCCGAGACGTGGTGGAGGAGACCAACCGGGTATTACGCGGATGGGCGGGCTACTTCCACTATGGCAACAGCACCTCGGCGATGAAGCAGATGAGGCAAGACAGTCAGTTACGGCTGCGACGCTGGCTCTGGCGCAAACACGCCTGTCGGCGGAGCCTCTGGACGCATTACACCGAGCAACGGCTGCACCAACAATATGGACTCTATGCACTGCCGATCACTGCGGGCTGGAAGGCCGGACGATGAATGAGTTCGGAGAGCCGAATATGGGAAATCCGTCCGTTCGGTTCGATGAGGGGCGGGGGAGAGTTGGTCATTGGCTGCAACGCCTCTCAATCCAACCTCTCCTGCCTACTCTACTAAACAGGTGGGGGGAGGGGGTTGCGCGGAGCTTGGCGAAGGCAAGGTTCGGAAAAATTTGCCGAGGGGGCTGAAAACCATACCTGCGATAGAATCCCTGGATTCCGGCCTCATCAAACCGAATCAAACCGAATCAAGCCTATGGAGTCACCGGAACCCAGTTCTCTGCGTTTGTCGCGCCTGCTACCCCGAGTGCGCCCGCTCGCCCCGAATGCCTTCGGGGCTCGCGACCTGCTCGCGAAAGCATTCGGAGTTCATCGGAGTCCGGGGCTGCGGTTAAGACTTGGGCGCCGCCACACCCAGTCAAGCCTCGCGCCCTGGGCGCGCCCCGAACGCACCCGCTCGCGATTTATCGGAGTTCGGGGTTGAATTATGATTCTGTCCCGCCATGATTCTGTAAGTCCCCAGTGGCCCGGTGCCCCGTTCGAACGAAATGTAACGGGCCCGGACATCAAGAATCATATGCGTTTGATCCTTGTTAACATTGGGTGTGGCGGGTCAAGAACTCATAAAGTGCCTGTCTTTATTGGGTTGTAGCCTCAAAAAGATGCATCTCTCCTCTTGCGAGGGATGAGGGCGCAGTTGCAACCATGCGTCCTATCCTTTAGATTCAAACCCCTTTCCTCTGGTGGAGGAAGCGGAACCATGCAATTGATGAACCAACAGGCGCGCAAAATCGAATGGCTGGTGTGGGCCGGCCTCGGGCTGCTCGTCGCCACGGTGATGCTGGCCTTCATGCTGGCGGCGGTGAAGGTCCACGCAAGCCTGGGCAAGCCGCTGCCCGTCTACGGGCCGGTGGGCGAGTTCACTTTGACGAACCAAAATGGGCGCGCGGTCTCGCTTACGGGCTTGCGCGGGCGAGTCTGGGTGGGCGACATCATTTTCACGCGATGTCCCGGCCAGTGCCTCAAGATGACACTCCAAATGAAGCAATTGCAGGAGGGCCTGCCCGCCAGCAGTCCGGCCCGGCTCATTTCCCTGACGACCGATCCGGATTACGACACGCCGCCGATTTTGAAAGCGTACGCGGAAAGATTCGGCGCCGACCCGAATCGGTGGATTTTTCTGACCGGATCGAAGTCGCAACTGGCGAACCTGGCGATTGATTCGCTCAAGCTGACGGTTATCGAGAAGCGGCCCCAGGATCGCGACTCGCCAAACGATTTGTTCGTGCACAGCACCATCTTCGTCATCGTCGACAAGCTTGGGCAATTGCGCGGCACGTTCGAAACTTCCGGCGACGGCGTGGATTTCGCGAATGTGAAAAAGGATATTCTGGCCGCGGTGCGGCGATTGGAGCGCGAGCGATGAGCATCACCGACCTGCCGGTCGTCAACGCCAGCCTCAACGGTTTGAGCGCGATTTTCCTGGGCGGCGGATATTTCTTCATTCGTCGAAGAGAGGTCGCGTCGCATCGCCGGTGCATGATCGCGGCATTCGCCACGTCCACGATTTTCCTCGCTTGCTACCTGACTTATCATGGTTACCTGGCGTATTACCTGCATCGCGGGCCGACGGTGTTCAGGAACCCCGCGTGGTTTCGGCCAATCTATTTGACGATTCTCCTGACGCACACGGTTTTGGCGGTGGTGATCGTGCCGTTGGTGCTCATCACGCTGCACCGCGGACTCAAGGAGCGCTTCGCTTTGCACAAAAAAATTGCGCGCTGGACCTGGCCATTGTGGATGTATGTTTCGATCACTGGCGTGATCGTCTATTACCTGCTTTACATAAAATTTCCGCAAGGGTGAGGATAAATCCGATAGCCAAATCAATGACCCGTCTCCCATTTCCGTTTCGGATTTCGGGCTTCGGGCTTCCTTCGGCCTTCGGATTTACTTCGGCACCATTGCATTCTTGAGAAGCGGGCGATAAGCTGGTTCCATGGCTGGCGTGGAAATCGATGTGAAATACGTGGCGCAGTTGGCGCGGCTCGCGCTGACCCCGGAAGAAGAAAAGCGCATGGGCGAGCAATTGGGGAGCGTCCTCGGCTATATCGAGAAGCTGAAGGAGGTCGATGTCAGCGGAGTGGAGCCGACGGCGCATGCGTTTCCGCTGGTCAATGTGATGCGCCCCGACGAAATCCGCCCCTCGCTTTCCCAGGAGGAGGCCTTGCGCAACGCGCCGGCGCAGGCGAACGGGCTGTTCATCGTGCCGAAGATCGTCGAGTAGCCTTCAGAACTCCGCGTTGCCCGGCGTTCGGGCGAAAGGAATGACATCGCGGATGTTCGAAACGCCGCTCAGGAACATGAGCAGGCGTTCGAACCCGAGGCCGAAGCCGGCGTGCGGGACAGTGCCGTAGCGCCGCAAATCAGCATACCATCCATAGTCCTCCGGCTTGAGCTTGTGGTACTTCATGTTATCGAGCAGTTGATCGAGACGCTCCTCGCGTTGTGCTCCGCCGATGACTTCGCCGATTCCCGGCACCAGCACGTCCATCGCGGTGACGGTTTTGCCGTCGGCGTTGAGGCGCATGTAGAACGGTTTGATCTGGCGGGGATAATCGAAAACCGTCACCGGCGATTTGAAATGCTCTTCGGTGAGAAATCGTTCGTGCTCCGATTGAAGGTTCTGGCCTTCCTCCACCGGGAAAACAAACGTCTTGCCGGATTGCTTGAGGAGTTGGACCGCCTCGGCGTAAGTCACGCGTACGAAGGGACGGTCGATGACGAATTTCAAGCGTTCGTTCAGGCCTTTGTCCACGAATTTCGAGAACAGCGCCAGTTCCTCGGCGCAGTGCTCCTGCGCGTAACGCGCCATGGCCTTGATGAATTCCTCGCCGAGGTCCATGTCCCCCTGGAGGTCGCAGAACGCCATCTCCGGTTCGATCATCCAGAATTCGGCGGCATGGCGCGCGGTGTTGGAATTCTCGGCGCGGAACGTGGGCCCGAAGGTGTAGATGTTAGACAGGGCGCAGGCGAAGGTTTCGCCTTCCAACTGGCCGCTCACGGTGAGGTAGGTGGGTTTGCCGAAAAAGTCAGATTGCGGTTGTTCGTCGATGTTTCCCTTGAGGGCCGTGACACGGAACATTTGGCCCGCGCCCTCGCAGTCGCTGGCCGTGATGATCGGCGTATGGACGTAGACGAAATCGCGCTCCTGGAAGAATTGATGGACGGCAAACGCGAGCCGGCTGCGCAGGCGGAAGATCGCGCCGAAGAGGTTGGTGCGCGGCCGCAAATGGGCGATGGTGCGGAGAAACTCGGGCGTGTGGCCCTTTTTTTGCAGCGGATAACTCGCGTCCGCCCTGCCGACCAATTCAATCCGCGTGGCGTGCAATTCCCATTTCTGGCCCTGGGCCGGGGAGGGCACCAGTGCGCCCTCGATGATGGCCGAGGCCCCGGTCGTGAAGAGCGCGAGCTGTTCTGCGCCCGGCGTGGCGGCATCCACGACGACCTGGAGATTGGCCAGGCACGAGCCGTCGTTGAGTTCGAGGAACGAAAACCCCTTGGCATCCCGCCGCGTTCGGACCCATCCCTTGACGGTCAAGGCATCCGTCGGGCTGGTGGCTGTCAGAATGCGTTTGATGAGCGTGCGCATGGGGAAATGAATTTTGCTTCCAGAGGCCATGATGTCAAGATCGTGCGAAGCAACGATTCGACCACTCGTGAACGATGGGGGCGCCGTCCGCATAGGGAGCGCGCGCGAGAGCACTTGAATCTTACCGTGTCGGGTAGAGCGCGATGACCTTTTTTAGTTTCATCGAATCTACGCGGCCCATTTGGCGTTGAAGGATCTTGCCGCCAGGCGCCACTAAAATGGTGTACGGCAGACCTCCCGGCCATTCCGCATCCAGGGCGTTGGCCAGGGCGTCCTTGTCCTGGTTGTCAAAAATATAATTTCGCGCGGCAACATGCCTTTCCTGCAAGTCGGCGAGGGCCATGGCCTTCCGGTCAGGGGCGTCCGCGCTGATGGTGACAAGCTCGAAGTTGCCATTGCGGTACATTCTGTTCATGGTCACGAACTCGGGAAGTTCGGCGAGGCAGGGGCCGCACCAAGTGGCCCAAACATTGATCAAAAGCATCTTGGGGGTGTCGTTAGTGACTAATGTCCTGATCGTTTGCACGCCGACGGATTGCAAAGCCACCGGTTCTTTCTCCATGGCTTCCAACTCCCGCGCGACCGCCGCCCTTTTCTCAGACCATTTGATAGAACAACCAAAGGTCCTGGTTTTTTCCACCGGAACGGGTTTGCCCGCCAGCAGGGCATCCAGGGCGGTTCGGGCGTCCTGCCTGGTCACGGTGGCGATGTTTTCAGAATCGTCAATCCGCCCGACATACCGGAGTTTGCGCACTTGATCGAAGATAAACACATGGGGAGTAGAAATCGGGCCATAAGCGCGGCTGACTTTTTGGCTGTCGCCATCGTAGAGGTAGGGAAAGTCGAATCCCCTCTCTTGGGCGCGAATTTTCAATTCTTCGAAGGAATCACTGAGATCCGAGTAAACCAACTCGCTCAGGCTGAGGGCCTGGGGATCGTTGGGAGCTATCCCCACCACGACCACACCTTTGTCTTTGTAATCCTTGACCAGTTGGATGATTCGACCTTCGTAGGCTTGCGCCGTTTTACAGTGGTTGGCCGTGAAAATAATCACCAAAATCCTGGCGTCGGCGTAATCTTGAAGCGAGTGGTTGCGACCATCAATTCCAGGGAGAGTAAAGTCCGGCGGGGAGGCCCCGATGGGAAGCGTTTTGGTCAGGCCATCGTCGCTTCTGGCCACGCTGACGGCATACACCATCGTCATCACGGCAAACGCGATGCCAAGGCTGGATCGCGTGATGAGACCATGCGCTTTTGGTCTGCTCAGGCCAAGGCAAAGGACCCGCGCGTTCTTGAATCGCAACCGGCACGACATGCCTCGAGACTGCACCTGCCTTCGTCAAAATCAAGGAGCAAACCGAAAAAAACGGGATGAAGCATCAACGGAGCCTCTCCAAAACTCTCTGTCGTTGCTTGGGAAATCCGGGAAGCGGCTCTGCTCAAGCAGCACATTTGCGATGAGGATTCCTTGACCTCCAACTGCGTTCACGCCTTATTTCCCAATCGCGGCGAAAACAGGCGTCGCGTTTGTTTATGTTTCGAAGACCAGCAACAGGTTCCATAGGCTTCGCGTTGATCGCGTTTTCTAGTTTTCAATTGGGTTGCCTCGCTCTGGCACAAGAACCCTCTCCGAAAGAAAGGGAGTCGTTGACCGCGCCAGAAGACGTCGTCATTCATGTGAACCAGGTGGCGTACGATCAAACAGCCCCAAAGTTTGCCGTGATGGAAACCGGCAATCGACTTCCGAAATCCAGCCGGTTCCGAATAAAGGACGCGCTGACTTTGGCTACAGTGTTCGAGGGATCGCTGGCGGGCGGACAGGAGTGTAAAGAATGGTGTCCTGGAAGATATTTTTATCAGGCTGACTTCTCATCCTTTCGGCAGCCGGGGCATTTCAGGCTCGCAACTGACCGGAATGGAAAAGAATACCATTCTTTTGACTTTGAAATCGGGAAAGTCGCGTTGGCCGCCCAAACAGTGCCGGCCATCATACAATTTTATCAGCACCAGCGGGCGAATTCGCCCGAAGAATCCAAAGCAGACCAACATTTGCTGCTTTATGGCAGCACCAACCGGGTAGATTTACGGGGAGGATGGTGTGACGCTTCGGGGGATGTCAGCAAATACTTTTCCCATCTGGCATACGCCAATTTCATGTCCCCCCAGCAAACCCCGCTGGTTGTTTGGTCCATGGTCAATGTGGTGGACACCGCTCCCGCACTGCTCGACAGCATTAAGGCAAAAACACCATTGATGGATGAGGCCATCTACGGCGCCGACTACGTGATGCGTTCGCTGTCGCCCGAAGGTTACTTTTATATGACGGTGTTCAGCTACTTCAAGAAGGATCCGGAGGCGCGCCGGGTCGTTGGGCTGCTGGCGGACAGCAAAACCACCTCTGATTACCAATGCGCGTTTCGGGAGGGCGGAGGGATGGCCATAGCCGCTTTGGCGCGCATTTCGCAATGGAAGAGAAACGGGGAATTTTCGTGGCGTCAATATCTGGGAGGCGCAGAGCGCGCGTTCGCGCATTTGCAAGCTAACAATACGAAGTACGATGATGACGGCAAAGAGAACATCATTGACGATTACTGCGCGCTCATGGCCGCCTCCGAATAGTGGATAGCGACGGACCAGGGAGTCTATCGTGACGAAGCGCGAAAACGCGCGAAAAACCTGGCCGGAAGAATGACGCCAGAAGGTTATTTCATCGCCAACGATTCCAGGCGCCCCTTCTGGCACGCCTCGGACGCCGGCCTGCCGGTCATAGCCTTGGCGCGTTATTTGGAAAGGGAAGATGACCCGTCCTCCCGTAAGGCGGCGCTAGGCACGATCAAGAAAGCCTTGGATTACGATTTGCGGGTTACAAAGAATGTCAGCAATCCTTTCGGGTATGCCCGGCAGACGTTCCTGTTTCGCGGGCAAGTCAGGGACGGCTTTTTCATCCCGCATGAGAATGAAAGCGGCTGGTGGTGGCAGGGAGAAAATGCGCGTCTGGCGTCGCTGACGGCAGCCGCCATTGTGGGCGGGCGGCTGGTTTATCCGGGGACGGGTGCGTTCGGAGTCAAAACAGATTTGGCCAACTTTGCCAGCGATCAGATCGCCTGGATACTGGGTGCGAATCCATACGATATGTGTTTCATGTTTCGGTTTGGGAAAAACAATGTCCCGTATATGAGTTCGAGTTTTGGCCATGGCTCGGGACGGGGTGGCATTTCCAACGGCATCACCGGCAAAGACGGCAACGCGGACGGTTCGGGGATTGACTTCAAGACTCACGCGAACGGCAACGAATGGCGCTGGACTGAGCAATGGCTGCCGCATTCAGCCTGGTTCCTTCAGGCGGTGGCCGCCATGTTCTCGAAATGAAAACAAACATCTTTGGGGCAATCGCCTCGATCAAATTGGTGGTTGGGTTTTTGGCCCTGGCCGCCGTGTCAGCCTTCGCACAAGACGATACAAACCGGTTTCATGCTTTGGTCTTGGCGGAACGTCGAGACCAGCACGAAGCCTTTGTGGTTGCAGCGCTGGACTGGCTCAAGGGCACAGCGGCGAGGGATCATTTTGCGATGGATGTTTTTGAGAATCCGAATAAATTCAACAAGGCGTTCCTGGCCAAGTACCAGGTGTTTATTCAGCTAAATTATCCTCCTTACCGATGGAGCGATGAAGCCAAGGCGGCCTTCCAAGATTACATCGAGCAGGGAAGGGGAGGATGGGTGGGTCTGCATCACGCCACATTGCTGGGAGATTTTGACGGTTACCCCATATGGCCTTGGTTTTCTGATTTCATGGGCGGGATTCGTTTCAAGAGCTACATTGCCAGGCGGGTCGCTGGAACGGTGGTGGTCGAGGATGCGGCCCATCCTTGCATGAAGGGAGTGCCTGCAACGTTCGTGGTGGAGGAGGAAGAATGGTACACGTATAACGAGGACCCCCGGCCCAACGTCCATGTTCTGGCTCACGTGGACGAATCGTCTTATCAGCCGCCGTCCGATATCAAAATGGGGGACCATCCGGTAATTTGGACCAACGAAAAAATGAAGGCCCGTAATATTTATATCCTCATGG
>Ga0073928_10007624_pt1 | contig 13912 bp, 7 predicted proteins | sample PaiPotPPA55metaG_FD_76969 | JGI IMG/M metagenome (GOLD analysis project Ga0073928, IMG submission 76969) | Iron sulfur acid spring bacterial and archeal communities from Banff, Canada, to study Microbial Dark Matter (Phase II) - Paint Pots PPA... ... | reverse complement strand
TGCTGGTTTTCGCCAAGAGCGGTCCGGCGGCCGATGCGGCCAAGAGCGCCGGCGCCGAGTACGTCGGTTACGAGGACATGATCAAGAAATGCCAGGAAGGCTGGTCCGATTTCGACGTTGCCATCGCGACGCCCGAAGCGATGGGCGAAGTGCGCAAGCTCGGCAAGGTGCTCGGCCCGCGCGGCCTCATGCCCAATCCGAAGACCGGCACCGTGACGGACGACACCGCCAAGGCGGTCAAGGAAGTCAAGGCGGGGCGAGTCGAGTTCAAGATCGACAAGGCCGGCAACGTCCATGTGCCCGTCGGCAAGACTTCGTTCAACGCCGGCCAGATCGAGGACAACGCCCGTTCGGTCATCGACGCCGTCATCAAGGCCCGGCCTCACAGCGTCAAAGGCACTTACATCAATAGCTGCACGATTTCCGCCACCATGAGCCCGCCCGTGCGCGTGGACCTCAAGGAATTCGTCGTCGTCCACTGAACGCGAAGAAAATATGCGCCCCGAAAAACAAAACATCACGAAAGAGTACGTGGCCCGACTGAACGCCTCGCCGTTCTTCATTGTCGTGAATTACAAGGGCCTCAACGTCGCCCATTTTACCGAACTGCGCCATCGGCTCACCAAGGCGGGAGCGGAATTGCACGTGGTCAAGAATTCCATTTTTCGCATCGCCGCGCGCGAAGCGGGGATAGGGGAGTTGAATGGCGCGCTGGCCGGCCAATTGGCGGTAGTCACGGGCAAGCGCGATGTTTCCACCGCGGCCAAGGTCGTGAAGTCCTTTGGCGAGGAGTTCGACCGGCTGAAGGTCCAATTTGGCTATCTGAACAATCAGCGCCTCGAACAAGCCGAACTGATGACGCTGGCCGATTTGCCGTCGATCGAGGTATTGCGCGGCAAATTGCTGGGTCTGTTCAATGCCCCGGCGCAGACGCTGGTGCGGTTGTTGAACACGCCGGCCAGCCAGATGGCGCGGGTGTTGCAGGCGCGGGCCGATCAGGCCCCGGCCGCCCCGGCGCCGGCTGCAAGTTGAAACATGAAGATTTCATTCCCTGCTGTAGCCCAGCGGGGACGGGAAAAAACAACAAACAACGTAAATCGTCGGTTCGCAGGCCGTGAACTTAAACCGCCCGGGGCCGCGGGGGGCGACGAGACGCAATGAAAGGCAAGAATGGCACTAGATAAGACAAGAATCGTGGACGACCTGAGCAACGCGACGGTGATCGAAATCGCCGACCTGGTCAAAGAATTGGAAACCAAATGGGGTGTCAGCGCTGCCGCGCCGGTCGCGGTCGCCGCTGCTGGCGGAGCGGCTGGCGCAGCCGCCGCGCCTGCCGCCGAAGCCAAGACGACCTTTGATGTCATCCTGGTCTCGGCCCCGGCTGACAAGAAGATTGCCGCCATCAAAGCGGTGCGCGAGATCAAGGCCGGCCTGGGACTGGCCGAAGCCAAGGCTCTCGTGGAAGGGGCGCCCAAGCCTGTGCTGGAAGGGGCCAATAAGGCTGATTCCGAAGCTGCCAAGAAGAAGCTTGAAGAAGCCGGCGCCAAAGTCGAAATCAAATAAGCGGCTTTTCCTCCGGGGCGGCGGCCATGCGCCGCCGCCCCGCGGGTTTGCCATTGCAGAATAACGAAAGATTTAGATTAGAAGCTATTTACAAGCGCCACCGCCTCTGGCGGTTGGAGAATCGGCAAGTTCGCTATTGAACAGAGCGTTCTTGCCTTGTGTCGTTAGTATAAGCCAACGGTCCGGCTGAGTTGCCGGCCACTATCAAAGGTCCAAATGTCATCGCGAGTCACTGAAAGAATCAATTTCGGCAAGATCAAAGAGATCATCGCCCCGCCCAATCTTATCGAGTTGCAGACCGATTCCTACAAGGAATTCCTGCAGGCCGAGATCGCGCCGTCCAAGCGCCGAAACCTCGGGCTCCAGGCCGTCTTTACCGAGGTCTTCCCGATCGAGAGCTACGACGGCAAATGCGTGCTGGACTTCCACTCGTACGAAATCGGCGAACCGAAGGTGGATTGGCTCGAATGCCTGCGCGAGGGCCTTACCTACGGCGCCCCGCTTTATGTGACTTTCCTCCTCAAGGAAGAGAAGGGGACCAAAGAAGAAAAGGTGTTCATGGGCGAATTGCCGCTCATGACCCCGCAAGGCACTTTCGTGATCAACGGCGCCGAGCGCGTCATCGTGAGCCAGTTGCACCGTTCGCCAGGCCTGGCCTTCGAAGCCACCCAGCATCCCAACGGCAAAATCCTTCATTCCTTCCGCATCATCCCCGATCGCGGCTCCTGGTACGAGGCCCAATTCGACACCAACGATTTGCTCTACGTTTATTTGGATCGCAAGAAACGCCGCCGCAAGTTCCTCACCACCACCTTCTTCCGCGCCCTCTCCAACATCGAGAAGCCGGACAAGGACAAAGAGAAGGACAAGGACGCCGAAAAACGGAACGGTTCGGACGAGGAAATTCTGAAACTCTTTTACGAGGTCGAGGAATTGAGCGTCAAAGACGCCGAGAAACGCGATGACCTTTCGAACAAGGTCCTGATCGAGGATGCCACGGACGCCGACAAGGGCCTGGTCGTGGCGCGCGCCTTCGAGCCGCTTTCCAAGGCGGTCGTCAAGCAGATCGCCGAATTGGGCGTCACCAAAATCAAAGTCGTGGATACCACTTTGGACGACGGGATCGTCATCAAGTGCATGAAGAAGGATCCCGCCAAGAACGAAGACGAGGCCCTCAAGGACATTTACCGCCGGCTGCGGCCCGGCGACCCGCCGACGGCGGCCAATGCCCGCGCGCTCATCAAGCGCCTCTTTTTCGACTCCAAACGCTATGATTTAGGCCGCGTTGGGCGCTACAAGATCAACCAGAAGCTCGGCATCAAAGGCGGGGACTCCCGCATCCTGACCAAAGCCGATTTGGTCGCCGCGACCAAGTACCTGTTGCGCCTCAAGAAAGGCGAAGGCACGCTGGACGACATCGACCACCTCGGCAGCCGGCGCGTCCGCACCGTCGGTGAGTTGCTCGCCAACCAGTGCCGCGTGGGCCTGGCCCGCACCGAACGCCTCGTCAAAGAGCGCATGACGCTTTTCGACCAGGGCGTCGAATCCATGTCGCCGCAGAAGCTCATCAATCCCAAGGCCCTTTCGGCGGTCATTCGGGATTTCTTCGGCCGCAGCCAGCTTTCGCAGTTCATGGACCAGATCAATCCGCTCGCCGAGCTGACGCACAAGCGCCGTCTTTCCGCCCTTGGGCCGGGAGGCCTTTCGCGGGACCGCGCGGGATTCGAAGTTCGCGACGTGCATCCTTCGCACTATGGGCGCATCTGTCCCGTCGAGACGCCCGAAGGCCCGAACATCGGTCTGATTGCTTCCCTGGCCACCTTTGCCCGAATCAATGATTTCGGCTTCCTGGAGACGCCGTACCGCAAGGCCGAAAACGGCAAAGTCACGAATCATCTGGATTTCCTCACAGCCGATCGTGAGGAAGCCTTCGTCATTGCGCAGGCGAACTCGCCGGTGGACGACAAGGGCAAATTCTCGACCGACCGCGTCGTTTGCCGGGGCAAGGGCGACTTCATCGACGTCGAACCGTCCTACGTGGACTACATGGACGTGTCGCCCAAACAGCTTGTGTCCGTGGCCGCGAGTTTGATTCCGTTCCTCGAACACGACGACGCGAATCGCGCGCTGATGGGTTCCAACATGCAACGCCAGGCCGTGCCCCTGCTGGTGACCGACGCTCCGATGGTTGCGACCGGCCTCGAAGAGCGCGTTGCGCGCGACTCCCGCGCCGTCATCGTCGCCGAAGAAGCCGGCAAAGTCGCCTCGGTCCTCGGCAACCAGATCATCATCACCGAAGACGGCAAATTGCCGGAGGGAAAGAAGAAAATCAAGAACGATCCGGCCAAGGGGCTATTCGTTTACCCTGTGCGCAAGTTCATGCGCTCCAACGCCGCCACCTGCATCAATCAGAAGATTCTGGTCAAGAAAGGTGAATCGGTCAAAAAGGGCCAGGTCATTGCGGATGGTCCCTGCACCCAGGGTGGGGAATTGGCCCTGGGACGCAACGTGCTCGTCGCGTTCATGCCCTGGAACGGATACAACTTCGAGGACGCCATTCTCATCAGCGAACGCATCGTCAAGGACGACATCTTTACTTCGATCCATATCGACGAATTCGAAGTCGGCGCCCGCGACACGAAGCTGGGGCCGGAAGAAATTACGCGGGACATACCAAACCTCGGCGATGAGGCGCTCAAGAACCTCGGTCCGGATGGCGTGATTCGCGTCGGCGCCGAAGTCAAGCCGGGCGACATCCTCGTCGGCAAGATTACTCCCAAGAGCGAAACCGAGCTCGCGCCCGAAGAGCGCCTGCTCCGCGCCATCTTCGGCGAGAAAGCGGCCGACGTCAAAGACACGTCCCTCAAAGTGCCTTCCGGCACTTACGGCATCGTGATGGATGTCAAAGTCTCCTCGAAGAAGGAGTCCGATCGGGAAAACAAAACCACGGCGACCGAGGAAAAGCGCCATTCCAAGGAAGTCGAAGACGAATACCGCAAGAAAATCGATGAGTTGCGCGAGCAGTTGACCGAAGCACTGAGCAACATCCTGCTCGGGGAGAAAATTCCCCTGGATGTGGTCAACAGCGAGACGGGTGAAATCATCATTCCCGCCAATCGCAAGATTACCAAGACCCTGTTGCGCAAGCTGGCGCAGGTTTACGATCGCATCGAGATCGACCCTTCGCCCATTCGCAACAAAATCAACGAAATCATCGGCAGCTTCAAAAAGAAGTTCGACGACTTGCAGATGCAATACGACGAAGAACTCGAGCGCGCCGAATCCGGCGAGGGCGTCGATAGCGGCGTCGTCAAATCGGTCCGGGTCTATATCGCTTCCAAGCGCAAGCTCTCCGTCGGGGACAAAATGGCCGGGCGGCACGGGAACAAGGGCGTCGTCGCCAAGATCGTGGCCGAGGAGGACATGCCGTTTTTGGCCGACGGAACGCCCGTGGACATCGTGCTGAACCCGTTGGGCGTGCCTTCGCGCATGAACGTGGGACAGGTGTTGGAAACGCATTTGGGCTGGGCCGCGAAGTTTCTCGGCCTCCGTTTCGCCACGCCGGTCTTCGACGGCATCAAAGAGAAGGAGATCCGCGGCTATCTCAAGGAGGCCAGTTTGCCCGAGAACGGCAAGACCCGCCTCACCGATGGCCGCACCGGCGAGCCGTTCGATCAGGAAATCGTCGTCGGATACATCTACATGATGAAACTGGGCCATCTGGTGGCCGACAAGATTCACGCCCGCGCCGTCGGTCCGTATTCGCTCGTCACCCAGCAACCGCTGGGCGGCAAAGCCCAATACGGCGGCCAGCGCTTCGGCGAAATGGAAGTGTGGGCGATGGAAGCCTACGGCGCCGCCTACACGTTGCAGGAACTGCTCACCGTCAAATCCGACGACGTCCAGGGCCGCACGCGCATTTACGAGAGCATCGTGAAGGGTGACAATTCGCTCGAAGCCGGCATCCCTGAATCCTTCAACGTCCTCGTCAAGGAGATGCAATCTCTCGGCCTCGACGTGAAAGTCGGGTATTCGAACCCCGTCGATCAGGCGGCGTCGGAGCAGCCACGATCGCTGACGGCGATGTAATGGAATATGAAGGCTGAATCCATCATCCACGAAATCGAAACCGTCAAAGACGGCTTGGCGGAACAAGCCGGCGGCGATTTGGGGCGTTTTTTGGATCAATTGGACGGCTGGTTGCAAGCGCATCCACATGCCGGGCCAGTCGTGAAATCACCCGCAGATCTCGAATTGCGATTACGCCACCGCGAGGCTACGGAGCCGCCTCAGCCTCCGCCCGAATCTTACAGGGTCTATGACCCGGTTATTTCGGAGGTGCATCGAACACGGGAGAGGTTCTTCCGGGAGGGGAAAAACGTGCCATTGGTTGCAAAAGAAGAAAGATCGGAAGGCTCGTCCGCGTTACGCGAGGAACCGGACAAAACAAAGAAATGATACCCTCAGTAATTACAAAAATGTCGGTGAAATCGAGGTTTGAAGAAGCCTTAAACCAATCGATCGAGAGATTTTATTATGATTAGCTCAAAAGAAAGCGCCCGAGAGTTGCTCGGCTTGGAAAAGGTCAACCAGGTGGAATATGTCGCGATTCAGGTCGCGTCGCCCGAAGCCATTCGCTCCTGGTCCAAGGGGGAGGTCAAGAACCCCGAGACCATCAATTACCGCACGTTCAAGCCCGAAAAAGGCGGCTTGTTCTGCGAACGTATTTTCGGCCCCGTCAAGGACTGGGAATGCTCCTGCGGAAAGTATAAACGCATCAAGCATCGCGGCGTCGTCTGCGACCGCTGCGGCGTCGAAGTTACGCTGGCCCGTGTGCGCCGCGAGCGCATGGGGCACATCGAACTGGCCGTGCCGGTCTGCCATATTTGGTTCTTCAAGTGCATGCCCTCGCGCATCGGCCTGGTCCTCGACATGACCGCTCGCAATCTCGAGCGGATCATTTATTACGAGGATTACATGGTCATCGATGCCGGCTCGACCCCGCTCAAGCAGAACCAGTTATTGAGCGAGCACGAATATCGCGAAGCGCGCGAGACCTACGGGGCGGAGGCCTTCCAGGCGAAGATGGGCGCCGAGGCCGTTCGCGATGCGCTGGCCAAAGTGGACTTGGGCAAGCAGATCGATCATTTGCAAATCGCAATGACCGAGACCAAGAGCAAGCAAATCCGCAAGAAAATCGCCAAACGCATAAAGCTGCTCCAGGGCTTGCAGTCCTCCAAGAGCCGACCGGAATGGATGATTCTGACTGTGCTGCCGGTGATTCCGCCGGACCTGCGTCCGCTGGTGCCGCTGGAAGGCGGCCGCTTTGCGACTTCGGATTTGAACGATCTCTATCGCCGCGTCATCAACCGGAATAATCGCCTCAAGAACCTGCTCCAGCTCAAGACGCCCGAGGTCATCATCCGCAACGAGAAGCGCATGTTGCAGGAAGCAGTGGATGCGTTGTTCGACAATGGCCGCCATGGCCGTGCCGTGACGGGCGCGGGCAATCGCGCCTTGAAATCGCTCAGCGACATGCTCAAGGGCAAGAGCGGGCGCTTCCGCCAGAACTTGCTCGGCAAACGCGTCGATTACTCCGGCCGTTCGGTCATCGTCATCGGCCCCGAACTCAAGCTGCACCAGTGCGGTTTGCCCAAGAAAATGGCGCTCGTCCTCTTCGAGCCGTTCATCATCCGGCGCCTCAAGGAACTGGGCTTCGTTCACACGGTCCGTTCGGCCAAGAAAATGATCGAACGGCAAACCACCGAGGTCTGGGACATTCTCGAAGAGGTCACCCGCGGCCACCCCGTCATGCTCAATCGCGCGCCGACGCTGCATCGCTTGTCGGTGCAGGCCTTCGAACCACAACTCATCGAAGGCGAAGCCATTCGCATTCATCCGCTGGTCTGCACCGCCTATAATGCCGACTTCGACGGCGACCAGATGGCGGTCCACGTGCCGCTTTCGGTCGAGGCGCAGATGGAAGCCCGGCTGCTCATGATGGCGCCCAACAACATCTTCAGCCCGTCGAGCGGGCGGCCCATCATCACGCCGACCCAGGACATCACGCTCGGTTGCTACTATGTGACAGCCGAGCCGCGGACGCCTCCGCCGGCCAATCCCAACATGATGAAACTGTTCGGATCGAAGACCGAGGTCGTCTTTGCCTTCAGCGACGGAGCTGTGGCAACGCACGAGCGCATTCGCATGGCCAACCCCGACATCGGCAAGAAAACCGAATATGGCGACGCCACCAAAAAAGTCATCGAGACCACGGTAGGCCGCGTGATCTTCAGCGAAATCTGGCCGGAAGGCATGGGCTTCTTCAACAAGGTGGCCGACAAAAAGGGGCTGGGGGATCTGATCTGGAAATGCTATAAAATCTGCGGCCACGAAAAGACCGTGATCATGCTCGACCGGCTCAAGGAACTGGGCTTCCGCGAGGCCACCCGGGCGGGTGTTTCCATCGGGATCGATGACATGATCATCCCGAAGGAAAAGAGCCAGGAAATCGACGCGTCGCAAAAGCAAATCAAGGAAGTCGAAAAGCAATACCGCAAGGGCGTCATCACTCCCGGCGAGCGCTACAACAAGATCATCGATATCTGGACGCATTGCACCGACCAGATTTCCAACGTCATGTTGAAGACCCTCGAGCACAACCAGGGCAAGAAGGAGTTCAATCCCGTCTCGCTCATGGTGGATTCAGGGGCGCGCGGCAACAAGCAGCAGGTGCGGCAGTTGGCCGGCGTGCGCGGCCTCATGGCCAAGCCCTCGGGCGACATCATCGAGAAGCCCATTCTCTCGAATTTCCGCGAGGGACTCACGGTGCTCGAATACTTCATCTCGACCCACGGCGCCCGCAAGGGTCTCGCCGACACGGCGCTCAAGACGGCCGACTCGGGTTACATGACCCGAAAGCTCGTGGACGTCGCGCAGGACGTGATCATTCGGGAACAGGATTGCGGCACCACCAACGGCATCTGGGTCCAGGCCATTTACGAGGGCGAAGACGAAGTCGTCAAACTCAGCGAACGCCTCATTGGCCGATTCTCTTGCGATGACGTGACCAATCCTCAAAAGCCGAAGGAACTTCTGGTGCGCGCCAACGAAGAGATCGACGAAATCAAGGCGCGGGCCATCGAATTGTCCGGCGTCGAAAAAGTCAAGATTCGCTCGGTGCTTACCTGTGAGAGCAAGCACGGCGTGTGCATGTATTGTTATGGCCGCAATCTGGCGACGGGGGCGTTGGTCAAACTGGGCGAGGCCACCGGCATCATCGCCGCCCAATCCATCGGCGAGCCGGGCACGCAGTTGACGATGCGCACATTCCACATCGGCGGCGTATCGCAGGGCCAGTTCAAGCAGCCGCAGATCAAGGCCAAGCTGCCCGGCACCATCCGTTACAACGAATTGCGCCTCGTGCAACTCGAAGACGGCAACCACATCGTCCTCAACAAAAACGGCAGTGTCTCCATCCTGGGCGACGATGGCCGCGAACTGGAACAACACACTGTGGTCATTGGCGCGGTCATTTCCGTGCCGGATGGCGGCAAGGTCGAGAAGGGGGACACTTTCGTGCAATGGGACCCGTATAACGTCCCCATTCTATCCGAAAAAGCCGGCAAGGTGAAGTTCGGCGACATCATCGAGGGCGTGACGATGAAACAGGAAACGGACGAAACGACCGGCCAGGAAGCCATGGTGGTCATCGAGCACAAGGAGGATTTGCACCCGCAAATCGTCATCCTCGATGACCACGGCGAGCCGGCGGCCAATTATCCGATCCCCTCGGGCGCGCATATCGTCGTCGCCGAAGGCGACAAGATCGTGGCGGGCACTCTGATGGCCAAGACCCCGCGCAATACCTCGAAGACCAAGGACATCACCGGCGGTCTGCCGCGCGTGGCTGAGTTGTTCGAGGCGCGCCGCCCGAAAGATGCCTCGGAGATTTCGAAGATCGACGGCATCGTGGACTTCGGCGCCAGCGTGCGCGGCAAGCGCTGCATCCTCATCAAGGACCAGCAGACCAGCGTCGAGGAGGAGCACCTCATCCCCATCGGCAAACACGTCATCGTCTTCAAGGGGGATTACGTCAAGAAAGGCCAGCAATTGACCGAGGGCCCCATCGACCCGCACGAAATCCTCGACATCTGCGGCCCGCAGGAATTGCAGGAGCACCTCGTCAACGAAGTGCAGGAGGTTTATCGGCTGCAGGGCGTGACGATCAACGACAAGCACATCGAAACCATCGTGCGCCAGATGCTGCGCAAGGTGCGCATCACCGAACCGGGCGACACCACCTTCCTCTGGGGCGAGCAGATCGACAAGCTGGAGTTCGAGGAAGAGAATGCGCGCGTCGAAAAGATGGGCGGCAAGCCCGGCGAAGCCCAACCGGTGTTGCTGGGCATCACCAAGGCCTCGTTGGAGACCGAGAGTTTCCTCAGCGCCGCGTCCTTCCAGGACACGACGCGCGTGCTCACCGAAGCGGCCACCCGCGCCCGGGTGGATTACCTGCGCGGCTTCAAGGAAAACGTGATCATGGGGCACATCATTCCGGCCGGCACGGGCTTCGACCATCACCGTAAGGTGAAACTCAAGCCGTTGGTGGAAGTCCCCGACGAGCCGGAGGAAGAAGCGCCGAACGCGCTGTTGACCGCCGAAAACCCACTCGCGGTCTGACCGGGTTGGCGTCGAACTGAGAGGGGCACCGGAAAACCGGGTGCCCCTTTTGGTTCCCGCATAGCCGGCGGTCTTCCTTGCCGCTGAGCTGCGGCTTGTTTTATTGTATAATTTGGGCGTTGCGACACTCTGAAATAAGTGTTGCAACACGAAATCAGCCTGTTATATTCTGCGTTCCGTATGTCCCTGGGGGCCAGGCGGGCAGATAATTTTATCAAGCGAATGCCGACGATTAATCAACTGGTCCGCATGGGCCGCCGGAAACTGAAGCACAAGTCCAAGTCACCTGCTTTGGAAAATTCGCCCTTTCGCCGGGGCGTGTGCATTCAGGTGATGACCCGCACGCCCAAGAAGCCCAATTCGGCGATGCGCAAAGTGGCCAAAGTGCGCCTGACCAACGGGTTCGAGGTGATTGCTTACATCCCGGATGAAGGCCATAACTTGCAGGAGCATTCCATCGTGCTGGTGCGCGGTGGGCGCGTGAAGGATTTACCCGGTGTCCGCTATCATATCGTGCGGGGAACCCTGGACGCCGCCGGCGTGGAAAAACGGCGGGTCAGCCGCTCGAAATACGGCGTGAAGCGCCCGAAAGCAGGATCCAAGCCGGCAGCCGCCGCCGCTCCCGCTGCCGCCGCGCCGGCAGCGTAACCGGTTTACTAAAGAATAACATTCTAACTTTCTAAGAAAACATGTCTCGACGTCGTCAAGCCACCCGGAGGTCAGTGCCCAAAGATGCGAAATTCGGCAGTGCGCTGGTATCGCGTTTGGTCAATACGGTCATGAGTTCGGGCAAGAAGAGCACGGCGCAGCGGATCGTTTACGGCGCTTTCAACCAGATCGCGGAGAAGAATCCGGCGGCCAATCCCCTCGAGATTCTGCAACGCGCGGTCGATAACGCCAAGCCGCGCCTGGAGGTCAAGGCCCGCCGCGTGGGTGGGGCGACTTACCAGGTGCCTCTGGAAGTGCCAAACGATAGGCAGGTCGCGCTGGCGTTTCGCTGGCTGGTGGATTTCGCCGACGCCCGCAAAGGCATTCCGATGAAGGAAGCCCTGGCGGCGGAGATTCTCGAAGCTTATCAGGGGCAGGGCAACGCCATCCGCAAACGCGATGAGGTGCACAAGATGGCACAGGCCAACAAGGCATTTGCCCATTTCCGCTGGTAGTCTATATCAGCCGACGTGCCCCGCTGGCGGAAACGTTCCCGGGGCGTTTTTATTAACGCAGGAAACTTTACATGGAAGCAGTAGCAGAAAAGTCCAAGACGCACGCCAAAACGGCGGATTCGCCCAAACGGCAATACCCGATGGAGCGCACGCGCAACATCGGCATCGCCGCGCACATTGATGCGGGCAAGACGACCACGACCGAGCGCATCCTGTTCTATACGGGGCTCATTCACAAAATGGGCGACGTGGATGACGGCAATACCGTCACCGATTGGATGGAGCAGGAGCGCGAGCGCGGCATCACGATCACTTCCGCTGCCACGACCTGCTTTTGGACGCAGAAAGATGACGGCACCTATAAAGCCTTCCAGGGCCTGCCGCACCGCATCAACATCATCGATACGCCGGGGCATGTGGATTTCACCGCCGAGGTCGAACGTTCCATGCGCGTGCTCGACGGCGCGGTAGCGGTTTTTTGCGGCGTGGCCGGAGTGCAGCCGCAATCCGAGACGGTCTGGCGACAGGCCACCAAATACAAAGTTCCCCGAATCGCTTTCGTCAACAAGATGGACCGCACGGGCGCGAATTTCGAAAATGCTCTCGATGACATGCGCAAGAAACTGGGCGCCTACGCGTACCCGATTTTCCTGCCCATCGGCAAAGAGGATAACTTTCAGGGAGTGATCGACATCGTCAATCAAAAGGCGGTGGTTTACGATGCGAACGACGAAGTCGGCCTCAAATACGCCGTTACGGATCTGCCGGCGGAACTCGAGGAATCGGCCCAGGCGGCCCTGGCGGAATTGATCGATGCCGTCGCGAACAAGGACGACGCGATCGCCGAGTTGGTGATCGAGAACAAGCCGGTGTCCACGCCGGTGCTGAAGGCGGCCATCCGCCGGTTGACCTGCAAGCTTGAGCTGGTCCCGGTGCTCTGCGGCTCGGCTTTCAAGAAGCGCGGCGTGCAGCCGCTCGTCGATGCCGTCGTCGATTATCTGCCCTCGCCCCTCGATGTGCCTCCCGCCGTCGGCATGGCGCCGGATGGTGCGGCGAAAGTCGAAGTCCTTTCCGACGACAACGCAAAATTTTGCTCGCTGGCTTTCAAGCTCTGGACCGATCCTTACGTCGGCAAACTGGTTTTCTTCCGAGTCTACAGCGGCCAGCTTCAGAAGGGCGATGTCATTTACAATCCCCGCACCCGCAAACGCGAGCGCGTCAGCCGCGTCATGATGATCCAGGCCGATAAGCGCATCGATGTGGAAACCACCTTTGCCGGCGATATCGCCGCGCTGGTGGGCTTGAAAAACATCACTACCGGCGACACCCTCTGCGACGAGGATTTGGAAGTTCTGCTCGAACCGCCGACCTTCCCCGAGCCGGTCATTTCGATGGCCGTCGAGCCCAAGACCAAGGCCGACCGTGAGAAAATGGGTGAAGGCTTGCAGCGTTTGGCAGAGGAAGACCCGACGTTCCGTTGCTTCACCAACGAGGAAACCGGCCAGCTCATTATTGCCGGCATGGGCGAACTGCACCTTGAAATTATCCGCGACCGTTTGTTCCGCGAATTCAAGGTGAGTGCCAATGCGGGCGCTCCGCAAATTGCCTATCGCGAGACCGTCACGAAGGCCGCTGAAGGCGAAGGGAAATTCATCCGTCAATCCGGCGGCCGCGGCCAATACGGCCACGCCTGCGTCACCCTCGAGCCCAACGAGCGCGGCAAGGGTGTGGAAATCGAGAATAAAATCGTCGGCGGCGCGATCCCCAGGGAGTATATCCCCGCGGTCCAGGACGGCATCGAGGAAGCCATCAAGGGCGGAGTGCTCGCCGGTTATCCCGTGGTGGATGTCAAAGTCGCCATCACGGATGGCACTTTCCACGAAGTGGACTCCAGCGAACTGGCGTTCAAGATGGCCGGCATTTTCGCCCTCAAGGACGCCGCCAAAAAGGCCAACCCGATTCTGCTCGAACCGATCATGAAGGTCGAGGTCACCACGCCTGACGAGTATCAAGGCGATCTGCTGGGTGATTTGAGCCGGCGCCGCGGCAAGATCGGCCATATCGAGGCCAAGGACTCGTCCACGATATTGACCGCCGAAGTGCCGCTGGCCGAAATGTTCGGGTACGCCACCGCGATCCGTTCCCTCTCGAAAGGCCGCGCGGCTTATTCGATGGAGCCCTTCCGCTTCGAACCGGTGCCCAACGCCATCGTCGCCACGATTTTGGATTCCGCAAAAGGCAAGCCGGCGGCGCGGGCCTGATGCCCTCGTCGAATGCGAGCCATTCCGGAATCGTTCGAGCCTTCGTGCCGGCTCGACATTCTTCCAAACGCAGGTAAATTGCTGCCATGACCATGGTCGCACAAGTCAGGAAGAATTGGACCGAGCAGGAATTGCAGTCCCTGCCTGATGATGGCTTCAATCACGAGGTGGTGGACGGCGAACTCGTCATGAGCCCGAAAAACAACTTCGAGCACGAAGGCATCTGCGGCCGATTGTTCGCCG
>Ga0073928_10007623_pt1 | contig 13912 bp, 9 predicted proteins | sample PaiPotPPA55metaG_FD_76969 | JGI IMG/M metagenome (GOLD analysis project Ga0073928, IMG submission 76969) | Iron sulfur acid spring bacterial and archeal communities from Banff, Canada, to study Microbial Dark Matter (Phase II) - Paint Pots PPA... ... | reverse complement strand
TCGACGCCTCTCGATCTGTTGAAGTGGGACAATGCGCTTCTGTCGCATCGCATCATCAACGCCCCATCGCTTGCCTTGATGTTTACTGTTCCCGGCAACGGCAAGATCACGACGATCAAAGAGACGGACATGCGGTTCCCGGCGCTAAAAAACGTGAGCGATGGTGGCCCGACGGTCTATGCAATGGGGTGGATGCGCCCGAACCCCTACACACGCTGGCATGGCGGCCACACGTTCCTCTTTGAGTCGACGAACGCGCTCTTTAGCGACGGCTATACGATCGCGATCATCGGCAATGTTCGCGACGGCGGCTACTTTGAGCCGGAAAACCTGGCGGCGCGCATCCACAATATTTTGAATTCGGCAATCGTCGTGCCGCCGCTATCGGCGGTTGCGCGAAAACCCGTGCCGCAAACAGACGATGTAGAGCCGCATTGATGCGCACGCTCTCGCGCCGTGACTTTGCGGTCCTGGCGGCGAGCGCGCCGCTTCTTTCAAGGGCAGCCATCGCCGCGACGGCCCGCGGCGCGCTCAGCCGCGCGCAAGTTCAGACCATCGAGGCGATTCTCAAGAAACTGGTCGCCAGCGGCATCGTTCCCGGCATCAGCTACTCGATCGGTAACGCGGCGGAAACGCTTACGGCGCGCGCCTTTGGTTTACGGGTCGTTGGCCCGCCGGCGCGCATGGAGCGTACGACTCGCTCTGCGCTGGCGTCGGTCAGCAAGCAGTTTGCCTCGGCGGCGATCTACCTCTTGCACCAGCACGGAGCGCTTTCATTAGACGCGCCGCTTTCCACGTATCTGCCGGACTACAAGTACGCGAAGGAGATGACGCTGCACCAGGTGCTCACGATGCGTGCCGGCGTCACCGCCAATGATGACGCCTGCGAAGCGCCCGTCGACGGGAAAATTGACGCTGCGGCGCTGGTCGCCAACCTCAACAAGCACAAGCTCGATTTTCCGCCGAGCAAGTATTTTGCGTACACGAATTGCGGCTACAACATCGCCGGGCTCGTGGTCGAACGCGCCTCGCGGCAAACGTACGGGGATTTTCTCGCTAAGAACTTCTTTCAGCCGCTCGGTATGTCGTCGTCGTACGTGCTCGGGGCGCGCAACGATCCAAATTTCGCGCAGGGCTACGCCCGCGAAGCAAATCGCTGGAAGTCCGAACCACCGACCGCCGCCGATCGCGCCTTCGCATCAGGCAACCTTGTTTCAACCCCGGACGACATGCAGCGCTGGAGCCGGTCGCTGCTGAACGCGACGATCCTTTCACGAAAATCGCTGCAAGAAATCTTCGCCGTGCCGACGAGCGGCGGGAGCGCGCACCTGCACTACGCGAGCGGCTGGTTCGTCGAGCCGAGCGGTGTCAGGTGGCACGGGGGAACGCTCGCCGGTTACGCCACGGTCAACATGCTGATTCCGCGAACGGGTCATGCGATCGCGCTGCTGAGCAATACGGGGCCGAGCAAACAGTGGAAGCCCGAAGAAGTCGCGCGCGAAATCTACAACGCTGCATCGCTTGGTCCGCCGCTGCCCCCCTTCCTCAAACGCGTCCGCACGACGGCTCCGAGCTAGATTCGAGGTCCTGGCTACATGCAAAGATGGCTGATCGCGCTCCTGAGCGTTCTATCGCTCCTGGGCGTTTCGGGGAATGTGCTGCCGCGAAATACGATCGTTTCGCTCAGCTTAGTTCAACGGTATTTTCCGCAGGTGGTACGGCAGCTCAGCGCGGGCCGCAACTCGACCGCGGTCGGGCATCCAACGGCCACCCTAAGCGTCATCTACGTGAATAGCGATGGATCGAAAAAGGTAACGCTTACGATCGACCGCTACGCGACGACGAGCGCCGCGCACTCCGCGTACACTCTCGCTCTTCAGAAGAGCCGGATCCCCGGTTTTAAGCCGGTTACGGTGCCGCGCTTTGGCCAGCAGTCCTTCGCCGGCACAGTAACGCGAGGCCACGAGACGCACGTCGGTCTCGGATCACTACAAGGCGCGTTGATCGTCGGTGCGACAATCGCGGGGTACTCCGCGACCCGCAGCACTATCGCAAACCTTACGGCATTGGCTCGCGCAGAATCGTCGCTTGCAAAGGCAGCGCTCACCCTTTAGCGTGATCGACCTCAACCCGCAGGCGAAGCAGATGGCCGACGAATCGATGGTTCGAAACCTCGACGCGCAGGCGCGCGCGATTTGGCCGCAAGAAGCCGAGTTCTTCCGCAGGTATAAAATGCCGGAGAGAGCGCGCATCCTCGACGCCGGCTGCGGGACGGGTGAGATTGCCTCGCGCCTCGCGGAGTTGTATCCGCGGGCGGCAGTGCTCGGCGTCGACATCATCGACAGCCATCTGGAGCTGGCGCGCTCGCGGTATTCGCGTTTGGCGCCGCGCCTGAGCTTCGAACATCAATCGGTTTTTGAGTTGCAAGCCCCGGATCGCACATTCGATCTCACGGTCTGCCGCCACGTATTGCACTCGGTTCCGCATGCCGATCGGGTGATCGCCGAGCTCGCGAGGGTCACGAAACCCGGCGGCTACCTTCATCTGATTCCCGAGGATTACGGAATGCTGCATTTCCAGCGCGCGGCGCTCGATCCGCGAGAGCTGTGGCACACGGCCGTTCCGATCTACGGGGAAAAAACCGGGACCGACTTGTACATCGGCCGCCACGCGTTCGGTATTCTCAAGGCGCTGAACTTTAAGGACATCACCGTGGATTACATCGTCGTCGACACGGTACGCGTCCCTCGAGAAACCTTTGCCGGTATCCTTGAGGCTTGGCGCGACGGATATGCGGAGTCGATCGGCGAGCTGACGCCGATCTCGCGCGGCTCGGCGATCGCTTACTTCGATCAGATGATCGCCAACATTCGCGATCCGCTCGGCTACGCGGTTTGGATGGTGCCGGTCGTGAGCGCCCGCGTTGACGGGGGCAACCGAGCCGGGCTACGTCGTTCCGAAGTTCGTCAGCTCTAGCCTTAGCGTTGCAAGTTCCGAGCGCATACGTTCCATTTCTGTGCGTACGCGCTCGGCATCAATGTGATCGTAGGTCGCGCCGGCGTTCACGGCCAGCTGACGCAGACAGCGCTGTTCGTCGGGATCGATATCCGCGCCGTTGCGATGCGAGCCGAAAAGCACGAATGCCTCGAGCCGTTGACGCACAAACACGGGAAAGGCGATGATCGGACTGGCGGTTCCCTGTGGCACGTCATCGCGATGCCACCCAATTTCGTTCAGGCGCACAGGTTCGCGGTCGGCCGCCAGATGCATCACAAGGAGATCGTCAGCAGCGATGAGCGCGCTCGACTCCACCCAATCCAATGCAAACTCGCACCGGAACATGCCATCTGCGTCCTGAAGAAATAGCGCGGCAGATTCTAAGTGCAATGCCTCATACGGGGTCTTTACGAGGAGCTGTTGCACCGCTGCAGGTGTCAGCGCGTGCGCGATGCTGCGCGCTGCGCGTTCCAGGCGTCGTTCAGCTTCGTGCCTCTGCCTGAAGAGCACCCGCTCGACGACGGCTTCTACGCGGTTGTGCAATCCATTGAGAGAAAAGCCTAAGCCAATTGCGAACAACACGGCGAGTCCGGTGCCGACGCTGCTCGCGGCCAGCTCTTGCGAAAGGAACCAATCGACGATCGAAAACACGAGCACGATAAGCCCGGTGAGCAGCGCGTACGCGATGGCGCGGCTAATGAAAAATTTGACATCGATGACATGGTGCTTGAGAACTGCGTACATCACCGCAAACGGAACAACGATCAGCGTCGAGTACAGAAAACTCAAAACGACATACGGCACCAGTCCGGGAGTCCAGTACTCGAGGATCCCCGCCGCCAAACTGCCGGTCAGGCCGACTGCTAATGCCGCTCCGACCCAACGGATCCGCGCGCGATCCGCGCCCAACGCGTGAACGTAGCGTTCAAGAAATGCCGCTAGACCGATCAGTGGCGTAACAAGGCCGAAAAAAATCAGACTCCCACGGGTTACTTCGTCGGTCGGCCAAAACGTGTATGCCGCAAGATAGCTATAGATATTTGAAGCGATCGCCAAGGCCAGCAGTAAAGGCGCCGCGCGCAGCGCTACGGCGCTCCACCGGCTTATCGGAGCATTTGTCGGAAAAAGAATGAGAAAGACCACCGCGCCGATAGCGCCAACGGAGTTTCCAGCGTTGTTGACGAAATTCGTGATCGCTACTCCCGTGTATGGCAACAGCGCCCAGAAGCCGGCGAGAGATGCCGGACTAGCGCCCGCCACGAACAGAAACAGGGCCCACGTCATCAAACTTGGCCGCAAGATTACAAGTAATGCTCCCGTGAGCACTAAAATTATCACAGCTGCTGTCCGTAACAGCAGGCCTACGCGCGACCAGCTTCCGACGCTCTCCGGGATGGTGGTGAGATCAACGTAGCGTACCGGTGTACCGCGCGCAATCGCTAAGTGATACGTCATCCGCCGCAACCCAAAACAGGTGCTGAGGACGACCCGGCGGCTTTCAAAGGCGGTTGCGCGGAGGTCGATTTGATCCCCGCTGCGTATGCCGGCGCGGGCCGCCGGCGCGTTCGGCTGGACGTCTGTTATCCGCCCATCGCCGGTGCAGTTTAGTCCGATCGAACCCAGGGGAGACCAGAGCCGTCCGAGGCTTGGTATGGCAATGCCAATCGTCCAAATTGTGATTGCGAGCACGAAGAACCACCGGGCGATAATCCTGCCGGCTGGGACCGCGCTCGCAGCGGACTGCATGAAAACTCATTCTGTCCGATGCGCTGAAATCATCGCGACAAACATTCGCGACGCGCTCGGTCCGCGTGGATGGTCCCAGTCGTTAGCACGCATTCCGGAAGACTAGCAACCCGGCTCACGTAGAGCGGGTTCCCACTGAGTAGTCCACACAAGACTATGGCCGTAGGTTCGACTAACCAGCGGCGCGCTGAGAAAAGGGAAGGCCACCATGCCGTATGCGTTCACCCAAGATGTTCCAATCAACAAAGACACCTACACCGGCATCAGCGACCAGATTGCAAATCCGCCGAAGGGACTAATCGTTCATCTTGCATTCGAAATATCGGACGGAATGCGGTACGTCGACGTGTGGGAGAGCCAAGCGGACTATGAGCGTTTTGCCGAGGAGCAGCTTCATCCAATCATCGGCAAGGCAATGGAAAAGGCGGGAATCTCGCCCGAGGAGATGGGCGAGTCTGACCTACGCGAGTTGGAGTTTGTCGAAATTTTCGCCCCATCGATTCCGAAGCGAAGAGGTGCATGAAGCAACGTAAGCTGGGAACCCAAGGTCTCTCCGTTTCCGAGCTCGGCCTCGGCTGCATGGGCATGTCAGACTTTTACGCCGGACAGAACGATACGGAATCGATTGCGACGATTCATCGCGCGATTGAGCTCGGCATCACATTCTTGGATACCGCCGATATCTACGGCCCCTTCAAGAACGAAGAGTTGGTGGGCCGAGCAGCCATTGCGGATCGCCGCGATAAGGTAACTTTGGCAACGAAGTTTGGAAACGTGCGCGGCCCTGATGGCGCCTTCTTAGGGCAAGATGGACGGCCCGAGTATGTGCGCGCGGCGTGCGATGCATCGCTCAAGCGCCTCGGCGTCTCACACATCGACTTGTATTACCAACACCGCGTCGATCTGAAGACGCCGATTGAGGAAACGGTCGGCGCCATGGCCGAGCTCGTCTCGGCCGGTAAGGTGCGTTACTTGGGCATGTCGGAAGCGAAGCCGGAGACGATCCGCCGCGCGAGCGCGGTGCATCCGATTTCTGCCCTTCAAACAGAGTATTCACTGTGGACGCGCGACCCTGAAGATGCAATTCTGCCGACGGTGCGCGAGTTAGGCATCGGCTTTGTCGCGTACAGTCCGCTCGGCCGCGGGTTCTTAACGGGCGCCTTTAAGTCGCCCGATGATTTTCCAGAAGAAGATTTCCGGCGTCACCACCCTCGGTTTCAAGGCGAGAATTTCCATCGGAATCTGCTTCTCGTCGAACGCGTGCGCGAGATTGCGCACGAGAAGAGGTGTACGCCATCTCAGCTCGCGATCGCGTGGCTACTCGCGCAAGGCGATGACATCGTTCCGATTCCCGGGACGAAGAAGCGCAAGTATCTCGAAGAGAATGCCGGGGCGGTCAACGTCGTGCTGAACAAAGATGATCTTCGTCGCATCGATGAGGCCGCACCGAAAGGCATCACCGCGGGCGAGCGCTACGCGGACATGAGCACGGTCAACCGCTAAGGACGCGGGCTATGCTGAGCCCCGCTCTGTCACGCTGAGCCCCGCTCTGCCACGGTAAGCTCCAGCTCTGTCACACTGAGCCGTCGAAGTGTGACTAGCATCGACCACGTTTAGTCACTGTCACGCTGAGCGGTGAGCCTGTCTTGATCAGAGCCTGTGCTGAGCCAGTCGAAGCATCAAATGATCGAAGCGCGTCGGGCAAATCCGGGGTTGATTGATTCTATACCCGCGCGGGGCGCTGAATGGACGTCGTCGGAGGGCCGACCTGCGAGCGGTCGAACGCTCGACCTGTTCTTGAACGAACGTAACGTTTGTGCTCTGGAGGGAAATCTATGACTCAGCGGTTCTTATCGATCCTTAGCGCCGTGGCGTTAAGCGCTATTCTCGCCGCTCCCACGCCATCGCGTGCGACGTCCATTAAGGATCTCAACTACCTCGTCGGAACATGGAATTGCGCATCCGGACATCAAAAGTATACGCAAACCTGGGCATATGTCGTCGCAGGTGCATACCTTCGCGGGACCGACAATGGGGCTGGCATGCATTCGGCAGCCGAGCATACCATAACGGTTGCTAAGGACGGGAGCACGGTAAACGGAGTCGATCTATTTCCGGGCGGAATGGATGTGATGCGCGGCACGGGTTCAAGCGGCCAGGCGACGCTTCACGCCGTGTTTCCACCGCAAATGAACACGCACGTTGTTTTCCACCGCACGTCGGCAGCGAAGTACACAGTTGACGTATCCGGGTCAGAGCGCGGGAAGGCCTTCAAAGAACACAGCGTCTGCACGAAAGCCTAGCTCTGGTATTCCGAGGGAGCACGGGCAAACGCTCGAAGAGGCGTCGGATGATCCGACGCCTCTCTTCCATTACCCTCGTCAGATGAAATTGATGGAATGAGGCGCTCGAGGTCGCGTGCGCGGCAGGCTGCCTAACGCAGAAGCATCAGCGGGTACGGCCAGAACTGGAACAACATCACCGATGACGCGATTTCGGGCGTCGCTTTCCCGATAGGCACGTTCGCGGTCGCCGATTCGAACAGCAACGTCATCGACGCGGCCACCGGCTCATCGACCCGCGCGGTGCGCTTCCCGCTTGTGATTCTGCGTTAGGCGATATGTGCGGCCGCTGCAGCATCAAATCGACGCGGCCAGGAGAGTTACGTTTTCGAACTCCATAGCATGACCGATCCCATACGCATGTTCAAATGCCGCAGCGCCGATCGCGTCGCGTGCCAGCGCTCGAGCCTCCTCAACTGATAGGGCAGTCGGCCGGCCGCGTCCCAGTCGGTTTGACGACAGAAACTTGTCCGCGAAACCAAGGAGCTTTCCGGCGGCGTCCCACTTGCGCGCGGCCGCGGCGAGGCAAGCGAACGCGTCAAGGCAGTCCGAAAGGTACTTTGTTTCGCGGCTGCGTTGCAGCAACTTCAACGCTTCGTGCAGGTCGGCGCGCGCTCCGTCGATATCACCTGAGGACCTGCGCACATTCGCCTGATGGATGAAAACCCACGCCAACTCGGGTTCATTCTCTAGTTCGCGCCAGAGTTTGAGGCACTCGCCAAACTTTTCAAAAGCGCCCGCGTAGTCTTGATGGTGTCCGGCGATTCGCCCCTGGTACAGAAAGACGTGTGGAAGAACGGCGAAGGGATTGCCCTCCCGTGTCGCCTGGAGCGCCTGCGTCAATAATTCTTGCGCGCCGGCGGCGTCCATCGACTCTTCCCAACGTACCTTTGCCAGATTGACAAGCGGACTCGCGTTTTCCGCTAATGACGACCGCCCCGCATCCGATTCCACCAACGCCGCTTCGAGTTGAGCTCGTGCACTTCCGAATTCTCCTCTCGCGATATGGATGAGTGCGACATTGTTATGAGCAGAAGCCGCAAGGCCGCGCTCACCCAACTCCTCGAAGATTCGGATTGACTCCGCAAGCAAATGTTCCCCGCGTTCGGGATAATCAAGAACCGAGCCGCATCCGAAGAGCGCAACGGCGCGCAATTTTGGCTCCGCATGATCCGCCCGCTTCAAGATTTCTTCCAACCAGTAGCGCCCTTCGAGCAGCTGGCCGACATAATACCAAAACAGGCGTAAACTTTCGGCGAGCGCTGCGCCGAGCACGAGATCGTGATCTTCTGTGATCGTCCAGCTGAGGACGGATCGTATGTTCTCATATTCGCGGCGTAAACGGACGGCTTGGCTCGACCATTCGGGCGTGCCCATCGTAGCGCGAATGCCTAGGCTAAACTCAAGCCAGAATGCCGCGTGTCGCGAAAGTGTCCGCTCAGCTTCACTGGCTTCCAGCAAGCGTTCGCGTGCGAATGCGCGCGTTGATTCGAGCAAGCGATATCTTTCTTGCTCGTCGCGCGCCACCGCGTCTACTAGCGACTTATCCACAAGCTTGGTCAGAATGTCTAACGTCTCCCGCTCCTCAATGGGATCGCCGACGCAAATTTGGCTCGCGGCTTCCAACGGCCAGTCGGAGGCAAATACAGACAATCGGCGCAGCATTGCCTTTTCCGGCTCGGATAGCAAATCGGAACTCCATTGTATCATTCCGCGCAGGGTCTGCTGCCGCGCCGATGCGGTGCGGCTGCCTCCGGTCAGCACGCGAAAGCGGTCGTCGAGATGGTTGACGATTTCATCGGCGGTCATGACCTTTATCCGCGCCGCCGCCAATTCTATTGCCATCGGATTTCCGTCCAGTCGCTTGCAGATTTGGGTCACGGCTTTTATGTTCTTATCGGTAACGGCAAATGTTGGAACGGCCGCCTGTGCACGCGCTGCAAATATCTGTACCGCTTCGGTTTCAGCGATCGTTGGAATACGATAGACGATTTCGCCGGCGATTCCCAGCGCTTCGCGACTCGTTACGAGGATGGTCAGTTCCGAGCAGCCGCGCTGGATGATATCCGCGAGCTTGGCCGTTTCCTCGACGACCTGCTCGCAATTGTCGAGCATAATGAGGGCACGCTTCGTCTTAAGATAATCGACGAGCGTCAGAGTGTTTGTCTTTCCCGTTTCCTCGCGCAACGACAGCGCGGCCAATACAGCCGAAGGGAGGAAGGTGGCATCCGTGATGGGCGAGAGATCGACAAACCACGCGCCGTCGGGGAAGCCGTGCATCACGCTCACGGCAAGTTCCAACGCGAGGCGGGTCTTCCCGACGCCCCCCGGCCCTGCAAGTGTGAGAATGCGCGTCTTTTGAAGCAGTCGTGCAGCTTCGGCAAGCTCTGCGGTGCGGCCAATAAAACTCGAAACTTGTCGTGGGAGGTTGTTGGGGTGCGCTTCTAGGGTCTTAAGTGGCGGAAAATCGGCCGGCAGTTCCGGATGCGTCAACTGATAGATGTGTTCGGCTTCGGCAAGATCTTTGAAGCGGTGGATGCCGAGCGATCGGAGATGAGCTTCGGGCGGCAGCACCGAGCGCGCGAGTTCGGCCGTGGCGGCTGATACCAGGACTTGTCCGCCATGGCCGGCGGCCAGCAAACGCGCCACGCGATTGACGACGCGCCCATAGTAATCTCCGTTCCGCTCGTCGGTTACGCCGGTATGCAACGCGATGCGAACGCGCAAGCCTTGGACGTCGCTCCAATCTTCCTGGCGAACCACCTGTTGAATCGCCAGCGCCGCCGCCAAAGCTGGCCCAGGTGCACTGAATACCGCGCAAAACTGATCACCCACGGTCTTGAACACGTGCCCTCCGTGTTTAGTGATCGTATGGCTGAGCAGTGTGTCGTGACGGTGGAGCGCCGACTGCATCGCGGCGGCGCGCTGTTCCCAGTGTTCGGTACTGGCTTCTATGTCAGAGAATAAGAACGTGACCGTGCCTGTTGGCATTCGGAGCCGGCTCGCCATTTATGAAAAAACTTGGCGATTAAGTACACCAAGCCTTCGCCGTGAATGCCGCTGGGCCACCGCGCGAAGGAGGCGCACAGCTTCATCGCTATGACGCAAGAGGAATCCGGGGTCTTCTTTGCCGGATAGGCGCCTCATGAGGCGTTTCTTTGTCGCCGCTGTCGCGATGTCGCTCGTCATCGCACCGATCGCAGCGGATGCGGCGCCATCCTCGCCAGCACAGCGATTGATGAGCAAGCTGCACTGGCGAAGCATCGGACCGTATATCGGCGGGCGCGTCGTCGCCGTCGCGGGCGTGCCCACGAACCCAAATCTTTTTTACATGGGCGGCGTCGAGGGCGGCGTCTGGAAGAGCACCGACTACGGCCAGAATTGGGAGAACATCACCGACGATAAGATCCCGGGCGTTGCTTCCCCGATCGGCGCGCTCGCGGTGGCCGACTCGAATAGCAACGTCATCTACGCCGGCACCGGCGAATCCGACATCCGCGGTGATTTCGCAACCGGCGACGGCGTCTACAAATCGACCAACGCCGGAAAGACGTGGTCGTACGCCGGGCTGCGCGACACGCACATGATCGCGGCACTCGCGATCGACCCGCGCGACGCTAACGTGGTCTACGCCGCATCGATGGGGCACGTTTTTAAGCCGAATCCCGAGCGCGGCATATTCAAGACGACTGACGGCGGCAGGAGCTGGAGCAAAATTCTTTTCGTCGACGACAACACGGGCGGCGTCGATCTTTCAATGGACAAACATCATCCCGGGACACTGTACGCCACGATGTGGCAGGCGCAGCGCGTCCCGTGGAAGCTCACCAGCGGCGGACCAGGCAGCGGTCTGTACAAGACGACCGATGGCGGCGCGCATTGGATGAAGATCTCCTCGAATCGCGGCTACGCTACCGGAACGCTCGGCAAAATCGGCGTTTCGGTCGCGCAATCGAACCCGCGCGTCATCTACTCGATCGTGCAAGCGCACGATGGTGGCGTTTTCCGCTCCGACGACGCCGGCAAGACGTGGAAGCACACCAACAATCAGTGGAAGCTGCGCCAGCGCGCGTTCTACTACACCGCGATCTTCGCCGATCCCACGAATGCAAAGCGCGCGTATGCGCCCAACGTTGATTCGCTCTACGTTACGCGGGATGGCGGTAAGGTTTGGAAAGCGCTCGACGGCATTCCGCACGGCGACAACCACATCGTTTGGATCAACCCGAATCATCCGAACATTTTACTGGAGGGCAATGACGGCGGAGCGACGGTATCGATCAACGCCGGAAAGACGTGGAGCTCCGAGTCGAACCAGCCAACGGGACAGATCTACCACGTTGCGCTCGACGATCAGTTTCCGTTCCACCTCTACGGTGCTTCGCAAGACGAGGGCGCGTGGGAATATGTGAGCGCGGAGACTGGCGGAGCGATCCCGCCGGGCGATTTGTTTGCCGTAGCGCTCGGCGAGAGCACATTCATCGCACCCGATCCCGACGATCCGCTGGTAACGTACGGCTCCGGTTACTATAGCGCGCTTGCGCAGTTCAACCGGCGCACCGGGCATGAGAAGAACATCTCGCCTTGGCCGCGCTATATGCCCGGGACATCCGCGGCTGAAGCAAAGTATCGCTTTGGCTGGACGCACCCGATCTTTTTCTCGCCGGCCAATCCGCATGAGCTGCTCGTGGCGGCGCAGGTCGTCTTTTCGAGCACGGATCGCGGACAAACGTGGAAAGTCATCAGCCCGGACTTGACGCGCAACGATCCGAGCACGCAAGGTCCGACGGGCGGCCCGGTTTACAACGACCAGACGGGTGCCGAGACGTTTCCCGATATCGCTTCGCTCGCGGTCTCACCGCTCGATCGCGACGTCCTCTGGGCCGGCTCCGCCGATGGTTTGGTGCACGTGACGAAAGATCACGGCGCTAGCTGGATCGCAGTGACGCCGCCGCAACTTCCGCAGTGGGCCCAGATCAGCTCGATCGAACCTTCGCACACCGAGAAGGGTACCGCGTACCTGAGCGCGTCGCGCTACATGTGGGACGACTACCATCCCTATGTGTACGAGACCACCGATTACGGAGCGCACTGGACCAAAATCACGAACGGATTGCCGTCAGACAAATACGTGTTCCGAGTGCTGCAGGACCCGCGCGAGCCGCGCTTGCTCTTTGCCGGTACGCGCAGCACGGCATACGTCAGCCTCGATGGCGGCGCGCAATGGCAGCCGCTGACGCTCAACTTGCCGGGCGTGCAGGTGCGCGATCTTGCCGTTGATGCGCGCGAGGGAGAGCTCGTTGCCGCCACGCACGGCCGCGCGTTCTGGATTCTGGACGATCTTGCGTTGCTCGAACAGCTTGCAGCGCAGGCGAACTACAGCGCGGCGGGCGCGAAGTTATTCGCTCCGGAAACGGCCTGGCTTACGCAGTCGTACGGTAGGACGCCCTTTCCAATTCCGAACACGGGAGAAAATCCGCGGTACGGTGCGCGCGTATTCTTCAACCTGCCGACCAACTACAACGGCCGCACGCCGGCCGTGCTGTCGTTCGTTGACCCCAAGGGTACGACGATCCGGACTTTCAAGCTGCATCTTGCTGCGAAAAAACACGTCGAGCTGAATGAGGATCAGCAGAATGCCAAGGATACGCCGTCCTTGCGCGCGCGAGCAGAGGCGGAGGCCACCGCAATCAAGCCCGGCATGAATGCGTTTCAGTGGAACTTGAAGTACGCGCCTGCGTTCGACCCGCCGGCGTACGCGAACGACACCGACGACGACTGGACCTCGGCCGGAGACGGTCCAACCATCTTGCCGGGGTCGTGCACGGTCGTGCTGCAGTATGGATCACAAAAATTGCAAGCGCCGCTGAAGATCGCCCTCGATCCACGCATCCATCCGGCGGCCGGCGAGCTCGAGGCGCGCTTTGCGCTCGAGCAGCAGATTGTCGCGACGATGGACGAACTCGACCGCACCATCGCAACGGCCATGAGCGCGCGTACGCATCTGTCGCCCGAGAGACGCGCGCAGGTTGACGCAGAGATCTCAAAGCTCGTGCTCCTTCACGGAACTTCAAGTGAGTACGACGTCGTGAACGCGACGAAGCTGCGCGAGCATCTCGGCTTCCTGATTAACTCACTTGAGGGCGGCTTCGCAAAACCGACGTTAGCGGAGTACTCGACGTATCAAGACCTGAAAACGCTCGCCACCGAAGGCGAAGCAAAACTGAAGGCCTTAACCGCGCGCTAGTTCCCGTGTTACACTGAGCTTAGCCGCCTCGAAGAGGTCCCAGTGTCACACTGAGCTTGTCGAAGTGTGACTTGCCACGGATCGTGCGTGCGAAGGCTGCTGTTATGCGCGGGACGTATCAGCAACCATAAGGAGTTTTGCATGCACAGAGTCGCCATCTCGTTTATCCTCGGTTGCGTGCTGCTGCCTTCGGTTGCGCACAGCGCCGGAAAGCCGCCCTCTGTAGCAAGTCCGGCTATCCGATCCGCGATCGTCGCAGCCGTCGAGAAGGATCGCAAGCTGTACGGAGGCCGCACGCCGCTCCCCGCGGTGCTCATCGGCGTCTGGGACGGTCATGGCGGAAGTTTTGTGCGCGCGTTCGGCTATGCCGATCTTGCGAAGAGGCGGCAGTTGACGCCGGCGGACCATTTTCGCATCGGCAGCAACACCAAAACATTCGTGGTGAGCGTCATCCTGCAATTGATCCAAGAGAAGAAGCTCACCCTCGACGATCCCATCAGTCGATTCCCGATCGGGGTCCACATACCCAACGGCGACAAAATTACTGTGCGCGAACTCTGCAATATGCGCAGCGGTCTCT
>Ga0073928_10007622_pt1 | contig 13916 bp, 7 predicted proteins | sample PaiPotPPA55metaG_FD_76969 | JGI IMG/M metagenome (GOLD analysis project Ga0073928, IMG submission 76969) | Iron sulfur acid spring bacterial and archeal communities from Banff, Canada, to study Microbial Dark Matter (Phase II) - Paint Pots PPA... ... | reverse complement strand
TTTATGCTCGGCCCAGTACGATGTTGCTAGACTCAAGTGCACTGCTGGAAATGTCGGGTTGTCGTCTGCGACTTTCTTGTACATCTCAGTCGCCCTATCAAATTGGCGGTCGTCGAGGTAAGCCTCCGCTTGTGCCATGCCGATGATCGCCGACAGCGGATCAAGCTGATGGGCGCGGTTAACTTCGTCGATAGACTCCTGCGCCCGGCCACCCAATTCGGCGAGGATTTGGCCAAACCACTGATGGGCGGAGGCGTCGCTAGGATCAAGTTCAAGGGCCTTTCTGAACTCCGCCTCGCTGGCGGAAAAGTCCCAATCGAATCGTAGCTTGTTTGAAGCCAGGTCCGCATGTGGACGCGCCAGCGTGGGGTCGAGTTCCAAAGCTTTTGTGGCGGCGGCATTCGACTTGGGGATGACGTCATGGGGGTCGGAGCCAAAATTAGGCAGTACCAGATAGGAATCCGCGAGTCCTGCATACGCCAGGGCATAATTTGGATCTTTATCGATGGCCTGATTGAAGTACGAAATTGCGGCTTTAATATCGGGAGTCGTGCGCTTGTTCCAGTAATAACGGCCTTTTACGTAAAGTTGGTAGGCTTCTGGATTCTGCGTACCTTGCTTGGTGACTTGCTCCTTTTCCGCTCCGCTTAATTTTGAACGCAACTTGTCGGCGATGTCGCCCGCTATCTGTTGCTGCAAGGAAATAATGTCAGACGCCTTGCGCTCATATTGCTCGCCCCAGATTTCCGTATTGTCCTGCACGTTGGTGAGGTCGGCGCTGACTTGGACGCTGTCTCCGTGCTGCACGACCCGGCCGGTGAGCAACGCGTCGACGGTTAAATCCTTCCCGACTTTTTGTACGTCAACGTCTTTTCCTTTGTAACGAAAGACGGAGTTGCGGGATTTCACCTTCAATCCGGGTACGTGGGCGAGGCTGGCAATTAGCGATTCGGTGAGGCCGTCGCTGAGGTAATCGGTATCCGCGTTGCCGCCCACATTGGCGAATGGAATCACGGCAATAGATTCGATTTGCGAAGTACTCGCTTTGTCGCGCCAATACCAAACCCCCGCTGCCACCATTGCAACGAACAAAACAATCGCCGCTGGGATTAAATATTTTTGAGCGGAGATTTTTTGCGACGCGGCCGGCGATGCAACCGCCGTTCCAGATTCGGTAGCGCGTCTGAGGCGTTTTAAATCGGCGCGCAGTTCAGCGGCGGACTGATAGCGCAGGTCGCGGTCCTTTTCCAGCAGCTTATCGATGGTCCGTTCAAGCTCAACCGGCACCGCAGGATTCAAACGCACTGGAGAAGTGGGCGTCGCGTCCAGAATAGCTTTGAAGACGACTGCGGAACTCTCTCCTCTGAATGGCAGAGTGCCGGTTGTCATTTCGTAAAGTACAGCGCCGAAAGAAAACAGATCACTGCGTGCGTCCAACTCTTTGGCGCGAGCCTGCTCCGGGGACATGTAAGCGATCGTGCCGAGCGTAGACCCGGGACTGGTGAGATGCTCATCGGTCATGGCCGTCATCGTGTTCGCCAATGGAACCCGCGCAGAAGAACTCGCGGGCGCGACCTTGGCCAGCCCGAAGTCGAGTATCTTGGCGTGGCCGCGCTTGGTCACAAAAATGTTGGCAGGCTTGATGTCGCGATGGACGATGCCTTGAGAATGCGCAGCATCCAGCCCGTCGGCAATCTCAATCGCCAGGGATAGAACCGTTTCGTTCTCAAGCGGCTTTCCTGCTATGAGATGCTTCAGCGTCACGCCATCCAGAAACTCCATGGCGATGAACGATTGCTCGCCATGTTTCCCGATTTCGTAGATGGTGCAAATATTGGGATGGTTGAGAGCAGACGCGGCACGCGCCTCGCGGCGAAAGCGTTCCAGGGCTTGCGGATCGCGCGACAGTTCATCAGGCAGGAATTTGAGGGCGACGAAGCGGCCGAGTTCAGTGTCTTCAGCCTTGTAGACCACGCCCATGCCGCCACCACCAAGCTTCTCGACAATGCGGTAGTGCGAGATTGTCTGATCGATCACTGTAGGAATGGCTTTCCAGTCGCTTTATCTTACGGACGCCGCCGTGGCCCGTCAACGAAATGGCCGGGGATATGATTCCCCGGAGCCGCTCATTCGCTTTCGAAAGTCATCAAATCCTCTCAATGAGAGACATGGCGATTCAACGCCAACTACGATTACTAACGTCAGCTGAAGGCTCGTTTTTGGCTCCCTCCCAAGAACCCTGGTCTCATATCCTTAAGTCCAGAAAACCGGTGAGCCGTATTCAGGAGGAATTGTGCCATATAGGCCCGTTGCTATGTTGAGCTTCGCGTTAATGAAGAACCTGACTCTCTGCGTGCTTTTGTTGAGCGCTGCTTTTGCGACTGACCAGATGAGTCATACCTGTAAATTCACGCGAGGTCCTTTGCAGGGTCAAACCCACACGTTTCCGAATCTTAGCGCCACGGCGGTGGGCTCGACCTGTTCCGACGGCCTTACCAGCAGCGGTATCGCCGTTCCCGACCCAGACACTCCGGAGACCGCGCAGCCCATGAGCCACACCTGCAAATTCAATGTAGGACCCTTGCAGGGTCAAACGCACACACTTCCGAATCGTAGCGCTACCAGGGTGGGCTCGAGCTGTTCCGATGGACTCACCAGCAGCGGAGTGGCGGTCCCCGATCCGGATGGCGAAACATCTTTGGGGCGCACCAGTCACTCCTGCCGATTCACTCGTGGTCCTCTGCGCGGTCGGACTCAGGTATTCCCCAACCAGAGTCCAACGAAGATAGGGTCTACTTGTTCCGATGGACTCACCAGCAGCGGAGTGGCGGTGGCAGATCCAAACTAGTGGCCTCGGCACCTTTTCTAGTGGTTGGTGAAGTGGCGATTTTACGCGAATTGACTCGCGTCGCCCGCCCTCTGCGAGGATCACGGACGGTGGGACGCATAGTGTTTAGCTCCGCGAAGGCGAATTGCACACTGCGATAGTTGCAGCCGTGTCCGCTATTGGGAGCCCGCGATGCAGCCTGTGCCAAAAGCGGCGCAGCTGGAGCCGATCCCCGGGGCAGGCCGCGCTCCGCGCAAGTCCCAGCAAGCCGGCGTATAACAGGATCTGTGATGTTGCCGCCCGCACCATCCATGCCAAATCGCCCCGCAGCTTCCCGCCTCGCGCTCCTCGCGTGCCTCGTTCTGGCTGCCGCTCCGGCAGCGGCTCCAGCCACGCATCCTGAAATTCGCATCGAGGGATCCGGCGTTCGACCCCAGCTAGGGTTTGCCTGTTGCGACCAGGGAATTGCGCCGATGCAGGCCCTGTTCGCCGATCACGATGTGGTTGCTGCGCTCCACGATCTGCATGCGCAGGTGGCTGTCGCCCTCGCCGATTTCTCGCCGGAACGCGCGCAGGTGGTGCGCTTCCTCAATCAACAGCAGATTCCTGTGATTGCAGGGGTGGCGCTGCAGACAAAAGACGGGCCCTATTTCAATGCCGATGATGCGGCCGAGGCTCCAGCCCAAATCGCCGCCTTCGAAAAGTGGACCCGTGAGAACGGCCTGCGCTGGGATGCCGTCGGCCTCGACATCGAGCCCAACTTCGGCGAGCTTGCGGCGTTCAAGAATCACCGTTGGCGCGTGATCACAACGCTCCTCCGCAACTGCCTTGACGGCAAGCGCATTGAGCGTGCGCAAGAGGCATATTCCGCACTGATCCGCCAGATTCAGTCGCAAGGGTATCTAGTGGAGACCTACACCATGCCGTATAGTCCCGTCGAGCGCAACCTTCACACCACGCTTCTCGACCGCCTGCTCGGCACTGTCGACGTGCGCGGCAACGAGGACGATGTGATGATCTATACGAGTTATGCGCGACCCGTGGGATCGGCCATCATCTTGGATCTCGGTCCCTACGCGCAAGGCATCGTCCTCGGCGTCACCGATGGCCCGCCTCCCGCCGGTTCCGGCTTCGGGCCGCTCGATTGGGATGAGTTCTCCAGCGACTTGATCGTCGCGAGCCATTTCGCGCATCACATCGGCGTCTATAACCTCGAGGGCTGCGTGCGCCAGCGGTTTCTGGCGCGGCTCGAGACCATGGATTGGGGCGGGTCCGTGGTCATTCCGGCGGCGTCGATCTCACGCGCCAAGCGGCACGTGATGGCTCTTAGCATCGCGCTTTGGATCGGCTCGAACCTGCTGTATCTTGCCTCTGCAGCATTCCTGCTCGCAGTCTTCTGCATATGGTTGTGGCGCACCCGCAGGTTCAGGTCCAAGCCGCCGCGTTAGCAGGCGCTCTGGCCGGCAGACGCGCCGGATTCCAGACCGCCGCGTTTTTTTTCGCGACCCGCGAACTTTTGGCAGTCCCCGCGGTTCTGTTAAGTCGTTGAAAAGCTTAATCACGCAGCGGTGTCACGGCAGGGCCGCGGGTTCGAGTCCCGTGGTCCCCTCGATTCCATTTCAAGCAGGTGTACACTTCCGGATCTCTCCCCGTGCGTTTAAGTTTCCTGACGCGCTCCGCTTTCATGGGAGGAAATTGGTCTCCATGAAATACTGCAACGCGGAGGCCACATAATGGCTCGGAGTTTTCATAAAATCCAGCGGCTGCTGGAGGGTTTACTTTTGGTACTCGTATCCGCGGCCCCGCTCACTGCGCAACAGGCCACGACTATCTGGAGTGGCGTAGTACGCTCCGCCATTGGTCAGCCTGTGGCCGGAGCGAGCGTGATAGTTTCCACAACACCGGGGAAACAGCAAACGGCTGTCACGGGAACCCGCGGACAATTCGCGATGACGGGCCTTGCATCAGGGCCGCACACGGTGACCGTGCAACTTCCTGGGCGGCGTCCGACCGCGCCAGTAGCGCTGGATATTGGTCACGCCTCTGTGGCCCTGACCGTATCCGATCAAGACGTGCTCTCTGTCGAGGTGAATCCGCAAGCCGCTTCGGGAGCCTCGAACGCGGCGAGCGGGGAGACGCTGTCGAGCCAAAAAGTAAATGAGCTGCCGTTGAACGGTCGTGACTTCAGCACGCTGCTGCTGTTGGCAGCGGGCACGATGACCGACGTGAACGGGCAGACGAATTTTACCCAGCAGTTTGCCATCAACGGACAGCGCGGCGTTGAAGCCGTGTTCGCGATGGACGGCGCGGATGTCAGCGACCCTGAAATGGGTGGGAGTACATTCACAAATTTCAACGTGGATGCGATTCAGGACCTGCAGTCAAGCTCGGGGTGGATGCCAGCAGACATCGGGCGGGGCGCGGCTGGCTTTACCAACATCGTGACACGATCCGGGAAGAATGGGTTTCACGGATCGTTTTTCGAATTCTTGAGAAACTCTGCTTTCGACGCGCGGAATTATTTCGATCACCCATCAATTGCAGAGCCGGGCCGGATCCCTCCTTTCCGCAGAAACGAGTTCGGATTTACGAACGGCGGACCGGTCGTGTTGCCGAATCTGTATGACGGACGAGACCGGACGTTCTATTTTGTGCAGTATCAGGGATTCAGGCAGGTGCTTGGGACAACGCAGGTATTGGCTGTGCCTACCGCAGCGGAGCGAGCTGGCGAAGATGTTGTGACTTATCCGGACGGCAGCACCGACACGCTGCAAGTCCCCGTAAATCCAGCTATTGCGACAATTCTGAAGCGTTATCCCTTACCCAATAACCCAACCGGCGCATATGGCGCGCGCACGTACGCAGCGCCGTCGAACGTGAACACAGATGCAAATCAATTTTCCATTCGAATGGATCAGAATTTGAGCGCAAAGAGTCAATTATTTGGCCGATTCAATTACGACAATCTGACGGGACCAACCACAAATCCGGATCAGACGCTGCTCGATCCGAGTTTCGGCGTGACTTATGTGGATCATCAGCGAAACGCAGTGGTTACCTACACGCGCACGGCGTCCTCCCACCTTCTTTGGTCGGCATCGCTGAGTTTCACGCGGACGACGCCTTCGTTTGTGACGCCGAACCACACCGATCCGGCTCTCAAATTCAACGATGGCCTGTACGAGGCCTATAACGGTGCGGCGGGTACGGTGACGTCATCGTTCGGGAATCTGTTCCAGGGACAATTGAACTTTGTCTGGACGACGGCAAAACACACTGTGAAATGGGGCGCGGAAGCACGCCTCAATCGCGACACAACCTACTTTGGGACCAGCCCGAATGGAGAATACGATTTCGGAGGTGGAACCGTTTACTCGCCGGTTTTCATTCCTTCTGCAAGCGGACAGAACGATGTGCACCCCGGCCAGCCTCTACCAGACACGCTGAGTAGTCTGCTGCTTGGCTACCCATATGCGTACACAATCGCGGTGGCGCCACCTTACGCGTCGAGCGGAGCACACATTGGTCCGGCAGCGATCAACCGGAATAACGTAAATGCCTACGTCGAGGACACGTGGAAAATCGATCCTCGATGGACACTCGACTATGGACTGCGGTATGAGCTCTACACGCCGATTTCAGAGCGTGCGGACCGCACATCGAGTTTTCTTGACTCGTTTCCCCCCGCGGGCGTCGGGCAGGAGTACTTGATCAATCCGCGGCCGACTTATCAGACAAATTGGAATGGATGGGGTCCGCGAGTGCACTTGGCGTGGAGTGCGCCACATGCATTGCAAGTACAGGCGGGCGCGGCAATCACAGTCATTCCCCCAAATATCTGGCAGGACAATTTTCTGACAGGATCCACGCCTTACGTCGTGTATCCGCGGGTTAATGCGGCGCAGAACGGAGAAATCGCCTATGGATTCCAAATTACCCCAGATGAATTACCGCCGGTCTACAACACGGCGGGCGTGAACGTGCTCGCCAGTGGCAATTCGAAACAGGTGCCGGCCAACACTGTGATGGACGTGGATCGCTACCAGCAAGATCTGGCGGCATTGTCGCCGAGTCATCAGCTCTCATTGCTCAGTCTGAGTGGGATTGACCGGCGTTTCGGCAATGCTTTCCTGCAGACGTGGACCCTAGGATTAGAGCGCGCATTTGGCGGTCTGACGGCTGACGTCTCGTATGTTGGAACATCCGCGTCTCGACTTCCGCGAACGTCGTACCCGAACGCGTATCCCGGAGCAGATGCGGGATTTGCGCCGTTTACAAACTTCAATGGCGGCGGTGTCGTGACCGGAGGCTTCGGATTCGAGTCCGTGATTACTGCCACGGCCCACTCGTCATACAACGCCCTGCAGACTTCGTTGTCGGGAAATGTCAGACACGGTGGGCCGTCATTGCAAGCCAGCTACACTTGGGGCAAATCGCTGGACGATGTCAGCGGCGTCAGCGGAGGAACAGGATCCACCGGCGCTGTCACGGTGTTCAGCCCGCAAAACCCGTTTGACACAAAACCGGAGAGGGGGCCGTCAAGTTTCGACGTGACTAATGCTTTTACGCTGAGCGCGGCCCAGGACTTGCATCTGGAGCATCTGGGACTTCAATCCGATCGAATCCAGCTACTGACAAAGGGTTGGGAGTTGCTGAGCATCTCGACGATCACCAGCGGTTCGCCGTTTACCGTCTATTCTGGAATCCAGCAGACAGGGGCGGGGACAATTGGGGCTGACCGGCCGGACCAGATTTCAATACCGCACCTCTCTACTGCTGGCAGTTCGACGCGGCCCCGCTACGATTATTTTGGGCTTGGCCCGAACAACGCAAATTTCTTTTCCATTCCGATCGGGATACCTGGCGGGAGTGGGCCGAACTCGGGACAGTTCGGAGACCTTGGCCGGAATACATTTCGTGGCCCGGCATACTACGACTTCGATTTTGCGCTCATTAAGACGACTCCGATTGGACGTAGAAGCAGCGGCCTGGAGCGCGCCGACCTCCAATTCCGTGGGGAGTTTTTCAATCTGTTCAACATCGTCAATATGGGCCTTCCTGCGAACATCATCAAGGGAACAGGGTTCGGCAAGATCAGCAAGACCGCGGGAACCTCCCGGCAAATTCAGTTTTCGCTGAAAATCATTTACTAGTGAGAGGTTCGTGAACGCCGGACGCTGCAAGACGAATCACGCCTTAAAAGGTGATCATACTGTCACTGACGAATCGTTAATTACACTCAAAACCCTCAATGAGTGCAATGGCGATTTTTCGCCAACTGACGTGGTAACCCCGTCGATAAACTCAAGGGCGATGAGTTAGTCTCCGAGCTATACTTGCCCGCACGCAGGAAGGGGAGGCCTTGCCATGCTACCAATCAAGAAGCTTACGTATCTTCCGCTGTTAGTGGTGGTCTTCACGCCGGGTTCGAGAGGCGCCGATAAAACCCCAATCAATACGCTGTGGAGCAAATTCGAAACCATGCGGAAAGGGATGACCACTTTACATCAGGAGTTCGAAGTGACGGAGCACTCCTCCACATATCACGAATCCTTTTCCCGTTACCAGGTCTCAGTTGATCTTTCTCAAAACAAGTGGCGCTATAAGGCTGTGGGCGACTTGGGCGATTCGACTCGAATCTTCGATGGTCAAGATGTTTTCGAGATAGAACCGGAGGGAACAGACTACAAGCGCATAAGTGACGAGATGGACAAAGATGAGCCCTTGCCAGAACCGTATGGCATCAGACTCGATTGGGGCAAAGCAAAAGAGCTGCAAGGATTGCCGTGCGGACTCCCCGGAAAAGATCACGCATGCGTGGTCATCGAAGCACCGATAAAGCCCTGGATGCGGCCGTACAGGTCCGCAGGGGTGACCAAGATGAGTAGCGGGACGGCGCGAGTGATGATTGACACCGAAACCGGCATGTGGCTGCGGTGTCAGTTAGAGATGCTCTTTGAACGGACATTTGGCAGCAATGATGTGGTAAAGACTTTCACGCTTAAGCGGTTTAGTTATGGGGCAACTGCCGACATGTCTCTTTTCAAGCTGCCTGGTGGCCTGCATGAGGTGCACGACTTCGCGCGCTGGGACGAAGGCCGGATTAAGAACGAATTGGCAAGCAAAGCTGCCCCAGAGTTGCGGCTCACGGACATGCAGGGGAAGACAATCTCGCTGGCAGATTTGAAAGGCAAGACAGTGCTGCTTGATTTCTGGGCGACCTGGTGCCCGCCCTGCGAGGCTGACGCTCCCGCGATCGATAAGTTGAACGAGAAGTTCGGCGATAAGGACTTGAAGGTGATTGGAATTTCTATGGGCGAAGACCGGGAGACGGTTGAGAAGTACCTAAAAAAACATCCGCGTAAGTTTCCGGTGGTGTTGTCGAGCGATAATTTGATGCCCCGTGCATATCAGATCCAAGTATTTCCCACTTACATTGTGATAGCGCCCGACGGCACGCTGGTTACAGCAGAGCAAGGCGATCGAGGTATTAGCAGTCTGCAAAAGACGTTGAAAAAATCCGGGATGCAAACCGAGTAAGACTGTAATTGTTTGCACCGCAGCAAGGCTGCGGTTCGTACGGCGGTGAATCGCAAAACAAGTTCGGGAGTCCTTGCCCAAAGCTCTGCCAGCGTTTCTCAGTTCCTAACTGTTGTAATCAGGCCATTACACTCATTCACCCAAGGGGCACAAGGGAGCAGGAGCATTTTGCCGTCCGTATACACTCCCCCGTCAACGAATGACCGGGCGCAGGATTGCCCGCACTTTAGTGTGCGGCTCGCGATCTTTCGGAGAGGAAATTGTCCCGGCATTGTTTCGCGGCGGAGAGCAATTCGGCAAACTCAGGCGTACCTCGCAGCTTTGTCCATGCGGAATCGTTCTGCAAACCCGTGTAGGCGCAAAAGTGCCCAGCGATCGAACTCTTTAGAAGTTGCACGGCCAGGTCTCGCTGTCCGCAAAACAGAAAGTCGGGCGCAACCACGTAGGCGGGTTCGGGGTCGGGATCGGCGAGCAGTCCGGCGGCCTGTTCACGGGCCAGAGACGCCACCTCTGGGGATGACGGGTTTTCGAAGCACGCCTTCATCATCCTGAAATCACGGCTCCCGGTTTCGTTGAATTTATCGGCGAGTTCCTTCGCCTGCGCTAATTTTCCCTCGCGAACATACTCCCGCATGAGGTTGCTTGAGGCCCATATCGATCCGGCGTCGAGCTGAAGAAAATCCATCGCCCGCGCGTAGTTCCCAAGTTGGTCGAACGTCAACGCGCACGAGCGCCACATAAAGTTCCCGGAATCCAGGGCCAGAGCGGCGTCACATTCGTGCGCCGATTCCTCGACGTCCCCTCCATAGCGAAGGACATACGCCAGAGCGAAACGGGCTTGCGGATTTTCTGGATTGCGAATCACCAGGGCCTTCGCCTCCTGGTAGGCTTTGATCAATTCACGTTCTTCGACCCGGCTGGTGACCAGCCAGGCAACCGCCATGATGTAGTTGGGATCAAGCGAGATTGCCCGTTCCAGAGCTGTGTCAGAACGTTGGCGCATGGCCTGCCCGCCGTTCGAATAAGCCGCGTCGTAGTGATAACGAATTCCGAGATAGGCCCACGCAGGCGCATAGCTCGGGTCCATTCCCACGGCGCGCTCCAACATGACAATGGCATCTTTGTTCGGCTGAGGATCGTGCGGCAGCGCGATACTGCGCAAGTAGAGATCGTAGGCTTCTTCATTCTTGGGATGGGTGCCGGCTTCCCCTGAATCCGTTCCGGCGCCAAGCGCTGGGACTAATCCCTGGCGAACTTTTGCCGTAATCTCACTCCTCATGGCCAGCAGATCCGCAGCAGCGACAGTCATGGTATCGCGCCATACCGAACGGTTGTCCGCGATGTCCACGGCCTCCAGCGTGATCTGAAGCTGATCGCCTTCTTTCAGATAATGCCCTGTGACAACGTCCGTCACATGCATGGCGTGGCCGGCTTCCTGCAAGTCAAGCGTGGGAGAGTCGTACTTGCTCGTTGTTGCGAACGGACGTATTGATAGCGAGTGAACGTAGCTCAGCGAAGTTGCGATCTCGTCGGCCAGAGCCAGCCGCAGAAAATCCACATCTTTGTCAGAGCCCAGATTCTGTAAAGGTAGAACCGCGACCGTTCTTTGAGTGGACGTGACCACAACCGGCGCCGAGCGCTGCTTAACGAACCAAAAAACACCAGCTAACACGACGACAGCCGCGACAAGCGCGCCGGCTATCTTTGCATAAGGCCGGCTCTGTATGGGAGCTGCGAGCGCTTGATCCACAGCCGCCATGCTCGATTTCGATGACGATGACGGAGGCGGCAATGCAGGGGAAGAACCGGATGCTGCTGACGACCTCTCGGTAACCGGAGTACCGCTTTCCAGCGCGACTGCCACGGACCCCGAACTAGCCGCTTCGACAGGCCGCGATTCCGTTTCCCGTTTCAGCCGCTTCAAGTCGGCTCGCATATCGGCCGCGTGCTGGTAGCGCAACTCCCGGTCTTTCTCCAGCGCCTTATGAATGATCCGCTCCAACTCCGGTGGCACATCTGGATTCAGCCGCACCGGGGCAACCGGAGCGCGATTCAGGATTGCTTCAAAAATGGTTGCCGTACTGTCTCCGCGGAAGGGCAACTGCGCCGTGGCCATCTCGTAGAGAACAGCTCCAAACGAGAACAGATCCGTGCGCGCGTCCAGGTCTTTCGCCCGAGCCTGCTCCGGCGACATATAGGAAATGGTGCCGAGCGTCGAGCCGGGGCTGGTGAGATGCTGTTCATCGACCGCGACCGTCATAGTGTTTGCCGATGCAACCCGGCTGGACGAGCCGGCAGTAAGCTCGACTTTGGCCAGCCCGAAATCCAGTATCTTGGCGTGTCCGCGCTTGGTTACAAAAATGTTGGCAGGCTTGATGTCGCGATGGACAATGCCCTGGGAATGCGCCGCGTCCAACCCGTCGGCAATATCAATGGCCAGCGAAAGCACTCTGTCGTTATCGAGCGGCTTCCCCGCAATCAGATATTTCAGCGTGATGCCGTCCAGAAACTCCATGGCGATGAACGACTGCTCGCCATGTTTGCCAATCTCGTAGATAGTGCAAATGTTCGGATGATTGAGCGCGGACGCGGCACGCGCCTCGCGGCGAAAGCGTTCCAGCGCCTGCGGATCGCGCGACAGCTCATCCGGCAGGAATTTCAGAGCGACGAAGCGGCCCAGCTCGACGTCTTCAGCCTTGTAGACCACGCCCATGCCGCCACCACCAAGCTTCTCGATGATGCGATAGTGCGAGATAGTCTGATCGATCACTGTAGAGATTCCAAGCTTCCCGGTCGCCTCATCTTACGGACGCGTCCGTGGGCAGTCAATGAATGGCCGGGGTATATAGGCGGGTGGCCCAGCGCAGAACGGGGATAGAATAGTCCGACACTAATGCTGCCGTACGAATACATTAACAAGGAATGGATTGTGTCCCCCACTGCAGGTCGCGTCTACCGCGCGTCCGCAGCTCTTTCGGTCGCGTTGTTTTTCGGGTGCTGTGCGATATTGTTTGTCGGGGGGATTCCCTCGACAATTGCGCTCGTACTGAGGCCGTTCCTGTTAGCTGGCGTCCTCGGAGCAGCAATCACATTTGTCGGAATGGAGTACTTTTTGTTTCGCTTCGATGACTCGCATCCATTGCAACAGATTGTTTGGTTCTTGGTAATGCTATTCCCCTTACTTGGGCCGGCTCTATACTGCTTCATCGTGTACTCGCGTTCGAATGCACTTACAAGAGCCTATCCGAAGCGCCCAGAAGGCGCGCCATCCTAGTAGTTGGATCCGGATTGCAAATTGGTCGACGGGACGGGAGGATAACCGCAAGCGCCCAGCAGAGAGAACGCCTCAGTCACTGCAACGGAATCCGATATAGGTTGCGGCGAGTATTTTGACGGGTGTAGGCATACACGGACGAGCTTGCGGCCGATTGCACGAACCACGGAATTGGCGCACCTTTCGCATTTGTAAGATCCTTAACATCCGAAATTCCAGCCGGCGGCAGTTTTGGAAGTCCGGTATCATGCGCCACGGGCAATAAGTAGCTGCTGTCGCCATTCGGTAACGGTAATACGTCGATGTAAACAAATTTTCCGGAATTGTCCCAGTTGACCCCGCAATAAAATAAACACAATGGTACAACCGCGCTGCCATCCACCGCGAACGCTCTTCTTGCAACCGTGTGCTCCTCATCAGGACCCGTCGACAGGCCAACGATCCAGCGGTCGTCCGGCGATACCGCACCGACCTCCAAAATCGGTTCGGATCTTATTTTGCTGCGTCCGGTTCCATCTGCTTTCATGCGATAGAGGAAATTCGAGCCGCCTTCGATTGCGCGGAAAATAATATCGCCACCTGCCAGGAACTGCGGAGAATCTTCGATAGCTGTTGACGAGATGCGCACCGGCGAAGAACGACGATTCGTGGGCGCGATCCACAGGCTGGATTGGCCGCTCTGGTCCTTCATGGCGAAAACGACTTCTTTTCCATCCCGGGAAACTGAATAGCTCTCCATCGCATAGCCGGGCAGAAGCCTTTCCACTTTCCCACTGGAGAGGTCCTCGCCCCAAAGCTCATTACGGTGCGTTTGGCCGTTAGCCATCAGGAAGTAGAGACTTTTTCCATCGCGAGAAAACGAAGGACCAAACGAATTTCCCTCTGAGGAGATCTGGTGGTCGCCTTTGTCGTCGTGGACCCATACCGCACTGTCCGTCGCGCCCACTGACGTAATCAGCGATTTGCCATCCGGGGCCATCGTAATACCCTCTTGAGAGGTTGGGCCTGTCGTGACTTGCTCCGGTTCTCCGTCTGGAAAGCGTTGCCTCCAGATGTGAAATCCGTCCGTTTGTGCCGAGAGATACACCCAGTTGCCGTCCGGGGACCACGCGCCCGCAATGCACGTACCGCCGGGAGGCCCAACCAGTCGCATGGTGCCACTGCCCTGAAACGGAACAATCCGGCACTGCTGAATGTCGCCACGCCTGTTCATCTCGACCACGAGCACCCATCGACCGTCTGGGGAAAGATAGGAATGATGGGCCATGCTGCGCT
>Ga0073928_10007621_pt1 | contig 13917 bp, 9 predicted proteins | sample PaiPotPPA55metaG_FD_76969 | JGI IMG/M metagenome (GOLD analysis project Ga0073928, IMG submission 76969) | Iron sulfur acid spring bacterial and archeal communities from Banff, Canada, to study Microbial Dark Matter (Phase II) - Paint Pots PPA... ... | reverse complement strand
CCGTCTCTTTAGCCAGAGCTTTGTACTGCGAGCGGCGCATCAACAGGGTGATCCCGCCAACAGCCAGCAATAAAATCGCGCAGACCACCAGCACTACGAACAGACGGCTGCCCTCGGGCTTCCGTGGAGCTTGCTGTGCCCGGGTTTGACCTCTTACCGGCTCTCGCTCCCCGGCCGCGCGTTGATCTCTCTCTTCCATGACGTCCTGACTCATACTCCGCTCCGCCGCTTTCCGTTGTGCCTCATTTTATGCCGTAGCCGCCTCTTTTCCATGAGCTTTTCTTTTTTCCAGCCACCCATGAATCACCGAAAAAACGCAGGGTACAAAAAATAACGTTGCGAAAGTAGCAAACAGCAACCCGCCGATTACCGCGCGGCCCAGCGGCGCGTTTTGTTCGCCGCCTTCACCAAGGCCGATGGCCATGGGCACCATGCCGATGATCATCGCGAGCGCGGTCATGATGACCGGGCGCATGCGCACGAAACCGGCTTCCACGGCGGCATCCAATGGATTCTTGCCTTCGTCCATCTGCTCGCGTGCGAAAGAAACCATCAAAATACTATTGGCCGTAGCCACGCCCATACACATGATCGCGCCGGTCAACGACGGCACGCTCAGCGTGGTATGGGTGATCAATAGCATCCAGCAAATTCCCGCCAGCGCGCCGGGTAGCGCAGTGATGATGATGAAAGGGTCAAGCCAGGATTGAAAATTTACGACGATCAATAAATAGGCCAGCCCGATCGCTCCCAGCAATCCGAAGCCCAGCCCGGTGAAAGAGGTCTTCATCGTTTGAACTTGGCCACGAATAATCATGTGGCTTCCCTTGGGCAACTGTTTTTCCATTTCCTTAACGCGCTGCTCAACCTGATCAGCGACGCCTCCTAGGTCGCGGCCCTCCACGGACGAGTACACGTTAATCATTGGCTGCACATTGTAGTGCGAGACCACCGCCGGCCGTGCTGTGGCGGATGTGGTCACCAGGTTGCCCAGAATCTGGGGAGGTAAATTAGCCGTACTCGCGGTCACCGGAGTGTTCTGTAAAGCCTGATAAGTATCGACGCGGTATTGCGGCGTTTGCACCGCCACGCTATAGCTGACGCCATTTTTTGGGTCGAGCCAAAAGGCCGGCGCGGTTTGAAAGCTGGAGCTCAACGATACGAGCAAATTCTGTGCCACATCCTTGGCCTGCAATCCCAGGTTCTGCACACGCGTGCGTTCAATATCCATGTGCAGCGTTGGTTGATCGAAAGCTTGCTGCACGTGCACGTCGGCGGCTCCGGGAATGTGCCGAAGTTCGTTGGCAAGTTTCTCGCCGACTACATAGTTGCCCTGCTGGTTGTTGCCCGTAACTTGTATGTCGATAGGCGCGGGAGATCCAAAATTTAAAATTTGGGTGACGATGTCGGCCGGCTGAAAGAAGAATTGCACCCCAGGAAAATCCTGTGGCAGCCGTTCCCGCAGATCGTTGATGTATGTCGAAGTCGGCTTCTGGCGTTTCGGTTTGAGTTGCACCAGAATTTCCGCATCAGAAGTGCCGAATGTTCCTGCATTGCTGTAACTCAAATTCAGGCCGCTGTAAGGCACGCCAAGGTTATCCAGCACTGTTTCGACTTCCCCTTGCGGAATTGTTTGTCGAATAACGGCATCGACCTGATCGGCAAGCCGGGCGGTCTCCTCAATCCGCAGCCCGGTGCGTGCACGGAAATGCAAACGAATTTGCCCGGCGTCCACCGAAGGAAAGAAGTCCCGGCCAAGAACGAACACCAGCAAGGTGGACAACACGCAAAACGCCAGGAAGCAACCGGTAAACAGAATTGGGATGGCCAGTGCGGCGCGCAGCGCATCACGATACCGTTCGCGCATGCGTTCGAAGGCGTGTTCGAATTTCTGCTGATAACGCCGCAAGAACCCTTGCGTTTCTTCGTCCGGCACTACCTCGTCCGCCGCGCTCAAGAGGTACATGGCCATGGTTGGCACGATCGTGCGCGACCACATGTAAGAGGCCAGCATGGCGAAAATCACCGCTTCGGCCAGCGGCACGAATAGAAACTTCGCCACGCCCGATAGAAAAAACATGGGAATAAACACGATGCAAATACACAACGTCGACACAAACGCTGGTACAGCGATTTGCTGCGCGCCGTCCAGAATGGCTTGCACCGTTTCCTTGCCCATCGCCAGGTTGCGGTTAATGTTCTCGATTTCTACCGTGGCGTCGTCAACGAGAATGCCGACCGCCAGCGCCAACCCTCCCAGCGTCATGATGTTGATGGTTTCACCCAATGCACTGAGGCACAGCACACTCACTAGAATCGACAGCGGAATGGACGCAGCGATAATCAGCGTGCTCTTCCAATTCCCCAAGAATACGAGAATCATGAACGCCGTAAGACAAGCCGCGATCAGCGCTTCCCGCAGAACGCCATAGATGGAAGCTCGCACGAAAAGCGACTGATCGAAGAGCATGCCGATGTGTACGCCTTCGGGAACCGAACCGGCGTAGTCTTCAATCGATTTTTTGACGCGGCTCACGATGTCCAGCGTGGACGCCGAACCCGTTTTATATACCGCCATCAGCACGCCGCGTTGCCCATTGGCGCGCACGATATTGGTCTGCGGCGAAAATCCATCGCGGATGTGCGCTACATCGCGCATGTAAATTGTCGAGCCATTCACCGTTTTGATCGGCAGGTCGTTCAAGCCCGCCACCGTTTGCGGACTCCCGTTCATTTCCACCGTGTATTCCAGGGTTCCCAGCTTCACCGTACCGGTCGGAAGAATCAGGTTCTGCGCATTAACGGCATTCACAATATCCGTGGCCGAAAGCCCTTTGGATTGCAGCGTAGTAGTGTCCAGGTCGACAGAAATCAGACGTTGCTTGCCACCATAAGGGAATGGCAGTGCAGCGCCTTGCACCGTGGCCAGCTGCGTTCTTATAAAGTTGTTTCCAAAATCGAAGAGAGCTTGTTCGCTGAGATTATCGCTGGTCAACCCGATTTGAATGACCGGCACAGTGGAAGCGGAGTAGATGGCCACCAGCGGCGGGGTCGTACCCGGGGGCAGCGTGCGCAAAATGGTCTGCACGATGGCCGTAGTTTGCGCCAGCGCGGTTTGAATATTGGCCCTTGGCTGGAAATAAATCTTCACTACCGCAATTCCATTCAACGATTGCGATTCGAGATGCTCCACATCATTTACGAGCGTGGTGACGGCCCGCTCGGAGTTGGACGTGATGCGCTGTTCCATCTCCTGGGGCTGAAGACCGGTGTAATTCCACACCAGGCTGATAACCGGAATATCGATGTTGGGGAAAATGTCCGTGGGCGTGCGCATCAGCACCACTGGTGTCAGCAGTATGATCACCATGGCCATCACGATGAACGTATAAGGGCGCGAAAGCGCTAAACGAACAATCCACATACTGTTATTTGATTTTCCTTAGCAGGTCCGGTTTCCGCCAGGAACACTGTTCGGCGTCCTGGTTGCTACTTTCTTTAGATTCCGCGACGTGCTCTTTTGGGTACGCCGTAACTCAGACCTGTAACCGAGAATGACACTGCCCGTTTGCTGACTCTTGGATGCCCATGACCGTTCACTTGTTACGGCTCGTTATGGACTTCAGCGGGTCAGGGAAGGATGCATCCAGCAATTTCTTCAATGCACATCAGGATGGAATTCGCTAGCTGAACAAGTTGCACGTAAAGCTAAAACGTAGAGAACATGGGCGACAAGAATGATGGCCATCGCCTCTGGCGTTACTCGCGGAAGATGAAATTCAGGCGCACGCCGCAAACTTCCACTTGGTCGCCATCCTTTAGTTGCACCGGGCCTTGGATTGGCGCGCCATTTACCGACGGCACTTTATCACCGGCACCCAGATAATAGCCGTCATCTTGCTTATTGATTTGCGCCGCCATCTTTGGCTTAAACCATCCGCTCAAGCGCACCGTGGCCAGGTGGGATTTTCCTATGACCGTCAACTTGCTGGTCAGCGTATATTCTTGCCGGTCGGTTTTGCCGCTGCCTCCAAGGACCACCAGCGTGGGAACTCTCATGCGCCCTGCCGCTAGCTGGGTGCGCTCGCCCAGTGCTGCCGCTTGTTGCAGCATCTCACGGCGCATTTTGGTATCCAGTACCATGGTTTCGTTAATTTTTGGGGTAGCGGCTTGACGCCCCGAGCCGTAAGACGCTGGGGCTTCGCCGGTCGCGTCTACCTTGATATGGTGCTTGCCAATATGGATGGAATCGCCATGTTTAAGCGTGGCGCGCTCCACGCGCATCTCGTTGACGAAGGTGCCGTTCAGGCTCTTCAGATCTTCCACCACCATTTTGCCGGAGTCCACGTACACACGCGCGTGGTAATTGGAAACCGCCAGATTGTCGACCGTCAGGTCGTTGTCCGGCGACCGGCCGATTCCCACAGGCCGCGCGCCCAGTGAGACCTCCTTCACCGTCTTTTCTTCGAACATCAGTGTAAGCTTCGCCATTTCACTTCCTCATGCTGAGCCGTTTTTGCCCGCATTTTTCTGCGCCCCGTGGCGCAACCACGACAAAAATCCGCCTTCTTTCGGTTCCATATGGACCACCACTACCGTTACGTTGTCGGCTCCGCCATTTTCATTTGCCTGCGCCACCAGTTTTTCCGCCGTTCTACCGGGGTCGGATTCCGATTGCAACGTGGCCGCAATTTTTTGTTCCGCAACCATGCGCGTCAAACCGTCCGAGCACAGCAGCAAAATATCGCCGGGGAAAAGCGTATGCTCCTCCGCGTCTACTTCGACTTCCGGCTGGGTGCCCAGAGCGCGCAGCAGGACACTCTGCAATTCGCTATGCTCCGCCTCCTCGGCGGTTAAAATTCCGCGTCGCACTTGTTCGGCCACTAGCGAGTGATCGCTGGTGAGCTGCTGCAATACTCCGCTGCGCAGCAGGTATGCCCGGCTGTCGCCCACGTGCACGACACTCAGTTTTTCTTCGTTGATCCATGCCGCCGACAGCGTCGCGCCCATGCCTTGTTGTTCGGGGTTTGCTTCCGCTGATTCATAAATTTTTTTGTTCGCCAGATGCGCGGCGTTAAAAAGACGCCTTGTTTTGTCGCTCCAGCCTGGCTGCATCTGCGCGGAGGCTGCGAGCGCTTCCGGCTCTTCATTCGCGCAAGCTTTGACCACCGTTTCAACGGCCATCGCACTGGCGATTTCTCCGTGCGCTTCTCCGCCCATGCCATCGGAAATTACGAACAGATTCAGAGGCTGCACGATGCGGAAACAATCTTCATTGTTGGCGCGTTGCTGCCCGACGTCGCTCTGTCCACCGCTGACAATGCGCACAAATCCCCTTTTCCGAATGGTCGCGCCAACCCGTGGTCGCAAGATACACCCGGGGCGTGCTGGGGCCAATAACCCCAGTCCTCACGCTAACAGACAGTTGCGCTGCCGGTAAGCTTTTGAACCTTAATGATTAGCAAATGATTAGCAGTGTTTTGGCAACAACTGCAGCCCCAGCTAACCCGGTGAACCCCAATCGCGTGCATGATTCGGAATCCGTCCGGACCTTCTTCTTTCCCGGCTAGTAATCTACAATTCTTGGATGTTCTCACACTGCCGGGCTGTCATCTTGTCGGGCTTTTGTGTATTGCTGTTTGCTTGCGGCGCGTATGCGCAGCAGGCGCCTAGTCCTGCGGGTGCCAGGATATTGCTGCTGCCACGCCGAATTGTTTCTGGCGAGCGCGCGACGTTAGCGGTGCTGGACGTGAACGGGCGGCTGACTCCCGGCGTCACCGTGGCATTTTCCAATGGCGACCGGCTTACCACGGACAAATCGGGTCGTGCTTTGCTTGTCGCGCCGCTTAATCCGGGCGTGATTTTTGGCGCGATTGAGGGAAGACGCGGTCGCGTGCCCACTACCATCGTGGCGCCCACGGAGACGGAGCTTTCCCTGGTGGATATAAATTCCGTGCCGCGCGTCGCGTCGCTCAGTGATCGTTTCGATATTCTCGGTCACGGATTTTGCGGCGATGCCGATGCGAATAACGTAACTATCGGTGGGCTAAGGGCGATTGTGCTGGCTTCTTCCGCTACCTCTCTCGTCGTTTTGCCGCCCGCCGATCTGGAACCAGGCCTCGCGCCCGTCAAAATCAGCTGCGGCAAGAACAGTTTTCCAGCTTTCAACATCACTTTTCTTGAGTTGGCGTTGCACGCTGATTCCTCCGCGCTCGCGCCGGGCGTACATCGCGACCTGACCGTCAGCGTGCGCGGAACCGACGCTAAAATCGCTCTGGAGGCTAAAAACCTTGCGCCAGACATCGCTGAATTATCAGGCGGCGACGCGGTGCGGCAATTGTCCTCCGGCGGCCCGCAGAATGCCGCGCACTTCGAAGTGGTGGGGCGCAAACGCGGGAGTTTTCTTATTTCGATTCGCTTGGTTCCGGTGATCGCGCATCCCAAAGCGAACTCGTCGCAACCAGCACGCTGAAGATGTTCTGCTAAGAAGAAACCACGTTAAAAAACCGCTGAAAGTCGGAACCTTTTCGCGGCCGAATTACGCGCTTTTCTTTGCCGCGGTGGCTACGCCGGTGGAATCAACCGGCAGAGCTAACGTGCCTTGTACTTCCAGCGCTGCTTGCGTGGAGCTGGTTCCCAGCAAATTGTCCAGTGTGTTTTGCGTTTTCTCTAGCCGCTTGTCGGCATCGTTGTAACACTGCTGCGAATTTTTGATGTGCGTGCCGAGCTTCTCGAACACATCGGTGAAAGTTTCCATCTGCTTGTGCATCCCTGACAGGCTTGAAAAAATCCGCGTGGCGTTTTCTTCGATCTGCATGCCGCGCAGGCCCATGGCAATGACACACAGGTGGGCGTAAAGCGTGTTGGGCGAAACCGCGATTACCTTTTTGCTGCGGCAATAGCTGTCCAACTGCTGGCCTTTGCTGTCGGCCAGCATCAGCAGTTCGTAATAAACGCTCTCCGACGGAACAAACATCAGCGCCATATCCAGCGTGCCTTCCCCGGGTACGATATATTTTCTGGCGATGGCATCAACGTGGCCTTTCACCGCGGTGGCAAATTGCTTTCTGGCCTCATCGCCATCGGTCGAGATCCGGCGAAAAGCATCCAGGGGAAATTTGGAGTCAATGGACATGAGTTTGCTGTCGCGTAGAAAAATCACCGCGTCGGCCGTCTCGCCCGAAGAGAAGCGGTGTTGTGAAGAAAATTGCGATGGCGGCAAGCAATCTTCCAGCAGGCGCTCCAGCGTCACTTCACCCAGGATGCCGCGACTTTTTGCGCCCCCGAGAATATCTTCTAACGATTTTGTGGCCGAGGAGACGTTACGGCTTAACTCCTGGAACTCGCCCAGTTGTTTCTGAATTTGCCCCATCTGTTCGCGCGCGTTTTTTAGCTCCGTAGCGATGGCGGTCTGGCCATGCGTGGCGATGGTAGCGGAATTGGCTACCCCATCTTGCAGCGCTTTCGTCACGCTCTCCAGGCGCTGCGAAACGGTTTGGCCGATAGCGGCTACTTGTCCGCTGCTTTGCGCTTGTGCCGTGGCGATGGTCTGCAATTCATGGCGCAATTCGGTCATTTGCGATTCCAGCACGGCGCTTTTGCGCTCGGCTTGCGTGCTGTGCAGCAGCAGCCAAACCACCAGCGCCACAACCAGAATTCCCATCGTGATGGCCACAACCGTCATTCGTTCTCCTGTTACGTGCGGGTAACGTATGTACTTATCTTATAGCAATGGTGCAAAGAGAAAAACCACACGTGCTAGAACACGTCTGCATGTGGAGGAAATGGTAGATGTGTTTGGATTGCACTACTTCAGTGGTGCTGGGTCGCTTCCACGATGGAAGCTCTAATGACATCGCGTCTCGCGGTCCACGCTTTCATTGCTGTAGCGAGCGCAATCACGATAGCTGTGGCGAAGTTCGTGATAAGCACGGCTTGCGCGTGCAACAGAACTCCATAAATGAACCACAGAACTGCTCCAGTCAAATAGAGCGCGAGCATGCCATAGGATAAATCCCGGCCACCCTGCCTCCAGATTTTAATTAACTGCGGCACAAACGCGAAGGTGGTGCAAAATCCGGCCACTGTTCCGATGACAATAATCCATGAATCCGTGGTCATCACAACTCCATTTGCTCGAATAAACTTAATCGTAACTTAGGTGCGGCTTCCGAAGCAGCAAATTGGCGGAACGGTTGTCGATCTAATGCAACCACAAAAGGAAGAGCCAGCCAAAAGAGAGGGAACCGAGTGGCACTCAGCGGAAAGTGGGGCGTTACCTTTGCTCGCGCATCAGGCTTTTCCCGCCGTTTTCGTTGGTCAGCGCTGCCACCTGTTGGATGGAGGCGGCCTCCGGCACAGCGTGAAAATCCGTATCGATCTCCCTGGTGCGTACCGAAATAGTTTTGAAAAAGAGCGCCTTGCCGTTCATTTGAACATCCATGCGCGTCATTTCCCAACAGCCCGCGCCGACTTCTTGCTGCTTCACGTAAAAGGTGCCACCTTTATCGAGATGTCCGAGAAGTCCACCTGCGAATTTGACCTCATTGTTCAAGCGGCCACTGATTTCCACCAGACGCTTTTGTTTGACGTCCAGCGTCAAAGTTCCTTCCATATGGTGAAAAACCGCTTCTGACGCACCGGAAGCCCGAAAGGTGGGATTGGGAGTGAAGTGCAGTTTGATACGACTCCCTTCGCTACTCTCTTCCTGGAACAGAAAGGCGTCAGGAACCATTCTCAGCATGCGAGTGGCTTGCTCACCGTCTTCGCGCTGCTGCTGTTTCTCTTTCTTCAATTGAGAGCGGTTGTTTAAAAGGCGTTCGATGCGCTGGTTCTCTTGACTCCATTGCTGCTCGGTCAAAGGCTTGCCGTCCACTGCCATGAGCCGATCAATCTCCAGCGTTTTTGTCTGGCATGCCGCAAACAATTGCTGCTTGCCGTCTTTGTCCGTCAGTTTGCGGTAACACCAAAGCGAGTGATCGTCGGCTTGGGCGCGCAGTTCGTTCTGGAGGATATCCCGAACAAGGGCGTTCAAATTACCCGGTTTCGTTGTGGAAGAAGAAGCGGCACCGGAATGCTTGGCTTGCGGCGTGGCGCTGACCGCGAACAATCCCAGCATGAGCGCCAACAGCAGTGGCAAAATTAAGACAAAGTTTCGGTTCCAACGTAGTGAAGCGGGCGAATTGGCTATTTCAGCGCGCATGTTCTGCCGCCTTGGGCGCCTCAGTTCGAATGCGCACGGCGGGCCGGCGGCCTGCCTACAACCTGTCCATCACCCAATATGGCGTCCAGCTGCTCCTTACCGCATTCCTTAGCACAATAGAAGGCTGCCAATCCCAGCAGTCCTACGATGAGGAGAATTCCCGCGATTGCCAGTAGCATGTACCACCTCATGGAGCACCTGTGAAAGGTGCGCTAGCTGGGGACGTAACAACCTACGCTCCTTATCCATAGGACGTCGATAAGGTAATCGCGGCATCACCCTACCAAATATCCTGTAGGTTAGCGAGAACCAATTTCGTGGCTGAAGGGGGGAAGCGTTTTGAATTCAGGCTTGGCTTATAACTGAGCAGCTGAAGCGCCAAGCAAAAAACTAACTCGGCATCTTCCGCAGGACCAATTTGCGCAACTTGTTGCGGTCCTCATCGTTCATATGCACGAATTCCACGCCGTTTCCGCCCGGGGTGCTGTTGCGGACAATCGCGGTGCAATGAATCTTTTTCCCCAAACCGGAACGCACTTCCAGCTGCACGGACTCTCCCACGGAGAGAGTCTTTGAACTTTCCAGGTACGCTCCGCCGAGGCTGATGGTTTTCACTCGTGCCAGGCTGGCTCCCGCTGCCTTGGCGCTGACCTGCGCCCGCAGGGGAGCATCCAGTGGCACCCGCGTGTACCGTCTCGGAACGGCGTACACCAAGCCATGCGGGTTCGGTGCATCGAAGGTGGCACGGACGGATGCCGAGGTCGCGCGGTCTTCGATCAAAGCCAAGGCGTCATGCGCCGCTGCACGCAGACCCGACGGTTCCGCAAAGGCTATTCCGCTGCGACGCTCGGCAAGCAACTGTAAAAGTTGCATGGACTCCGTGGCTCTTAACCTGCCAAGCGCTTCAATGGCCTTGATGCGCACGAATTGGTCGCGCAAGGTAGTGTGTTCGCCGGCGGCAATCTCCATCAACTGAGGTATCGCCGAACTCTCGCCGCTAAGCCCGATCTGATCGATCATCATCGGAACGACCAACGGATGAGCATTTATCAGCACGCTCGAAAATACCGACGCGGCAGTCTGCGCGGTCGGGGCGTTTGCCGGCCGCGATAACTCGCTGACCGCCAAATCCTGCATGTTCCATTCCCAGCTGGCTAGAGCTCGCGTGAGGCCGCGCAGCAACCGGTCCGGGTCCGCGGCCGCGAGCAACTTTATGGCGGCGGTTACGCGCAGCGGGCGAGCTTCGTAAAGTCGCGTCTCCAGGATAGTCAACACTGGCACTCCGATGGTTCGTATCAGACGCGCCATGGCTGGCAAGAAGCTCGCCCGGTCCTCGCTCAACAGGAACGTGAGGCGGTCCAGCAATTTGTCGGGATCGCGCTCCAGCAATCTGGGCAGCACTGGGTCGAGAGCGCGATGCGCGAGTCCAGCATCCACCAGCAGAAACACGCGCTCCTGCGTGAAGATACGTTTTGCCAATGCGGAAGGATTGGCGTGGTCGAAATCTCGAGAAGGCTGCTCCAATGCCAGAAGCATCGCTTCGAAGCCTTCATAGTCTCCGCGTACTACCGCGATGTGGCTCAGTGATTCGATAAATGTAGCCAGCGCCCCAGCCGTTTGCGGCTCGAGCTCGATTGCCAGCGCTGTCAGCGCGACCTTGCTCAAATCCTCCGGCAACTGGTTGGGCCACAACGATTCGACGATGGGCAACAATACATTAAGTCCCGCGGCTACTGCTTGTCGCGCGCGGGGATCTTCATGCTCCAGCCGTCTGGCGTAATTCAAAACGATGTGGCGTGCTTCACGGCGGGGCGCATCGGCGCCTGCATCCGCGAGATTTCCCAGCGTTTGGCGCAGCGCCAGCACCGGGACGCTCCACAAATCCGCTCCACGTAACACCATGGACTTTTCGCGCGGCGGGAGCTCCAGCCAGAAGCGCGTCACCAATTTTTCGCGATAGCTTTCCGCGGCCCACGTGGCCGCTAACGAGGACGCCATCGTGGAAGGCGAAGGGGTCTGGTTACCGGGGCCAGGCGCGTTAAGAGACTTTCCCGCCGCGACCAGCACTTCACTCAAACGATCAAACGTCCGCCGCACCGAAACCGGCGTCAACGAGCCCGCCGCGAATTCCGCGAGCAAATACTCAAAGATTAAGCTCTCCGCTAGGCGCTTCACATAAAACTGCGGCAGCTCACCCTCTTCCGGCGAGTATTGCGAGATCGCGCTGAGCAACAGTCGCACAGTATCGTGACTGGCTTCTTCCATGGCTTCGTGAATCGCGCGCGCGCCTGCCTCGGGCGAAAGCTCGCGGGCCGGTTCGAGCGGAACGGTGATGTGTGCCAGGAGCTTTAATGTGGCAATGAGGTCATCAAAACCCGGCAGGCGCACGTTTTCGGAATCAACACGCGGAGAATGGCCGCCATAGGCCACCAGCGTGGCGATCAAGCTGGTCAAAAGTGTGTCTACCTTACGATCCACTTGCGTGTTAACCAGGATTCCTTCCACTTCGCGTTCGGAGAGACTCTTAATCCACCAGACATCCCGTGTCCCCGCGGCCTCGTTATCCGATGTTTTCGCGGACGTCTGCCCTGTGGCCACCTGCCCCATCGTCATCAATGATACCTTGACCAGCTCCGCGAGAATGTCCACTTCCTGCAGTCGAACCTTGGGCAGGAAGGAAATTCTTTTGATCCCCGCCTGCCGTAACGCGCTCGAGAGCGCCAGCATCTCGCCAGTGGCGTCCGGCACCAAAGTGTTGTCCAGCGCCGGCGAGGCCAATCCGTCGCGCACCACATGCAACTCTAGCTTCTGTCGCTCTAATACAGACTGCAGCGAATCGTACGCCAATCCCAAAGCAGCAATTCGTTGCGGATGATCGGATTCATAAAGGCGCTGAGACCGCAGAAGCAAATGAAAATTAAGTAATGCGCGCTGTATATTCGCGATCTTGTCACCTTCCGTGGCCGCCGGATTGGCTGCTGCTTCCGCGGCAATCGCGCGCGCCGGCGCGGGTGTGCCCTGTAAGGTGGCTTGCCGTTTGGCAATGTCCCCATACTTGTCCATCGATGATAAAACTCTAACCACAGCAGGCTCCGCTCTTCGATAATGTGCTCATCGCTCGTTCGCCATGCACGCGACCCCAATACCTCATGCACGTGTCTATCCTTAACGTAGAGCAAAAGCGCGCCGCCGCGGGTCATAGTTATGGATACGCGACCAATCTGGACATGTCTCTTACGAAACATTTGCTTCCGCTCCTTATTCCTGAATGCGCACATCATTCGAATGCCGCGACTGTTCGAACCAGGCACTCATTCGAACGCACTCTCGTTCGAACGAAATCTGTTTCACGTGAAACAAGAATTTTCATCCGTTTCACGTGAAACAACAATTTCTGTTCCACGTGAAACAAGAATTCGTTAGAAGAATAAAAGTTTTTTGCTATGTCGAAACTACTTTCCCTCAGAAGTGCAAATGTCGACCGCCGACATTCTGTGCAATTGTCGACACGCCGACATATGGCATTCGAACGCCACAGTTACTTCGCCCGAAGCGCACACTTCATTCGAACGCTTATGCACCTCCGAGTGAGACCAGCGACTCGAGGCCTTACTTGAGGGTGACTACAATTTGCGAGTCGGGGTAAACCCCTGACGGCACTGCTGATCCATTTTTCTGCCCCTGAGTCCGCAACTCAATCCGCAGGGTTTTCTTTTTCTTGGGCTTAAATTCGGCGCTCACAATGTTGGACGTTTTTCGATTTGCGCCTTCACCAGCAATCACTCGAAACTCGGTAACTCCGGGTGGCACGTACAGATCGTCAAATAGCTGCTGATTATTGTTTCCGCCCCGTTCAAAATAAACTTTACCGCCCATTTCCACCGTGAACGCCACATTTGCAGGGAAGTGATCCGCTTCAATTTTCAACTTCGCATTCGTGTTGGGGTCCAACTGTTTCGGATCGAAGTCCACACGCGGAGGAGGTGGCAGAGCCGCTACGGTCGTCCTCGGGTTCGTCGTATTCCTGGCGCCGCTCTTGCCCGGTTGCTTATTCAAATTCTCTGTTCGTGGCTGGCGATTCGGCGACGTTGCGGTCCTGTCAGTTTTAGGCGCGGGTTCAGAGGGCTTTGTGTCCGCTACAGGTTCCGGCCCCGCGTTGGGATCGAGAATCGTCGCGATGCGCTCGCGGTTCGCATACCCGTACCAGCCACCTGCCAGAAGTAAGCCCGCGAAAATCAAACCGATGGTCGTTCCGATCCAGCGAGTCCGCTTTTTTTGTGTCGGAACTGTTGCAACTGTGACCGCCGCACCAGGTTGCTGCGTACCCTGTGTGCTCGGTGCCGCCGCGGGATTTGAATCCAGAGTCACATCCATGGCGCTCCGCGAATTTCCGCTAACAGATATGGGCACCGGTGCCTGCAATTCTGCAGTGGTGCGTCCGCTTCGCAGCGCCGCAAGATCATGCGCGAGATCTTCTCCAGTCGCGTAACGGTCCGAGGGCGCCTTGGCCAGGCACTTCAAGATAATTTGATCGAAGCCGGCAGGCACAGCGGGATTCAGCTTTCGTGGCGGTACCGGTTCGGTGTTCACCACTTTGTAGGAAACCGCAGTGACCGATTCGCCCGTGAAGGCATATTCTCCGGTGGCCATCCAATACAAAATCACGCCTAGAGAAAATAAGTCGCTGCGTCCGTCGATGGGCGCGCCCGTAAATT
>Ga0073928_10007620_pt1 | contig 13918 bp, 18 predicted proteins | sample PaiPotPPA55metaG_FD_76969 | JGI IMG/M metagenome (GOLD analysis project Ga0073928, IMG submission 76969) | Iron sulfur acid spring bacterial and archeal communities from Banff, Canada, to study Microbial Dark Matter (Phase II) - Paint Pots PPA... ... | reverse complement strand
TCGGGCATGCCGGCCAGCACCAGCATCCGGGGCCGCAGCTCGGCTTTGCCCAGCGTCACGTCGATGCCATTTTCGTCGAGCCGATGGATCTCCATGACCTTGGGAGTGACCATCTCGACATCCTGAGCGGCGGCCAGCTTCATCATCGCGCCGCGGACGCTTCGATAAGGCGCCACAAACGCCAGCGCCGAGCGGCTTCGATGCTCACTGGCGACACTCGGCGTGTCGGACAGGAACCGCAGCCCATATACGGGCGTCAGCTCTACTTTCCTTCGCAGGGGCTCCAGCAATGGGTGAAGCTCGAACAGCGCGGGGTTGAGGAGGTCCAGCCGATCAGGCCAGGCCTCGCCGGGGAGTGTCGCGTGAAGGACGTGCAGCTTGGTTTTGTGCTTCAGCAACGCCGCACACAAGTAGGCGGCCGGATGCTCGCCCAATACCAGCACGTCCAGCGGATCGGTCTTGGCCATCGCTGGGGCGCGATCATACGGTCCGCCCACCGGCCGGCCAAGCCGGGCACGAATCGGCAACGTCGGATCACCGCAAAACGCCTGGCCCCTGTCTGAAAACCTAATTGCCGCACGACGCTTTGACACTTGCATGACCGAGCAGCGCTTTGGTATGAAGCACCTGTTATACAGGTTGCTCGCATGACTCCAGCGGGCCCAAGGAGACTTTCCATGAAGCGTTATCTTCTCGCGTTGCTCGTGCTCGGGACGTTCGCGACGGCGCTGGTTGGCTGCCATGGCGACGAGACCCAAAAGCCCAGTTCCAGCACCAGCATGGGCCTGGCCCGTTGAGCGACGCTCGTCGCCGGCTGCCAAAAGGCGGCGTCGACTTGGGCCTCGGGTCTCTCTTGCCACCTTCCCGGCCGGCGGCTAGGTTGCTGCCTATGCCTGATTGGCCGGGGGCGGTGTTATTTGATTTTGACGGCGTGCTCGTCAACAGCGAGCCGCTGCATTTTCGCGCCTTCCGAGAGGTCCTTGCCGCCGAGCATATCGACCTGAGCGAAGACGAGTACTACCGCGAGTTGATCGGGTTCGACGACAAGGGCGCCTTCCGCCATCTCTACCAGAAGCGCAACCTCCCGCTGCCGCCCAGGACATTTCTGAGCCTTATGGCCCACAAGAGCCGGGCGATCATGGCGTCGATTCGCCGGCGGCAGGTCGAAGCACTTCCGGGCGTCGAGCAGTTCGTCCGCGCCCTGTGGCGGCGGCTTCCGCTGGCGATCTGTTCCGGCGGCCTGCGCGAGGAGATCGAGGCGATGCTCGAAGGCATCAGCTTGCGGGATTGTTTTCCGATCATCGTCACCGCAGAGGACGTACCGGTCAGCAAGCCCGACCCGCAGGGATATCTGCTGGCGATGCGATTACTGGCGGAAAAGGTGCACAAGCCGCTTCGGCCGCAGGACTGCCTGATCGTCGAGGATGCCCCGACGGTCATCCGGCGGGTCCGGGAGGTCGGCTTTCCCGTCCTGGGCGTGGCGACAAGCTACCTGCTCGAAAAGCTCACGGACGCCAACTGGGCGGTGAAGACGCTCGAGCCCGCGGAAGTGCGGCGGACTGTTCCCAAACTCACGCTCGATCTCTGATGACGCGCCGACTGCGACACATCCTGGCTCGAGTCTTGATGGTATCGGCCGTCTTTCTTTCCTCCGCCCCATTCGACAAGCTCAGGGCAGGCCCGCTTGACACGCTCACAGCGGCGGAGCCCCCGTTGGCCCAGCAGATCAGCGAGCCCGTCGATCCAACGGACGATGCGTCACACATCGCGCTGATCCCTCAGAGGCTCCTCTGGCCGGGCATCGTCGTCATCGTTGTCATCGCCATCTTCGTCACGGCCGCCGTCGCCGGCCCCATTATCCGCGCCAACACGCGGGACGAGTTCTCGGACTCCCACCCATCCAAACGGCAATGACCTGCCGGCACGGCGAGCTGACGACGACCCAAATGCAACTATCTGGCAGTGCCGCGCCGCGCACATCAATCCCTTGGCGAGGACGAACTGCCAACGGGACCGGAGTTGGCCGGCTGCGCGGAGGGCGGCTGCGAGGACTTATGTGAAGTCGACAAGTCTACCTCGGGCAATGGGCCCAGCGGAAGGACCGGCTTTTCCAGTTCGTCGGGCTTCTTGAGGCTGGGGCCGGGGACCACGCCGAGGCGGCGCAGAGCGGCGGCGACCTCCTCATCCTTACTGTTGAGCGTGTAAGCCCGTCGGAGCTGCGAGTCGGCACGCTGGCTCTGGCCGAGCTGCTCGAGGTACAGCCCGTACTCCTTTGCGATCTGCGGATCCTGCGGGTCGATCCGCTGGGCCTGCTCGAAGCGAGTGAGGGCCATGTCGGCATCGCCGCTGTCGCGGTAGATCTTGGCGAGAATGAAAGCGTTTTCAGCCGACCGCTGCTGCTTCTCCAGCGCCGTCAGGTCGTCGCTCTTCTCCGGCTCGCGGCTGATAGCGCTGGCGTAGGCCTCCACCACCTTTCGCCGCATCTCCCGGTCGCCCTTGCCCTCCAGCGATTTGGTCATCACCTCGAGGCACGTGCGGTATTGCTCGATGGCCTGCTGGAGCTTGCCGAGCTTTTCGTAGCACTGGCCCAGGTAGTATCGCGACGTATAATCGCCCGGCTCCTGGCGGATGGCATTCTGAAATGAGCTGGCCGCGTCGGCGTAGGCCGACTGCTGGTATTGGCTTATCCCCGACTCGCGGAACTGGCGGTTGTAGGAAATGATTTCCGTTCCGCAGCCGGCCAAGGCGAAGGCAAGCAGGCCCGCCGCCAGTGAGGGGGTGAAGGGGAGACGCATGTAAGATAGTGCTGATTTCACGGCTACCTCCGTGTAGCAAGACTGAACGTCCATGGACCCGATTCGATCAACCCTACAAAGATCGCGGTATTTTGCAAGGGGCCCCGTCAGCGTCCCAGCTCAGGCCGTTTCCACGTTGTGGCGGCAACCAGAAGGCATGTGACCGCGGCAATGAGCAGTGGGACGTTCAGACCCATGCCCGCTGGCAGCGTTGCTATGGCCGCCAGCCTTGCTCGCCAGTCAGAACGGGCCGGCGGCGGGATCGGCACGTCGGGGGCGTTAAACGCCCGCATTGCACCGTCCGAGCGCCGGTATAGCCCCGGCCAAAGGCCGCCCTCGGCATCTGGCGGCCCGGACAACTTCCATTCCGTCGTCCATCGGTCGAGGGCGTGATTGACAAACGAGGGCGGGCCTCCGCCGGCCCAATCGAATGCATCGGTCCAGAAGATGACGAAATCGGGCGTTGCCTCCCAGTCCGGGGCATCAAACCCGACCCAGACCTGGTTTGGCGGCTGGCCAGTGACGGCCACGAGCGCGCGTCCGCCGGCCGAGACGACCGGCATCCAGCCGGCCGGCGGGTCGCCCGCCACGTGCACGGGCCCGCTCAGGTCGCCCCACCGCAGGTGTTCCGTGATCGGATGCATCACGGTTCGTTCTGGGGAAGCCATCAACGACGTTGTTGGCTGGGCCACGATGACCGCCGGTGCAGCGGCCGGCGCCTGGGACACGTCCTGCACTACCGCCAGTTGCGCCGAGTCCTCGGCCGGCGGCCGCGCTCGCTGATACACGTCGATCATCCGCCGCAACGCGGGCGGCAATGGACATCGCGGCTCGATTTTCGACGACGAACCCTCGCTGACGAGCCACGCCCGCTTGTCGGCACTCACGTCGTCGTCCACTTTCAACTCCGCCGAGATGACCTCGCCAAGCCGCGGGAGGTCGATGAAGTAGTCGCGTTCGCCGCCCGGCTCGGGTAAGTCCAGTTGCTTTTCAACAGGCGCCGAGGCGGAAGTCACCACGACAACGCAGGTCTTTTTCGGCGAGTCATTCCGCACCCGCACCATCACTTGCGGCCTGGGCCGCGGTCGCGCCGCCAGAACCGTAATGCCGGTGTCCCGCACCGCGGTTTGGGGGACGATCTGTATCATCCACTCGTTTTTGATCGACAGCGTTGCGTCGCTAATCACGATCACCGGAGTCGATGTCGTCGCCAGTCGCTCGGCGACGGTCCCCCGCACCCGCTGGTGTGTATCGATCGCGGTCGGCGATAGCGCGTTCGCAAGAGCGATCAAACCGCCCAGGTCGGTCGCGCGCACCGACTCGCCAGGCACGGATAGCACTTCGACGGGCACGTCCGCGAAACGACGGGCCAGCTCAGCGCGGGCCGCCTCCGCTGTCTCACGATAACGTAAGTCGCGCGTGCCGTGTGCCGACATGCTCAGTCCACGATCGAGGATGAGGGTGAGTGCCGGCCCCTCGCGCGATCGCACGCCCGGGAGCATCGGCCCCGAGGCGCCGAGCACCGCGAGAAGCGCCGCGAGGAGCGCCAGCGCGATCGCGCGAGGCGGCGCCTGAACGCTGCGCTTTGGCCGCGGTCCCTCGACGGGTCCGCGCCACAGCCGCACGAATGGGACGTCCACGCGCCGACGCCGGCCCCACAGCACCCAGACCACGACCGCAGCCCAGGGCGCCAGCCCGATCAGCCAGATTGGGGACGACAAAAACATCCGGGGGGGCAGGATATCAGCCCCGTAGATGGGCTGAGACATTTTCGCACGCTCCGTGCGATGCCCACATCTGTGGGCGCGCATTTGCGGTGATGCAACGGAGGTTATGGCGGAACCTGCTCCAAGCGTCTTCCCTTGCCCCGGCGGATGTTCTGTCGGGCGCGGGCGACACGCTGCGCAAAGCGCGGGTCCTCAGCGATGCGATAATCGAACCAGTCGTCCTCGGACGCGAACCCGATCAAGACACCGATCGGCCTACCGTTACGTGTAATCACGAGCTGCTCGCCAGCAGCCTCACGCAAGTACTCGGGTAGCTGCTGCGCAAGCGTGGAAAGTGCGACGCGTTTCATTCCATTTCTCCTTCTTCTTGCAGCCACTGGTCGGCCTGTGATTTTCCGATGATTGCGAGCACCTCTACCCGCCCCTCGCGCACGTCGTAGAAGACACGAATCTCGCCGACTCGCAGCCGATACTGGGGTCGGCGCAGCCCACGCAGTTTCTTGATCCGGGTCTTGCTCACACGTTGCGGGAGTAAGCGCAGATACTGCTCCATCGCGTGGCGCACCGCGGCGCGGTCGTATGCCCGCAGCCGCCCAAGATCTTCGATCGCCTCGGGCGCCAAAATGATTTCGTGCCGCATCCACCCGTCCCTCAATCCTTCTGCTTCGTCGCTCCCAGCTCCTTGGCGATCTCGCTCTCCAGCTCGTCGAGCTTTCCAAGCTCCTGCTTCTCGGCCGCCAGCACGTCGGCCTGGATCATCCGATCGATCTCTTCGTCGCTGACCAGCTCTTCTTTCGCGGTGGTCTGGCCGCCGGCGATTGCGCTTTCTTCCATCGAGTCGAGGAAGATCTCCATCCGTTCTTCCATGCTGCCGGCCTGGGCGACGGCGCGTTCCCATTGCGCCTGGGTCTTGGAGAGGTCCATCTCGCCGAACACGCGGCCGATCTCCTTGGCCATCAAAGTCATCGACTCGGCGAATTGCCGGCTCGCCTGCGCCTGCTGCTGGATGAGCATCGCGTTTTTGATCGCGAGCAATTGCCGCTCCAGCATCTTCTTCACCGCCGCGGTCTTCTTTAGCGCGCTGCGGATGAACGCGTATTGACCGTTGTCGCCGATCTTCCTGGCGTGCTGCGCGTTCCTGATGAAGTCGTCGGCGAATTTTTCCTGCTGGCGGATCGACCGTTCGATGGCCCGCATGCCCTGCCGGATCTTCATCTCCCGCTCGACCCGCCGCTCGTCTTTGCTTTTGAAGAGTCCCATGAGACGTCAGTGTAACCTGCCGACGGTACGGCGCGCAGGAAATGTCGCGATCCTCCTGCTTTTCGCATGCGGCGCAAAGGTATTTCGGGGCCCTTGGGCCGGGCGTTCTCTGGCACGCGGTTTGAGTGCTGTCGCTGTATGACGGCCAAGGAACTTGTGATCCATTGCAAGTTGCTGGAGCAGTTGCTGGCAAATTCCCAGCGCCTCATCGCCTCTTCCACGGGACAGGCGCGACTGGGGTTTGAGGCGCGTGCCGCGTCGGTTCGATGGGAACTGGAAGAGTTGTGCAGCGATCTGCCGCACCGGTCACGAAAGCCGGCGGCGTAGCGCCAAAAGGCCTCGGCGGATGCGGCCGCATTCTCGTGCCATTCCCACTACAATGGTTGGGCGCTCAACTGGTCGGCGACCAAAGTCAAGTTGACGGTGGGAATCGGATCCCACATCGCCTTGGTCATTTTCCTCGGTCACGTTTTTCCTGAGGGGAGCAAATCCGAAACTAATCGCGCCCTAGCACAGAGGTCCTCCCCGGCGCACGGGATCTCTGCTCCGACTTCGCGCCCTTCGCGACTTCGCGGTTTATCTCTTCTGTTCACTGGACTCGCGCTCCCACCGTCAAATACAAATTACCGCGAAGGCACGAAGGCACGAAGTCGGAGCGAAGCGCAGATCCGATCCCCGCCGGGGAAACGCGGAGACCTCGCCATAGGTTTCCAGTCTTTCGACCGTGTCCGCGTGCGAAAGCCACTAGCAACACGTAGCACAAGCTTATGACAGGTACCCAGAAGTGAATCCAATCGGGAATGTCTATTTGAGGCCACCAGACCGAGTTCCCATGTCCTACATAGAGCGGAAGGAACCTGAGTCGATAAGGAAGCAAGCCGTGACGAGGGCGGCAATCACCGGCGGAAGATAGAGCATCGCCAATGTTCGCCAGCGCGGTGTCATGTCGCCATCTTACCCTGCCGGCGGCCGACTCCAAAGATGCGAAGCCAGCGCTTTCGTGCCAGCATGGGTTGCCGAAGCGGTATACGTGATCCATGCTCGACCGCTGACGGACAGTGAGAAATCCAAGCTGCGGAGGCGCAAACGATGAAATCGGGAAAGCACAAGCGGTATGACCAGATGAATGCGGCCGAATTGGCGGAGGCAACGAAGGAATACGACGAGCTATCCCCTCAAACGAAGGGGGAGATCCTGGCTGATGGAATAGAGCCCGGGCGTCTCGTCGTCGATGCGGTCCACGATCGCGTCGCGAGGTGGGACATGTAACACGCGATGCTCGTCCTCGATCGGCAGGAGCCTGTACTTGCCGTTGGCCAGCGGCTCGTAGGCGATTTTCCGGACGGTGTCGAATACGCGCGCGTCTTTGGGTATGGTGAGCCGAACGTCCTGCTCCGTGACGTGCCCGATCCGGACCGAGGTCGCTTCGTAAGTCATTTCGGTCGCCTCCTCAGAGGCAGACGTCCCGCTGACGCATACCACTTTACGCGGGACCCACACGCCCGCGACCTGCTCGGCCGCCCGAAGTTCGCCGGACACGCTGTTGTACGCGGCGCCGTGCTCAGATTTCCACTCTGACCGCTCGACCAGGTATCCGCGCGCCGGGTCGAGCCAGAAGTCCCAGCGGTCATCCCCTTCTCGCACCCTCATGTGGATCGCATGCATGTCTTTGACCTGTTCGTCCCAAATGCGCAGTTCCCGGTCCGGCTTCGCCGCATCGCGAAGAAAATCGATAAGGGCTGCGACGCGATCGTTCCCCGCATAGGTGCGAAACCCCAGCAGCTCGTTATAGTGGTCGTAAATCGCGTCGTGGTTCTCGACCGGTCGGATATGGCAGAAGTGTTCGGCTTTGGGGGCTTCCGTAGCCGGCATGCTCCGGCTGGCCGAGCCGTCCCAGCTCGATAGCCAAGCCTGCCGCACGGCCAAGTCGGGGCGGTAATACTCATAGTCGATTCGCTTTAGCCAATACTTTGGGCCGAGCCGCCGGAGTTCCCAATCCTGGCGGTGCAGGAAGTGGCGGCCCCCGCCGTCGCGTACGCGGAAGTTTGTGGTGCTTTGCTGGACCTTGCACGAGAAGTTCTCAAGCGAGCGATCCCGCGACTCCAACACTTCCAGGACAAACCTGAGTTTCTCAAGCTCGCCCCGGGAGCTGAACGCCGCCGGGTCGAAGTCGCCCCGCTTGACGGCGGGTGACTCCGCGGGCACACGGCTAGTTGAGTTGGCGGCTGACACGACCGCCCCACTCGCGCACGCAAACAACAGCATCACCACGCCGATCGGCATTTTTGACATGAGTGCACTTTCTAGCCGCCGGTTCGCTTCAGGTAGGCTCGGAGCGGCTTCCAGTAGTATTTCTTCCAGCCCTGGGTCACACCCGCGCGATCGTGCCGCGGCACGTTGGCGAGGGTGACGCCGGAGATCATTCCGTCAAAGGCGCTGAACTTGCTGCCGGGCTTGGGGCTGATTTTGACGGGCGCTCCCGTTACCGCCGCGTGGCGCCGGGGGTCGAGATACAGGTCATACAGTTCCTTGGCCGGTGCGGCGAAGCGGACGGACCGTTCGACAGTTGTGGGCATGAGACCCTTCGATACACGATGAGGAACCGAGTCGAGAGTCTAACGCCATGCAAGGATTCCGCAACGCCCGTATCGTCAACGAGCTGCATCAGTCTGACCGGGCCGCGACAGTAGCGAGGCAACTCCCTGGCTGGTCAGCGCCGCGAAAGCGTGGCGGGCCACGGCGTGCGCGTCGGCCGCGGGGCCGGCGGAGTCGGCGCGGATCACCGGCGGCGAGCCCCCCGCCGCTCCCACCGCCGCCCGCAGGTCCATCCGCTCCCCATGTATTAGCGCCAGGGCCGCGATCGGCGAATGACAGTCTCCCTCGAGCAGCCGCACCAACTCGCGCTCGGCTGCGACACACGCTTCGGTGGCGGGATCGTTCAACACCGACAACCGTTCCCGCGTTGCGGCGTCGTCGCGCCGACATTGCAGTGCCAGCGCGCCCTGGCCGGGGGCGGGAAGCAGTTCAGCCGGGTCGAGCTCACGCATGATGGACGGATCGAACAACCCCGCCCGATGGAGGCCGGCCCGCGCCAGGATGACGGCGTCAAAGTCGCCGTCTCTCAGTTTTCGCAACCGCGTGTCGATGTTGCCGCGGACCGGCTCGATCATCAGGTCCGGGCGCAGCGCGAGGACCTGACAGCGGCGCCGCAGGCTTCCGGTGCCGACGCGCGCACTCGTTGGCAGACTCTTCAGGTCGGCGCCGTCTCGGGAAACAGTGACGTCTCGCGCGTCCTCGCGCGGCAGGACCGCAGCGATGGTCAGATTAGCCTGATCCACCAGCGGCATCGTCACCGGCACGTCCTTGAGGCTGTGGACAGCGAAATCGATCGCCCCGGCGAGCAGCGCCTGCTCCAGTTCCTTGATGAACAGCCCCTTTCCCCCAAGCTCGTGGAGCGGCCGCTCTGTGATCTGGTCCCCGGACGTGCGGAGCACCGTCATCTCGACGCGCAAATCGCGATGTTGCTGCTGAAGCTGCTCCGCCACGAGGCGGCCCTGCGCCAGCGCGAGCAGACTTCCTCGAGTGCCGAGGCGGAGGATTTGCACGCTGGTGGGTTGGGACATCAATCGTGCCGATCTCTGCTCGGTATGGCAGGCCGGAGCGTGGCACGGCGCCGCGAGTTAGAATAGTACGGCTCGACTCACCACCGGGAAAGGAGAGCCGCGATGGCGCGACCTGTATTTCTCACGGGCGGAAGCGGGTTCGTCGGGTCGGCGGTCGTCCGCGAGCTGCTGGGCCGCGACTATGCTGTCAATGCGCTGAGCCATCGTGGTTCGGTCGCATCGCAAGGTTCGTCACCGCGGGAATTCAAAGGAGACCTGTTCGACGCCTCGGCCTTGGACGAGGCCATGCACGGGTGCGACGCGGCGATTCACCTGGTCGGGATCATCATGGAGAAACGCGCGCGAAGCGTCACGTTCGAGCGCATTCATTACGAGGGCGCCCGGAGCGTCGTCGACGCGGCCCACCGCAATGGCGTGCGGCGATTCCTCCACATGTCCGCCCTCGGCACGCGCCCGGACGCCGCCAGCAGGTATCACGGCAGCAAATGGAAAGCCGAACAATACGTCCGCGACAGCGGCCTGGACTGGACGATCTTCCGCCCCTCCCTCATCCACGGCCCGGGCGGATTCATGCAAATGGAAGCGGCCTGGGCACGGAAGAAAAAGTTCCCATTTGTCGCAATACCTTACTTCGGTTCTGGCTTGCTGGGCCTTGGCCCGTGGGGATTGCTCCAGCCGGTTTATCTGGGCGACGTCGCCCGGGCGTTTGTCGATGCCCTGGAGAAACCGCAAACCCTCCACAAGACCTATGACGTGGTAGGCCCCGATCACTTCACCTGGCCGCAGCTTCACCAGGCCGCCGCCCAGGAGATCGCCGGACATGGCCGGCTGACGATGCCGATGTCCGCCTGGTTCGCGAAGCTGCTGGCCGGCGCGGGCCTGGGTCCGTTCCTCGGCTTCAGCCGCGATCAGGTCATCATGAGCCAGGAAGACAACACCGGCGATCCGGCCCCTTTGCAGCAGGACCTCGGATGGCCGACCCGGCCGTTCCGCGCTACGCTGCGACAATACGCCGGCCAACTGTAAGGGCACACGGCATCGTACGTCACGAAGGGAGTTGTTGCTGGGTGGGGCGTGGCCTGACGAAGTCCATTGTTTGCTTGATGAAGGCTAATCCCAAATGATTCTCAATGATCTTGTACGCCCCACTATTCATCAGCGCGTGCATGTAACAGTGGTGGACGGTCAAGATCAAATCTTGGAGAACGCTGTCTTCCTCAAGTTCCACGATCTTCAACCCCATACGTTTGCACTCGTCAATGTGGATATGCCTCGCGTGACTGCGGTTTCCCGTGTAATCCGTTAATTCCTTTACAATCCGCCGGGCCTTCGCCTTTGCGTCACGCTTTTCCTTCGCAGTCTTTCCCGCGAACATCACGGTACTGAGCTGATTCATTACGAAGCGATTCGACCACTGAATCGCATTTTCACACTGGCTCAGGAAAGTCGGGCGATATTGGCTGATAATCGGCTGCCAGACATGCACCTTCTCCGGGTCCGTTTTGATTTCCTTGAACGCGCGTCTGAACTCCGCGATGACTCCATAGGCCGGCGTTCCCCGAAGATGCGGATCGATCGGCCCTAGATTTGAATGGCTACCCATTATAATTTCTTTGCATGAGCAGGCGATCATCGTCCCCGCCGACATCGCCATCTGTGGAACGATGGCGCGGATATCGTTGTCGAACATTTTCTGGAGGTAATTCACAATCGATTGGGTCGATGCGATGCTGCCACCAGGAGTGTGAAGGATCAAATCCAGTCCGCGGATTCTCTGCAACTTGTGCACGGCCATCATGAAGCCGTTTTTGTCTTCGTCGTTGATGTCGGATTGGACGTCGGGCTTGGACAGAAATCCCGAGTAGTAGGCGATAATATTTCGACTCGTCTCGTTGTGGAGAGCGACCAAGTGCCGGCGACGTACCGTATCGAGCGCCTGCATCGCGCGCGATTGACTCTGCGCGCCGTCGATTTGAGCGCGCTGAACTTCGTCCTGTATCTCACGAAGAACTTCACCCCAATGTGGCATCCGGGAAGCTTACAACCGGGCGCTCACCAACGCTAAAGGTGAGTACGCTACGAACGGGCTTGAAAGGCGATGGCTGCTCCAAGGAGCCGCCGCTTCTCTCGTCAGTGGCGGCTGGCGCAGGAATAAAGAACTTGCTGTAGTCCGTCGCAAGCGAACTACGACGCGGTCCTTTAGAACGAGATTTGGTGCGACGCTTCCTTTCCATACCCATCCTCCGAGCGCTTACGATATCACGCCCCGGTTTGTCAAATCAACGTAAATATTTATCGACGAATTGCTTGCGCATAAGTTGTTATTGGCGTTTCGTTTGCGTACGCGTTAAATTTTCGCGATCTGTCAGACGGGGCGACCTGTGGCTCTTCATCTGCATCGGGAGATTCGACCGCTCTATGAGACGTTCGTTGAAATGTGCTACTCCGATACAATGCTCTCATGCCCCGGATTCGCGTCTCGTCGTGCATGTTGCTCATCATCCTAACCACACAGGCACCCTGCCCCGCCGCGCTCCAGGTAAAGCAGGTGACATGCAACGGATGGCGCGACGCCTGGCGGCTCCGTAATGCACAGTGCGAGATGGTCATCGTTCCGCAGGTTGGCCGGGTGATGTCCTTTGCGCGAATCGGCGGAAAGAGCGTGCTGTGGAACAACGCCGCGATTCAGGGGCAGACGGTGCTGAAGGATGACCACGAGTGGCACAACTTCGGCGGCGACAAGGTCTGGCCGACGCAGCAAGATTGGTGGGAATGGTATACCGACCGCAAGGGCTGGCCGCCGCCCTACTTTTCTGATGCCGCCCCGCAAACCGCCGAGCCGATTGAGGGCGGCGTCCGCATGACGTCGCCGAAAAGCCCGGAGTTCGGCACCCGCACGATCCGGGAATTCGTCATGGACGCGGACAAGCCGCTGGTTTACGTCCGTCAATGGTTTAAGAAGGAGGACGGCAGGCCGGTCACGATGAGCCTGTGGACGGTCACGCAGGTGCGCAAGCCGGACTACGCGATCCTGCCCGCCGGCCCGCTGACCGATGGCAGGCCATATAAGATGCTCGGCGAGATCGTGCCGTCACGGCTTAAGCTCAGCGCCGGCTGCGTCGCGATCCGCAACGACGAGCAGAAGCCGCAGAAAATCGGGACGGCCCTGGACGCCGCTAACCAAAGCGACTGGGTAGCGGGCGTCTTCGGCGACGAGCTCTTCATCGAATCCCGACGAGTCGGGACACCCGATCCAAACTACCCCGACGGAAACTGCCAGGGCGAGATCTACACCGCCCCGGCCAGGGACGGATCGTACGTCGAGCTGGAGCTTCTCAGTCCCCTGCGCGACCTCAAACCCGGCGAAACTCTCCGCGACGACGCGGTCTGGCAGATCATAAGACTGAAGCAGAATGCGCCGGAGCAGGCCGCCGCCGAGGCGCGGCAAGCCCATGCCGTAGGCCTCTCATTGTTGAGTCGGCAAGGTTGAGATGCCTCGGCCATCGCCCACCAGCCCGACACCGGAACGCCAGCAGGCCCTTTCGTATCGCATCGTGCGGCATCGGCAATACGTCAACTCCCGGTCCCATCCTCCGGCGTCTTGCGCGGCGGAGGCTGTATGACCTTCAGCCCAAGCCTCTGACGGTACTCCTCAAGGACGCGGTTGGATTGTTCAACGTGCTTACGAAGGTCCCCGCCTGAGTCCTTCTGGAATTCGGCGCGGATTTTCCGCACGTCGTCGACCGCCGTCAATTCCCTGGGCTTCTGTCGTGTTGGTGTGTCACTCATCGTTGTCCTCCTGAAGCAGGTCGGGAGTGATCAGCATCGGAGCGGCCAGACCAAGCCTCATGCAGACGATGCCGAAGTGGGTCCGCTTGTTCGGATTGGCCAGATGCCTGACATTCCACGTTAGGACGTAGTCCATCCCGTATATTGTAGCCACCGCCACATGCAGCGCGTCGCCCTCGGTTGCCGGCTTCGGCATCACTCTCTCGCTTACCAGTAGCTCGGCGCCGCCAACTCTCGGACGACCTCAGCCGAGATGAAAAGCTCATGACGCGATGCCTGGGTGTCCCACCACTCCTTGCTGCTCACGCGCCAGCCGGCTGTTTTCGGGTCCGTGCGCGTGCTCACGCAGGCGCTAAAGAAGCTGGATTCGAGGTAGACTCTTGCCACGCGGGTAGCATAGCAGACGTCGAAGTCACTTGAAGCCGCGTCCCAATCGACGCGGCCGACGCCGTTGCGTGAAAGTTTCGGCGGTTCTTCGTGTGGCACAGTCCCGGCGCGCCGGGACTGTGTTCCGCCGTCAGGCGGAAGGAGATTTCGGGCTCCGCCCGAACACAGCCGAGGGCGGCTGTGCCACATTTCGCTGTTTCACGCGGCGCGCCGGGTGCACGCGAGCCGGCGGGCGGTGCGGGCGGGGGCGGCGGGCGGGATGCTTGGGGTGCCCGCGCACAGGCTTGGCGGAGACGGACGCGGCAGCCGATGCCGCAGCGCGCGGCGGCGGCGCGGG
>Ga0073928_10007618_pt1 | contig 13921 bp, 10 predicted proteins | sample PaiPotPPA55metaG_FD_76969 | JGI IMG/M metagenome (GOLD analysis project Ga0073928, IMG submission 76969) | Iron sulfur acid spring bacterial and archeal communities from Banff, Canada, to study Microbial Dark Matter (Phase II) - Paint Pots PPA... ... | reverse complement strand
GAGGTCCGGCGGAAGATTCGCATTGCTCCCCTCTGTGCCCCCCTCGGGACGACTGAGTCTGCGAATTTGCCGGGGATTCCGCGGATCCTGTGTAGGTTCGATTCCTACCCTCTCTTGGACGCCTCGCACTACGCATCACGGCATAAACAGTCCCCCGTTGACGTGGATGACCTGGCCGGTGACGTAGCCGCAGGCGGGTGAACACAGGAACGCCACGACGTGTACGACCTCGTCGATCGTTCCGAAGCGGGCGAGGGGAATCTGGTCGAGCAGCCGCTTGAGGGCTTCGGGCGGGAGCACCCGCGTCATGTCGGTATCGATCACTCCCGGAGCGACGGCGTTGACCGTGACGCCCTGTTTCGCCAATTCGCGCGCGGTGACTTTGGTCAACGCGACGACGCCGGCCTTGGCGGCGGCATAATTGGCCTGCCCGAAGCCGCCCAGGAACGCGCTGACCGACGCGATGTTCACGATCCGCCCGCCCGGACGCACCAGCGGCAACGCGCTTCTGATGCAATTGAACACGCCGCTCAGGTTGATGCGGAGCACGTCGTCCCAGTCCTGGGCGGTAATTTTCTTGAGCGTGCGGTCGCGGAGGATGCCGGCGTTGTTGACGAGGATGTCGAGGCCGCCCAGGCGCTGGCGAATCTGGTCCATCATGGCGGCGACCTGGGCGGCGTCACCGACGTCGCATTGCAAAACGACCGCGTCCTTCAGGCCGGAGGCGACGGACTGCGCCTCGGCGCGGTTGCGCCCGTCAGGATCGTCGACGTAGTTGACAACGCACCGGGCGCCGCGGTCGGCCAGGGCCCGAACGATTCCTGCCCCGATCCCGCGTGAGCTGCCCGTTACCAGCGCCACCTTCCCCGCCAGGTCGATCCCATGATTCATGCCCGCTAGAATATCGTGCCGCCGGCCGGGCGAACATCTGCCGGCGGCAGAACGTTGTCACGGAGGATCGCACTATGCCCCAACCGGTTTACCTCATCGGCGCCGCGCGCACCGACTTCAAGCGCAACCTGGCCAAGGAGCAGAAAGGTCCGCGCGACGTCTTGACAGAAGCGGGACGCGGCGCGATCGCCGGCGCCGGGATCGATCCCGGGGACGTCGGATCGGGAGTGGTGGGGAATTTCGCGGGGGGGCTGTTCACCCGCCAGCTTCACCTGGGGGCGTTTCTCACCGAGGTAGACGCGAAAATGCGCGGCATCCCGACGATGCACGTCGAGGCGGCGTGCGCTTCGGGCGGGGCGGCGGTGCTGGCGGGGGCGCAGCAGATCATGGCCGGGTTGCACGACGTCGTCCTCGTCGCCGGCGTCGAGCAGCAGAAGACGATGCCGCCCGCCGAAGGCGCCGACGTGCTTGGGGCGGCGGGGGATTATCATGCGGAGAGAGAGATTTACGGCCAGTTCATGTTCCCCAAGCTGTTCGCGCGGATCGCCACGCTGTACGAAGCGAGATATGGCCTGACCGAGGGCCAACTGGCCCGCGTCGCGTTCAAGAGCCGCCTGCACGCGAGGCTCAACCCTTGCGCCCAGACGCGCGACTCAATGCTCACACTGGAGGCGGCGTGCGCGGAATCGACCACCAATCCCCGCGTCGCGCCGCCGCTTAAGGTCAGCGACTGCTCCCAGATCACCGACGGCGCCGCCGCCGTGGTATTATGTTCCGAGCGGTTCGCGCGCTCGCTCGGTTCGGTGCGTCGGCCCGCGCGCCTCATGGGCTTCGGGCATACCACCGACTATCTGCCGCTGGAACGAAAGGACGTCCCGGAATTCTCAATCGCGCGTCGGGCGGCGGAGAAGGCGTATGCGATGGCCGGCCTCGTGCCGGCCGATATCGACGCCGCCGACGTTCACGACTGTTTCTCGATCTCCGAAATCGTCGCTTACGAGGTGCTCGCCCTGGCCGAGCGCGGGCGCGGCGCGACGCTGCTGGAGAGCGGCGCGACGGTCCTGCCGCAGGTCCGCCAGGATTTTGGGGGCGGCAAGCCGGGGCGTTCGATTCCCATCAATCCCGGCGGCGGCCTGATGGGCGATGGACACCCCGTCGGAGCGACCGGCGTGCGCCAGGTGGCCGAGGCCTACGCCCAGCTCACCCACCAGGCCGGCCCGCGCCAAGTCCCGGGCGCGCGGCGTTACCTCACCTTCAACATGGGCGGCAGCGTAACCACCAGCGTAGTAATGATCTGGGGTGGAAATGCCGACTAAACCTGATCGGGAACATGCCGCGCGCCAACGAGCCAATCAGGATTCTTACCGCCGTCCCAATCTGCGACGGCCACGACAGCGCCATCAACACGATCAACCTCGAATTGATCCGGTACGGTGTCGAGGTCGTCTATCTCGGTTACCATCGCTCCGCGCGCGACATCGCGCGGGCCGCGATTCAGGAGGACGTGCGCGGCGTCGGAATCTCCAGCTACAACGGCGGGCATGTGGAGTTTTTCGCCCAGGTCGTCAAGCTGCTTCGAAAAGAGGGCGCGCGGCACATCAAGGTCTTCGGCGGGGGCGGCGGGACGATCACCCACGCCGATGAGAAGCTCATGCGGTCGCGCGGCGTGGACCGTATCTTCTTTGCGGGAACACCGCTCTGCGAGATTGTCAACTACGTCCTCGATCGCTTCGACGTGCCGGCGCGCGGCGTCGCGGCAGCGGGCCGGATTTCGCAGGACCTGCGTATCTCTCAAATGCTGGCGCGGGGCGTACAGCGCAGGGGGAACCGGCGCCTTGGGACAGGTGCACCTTCGGTGATCGGCGTGACCGGCCCCGGGGGTGCGGGCAAGACGACCCTGATCGACGAGCTGGTCCTGCGGCAGCTCCAAATCGACCCATATTCGCGGATCGCGATTCTCTCTCACGATCCGAGCATCGTGGGCAAGGGCGCGCTGCTGGGAGATCGCGCCGTGATGATCCACAGCCAACACGACCGCGTCTTCATGCGCAGCCTCGCGACCCGCGGTCGCGCTGGGGGCCTTTCCGCAAAGACGCGACGCTGCCTGGAGACTCTTGCGGCGATCGAGTTCGAGCGCGGCCGCGGCTTCGATCTGATCATCGTGGAGACGGTAGGCATCGGGCAGGAGGCGGTCCCGTTCGACAGGGACCTGGTCGCCAGGACGGCGCTGGTGATGAGTCCGGAATACGGCAGCTGCCTCCAACTTCAGAAGATCGCCATGCTCGAAGTGGCGGACGTCGTGGTGGTCAACAAATCCGACCGCCCCGGCGCGCGGGCGGCGATGATCGAGATCGGCCAGCGCACCGGCTCGAACGGCCAGGGCCCACGGGTCGTCTCCGCCTGCGCCAAGCGCCACCGCGATCCCGGCGTGGACGAGTTGTTCTCGCTCCTCATCGGTAGGCAATCCGGGGCTCGACACTTGGTGCACAGGGCCGAGGCACAACGGACTTGAAACTCATGCTGGACGCTGTGGTCAAAGCGGTCGAAGGATTCAACCGATCGGTCGAGCGGGAAGTCGAGCGCGCCCGGACGGATGCCGAATTCGGCAAACAACAACTCGAGAGATGGCGGGCGATCCGCGCAGAAATAGGCCATACCACCACGCCGACGGGCCTGAAGCTGCCGCGGCTGGCCCTTCCGCAGATCGACGAGCCCGGCGAGATTGCCCGGCATCTCCTGGGCGAAGGGTTGCCCGGAGAGTTTCCCTTCGTGAATGGGGCCTACCGGCAGATGTATCTGGGCAGCTCCGACGGCGACCGGGAGGCGGTTACCCCCGAAGAGCCCACGCGGCTCTTCGCCGGCCTGGGTCTGGCCGAGGACACCAACGCCCGCTTCCACTATCTCACCGGCCACCAGCGGAGCGTGCGCTTGAGCACGGCGTTCGATGGTCCGACGCTCTACGGCCTCGACAGCGACGCCGACGGGCTATTGGGAAAAGTCGGCGAAGGGGGCGTGGCGGTCGACACGATCGAGGACATGGAACGGCTGTACGCCGGATTCACCCTCGGCGACGAGCACTTCTCGGCGTCCATGACCATCAACGGCCCGGCCCCCATTCTGCTGGCAATGTACGTGGCGGCGGCGAAGCGGAGGTTCGGCCCGGATGTCGTGGCCGCGCTCCGCGGCACCGTGCAGGCCGACGTGCTCAAGGAGGTGCAGGCGCAGAATGAGCTGCTGTTTCCCATTGACGCGTCGCTGCGGTTTCTGGGCGACATGGTGGAGTACACCACCCAGCACATGCCGCGGTGGTATCCCATCTCGATCAGCGGCTATCACATCGCCGAAGCCGGGGCCATGCCTGTCCAGCAGGCGGCGTACACGCTTTCCAATGGCTTTGCTTACGTGGAGCTGCTTCGCGAGCGCGGCCTGGACGTCGAGCGGTTCGGGCCCCGGTTGTCGTTCTTCTTGGACTGCGGATTAGACGTCGAGTACCTGGCCCTGGCGCGGGTCTGCCGCAAGATCTGGGCGATCGGAATGCGCGACGTGTTCGGCGCCTCGGAGCGGTCGCAGCGGATGAAGCTGCACACGCAGACCAGCGGCCGCTCGCTGGTCGCGCAAGAGTTCCAGAACAACCTGACTCGGACGGCAGTCGAGCTGATGCTGGCCTACGCCAACGCCACCAACTCGTGCCACAGCAACAGCGCGGATGAGGCGTTCACGACGCCCGGCGAACAGTACGTGCGCCTGGCCGCCCATGCCCAGGCGATCCTGCTCGAGGAGACCGGGCTGTTCAAGCACATGATGAACGCTCTAGGCGGTTCTCCGGGAATGAAGGCGGTGGAGAAGGCCGTCGAGGAGGGGATTCTCGCGGAGTTCCGCGAGATCGAGCGCCTGGGCGGCGTTCTGAGCGCGGTCGAGCACCGCTACCAGCGCAGCCAGATCCAGGCCGCGGCGCACCGTTACGAGGCGCAGGTCAACAGCGGCCAGCGCCCGATCGTGGGGCTGAATCGGTATGCGTCCAACGGCCACGTTCCCGAAGTCGGCGTCGTGAGAACGCCCGCACGAAAGCAGCGGCTCCAGGTGGATCGGGTGAAGAAGTTCAAGAAGCGCCACGCCAAACATTCCTGTAAGGCGCTGGACGAGCTATCGAAGGTGGTGGAACACGGCGGCAACGTCTTTGCGCAGTTGATCGACACCGTCGAGGACTGCTCGCTCGGCCAGATTACCCAGCGGCTGCACGAATTGGTGGGACACTTCCGTCCGGCGGTCTAAATTTAGCTATGGCGCCGGCGTCGCGCCTTGAAAGTCCTTGAGCAACTGCCGCGCGATGATAAGGCGTTGGACTTCGGACGTGCCTTCGACGATTTCGCAGACTTTGGCGTCTCTGAGGTAACGCTCGACAGGGTAATCGCGGGTGCAGCCTCGGCCGCCAAGGATTTGGACGGCCCTGTTGCAAATTCGGGTGGCGGCCTCGGAAGCGAACAGCTTGGCGGTGCTGGCCTCGCGCGAATTCTTTTGGCCCCGGTCCTCGAGGGCGGCGGCTTTGAGGGTGAGGAGCTCCGCGGCGTCGAGATCGGCCGCGGAGTCGGCGAGCATCCACTGGATCGCCTGGAAGTCGGCAATCGGGCGGGAGAACTGTTTTCGGCGCAGGGCGTAGGCGGCGGCGTCGTCGCGGGCGGCGCGGGCGATGCCGACGGCCAACGCGGCGATGCCGATCCTTCCTCGATCGAGCAGTGAGAGGGCGTTTTCCCGGCCTTTGCCGCGCTGGCCCAGCAATTCGGCGGGGGCGCGGTCGAAGCGGATCTCGGCGGTGTCGCTCGACTTCACGCCATACGTGCGAATCTTTCGGATGACCTGGCGGTGCTGTGCGCCAACGACGAAGGCGCTGATTTCGGGCTTGGGATCGAGCGACTTTTGGTCCGCGCTTTTTGGAAGCAGGGATTTGCCGGTCCTCGCCATGACGACCAGGAGGTCCGCGCGGCGGCCCTGGGTGATGAACATCTTTTGACCAGTGAGCTCCCACTGATCGCCCGCCTCGATAGCGGAGGATTCCAGCGCGTTGGTGTCGCTGCCGGCGTTGGACTCGGTGAGGGCCCAGGCGCCCAGCCACTCGCCGCTCGCGAGCTTCGGGACGTAACGTTTGCGCTGGGAATCGGAGCCGAAGGTGAGGATGTGGCCGAGCGCCAGGGCGTTGTGCGCGGCGATATCGAGGGCGAGGGCGGCGCAGTGCCGGCCCAGGACCATGATTGCCCGGGCGTAGGCGACGAAGCTCATATTGCGGCCGCCCAGATTGGCGGGAGGGGTCATGCCGAGCAAACCGAGTCGGCCGGCGTCGGTGAAGATATCGCGCGGCAGGTTCTCGTCGTCGTCCCATTTGGCGCAATGGGGATCGACTTTTTCGCGGCAGAATTCCTCGACGCGGCGAAGGTATTGGCGGTCGGCATCGGTCAGTAATCCATCGAACATCTTCCGGCGCTCCTGGCAATGCGGCCCTCATGCAATAGATCGTCTTGCCGACGGGCGCGATGGGGCCGTTTCCAATAGTTTTACGAGCGCGCCGGCGTGTGGGGTTGGGACCGATAAATAATGGGAACGGCGCTCTTCGCGATCCGGGGGCGCCCTCACCGCTGCCGCAGGTCGATTCGCCGAATCTTGCCACTGATCGTCTTGGGGAGTTCCGTGACAAACTCGATCTCGCGCGGGTATTTGTAGGGGGCGGTGAGGCGGCGGCAGTGCTCCTGGAGTTCGAGTTTGAGGGATTCGCTCGGTGCGAATGCCTTGCCCAGGACGACGAAGGCCTTGACGATCTGGCCTCGAACTTCGTCCGGTTTGCCGACAACGGCGGCTTCGACCACGGCATCGTGCTCGATCAGGGCGCTTTCAACTTCGAAGGGGCCGATGCGATAGCCGGCGCTCTTGATGACGTCATCGGCGCGGCCAACGAACCAGAAGTAACCATCCGAATCCCGGCGCGCCAGGTCGCCGGTGAGGTACCAGTCGCCGCGGAAGCGAGCGGCGTTTTCGTCGGGGTTTTGCCAGTATTCGCGAAAGAGTCCAAGGGGACGACGGGGCTTGACACGGATGGCCAGCTCCCCCTCCTGGCCGGCTGGTGCCTCGTTGAGGTTCGCATCGAGGACCGATAGCTCGAAGCCCGGGGAGGCTCGGCCCATCGAACCGGGTCGCACCTCATCGCCGCGCGACCTGTAATTGCCGATGAGGACGACGGTTTCGGTCTGACCGTAGCCTTCATAGATCGTGTGGCCCGTGGCTAGTTTCCAGGCGGAGATGACCTCGGGATTGAGGGGTTCTCCGGCGCTGACGCAGTGGCGGAGGTGGGGGAATTTCCATTGGGAGAGGTCCTCGCGGACGATCAGGCGGAGGGCCGTTGGCGGAGCGCACCAGGTGGTGATGGGATAATTGGCCAGGATGTCGAGTGCGGCTTTCGGGTCAAATTTTCCCGATGCAGCGGCGGCAAAGACACACGCCCCCATCTGCCATGGCCCGTAGAAGCTCGACCACGCCGCTTTGGCCCACCCGGTATCGGACATGTTCCAGTGGATGTCGCCCGGATGAAGGTCAAGCCACAATTCGCCCGTCACCCGATGACCCATGCCGTAGCTTGCCTGGGTATGCAGGACCATCTTGGGCGGGCCGGCAGTTCCGCTGGTGAAATAGATGATGGCGGGGGCGTCGGCCATGGTGGGAGGCGGGTCGAAGTCGGGCGAAGCGCCGACAATGCCGGCGTCGAAATCGGTCCAACCGGGGTGATGAGCGCCCACGACGATGCCAATCCCCGAGAAATCGCCCATCTTCTGCGCGCCCGATGCATCGGTCAGCACAGCACAGACGCCGGCGGCCTTTACCCGGTAGGCGATGTCCCGGGAGGTGAGCAGTGGGGTAGCGGGGATCGGCACGGCCCCCAGGCGAGTGAGGCCGAGCATCGCGATCCACCATTGGGGCACGCGCGGAAGCATGACGAGGACGCGATCCCCGCGGCGGATGCCTTGGCCGTTCAGAAAGCTGGTGGCGCGTCGGTACTGCTCAGTGAGTTGCGCGAAAGTAAGTTCAAGCTCGCCACGCCCGCCCTCGCCGATCCACCACAGGGCAAGGGCATCGGGGGTCCGGCGGGCCCAATCCTCGACCACGTCGCGAGCAAAATTGAAGTGTGGCGCGGTCTCGCCCACGCAGTATATCCTACCATATTCTTCACGAGTACGCGGTGAATCGAGGCAGGCCCCATAACGGAGCAGGCGAATGACATCCACGCTGGCGCAGCGGTTTGCGGAATACGCGACGGCGTTGCGATTTGAAGATCTTCCAGCCGACGTTGTCCACGAGGCGAAGCGTCGGGTGATCGATTCGCTGGGATGCGCGCTGGGGGCGTACGATGCCGAGCCGTGCGTCGTGGCGCGGGAGGTGGCTGGCGAGTTCTCGGCGAGGCGTGGGGGCGTGCTTTGGGGCACGCGGCACGTTGCACCCGCGGATTGGGCGGGGTTCGCCAACGGCTGCCTCGTTCGCTATCTGGATTACAACGACACGTACCTCTCGAAGGAGCCGGCGCATCCGAGCGACAATATTCCGGCGGCGTTTGCCGTGGCGCAGGCGCACGGGGCCGGCGGGGCCGAGCTCATCGCGGCGATCGTGCTGGCCTACGAAGTGCAGTGCCGGCTGTGCGACGCAACGAGCTTGCGGGCGATCGGATGGGACCATGTGACGTATGGCGCATTCTCGACCGCGCTGGCCGCCGCCCGCTTGATGCGCCTGGGGACGGAGCGGACGCGGCACGCGGTGGGGATCGCGGGGGTGAGTGCCGCGGCGCTGCGGCAGAGCCGCGTGGGGGAGTTGTCGCACTGGAAGGGGTGCGCGTTTGCCAACGCGGCGCGTCATGGCGTGTTCGCCGCTTTGCTGGCGGGCCGCGGAATGACGGGGCCATCGCCGATCTTTGAGGGGGACAAGGGGTTTGAAAAGCTGGTGAGCGGGCCGCTGCCGATCGCGGGGCCTTTTGGGCAGGATCCGCCCGTTTCGCATGTTCCGGCTGACGAGTTCATGATCACCAAGACGAGCATCAAGTGCTGGCCGGTCGAGTATCACGCGCAGAGCGTCGTGGAAGCGGCGCTGGCGCTCCGTCAGAAGATCCAGGACGTCGCGGACATTGAATCGGTGCTGGTGGAAAGTCACGATGCGGCGGTGGACATCATCGGCAGTGAGCCGGAGAAGTGGCATCCGGCCAGCCGGGAAACCGCGGATCACAGCCTTCCCTACATCGTCGCGGCTGCGCTGGCGGATGGAGAGATTACGCATCGGCAGTTTGATCCGGAGCGGTTCGCAGATGCCACCCTGCTGGAACTGGTGCGGCGGGTCGAGGTGCGGCGGCATCGCGAGCTGAGCGACCTTTACCCGCATGCGGTTGGGAACATCGTCACGGTGCGGCTGCGCAGCGGTCAGACGCTGGCGCGCCGGGTGGATCACGCCTGCGGCAACGTGCATAACCCGATGAGCGACGAGCAGGTCGAGACGAAATTCCACACTCAGGCGGACCCGGTGCTGGGGCGCGAGCGCGCCGAAGCGTTGTTGGGCTGGTGCTGGGGTTTGGAAGGAGTTGCCAGCCTGGACGCGTTCACCGAGCTGATGGAGGTCCGGCGATGAGCGAGGGTCTGGCCGTTACACCGGGTCGGGCATTGCGGCGGGAGATGGCGCGGGGGTGCGTGGCGATGCCGGGCGCCTTTAACGCCGGCGTCGCCCGGCTGGTCGAGCGAGCGGGATTTCGGGCCGTTTACGTCAGCGGCGCCGGATTGGCGAACGGCGCGGCAGGTGTGCCGGACATCGGGCTGCTGGGCCTGTCCGAGGTCGCCCAACTCGCGGGGCACGTCGCAAGTGCCGTGCATATTCCGGCAGTGGTTGACGCGGACACCGGGTTCGGCGGGCCGAAGGACGCGGCGCAGGCGGTCGAGCGGTTCGAGCGCGCGGGGCTGGCCGGACTGCACATCGAGGATCAGGTGTTTCCCAAGCGGTGCGGCCACTTGGGTGGGAAGGAGCTGGTGTCGGCGCGCCAGATGGCTCAGAAGATTCGCGCCGCGGTCGGCGCGCGGTGCGACAAGGACTTTTTGGTCATCGCGCGGACGGATGCGCGGGCGGTGGAGGGTTTTGATGCCGCCATCGAGCGCGCCCGGCTCTATCTCGAGGCCGGCGCGGACGCCATTTTTCCCGAAGCGCTCGAGACAGCCGGCGAGTTTCGGCGGTTTGCCAAAGAGGTGCGGGCGCCGCTGATGGCGAACATGACCGAGTTCGGCCGCGGGCCGCTGCTGAGCGTCCGGCAGCTCCAATCAATGGGATTCCGAATGGTGATCTTCCCGATGGCCCTGTTCCGCGTGGCGATGAAGGCGGCCGAACAATGTCTTGGCGACTTAAAGCGCCGTGGCACACAGCGCCAATGGCTGGGCCGCATGCAGACGCGAGCGGAATTGTACGATCTGCTGGATTACGATCCGGCGCAATCGCATTGGCCGCCAGAAGGGGGCCTATGCAAGGAGGTCTCGAAATGACGGCTGGACAACCTTCCCAAACATACAGCCCCGGCCTCGAAGGCGTCATCGCCGGGGAAACCGCCATCTGTCAGGTCGATCCGGACGCGGGACTGCTCTACCGCGGCTATGACGTCCACGAGCTGGCGCCAAACGTCCCGTTCGAGGACATCGGGTGGCTGCTGCTCAACGGGGACTTGCCGACGCCCGAGCAATCTGAAAGCCTGCGGGCGCGATTGGCGGCGGAACACGCGCTGCCTGATCGTGTGCTAGAGGCGCTGCGCCTGTTTCCGGCGGATGCAGCCCCTAACGACGTGTTGCGGACGGGAGTCTCGATGTTAGGCGCATTCGACCCTGACTTGAACGACCATTCCCACGCCGCCAACTTGGAGAAGTCGCTGCGCCTCGTGGCGCGGGTTTCTACATTGGTAACCAGTGGCTGGCGCATCGCACGGGGCGCAGCGCCCGTCACACCGGATGGGCGCATGACGCATTCGGCGAGATTTCTCTATTGTTTAACAGGCCGCCAGCCCGAGAACTGGCAAGCTCACGCGATGGACGTGGTCTTCGCCCTGTACGCCGAGCACGACTTCAATGCCTCGACCTTTGCGGCGCGGGTGACGGCCTCGACGATGGCGGACATTTACGCCGCCATCACATCGGCGCTGGGGACGCTCAAGGGTCCGCTGCACGGCGGGGCCAACGAACAGGCCATGGCGATGCTGCGGCAGATCCCCGATCCCGACGCCGGCGAGGTCTGGATCAAGGAGCGGCTGGCGCGCAAGGAGAAGGTCATGGGGTTCGGTCATCGTGTCTACAAGAGCGGCGACTCGCGGGTGCCGGTGATGCGCGCGCTGGCGCGCGACCTGGGCCGGCGGACCGGGCATGAGATGTGGGCGGAGGTTTGCGAGCGGCTGGAAGAAGTGATGCGGCGGGAGAAGGGGCTGATCGCCAACGTGGACCTCTACGCCGCCCCGGTTTTGCAGATGCTGGGGATTCCCTGGCAACTGAACACGCCGGTCTTCGCGTGCTCCCGCGTGGCTGGCTGGTGCGCCCACGTGATTGAGCAGCATGACCACAACCGCCTGATCCGACCGCGGTCGCTATATACCGGACAATCTCGCCGTCCTGTACCGTCCCACCAGTCCACCAGACGGGGATGATCGCCTCGCCTTAGATTTGCGTGGATGGGGAAAGGTGGAGTTGCAGTCGCGCGCTCATTGCCCTGATTCCCGGATTTTTATTGTATCGCTCTGCGCGCGAACTTATCATAATGCACACGAAAGCTTAATAAAGTAGGGAAGGTCGCATATCACCTGGAGTGGAAAATGATCATACGCCAAATCGGTAAGCAGAACTGATCCGTCTATAGCCGGGGACGAGCCTAAGTTGACGTTGTGCAACTCTGGTGGAGGCGCGCTCGGCTCGGACCTAATTCTCACGTTCGGCTTCGCTGAATGACCGGTCGCTGGGACCATACCGGCATGTGCATCAGGGATGGTGTATATCAAGGTGGGTGGTGCATAACAGACTGCGAAAAGCATCGCAGTCAATGCACGTAAGGGGTAGAGATGTACAAGGGAAGAGGTCATCAACCGGTATTTTCGGGGGTATGGGGGGGCTCGGGGGTGACTCGGAGGAGTCAGCTAGGCGCCGTTTGTGCCAAGCGGCCGTTTGCGGATGCCATCCGCTATGAGTGCGCGCGGGCGGATCGGACCAGCGACACGTTGGCGCTGGCGGTGTTCGAGCCTCATCTCCGGGAGCGACGCGCCACGCTGCGGCTGGCCCGGATGATTGTGCGCCGGGCACGTTTGACGGACCTGGTGGGGTGGCTCGACGACGGGTCCATTGGCGCGTTGCTTCCGGGCACGCGCATCGACGGCGCCAGCCGCTTCGTCCACAGCGTTCAGGAGTTAGCCGAAAGGGCCGCGATTCGCTTCACGTGCCGCACTTACGTCTATCCGGCGAACGGGCGCCCCAGATCGTTCAATCGTCCGCCAAGTTCCGGCGGTGAGACCCGCGAACCCTATTTCCGCGCCGAAAGCCGCCCAGACCCTCATACGGGCAATGCCGGTGATAGCTTGCGATTGCCCCATCAATGGACAGCGGGTCCGGATGCCCCAGCCCCGCTGCCGGTCTGGAAGCGCGCGATCGACGTCGTAGTTGCCGCCGCGGCGCTTGTCCTGTTATCGCCGGTCATGCTAATGGCGGCGGCAGTGGTGAAGCTGAGCTCTCCGGGCCCGGTGCTGTTCCGCCAGTGGCGGGCTGGATTCGCGGGTAAGCCATTTCTGATCCTCAAATTCCGTTCCATGGTCGTTGATGCCGAGCGGCGCCAGGCGCAGCTTCGTTGCCATAGTCACCAGGATGGACCTGCATTTAAGATACATAACGATCCACGAGTCACCCGCGTGGGCCGCTTCCTCCGTCAAACCAGCATCGACGAGCTGCCTCAGCTCTGGAACGTGCTCAAAGGAGAGATGTCGCTGGTAGGCCCGCGGCCGCTGCCGATCGATGAGGCGGCAGGCTGCCTGCCCTGGCAATGCCGCCGGGTCGATGTCGTGCCCGGACTTACCTGCACTTGGCAGGTTGAAGGCCGGTCGCGCGTCTCCTTCGAGGAATGGATGCGTATGGACCGGGCCTATATCCGACGGCGTACTCTCGCCAGGGATGTGCTGATTCTGCTCAAGACCATTCCGGCGGTGCTTCTGCGCCGGGGGGCCTGCTGATGACGGTGACTTGCCTATTTCCCGACGCCTCGAGCGTGCGCGACAACAACCCGGTCGAATGGCCGCGGAAATATGATCTGTTCGGCCTTGGAATCAGCGCGGCCAGTTATGAGGAGGCGGAGCGGGTGGTGCTGGCCGCCGCCTGTCGCCGGCTGGGCGGCCTGGTCACCCATTTCTCCGTACACGGAGTAGCGACGGCCGCATTAGATCCGGCATATCGATCAAAGATCAACCAATTTGACATCGTCGCGGCAGACGGGCAGCCGGTCCGTTGGGCTCTGAATCGATTCCATCGAGCCGGCCTGTGCGATCGCCTGTACGGCCCGGAGTTGATGCTGCGCCTTTGCCAGGCCGCGGCCGGCAACGGAATAGGCGTCTACCTCTATGGCAGTTCGCCTGAAGTGCTGGAGAAGCTAAGCCGCAGTCTTTTGAGCCGGTTCCCGGGCCTGCGGTTGGTCGGTTGCGAGTCGCCGCCATTCCGGTCGCTCACTCGTGAAGAGGCGGCGGCCACCGTGGCCCGCATCAATGCCAGCGGAGCCGGGCTCCTGTTCGTCGGATTGGGTTGCCCTCGTCAGGATCTTTTTGCCTATGAGCACCGACAGGCGATCAAGGCGGTGCAACTCTGCGTCGGCGCGGCCTTCGACTTCCACGCGGGCACCAAGCGCATGGCCCCACTATGGATGCAAAAACGAGGTCTGGAGTGGCTGTTCAGGATGTGGCAGGAGCCGGCACGGCTGTCGCGCCGGTACCTTCGGGCCAACACGGTCTTCCTGTTCCTGGTCG
>Ga0073928_10007616_pt1 | contig 13923 bp, 7 predicted proteins | sample PaiPotPPA55metaG_FD_76969 | JGI IMG/M metagenome (GOLD analysis project Ga0073928, IMG submission 76969) | Iron sulfur acid spring bacterial and archeal communities from Banff, Canada, to study Microbial Dark Matter (Phase II) - Paint Pots PPA... ... | reverse complement strand
TTTGCGGGTGGCGGCGACCACCTGCGGAACAGTCGGGTGTCATACCTCCGAAGTGCAAAAAGTACGCACCAGCATGATGACTCACGGGGCCATGCTGTGGGGAGCGGCGCTGTATAACAACGGGTCGTTTCCACAAAAAGACCCGCTCTTCGGGGAAAGCTACTCGCCCGATGGCACACCACAAAGATTGATGACATTTCCGCCGCCTACTCCAGAAGAAACGCGACTGAAAGGTGTGCTGCCCTATCTTGAACCGCTAGAGCGGTGGGAGGTTTCACAACCGGGGAACGTGCTGCGGATATTCGAACGCGGTGGTGAACGAAAACCCGAAATCGGGATTCCATCACTGGAGGAACAGCCTGGTAAGCCGGATGTGAAACTAGGCGAGCGCGGATTTGGAACGCTCCTGCGTACCGACCCGGTGTTCCTCGGTTTGCAAAAGACCAGATTGTTCGATCCATTGTTGAGTTTCCCAGGGACAAACGATCAGTCGGGAGACTACCGCAATAGCGGATGCACCGCGTGCCATGTCGTGTATGGCAACGACAATTCGCCCGTACATTCGGGTCCATATTCTGTGTATGGCCATTCCGGCTTCACCGCAACCGTCGACCCGACGATCCAGAAGAGCCAACCGGGCCATCCCATTCGCCACCAGTTCACCCGGTCGATCCCTTCCAGTCAGTGCATGGTCTGCCACATGCACCCCGGAACAAACATGGAGGCGACCTACTTCGGATACACGTGGTGGGACAATGAAATGGACGGCGAGGCCATGTACCCCGCGAAACAGCGGGAGCTAAGCCCGAAACAGCAACTGCAAGTGCAGACCAGAAATCCTGAACGTGCGGCTCAAAAAGGTTTGTGGGCAGACGTCGATTTCCTGGAAAAGACCGGCAGCCCCGAGTTTCAAAAAACTCTTAAACACACCCAATTTGCAGACTTTCATAGCCATGGATGGATTTTCCGGGCCGTTTATAAAAAAGACCGGCACGGTAATTTGCTGGACGACAAAAACAATATTGTTCGCTTTGATGATCCTGACAAATTTGGCAAGGCCGTTCATCTTCAAGACATCCACCTTGAAAAAGGGATGCACTGCATTGATTGCCACTTCACCCAGGACGCTCATGGCAACGGTAAATTATATGGAGAAACCCGCAACGCGGTCGAAATCGATTGCGTGGATTGCCATGGAAAAGTAGATGCGCGAGCAACGCTGACCACCTCGGGGCCGGCCGCGCCCGCCGGCGGTACGAATCTCGAATTACTACGTACACCGTGGGGACAACGCCAGTTCTACAGAAGCAACGATCGGCTTTTTCAGCGCTCCATGCTGGAGCAAGGTAAGGAATGGGAGATCGTACAGGTACTTGATTCCGTTACGCCCGGTCATCCGCACTATAACGAGAAAGCCCGCTTCGCAAAGACCATACAGAAAGATGGCTCGATTTGGGGAGGGAAAGACACGAGTGCGCTGGCACACTCCAACAGCCGCATGACTTGCTACAGTTGCCATTCTTCCTGGGTGCCCACATGCTTTGGATGCCACTTGCAGATGACTGCAAACCAACGCACTCCCATGCTGCACAATGAAGGGCTGCTTACAAAAAACTATACCTCCTACAATTTTCAGATCCTGCGCGATGACATTTATATGCTGGGCGTTGACGGCACGGTCACCGGTAATCGCATATCTCCGGTGCGGTCCGCGTGCGCGGTGCTGGTCAGCTCACAGAATGCGGATCGAGATTGGGGGTATTACCAGCAACAAACGATTTCTGCCGAGGGTTTCAGCGGACAAGCATTTAGTCCATTTGTGCCACATACGGTGCGCACCAAAGAAACTCGAACGTGCTCGGACTGCCATGTATCTGACAAGAAAGACAACAACGCGTGGCTTGCTCAAGTGATGCTCCAAGGCGGCGGCTTCATGAACTTTGAAGGACGATACATTTACGTCGCGACGGGAAAGTCCGGATATCAGGCTGTTGCCGTGGCGGAGCACGAAGAGCCTCCCGCGATTCTGGGCAGCGACTTTCACAAGGTCGCCTACCCTTCGGACTATCAGAAATTCGTGCGAAGAGGAAACCGCCTCAAGGAAAGTTACCGGCATGAGGGCAACGTCCTCGATGTGCAGGCCCGGGGCGAATATCTTTATGCGGCCATGGGCAGTGAAGGAGTGCGGGTCTTCGACATCGCGAACATCGACGACAAGGACATTTCCGAGCGAATGATTACTGCTCCAGTTTCGCCTATCGGCCAGCGATTCTACGTTAAAACTAAATTCGCGCAGGCAATTGCTTCGCCGAGTACCCTCGCGATTGATCCACTTCGTACTCGAAAACCGGAGAACGAGGAGCAGTCCGTACATCCTATGTACGGTTTCTTATATGTGGCGGACCGCGACGAAGGCCTCGTGGTAATCGGCAACCCCGACCCGAAAGCCAAAACGCCCGGTGTAGGCACGCTCCTCGACGGAGATCCTAATAATAATTTTCTCAAGCGCGCACTGGCGTTCAACCCAAATGGAATTCTTCAAGGAGCACGCCGAATTGCCTTCGCGGGAACCTATGCTTACGTTCTGTGTGACCGCGGCTTAGTGGTAGTTGACCTTAATAATCCGCTGCACCCACAAGTGACCGCAGAGATCGATGCGCCGGTGTTGGATGCGCCGAGGGGAATCGCCATCCAATTCCGCTATGCCTTCGTGGTGGACCGCCAAGGCTTAAAGGTATTGGATATCACTCGGCCCGAGGCCCCCGTGGCGATTAACGATGCGCTGGTTCCCGTCGAAGATGCGCGTAATCTGTACCTCGCGAGAACTTATGCCTACGTTTCCGCAGGCAAGCATGGGATCGCTATCATTAATATTGAGCGGCCAGAAGCGCCTGTGCTGGACCAATCCTTTGACGGTGGCGGCCAACTGAACGATACAAACGACGTGAAGCTTGGAATGGTGAGTTCGAGTCTATTTGCGTTTGTGGCCGATGGAAGAAATGGCCTGCGAGTCGTGCAGCTTTTTTCTCCTCAAGCGACGCCGCAATTTGCGGGCTTCAGCCCCAGGCCTGTTCCGAAATTGATTGCGAGTTACCGCACAAAAGGAGCAGCACTCTCGATATCGCGAGGAATTGACCGCGACCGGGCTGTCGACGAGACCGGCAACCAGTTGGCGGTCCTAGGAAGACGCGGATCTCGCCCGCTAAATCGAGAGGAAATGCAGAAGTTGTATCTCCGGAACGGTCAACTTTACGAGGTTAGCGAGACTCCCCGGAACGCGGCTGTTGAGGCGCATCAACGAACCACAGCCACTGGCAACAAATAAGAACACGGAGCCAACGGAGCTCGAGACAATCACCGGAAAAATTGTCTTCGGTTTCCTAGGGTTTCGTAATGTCCATAATTCCATTAACTCGGCGCTCTTTGCGCCAATCATGATAGCTGTGACACTCGAAGCAACGGGCTTCCGCGGCCTGACGTGACGGACCTCCCTCTTTATGACACTGGCGGCATTGCGCGATTGCCGGAAGATTAATTTCGGAGGTCTCGCGGCTGGCGCTGATTGTTTTGTGACAGTTGTCGCAGTTAAGCAACATGTGCGCCTGATGGTCGAACTCCGAACGTGGCAACCAGCGGGTTGGAATAATTGCTTTGACCGACTGAGGTAACCCTGGCCCAGTGTGTTCAGTCGACATATGACAAATTTTACAGTTCTTGTTCCAGAGCAAACGCTCGGCCTCGGCAGTGCGCCTGTCGACCCAGTCGGATGCTGAAGTAGCCGGCGCCGGCGATTTAGTGAGCGTCGGCCGCAAAATGTTTTCGCTGCGACCCACGGTCGTGCCAACGTCTATGCCGCTAGCTGACAACGACTGTGCTCCAGGATGCGCCGCAAGATAATCTGCATATTTCTTCCTGATGAAGGCGTCCACGACTGCTGGCTTATCGTGCGGCGCGGGTTCGGGAATGAGGCTATCGAACTGGAGCACGTGGCAAGCAGCGCACTGGTTCACATACCTTATAGGCTCCATGTACGCGCCGGCTCCGACCCGCACCGAGCGGCGTTTTCTCTGTTGTGAGTCCGCGGCACTAACAGAAATTGGTTGCTGTGACGCCGGCTGGACAGCGGCGACAGAATAGGTCCAGGGACTTTGCGCGTTAGTTTGCATGTTGGTAGGACGGTGACAGTCATTGCAGACCAGCTGTACGGCACCGAGTGGACCTCGAATAGTATTTTGCAAATGGGCGTGATGGTTGAAGTTGATGGTGCCGGGGTCCGTCTGGCCGGGCTGCAGTATGGCGAAGTCAGGATGTGTTTTGTCAAAACCTCGGATGTGCGGGTTGATGGAATGCTGGCCGTCCTTGGTTTGGAGATCGCCATGGCACTGCACGCAGCCGGAATCCGAAACTTCAGCTATCCGCGTTCTTCCAATGTGCTCCACGTGGCAAGAACTGCACTGCGGTGTGAAAGTCTGCCGCTCGTTATGCTGTGGTGCATCGTGACATCGCAGGCAGGCACTATCCGGGACTGCCGCGCGGTAGCTGGCTCCACGTAGATGGCACAGTTCGCAATTCGTCGTAAACACCGAATGAGCCGCAGAGAGTGGGCCTTTGGTGTAGATGTTTTTTTGGTGGAAAACAGTGGCGTAGACAATCCAGCACACCGCGAGAACGCAAAGCGCCACCGACAACCCCAGGCGCCACTTGTGAAAACCGTTCATGCGCCTGAAGTACTGAAGGTCAATCCGCTTTGCCAGCGTCTTGGTCGTGCGCACACGCGGCACGATTCAGTACCTCAACGCAACAACCGCGTGGATGGCTCCCAAAAAAATCAAGGCATAGGAGACGGGGATATGGAACAAAAGCCACCCGTGCAAAAATTTGTGCATGCGTCGCTGGCTCTCCAGTTGTCGCTTTTCTTCACAGATGTTTTCCAAATCGTCGAACTTGGGCCAAAGGGCCTGGGGAACAAGAATTTTCAACTGCTGAAATGCGCCAGACGCCTTAACCGGGTTGGCCAAGGGCTGCTTCCCAATCTGTCGAGATTGCAAGTAAGGCTTCATTTGCGACTGGAAAAAGTAGGCAATTTTGCGGCTGACTCTTTCATCGGAAACCGCGACAGCGGTCGCCTTTCTGGTCGTGCCAGGAGCCCGCAAAAGCTCCTCGGTTTCCTCTCCACGCTCCATCTCCTGTTCAAGGGATTCGACGACCTCGGCAACGAGTCGGGCAGCTTCATCCACCAGCTGACTGATCACGCGGTCAATTTGGTCGAATACGGTTTCCATGGGAAGGCGTTCGGTCATGATTTTAGGCATGCGATGTTGCAGCACCGCGCCCAACAGCCCACTGAAAAAGACAACCAGGAAAAGGGCCATCAAGACTCGCGTCAATAGTCCGTTTCCAAGGCGAAAGCCCGCGTGGAACACAATGAAAGGAAAGCTGAGAAATCCCAGCCACAGATGGGCCCTCATCCACGTCGTGGCTCGCCCAACGCGCCAGATGCGTATTTTTTTTCTGGCACCCAGGAGTCCCGCAAAAAGCATCAGCGCGGAACCAACGCTCGCATAGATAAGTCCGAGCCAGCTCCCGCTATCCATGCCGTTCCCACTCACCAGCGTGTAGGAGATATAGCCGAGTCCACCGACCAATAGGAGCACCATGGTGACGATGAACCACGCCCGATGACTTTGATCGATGATCATCCGCTAATTCTCACCCGCTCGCTTGGTCAGTTCAGCGAAGAATTCACGAGGATTAACGCGATGAGCGGCATCGTGAGGACAAGCGTAAACACAATTGGGTTCGTCGTGGTCCGGGCATAAATTGCAGGCGGTAGCCTTAACTTTAACTTCCGCAATTTTTCTCCCGGCATGCAAAGCATCTTCGATTTCCATTTGAAACGGCTGCATATTGATGTTGCCGTACGGACAATTGTTGGCACAGAGGCCGCATCCGATACACCAATCCTCAATAGTAATTTCCAGGCTATTTTTTCGTCGAATGGCGCCCACCGGGCAACCAACCATGCACAGCGGGTCTTTGCATTGCCGGCACGACGTCGCGATGAGGTAGTGATCGAGGCGCAAGCCATCGCGAATCAGACGGCTGACACCGCCGTGGGCGTCCGCGCAGGCACGCACGCATTGGTCGCAGCGCGTGCATTTGTCGAGATCCAGAACCAGAAGGCTTTGGGCTTCCATGAGCCCCTGGGCCAGAAACGAATCAACCGGCACATTCTGGATTTGCGCAAAGCGCTGGCGATTTTCTGCGGCACGCTCGCGGGCTACGGCCTCCAGGCCACGGCGTACCTCCGGAAAACGTTCCACCATCAGGTTGAAATCCTCGACGTGGATGCGCACGGCCTCAACGTGATCCAGGGCGATGCAGTTTGCGGTGCGCACACCGCCACCCAGAAGAGACAGCTCGCCAAAAAATCCTCCGCGGCCGATGTAAGCCAGAACCAGATCACCACCCGGATGTGTTTCTGTCACTTTAACGAACCCAATGCGCACTAGAAAGAAACTGTGCGCAGGCTCGCCCTGACGGCAGATCAACTGGCCAGGAGAGTATTGGCGAAGCTCGACGCGGTTGCGAAGATGCGAAATAAATTCCGGGGTTAGAGAGGCAAACATAGGGATGCCCCGCAAGTGAGATTCCAGCGCACGCGCTCGGTAATTTTCCTCAACGCGAGCACGGAAAGCACGGTTACGCCGCATGATGTCCAGCACGTTTCTCAACATTTCAAGTACGGTGCAGGCAGTCTTGGCGCGCACCGTGGCGGACCGGGGGTAAAAATTCATGCAGGTCATTTCGCCGAACAAATCCCCTGCACCAAGCGTAGCGAGCCGGTTGTCATATGGCAGATCCACGGGTCCATCCGTGGGGATATATCCCTTGTGGGGCTGATTCGACGCGTGTGAGCGGCTGGGAGCCTCCATGACCGTTTTCAATTTGCTGAAGAACCCTTTGTGTCCTTTAGTATTCACGTGCGCCAAGGGCGAAGAAAGAAAAACTTCTGATTGTCCCTCAAGAATGTAGAAGGCCGTCGAACCGTAGTCGCCTTCCTTGCAGATCACCTCGCCAGGTTTAAAAGTGCGTTTGCGGATGGCATTGCTATTCAGATTGAGGAATGTACCGGACACACCGCCGAAGACGTTCAGCTTCTGCAATTCGCGAAGCATGATCGGTTCGCCTCGACCGAGGTCGGTATCAACTACTTTCTTATTCGTCAGCGCCCCGGTCGGACAGGAAACCATACATTCGCCGCAGCTCACGCAACTGGACGTGCCCATCGGTAAATTGTCGTCGAAGGCGATTCCGGCTTGATATCCCTTACCTCGGCGGGCCAGCACGAAATTGTGCTGGATTTCGTTGCATCCTCGAATACAACGGTCACACAGGATGCAGGCCTCGTGGTCGACGGAGATGGCAAGAGAGGAATCATCATGCCCGCGAGGCGTGGCGCGCGGCGGGTACCGAGACGAATTTATGCCCGCCTGCGCGGCGAGCCTCTCCAGTTCGCAATCGGCGGAAAGTTTCTGACGCGCGCAAGGAGAAGGATGGTCCGCGATCAACAATTCTAGAAGCGTACGCCGTACGTCCTTCACATCGTCAGTGCAGGTCTGCACCTGCATTCCCGGTTCAATCAATCGAACGCAGGACGCGGCGTAAACTCGCTGACCAATGTCCACGACACACAGGCGACAAACTCCGACCGGTTTTTCGTTCTGCTGATGGCAAAGAGTGGGAATGGCGATACCGCATTTTTGGGCCGCTTCGAAGATCGTCGTTTTTTCGCCTTGCTTGCGGTCGATGGCCACGGGCTTGGAGTCGATCGTGAGCCGGATCTGTTGCTTGGGAACAAACGTCACTGAAAAATCTTGGTAATCCTGGTCCATGGTTAATTGCGGCCTCCAAAGCAAACACCAGCCGGGCAGCGCCGGTCATTCAAGTGGGCCTCAATGGTTCTCGGGAAGTGCTTTATGACGGACGACAGGGGAGCGTGAATAATCTGTCCGAGCCCACAGATGGAGGTGAGTCGCATGGCTTTGAAAAGTTCCTCGATGACCGCCAAATCGTTTGAGCCCGATTCCCCGCGCGACCAGCGAGCCAAAATGTCCACTAACTTCTGGGATCCGACTCTGCAAGGAACACACTTACCGCACGATTCATCGCGAAAGAAACGCGTAGAATTGATGGCCATGTCCAACATGCAGCGGCCCTCCGCGCAAACCACGACAGCTCCCGATCCGACCATGGAGCCAGCATCCGCTAGGGCTTTGAAGTCCAGAGGCAAGTCCACCTTTGAAGCGGGCAAATATCCAGACGAAGGTCCTGAGGGCGCAAACCCTTCTAAAGCCTTGCCGTCCGGAATTCCGCCGGCAAAGTTAAAGATTAACTCCCAATAAGAAACACCCATCGAAACTTCATAAACTCCCGGGTACACGACATCCCCGCTGATGCCCACAAACTTTATGCCCGGGACCCCATTGATACCTTGATTCTTATACCATTCCGACCCATTTAAAAGGATAGCGGCCGCCAGGGTGAAGGTTTCTACGTTATTAATCACCGTGGGCGAATCCCACAAGCCGTTGGTGACCGGGAATGGCGGCTTGTTGCGTGGTTCCGACCGCCTGCCCTCCATGGCCTCCAGTAATGCGGTCTCTTCTCCGCAAATGTAACCCCCCGGACTAACGAAGATCTCCAAATCGAAACGCAAGCCAGACCCGAGGATATTCTCTCCGAGCAAACGCTCCCGATAGCACCTTCGTATTTCCTGGTGCAGCACCTCTCGGGGGCCTTCGTATTCGTGACGAATATAAATGTAGCCCGATGTCGCCCCCGTCACTAGCCCGGCGACGATCATACCTTCAATAACGAGGTGCGGGATATTCTCCATGATGAACCGATCTTTAATGGTGCCGGGCTCGCTTTCATCAGCGTTACAAACAATATATTTCCGAGCACCTGGCGCATTTTTGACCAGTTCCCACTTAGATCCGGTAGGAAAACCCGCGCCTCCCATGCCACGCAAAGTCGCAGCCTTGAGCGCGTCCAACACCTCGTTGAAATCGGGCTTTTCCACTAGCTTCCGAACCGCATTGTAGGTGCTTGGACCGCGATACGGGTCAACCTCCAGTTGCGAGTGTCTATGCTTTCGAGCGGGGAGCGCCGGAAGCTTTCCTATAAGGGCAAATTGAACGTTTTCACGGGCCAGTTCGCCACTGACACTCGAATAGATTTGATCGTTTATCGACATTGCTGGCGCCGTGTCGCAACGCCCCAGGCAGGAAACATCCCGGATCGAGACGTCCTCAGGGGGGCGGCCGGCAAATGCGCGCTCCAGTTCCTGCCGCAACTTGTCGGCTCCCAGCAGATGACAGGACATGTCGCAACAAACCTGGACATCCGCTTTAGGAGGCGGCGTCAGGCGGAAGTGAGGATAGAAACTGGCTACGGCGTGAAGCTCACTGACGGGTTTCTTAAGCTTCTTCGACAGTTCATAGAGCTGGCCGGTAGGGAGATAGCCGTGAATAGACTGAATAGCCCTGAGTTCATCGAACAAGGAGAGCTCCTGCCCTTCGCGGATGCCCGGGAGTGAGGCGTAGAAAATACCAAATCGAGAAGAGCATTGTCCACCAAAACGAATTCTTGCTACGCCTTCAAGTCTGATCAAGAGAGACAAGACCCGGAATCATTAAAATTCCCTTCGGTGCCGGAAAAAAATGGGTGTACATTATGGGTCTTCTGAGCGGCTTCGGGCCATTGTTAAGAAGTGTGAGGAGTGATCCGGATGCGAACAAAAACTTCTCTACAACTTTTCTTCTTAGTTTCTGCCTGGGTAGCAACTTCTCCGTCAAGGGCACAAGTAAAAGTGCAACCACGTACTACGGCGCCAGCGCCAGCGCCGCAAACTCCGTCGCAGGAAAACGTGGAGAGCGCTTTTAGCGGTCCTGAATCTTGTGCCGCGAGTAATTGTCACGGAGGAGTACAACCGAAGACAGTGGTTCGAATTTCGCAGAATGAATACAGCATCTGGGCCAGCCAAGATAAGCACGCGCGCGCATACAGTGTTCTTTCCAATCCGGTTTCGGTGCGGATGGGCAAAATCCTTGGGCTCACAGCAGCTCCCAATCAGTCCGACAAATGCCTGAATTGTCATACTCTCAATGTAAAACCAGAACGCCGGGCGCAAACGTTCCAGTCGACAGACGGCGGAGTGAGTTGCGAAAACTGCCATGGTCCGGCGGTAAAATGGCTAGGCCCACACACGTTGAAGAACTGGACCCACGACCAGTCCGTGAAATTAGGCATGTATGACACGCGCGATCTTGCCAGGCGTACTGAGAAATGTCTGAGCTGCCATCTGGGTACGGCAGAAAAAGAAGTTGATCACACAATGATTGCGGCCGGGCACCCGGACCTCACATTCCAGCTTGACACTTTTAGTTCCGCAATGCCGCGACATTGGAAACCACCAGCGGACGCCAGCGCATGGCTAAGTGTCCGAGAGCTCGCGGTCGGGCAAGCGGTGCAGTTGCGCGCGGCCCTCAATCGCTTGAATCGTAGATCATCCGGGCCGCACTGGCCTGAATTCGCGGAGTACGAATGTTTTGCGTGCCATCATAGCCTCACTACGCCGGAAGCAAGTTGGAGACAGGCTGCCGGTTATCGCAGCAGGCCGCCAGGCGCACCGGTCTGGAATCCCTCCACCTATGCGGTCTTCCGCCATGTCGCTGCCGGTGTAGATGCTGGAACGATGCAGCAACTTACCTTGCAATTAGTTGAGATCCAGCGCATCTCGGGAAATCCGGCTAACAAAGACGATCTTGCTGCGCGAGCGAACGACGCTGCGGTTCTAACCGACCAAATTACCCAACAATTGAAGTCTCAAGCCTACGATCGGAATCTGACGACTAAGCTACTGCAGGAGATCGCGGACGATTCGGAAACTATTTCCGCCGAAGGCGAGCGCTCCGCCGAACAGGCCACCATGGCGCTCGATTCACTTTCGCTCGCGTATGAAAAGAACGAGCAAGTTGGCAATCAAGCCCAACTTCGCGCCGCCATCAACGACTTGTTTCAGCAACTCGGCAATCCTTCCGCCTACAATGCTCCAAAGTTCGCGCAACAGATGCAAAGGGTCGCGAAGCTGGTGCCGCGTGACCGGGCGCAAAATGTCGGCGAGTTAGGCGCAGCGCCGAAAGTTAATAGTGAAGGCTCATCACAATTTTAAGCCGTTCACCTTAATGTCTCGGAAGGTTAACTACTGAGTGGGATTTCTGGGAAATTTCAGATAAGGCAACCGGACGTTCCTGATGAGTATCTGGTCGGCCCGCATTGAGGCCGGAGGTTCAAAGCCCGCAGCTCCACCTGCCGTCACGTAGTCATCTTGCTTGACGCCGTCACCGCTTATTCCATGTCCACCGACAAGTGTGCCGTTACGATAGAGCCCTTCGCTTCCAGGAAAGAATACGATGCCGTTCTGGTTCGGATTAGCCGGTTGTGAGCCTTGCGTGCATGGTTTATTGACATCATTTATGTACAGTTGAAAAAACGGGCCCGGCGAAGAGCCGTCAATACCAGACGGAAATAATGGCTGGGCTCCAAAGCTGATAGTTCGATTCGTCACTGCCGTTCCGACTGGTACCCCTTGCAGATCGGCTGGGTTGACGGAGCTGCTGTTGAAGTAAACCATGTTGCGCGCCTTGCCAACCGCTACGTCAATACTGAATACCGTGGCATCGGGCATGCGATAAAGTGCCAGCAAACTCCCATCAAGATCAGCCACGGCGATAACCATCCGGGTGCGCTGGCCGAGAGGCAACCGAATAGCGGCACGAGTCATATTAGCGGTAGCAATGGCATTGTTTACGATGGACTGCACCTCGGACACGGAAAGTCCCCCGAGTGGGCCAGCACGCTCGGGAATTAGATCGCGTTCCGGCACCGGGCCCGAACTTGATTTGGGAGCTATCGAGTAGTTGCCGTTCGCCGACCCAGGCGAAGTTCCCGCGGGCTGCGTCACTTGAAGCACAAGAGGCAGAGATATAGCGTCGATCCACACCGCGCCTGGAGGAGGAACGTTGGGGAGTAAGCCGGCGCTGCTCGCTCCTGTGAACGCTGCAAACTCCGCGATGTCTGGTCTCGAGGCCACCACGCCGACTCCGCCGACGGCCTCGCCATCTGTGAAGAGGGGCACACCGCCAGGGTTAACAGCCGTTGGATCGCTGTCACTCACATCTTTCTTGCCGGTGATTATACCGAGCCCCGGACTGCTGCCGTTAATGGTGGTTGCTGGCGGGACAGCTTGGCCTGGAATGAATGATGTGTTAAACGAACAGCCGCGATTTGTATTTTCGATTCCGTAGAGCGCCGCACTCGCCGTGTTGGACACGCCCGGCGGGAAGTGAATGCCGCTGATGAAGCGGACCGTGCGAGAAGATAAGGGCGCTTGGTTATTGCTAAAAAAGGCGGCAGTGCGTGCCAGGCTTACAGCAAGATCTTCCGCTGGCACCGTTTTGCCAAAATTGCCGATCGCCGTAGTTGGCGAACCAGCTTTGTCATACACGGCGAGAATGTTTCCCGCGCGGTCTACCACCGCAATGACCAGTGGATCTGAAACGGAACTCGCCGATGCTTGTACTACCGCTTGAACTTTTTCAGAGGTCAGGCTGGAAACTTGTGTTGTTTGCTGCGGCGCAGTAGGAGCAGCTGTTGAGCCGCAGCCCGCACAAAGTGCTAGAAACGGGGCACCAATGCATATTTGCAACCGCATGAAACTCACAGATGCCGCCCTTACGGTTAGCTTAAGTCAGTCCGCTCACCGCAACTGCTCGGCCCCCATAAATACAGGGTGCTGCGCGACGGCTATATTGCCAGAAGTACTCCGATGGAACAATGGGTTTGCGTGCCTTACGAGACCTGACCGGCCGGAATCCTTGATCACGCGTATTTTTGCTCGAAGTAACCGAAATAGAGAAGAAAATAAAACAGAATCATCAGGGCCGCGCCCCACATCGCGGATTTTGGCCAATATTTAGTAACGCCGGCGATCCCAAACACTCCCGCGATCCCGCCAATTAAACCCACCGCGGTTTGCACGAGTGTGGCTTGACCAGCATAGGAAACGTTCCGAGCAGCAGCCGCGTTGCTCGGCGTCGAGAACGGTCCACACGAGGGAGGTCCGATTGATTTCATCGACCAACAATAAATCCGTGAAAAGCGGCCCTCGGTGCATGGAAAAAGGATTTTTGCTCAAATCAAAAACATTGGTGCCGGTAATATCCGAGGGTATCAAATTGGCGGTGCACTGCACGCGTTGAAATCCGAGACCGCAAATACGCGCCGGCAATTTAACGGCGGGCGTTTTGGCTATGCTGCTGTGAGGTGCAAAAAACTCTGCAATCCGGGGCCGCCGGCTAAATATGTATTCGATAACGCTGGCCGTATGCTATCCTCCCGCCAATTCCGGCCCAGCCGCAGGAACGCCGATCTAATGTCTGAATCCCCGGACCACGAAGTGACGTCACTGCTGCAAGCCTGGAGCGCAGGTGACGAGCAGGCCCTCGATAAGCTCGCTCCTATCGTGTACCAGGAACTACATCGCACCGCGCATCGCTACATGGCCCGCGAACACACTGGCCACACCCTTCAAACCACGGCACTCGTCAACGAGGTGTACCTCCGTTTGGTGAACGTCCGGAAGGTGGACTGGCAGGGCCGCGCCCACTTTTATGCCATCTGCGCGCGAATGATGCGGCGCGTACTGACAGATTTTGCCCGTTCCCGACGCTATTTAAAGAGAGGAGGCGACGCCGTCCACCTACCCTTTGAAGAGGCGCTGTTTCCGGGGCGCGGAGATCATCCGGACATTGTCGACTTGGACGATGCCCTGAATGTCCTCGCTGCCATGGACCAGCG
>Ga0073928_10007613_pt1 | contig 13926 bp, 13 predicted proteins | sample PaiPotPPA55metaG_FD_76969 | JGI IMG/M metagenome (GOLD analysis project Ga0073928, IMG submission 76969) | Iron sulfur acid spring bacterial and archeal communities from Banff, Canada, to study Microbial Dark Matter (Phase II) - Paint Pots PPA... ... | reverse complement strand
CCGTGTCCGGGTTCAGCGTGTAGATCGCGGTCGCCGGAGCGAGGATCTGCTTGAGCGTGGCTACCGTCTCCGCGCGGTCGTAGTGAGTGGCGCCGGAGCCGTCGTTGTTGATGGGATAGGTGTTGATGGTTTCACCCTGGTCCCACATCAGGCCCAGCGGCACCTTGCCGCCGCGTACCCCGCCACCTGGCATCCGCAGTTCCAGCAGCGTTACCTTCGGTTGCTGTTTCAGCACCATCTGGTGGACGGGTTTGCCGGCGAACATGACCGTCGATTCGATCCAGTCGTCCGGTACGCCCGCCATGCGCGCATAGGCCAGGCGTGTGCCTTTCTCGCGCAGTTTCACGTAGTCGAAGTTCGCGCCGTTAGCGCCGCCGATCAGGTGCACGGTGGTGACGCACCAGCCTGCCTCGAGCTTGTCGCTGATGCCTGGATTGACGAAGAGCAGGTCGTCGTCGAGGTGGGCAACGACGGTGACGAGCGTACCGGCATGGCAATCGGCTGCACGTGCACTGACAGGGGCGAGCGTCGCGCCCATCCCCGTCAGTAGTAGCAGTAGCGCAGCAGCCGATCCCCGCAGCCGACGGCATGTTCGCATCACAACCCCGTATGACATTTTTATTGGCCCACGTAACTTGGCCGCCCGATCAGACGTCAGGCGAGCGATGCAGCCTGCGTTCCGGACACTAGCGCAAACACTTGCCATGCCGCAAACGCCGTGATGAAAAGGGCGCCTGCGAGAGCCAGGCCGAAACGAACTCGTTCGATTTTCTGGCGCCTGAAAACGGCGGCTTTCGATACCATCCGGTTCATCGACAAACTCGTCATGCCGATCGCCAGGACCGTGCAGGCGACGCCTGCGCCCATCGCCAACGACGCAAGCACGCCCACTATAAAAACCTTGTTGGCGAGCGCCGCAATCAAGACAAAGATGGCGCCCACGCACGGACGCACACCGACTGCAACGCCCGTCATGAGTATCTGTCTGCGGACGCGGGAGGGTCCTCGTTCAGCGTCCGTTGGCGTCCAGCGTGCACGGGAACGTCGTTGAGCGAGACTCGCGCCGAGATACCGGGCCTGGTCCTTCTCATCCGAACCGGCCTGTATCAGGCTCACGTGTTTCTTCGGCACGAGCTCCAGGCGATCGACGTCGCAACAATCGCGCCTGGTGACAACCGCCCATAACGTCCACGCACCGACGCAGAGCAAGACAATATAGCTGGCGAGTTCAAGACTCGACGCCCGGGTCAATACGCCGCGCAGTCCCTCGCGACTCAACCATGCCGCGCCTCCGACAAGAACAATCGCGGACATCGACTGGACGAGCGCGCTCCATCCGCTCAGGAGGGCGGCATCGACAAAACGCGCCCGGTGCGACGCCAGATACGCACTGACGACGATCTTGCCGTGTCCCGGTCCAAGCGCGTGCAACACGCCATAGGCGAACGAACACAACACGATCATCCCCGTGGTGAACAGGTCTGACCCATCGCGCTCGTTCGCGAGCGTCTCCTGCAATTGTTCATTCAGCGTGCTTTGCAGACGGATGCTGGCGTTGACTGCATCGCGGATGATAGATGGCATCGCGCTCGGTGGTCGAGGCGCATCGGCTGTGTTGGCAGCGCTCGGCGCACCGGTCGAAGTACGCCCGAAGACGTCCGTGGTTTGAGCAAAGACGCTATACGAAGCGAGCGCCATGGCGACAGCCAGACACAAGCCAATCGCCTTTCGATGCCCGCCGCCGAGCCAGTTTACAAAGCATGTCAGCACGATAGTCCGCTCGCTTGAGGAAAGAGGGTGCCGCCGAAAATCGGGTGGTAGTGATCCTCGAATGGCACGGCCCGGCACGTACCCGGCTTGCCTGCACTGAGCGTCGGCATGGGCTGCGCAGCATTTTCAAAATCGACGAAAAACGTATCGTCCCAGACACCGAGCGTCACTCGCGCACGCTTGACGTCCACCGGTTTTCCTAGCGGCATCAGGAATCGATATACAACATGGCCGTCCTCGATACCCACACTGAAGTCACGTGGTTCGCCCAGAGCAACGGCCTTGCCATCGGCAAAAACATGCGTGAAATAATCCGCGCCCTTAAGCGATGAAAAGGCCTGAGCCTTGAACGTCGCCGTGTAACTTGCGTTGAGCGGACCGGACTTTGGCATGCTGGAGAAGTCGCCGACCATCGAAAACGGGAAGCCTTTTGAAAACGTCCACGTCTCCTGCACGGCAACGAGCAGCGTTCCCTGGGTCTGGGCGACCATCGAGTAATTGATCCACACATGCGGATGCGCCTGGACTGAGGCAGGAAGCGCAGCAAGCAACAGGGCGCAGCATGCGGGCAGCAGGTAGCGATGAAACCAGCGGGAGAGCAGGGATTTCACCGACGAGTTCGCCGATGAGTTCATCGATGGATTCGCGGATACCCGCGAGCCCGGGCCGTTGAACGTTCCGGTTGGAGCATTAGCATTGGCATCTGCCTTGGCCTTAAGCCCTGCTAGCGCGGTCCAGACAGAACATAGCCTCATGTAATGAACGTAATGCCGGTTACCTTTCAGAAAGCTCACGCTCATGTCACCCTCGCAGTGACGAAACATGCCAATGTTCGCCCGCTTTATAGCATGGCGTTTTTCTATTGCCCACAAGATGCAGCCCAGACATCCGGCCCAGCAAGACAGCCATCAAGAAACCTTGCTCTTCCAAATCAAGTTGCGGCACGATGCGCCAATGACAAAACTCATTTCTATCGCACCCTCGGATGCGACATCGTTCGGGGACGCACAATGCGCTTTAACTTATTGAGGGGCGTCCTGCCGCTCGGCCGCGCAGCGGCGCTTCGCGATCTCCTGGCCGGCGTGACGCTCGCGTCAATGGACATCCCGCAAGTACTGGGTTACGCGCGCATAGCGGGAATGCCGGCCGTGACCGGTCTTTACACTGCATTTTTACCGCTCCTGGCATTCGCGATCTTTGGCGCGTCTCGTCATCTGGTCGTCGCAGCGGACTCCGCGACGGCCACGATCTTCGCCAGCCGGCTGTCGACCATGGCAGCGGCCGGAAGCCCGCAGTACATGGCGCTCGCCGGGGTCGTCGCGCTGCTGACGGCCGGACTGCTGCTGATCGCGCGGATCTTCAGGCTCGGTTTCCTGGCCGATTTTCTATCCCGCACCGTCTTGCTCGGCTTCCTTGCCGGTGTCGGCATTCAGGTCGGCGTCGCCATGCTGGGCGACATGCTCGGCGTCTACGCGGGGTCGTCGCGTACCGTTGGGCAGATCGAATCGATCGTCTTCCACCTGCCTCAGCTGTCGGTTCCGACACTGGGCATCTCGGTGGCGGTGGTGAGCTGCATCCTCATTTTCAAGCGCCTTTTGCCGCGTCTTCCCGTCGCCATGTTCGCGGTGGTCGGCGGCATTGCGGCAAGTTATGCCTACGACTTCGCCGGACATGGAATCGCGGTCGTAGGTCCAGTTGCCGGGGGCCTGCCGGTGCTGAGCTTCCCGCTCGCCACCTGGGAGCAGACGCTGGACCTGGTACCCGTGGCCGCTTCGTGTTTTGTCATGATCATCGCGCAAAGCGTCGCGGCGGGCCGCGTGTTTGCGGAGCGTTATCACGAACCCGTGGACGCCGATGCGGACATCCTGGGGATAGCGGCGGCCAACGCGGTTGCGTCGATAAGCGGGGCGTTCGTGGTCAACGGCAGTCCGACCCAGACCGCCATGGCGGATCGCGCCGGTGCACGCAGCCAGTTCGCGCAAGTGGTTTTCGCGGGCGTCGTGTGCGTGGTATTGCTGTTCTTCAGCAAGTGGCTACAGTACCTTCCGCACTGCGTGCTGGCGGGCATCGTCTTCACGATCGCCATTGGGCTGATCGACGTGAAAAGTCTTTACGCCATCCGGCGCGAAAGTCCCGGCGAACTCACGCTTGCGCTCGTCACGGCCATAGCCGTGGTGGTGATCGGCGTGGAGGACGGAATACTTCTCGCGGTCGCGTTGTCGTTGCTGCGCCACGTACGCCATAGCTATCATCCGCATACCATGATGCTGGCGCCCACTGCGGCCACCGGCGGACGCTGGGCGCCCGTGCCCGCGACACCGGGCACCGAGACGGCACCCGGCCTGATCGTTTACCGGTTCGGCGCCGACCTGTTTTTCGCAAACGATCATTTTTTCATCGACGATGTGCGTCACCTGCTTGACCGCGCGCCCACGCCGGTCCGCTGGTTCATCGTCGATGCCGGCGCCATCACGGATCTGGATTATTCGGCGGCAAGGACGCTAGCTGAGTTTTGCGAGGGTCTGAAGCAGCGTGGTATCAGCGTGCTGTTTGCGCGCGTCGACCAGTATCTGCGATCCGATATGGACCGCCACGGAATCACGGCGGTGCTGGGAGAAACGCACCTCTTCGAGACGCTGCATGCGGCGCTTGTCGCAGCTGGCGTCGATCCGTCGGCCGCGTCGAGTACGCATTAGCGATGAACCGGATGGGACCTGCAGGACGCCGCGCCGCAGCAAGCTCCAACGCTGAGCACGGCGTAGAACAGCAATCGCCGATCATTGATCAGGTCGTGCGGAAAGGGCTAAAGTTTCAAAACCGCAGGCCGTTATAGCGTGGTCGTACGACTTTTTACCGCGGTCGTCACCGTTGGATGACCTTCTAACATTACGGAAAAATCCATGCGCCTCCTGCTCGCAATTTTCTTGCCCTGGCTTCAGTTCTTCACGATTGGCCGGCCGTTTGCCGGGATCATTTGCCTCGCGCTTCAAATCACGGTTATTGGCTGGATCCCTGCAGCGATCTGGTCGGTCTACGCACTGAGCGAATACAAGACCGACCGGAAAATCGCGCGCGCGGTCGCGGGACGGTAGGAAAAACCTGACGGGCAGGGCGAAGCGCACGCGCCCTGACGCTTGTCTGCGGTCAATCTCACGAGGTGTTATAAGCGCCTGTAGGGACGCCTTTACGCTGATCCCGGACGAGTCCAACGCGCTCGAAAATGTCCGGTCGTAGCGAATTTAACGGGCGGCCGAAGGGCGGTTCAGCAAACTCCAAAATGGCTGCATATACTGACTAGGTTTGTTACCAGCCACGTTGTTGGTCGGCGACGCAACACCCTGCCTAATCGCATCTGCACGCGTCTGCAACCCTTGGGTACCGGCAACGCATCGGCATCCTGACGAGCGTCTCTGCGATGTGACCGACTTCTCCCTGTCCCCGCAGCCAGGAGATTTCCACCGTGCAAGACCACTCATCCCCAACACGCCTCTTCGACGAAACCGTCGGTCCAAAAGACGCTGCGCCCAAGCCGTATGGGCAAACGCGAACTCAGCCCGTCGAGCCCGTCACTATTGCCGTCGAACTTTCGATCAATGGCAAGAATTACGCACTATTGCTCGATCCTCGCACCACGCTGCTGGACGCGTTGCGCGAACACCTGCATTTCACCGGTACGAAGAAGGGCTGCGACCACGGCCAGTGCGGCGCGTGCACCGTCCACGTGAACGGACGCCGCGTGAATTCTTGCCTATGTCTCGCGGCAAACCATGCGGGCGACGAGATCACGACCATCGAAGGCATCGGCAACTCTGGCGCGCTGCATCCCATGCAGGCGTCGTTCGTCGAATGCGACGGCTATCAATGCGGCTACTGTACGTCCGGTCAGATCATGTCCGCGGTCGCCTTGCTGGAAGAACCGGTCGGACCGACCGACGCCGACGTTCGCGAGGCAATGAGCGGCAACCTGTGCCGCTGCGGTGCTTATCAGAACATTGTTGCCGCGATCCAGATCGTGCGCGGCAAAGCCTGAGGAGCGCCGACATGGAACTGTTCCAGCTTTCCCGCGCGAACGACGTGCAGGACGCGATCAAGGCCGGCGCCGCGTCGCATACCGCGCAGCAGGGCGCCGATGTGCGTTTCCTAGCCGGTGGCACCACGCTGCTCGACCTCATGAAACTGAATGTCGAGCGGCCGGGCCGTGTGATCGACATCAGCCGCCTGCCTTTGGCAAGTGTCGAAGCACTGCCTGATGGCGGCGTGAAGATCGGCGCGATGGTGCGCAACGCAGATCTTGCGCACCATGTGCTGATTCGCGACGCGTACCCGGTGTTGTCACAGGCCTTGCTTGCCGGCGCATCCGCGCAACTTCGTAACATGGCCACCACGGGCGGCAACCTGTTGCAACGCACACGATGTGTGTATTTCCGCGATACCGCCATGGCCTGCAACAAGCGTGAACCCGGCTCGGGTTGCGCGGCAATCAGCGGTTTCAACCGGACCCAGGCGATCCTCGGCGTAAGTGATGCGTGTATCGCGAGCAATCCGTCGGACATGAATGTTGCGCTGACAGCGCTCGAAGCAGTCGTGCATATTCAGGGAACGCGGGGAGAGCGCAGCGTCGCTATCGACGATTTTTTCCTGCTGCCCGGCACCACGCCGGAGCGGGAAACGGTGCTTGAACCCGGTGATCTCATCACCCACGTCAGCTTGCCGCGGCTGGCCGACGGTAGCCGTTCTCTATACCTGAAGTTGCGCGACCGGGCGTCGTATGAATTCGCGCTGGCGTCGGCGGCAGTGATCGTCAGGGTGACCGATGGCCGCGTGAGCCATGCGCGTGTCGCGCTCGGTGGGGTCGGCACGAAGCCATGGCGATCGCGCGAGGCCGAGGCTGCGCTCGTCTCCGCCACGCCGGATATTGCGAGCTTCAGGCGCGCCGCAGCAGACGCACTCGCCGGCGCCCGGCCGCAAACCGGGAACGCCTTCAAGGTCGAACTGGCGCAACGCTGCCTCGTCCATGCGCTGACGCTTGCGACCCGCGCCGCCTGATCTCGTCGAACGTCGAAAGGAACTCTCCTTATGTCTACTGTGCTCGACTCCCTGCATGCGGTAATCGGCAAGCCGCACTCGCGCATTGACGGACCGCTGAAGGTCAGCGGCGAAGCCACCTATACGTCGGACGTCGATCTGCCGGGCTTGCTGCACGCGGTTCCGGTCAGCAGCACCATTGCGAGCGGCAAGCTGGTCTCACTCGAATTCGTCGCTGCCGAATCCATGCCCGGCGTTCACGCGGTCTTGCATCGCGGCAACATCGGGCGCTTCTACCGGATCTCCGGTAATTCAATAGACGCCGGCTACGTTGACGAGGCACGCCCGCCGTTCGAAGACGACGTCATTCGCTACTACGGTCAGTACGTTGCGCTGGTCATAGCGGATACGTTCGAGACCGCGAGCGCAGCGGCGGCCGCCGTCAAGGTCGGTTATGAAACCACTCCGCACGATGTAAGCACCTCCCTTGCAAGCGACGCCGAACCTAAGTTAGAAAGCGAACGCGGCGATGCTGCAAGCGCTTTCGATAGCGCCGCCGTCAAGCTCGATGAAATCTATGTGACGCCGGTCGAGACGCATAATCCGATCGAACTTCATGCAACCGTCGCGCACTGGGACGGTGATGGTTATACGTTCTACGAAACATCCCAGGCGATCTCCAACCACCAGGGAACGCTGACGCAGATGCTTGGTCTGCCGAAGGAAAAGGTGCGCGTCATCTCGCGTTATCTCGGCTCGGGCTTCGGCAGCAAGCTGTGGATGTGGCCGCATTCGTTGCTGGCCGCCGCTGCGTCTCGCCATACGGGGCGCCCGGTGAAACTCGTGCTAAGCCGCAAGATGATGTTCCAGAATGTCGGGCACCGGCCGCTTACGCAGCAGCGCATCCGCCTCGCAGCAAACTCCGACGGCACGCTCACGTCCATTCGACACGATTACCTGAACCACACCTCGATCCTCGATGCATATTCTGAAAACTGCGGTGAAGCCACGCCGCTTCTCTACAGCACGCCGAACCTGCGCGTGACGTCGGGCACGGTGCCGCGCAACGTCGGCTCGCCAACCGCCATGCGCGGACCGGGCGCGGTACCGGGACTCTTTGCGCTCGAATCGGCGATGGACGAGCTTGCTATCGAACTGGGAATGGACCCGGTGGAGCTACGCATCAAGAACGAGCCACGCGTTGATGAAAGCATCGGACTGCCGTTCTCATCGCGTCATCTGGTGGAATGTTTGCGCACGGGTGCCGACAAGTTCGGCTGGGCGCAGCGCACACCCGGCATCGGTTCGATGAAACGTGATGGCCTGACGCTCGGCTGGGGCGTCGGCGCGTGCAGTTGGCTCGGCCTGCGATTCTCGGCGGAAGCCACCGTCGATCTGCGCGCGGACGGGACGGCGAGGGTGGTATGCGGCACGCAGGATATCGGCACCGGTACTTACACCACCCTCGCGCAACTCGTGGCGGCGCAGACAGGGCTGCCGCTCGACAAGATAGAAGTCGGCCTCGGCGATACCGCTCTGCCGCGCGGACCGATTTCAGGCGGGTCCGCCGCGACCGCTTCGGTGATTCCAGCGGTCTTCGACGCCGCTCGCGCTGCGATCAGCACGGTGCTCGCGCGGGCCGCTGCTGTGTCCGCGTCACCGTTTGCGGGAGCCGCCGCCGATACGCTTGCGTTCAGTGAGGGCCGCGTGCATCGCAAGGGAGAGGCGCCGGAAAGCGGCGTGCCGTTCGGCGAGATTCTGGTTGCGGCGAAGATGCATGCCGCGTCCGGGAGCGGCAGCGCGGTGGGCGGTTTCGACGATCCGTTGAAGAAGCAATTCTCGATCCATTCATACGGCGTGCATTTCGCCGAGGTCACGTGGCAACCGGAGATCGCGCAACTGCGCGTGAGCCGCGTGGTCACCGTGATCGATGCGGGGCGCATCCTCAACCTGAAGGCAGGGCGCAACCAGATTGAAGGCGCGATCGTCATGGGTGTGGGCATGGCGCTTTTCGAGCATACGAGCTATGACGAACACACCGGTGCGCCGATCAACAGCAATCTGGCCGATTACATCATGGCGTCGCATGCGGACACGCCTGCGCTCGACGTCACGTTCCTCGACCATCCCGATACAATCTTCAACGAGCTGGGCGCGCGCGGGATTGCGGAGATCGGTCTGGCTGGAATCGCGGCGGCGATCACCAATGCTGTTCATCACGCGACCGGTGTGCGGGTCCGGCGACTGCCCGTGATGATCGAAGATTTACTGGAGGGCGCCGCGGCTTGATCGATCTCAGACAGCTTGTCGTGCAGGGTATAGGGAAGGGCGATGCCGTTCGCATGGATTTAGATACGCCCATCCGGTCCTTGACAAGCCGGTCCTGCAGCGTGAGGTAACCCCGTCGCAGGCCGGCGGCACATTTAAGAGGATTTCTGGAAGATGCAACACACGCGGACAATCAGCACCGTAGAGGTACATACAGGCGGCGAACCCTTTCGCATCGTTACGTCCGGCCTGCCGCGCCTGCCAGGCAATTCGATCGTGGAACGCCGCGCATGGGTGCACGAGAATGCGGACGAGATCCGTCAGGCCCTGATGTTTGAGCCGCGTGGCCACGCTGACATGTACGGCGGTTATCTGACGTCGCCAGTTTCACCGACGGCGGATTTCGGCGTCATCTTTCTCCATAACGAGGGCTATAGCGATCATTGTGGGCATGGTGTAATTGCATTAGCGACGGCTGCGGTTGAACTTGGATGGGTGCAGCGCCAGAGTCCGGAAACGCGGGTAGGTATCGACGCACCATGCGGATTCATCGAGGCATTCGTGAAGTGGGACGGCACGCACGTGAACGGTGTTCGATTTATCAATGTGCCGTCGTTCATCTACAAGCGAGACGTCACAGTCGAGACACCGACCTACGGGGCGGTGACCGGAGACATCGCATTCGGTGGCGCCTTTTACTTCTATACAGACGGCGCACCTCATGGTCTCGCGATTCGAGAGTCGTCGGTCGAGGCGCTCAAGCAGTTTGGCGCCGAGGTCAAGCTTGCCGCCAATCTCGCGTATCCCGTCCTCCATCCGCACATTCCCGAGATCAATCACATCTATGGGACCATCATTCATGGCGTGCCGAGATCTGATGAGTCGACTCAGGCGAATTGCTGCATCTTCGCCGATCGGGAAGTCGACCGTTCGCCTACCGGATCAGGAACCGCGGGCCGCATCGCCCAACTTTACCTTCGTGGTGAAATCGCGCGGGGCGAGGTACTCGTCAACGAGTCGGTTATCGGGTCGGTGTTTCGCGCTCGTGTGCTGGAAGAAGTGCAGCTTGGCATGTACCCGGCGGTGATCCCGGAGATCGAAGGCTCTGCTTACATTTGCGGATTTGCCAACTGGGTCATCGACGAGCGTGACCCGCTCAAATACGGATTCCTGGTACGTTAAAACCGTGTACTGGGTGGCCCGATCGAGGCCACATAGCAAACAGGCAGAACCCCGCAGCAGATTATGCTGATGATGTGCGGGTGAGCAACAGAGATTGCCGATGCGGTGGGCAACATAAGTAACGGTTGCTGGGCGCGCCCAATAGACTATGTCTAGCTCACCAACAGGAGGAGTTACTATGAAACTGACCGACTTCGATACACTGACTTTCGACTGCTACGGCACGCTCATCGACTGGGAAACGGGCATCTTCGAGGGGTTGCGTCCTCTGCTCGAACGCGTCAACCCGCCGCTCACGCGGGATCAGGTTCTCGAAGCCCACGCACGTCATGAGTCGTCGCAGCAGGCCTACACGCCGGCCAAGCGTTACCAGGAATTGCTTGCGATCGTGTACAAGCGGCTGGCCGAGGAATGGCAAGTGCCTTTCACGCACGAGGAGTGCCTCGCCTACGGCAAGTCCGTACGTAATTGGCCGGCATTCGAGGACTCGGCGGACGCGCTGCAGTATCTGAAGAAGTACTACAAGCTGGTCATCCTGTCGAACGTCGACAATGACAGCTTCACCGCCAGCCACGCGAAGCTCCACGTCGAATTCGACGCGATCATCACCGCAGAGGACGTCGGCTCCTATAAGCCGTCGCCGCGAAACTTCGAGTACATGCTGGACAAGCTGGGCGCCCGCAGTATCCGGAAGGAGAAAATCCTTCACACCGCTGAAAGTCTGTTCCACGACCACAAGCCCGCGAACGCGTTCGGGCTTGCATCGTGCTGGATCTATCGCCGCCATTCGCAGACCGGTTTCGGCGCGACGATGAACCCTGGCGAACAGCCCACCGTGAACTTCCGCTTCAACAATATGGCGGAGCTTGCGAAGGCTCACCAGGAAGCGCTACTGCAGAAGTAGGCAATCTACGTAATTCACCGGCGTTCGTGCCGGTTTGATTCGCCGCGCCCGGAAACGTTACAGGCGCGGCGTTTCCGGCCGCGGCGCGGTCCGCGCAAGCCGGAACACCCCAGTTAAGGAGCCCTTCATGCGGTTGACGGATTTTAAGGCCCTGACATTCGACTGTTACGGCACCCTGATCGACTGGGAGTCGGGCATCGTCGCGGGCCTGTCAGCATTGGTCTCATCGCTCGACCCGCCATTGACCCGCGACCAGGTGCTGGAAGCGCACGCCCGCCACGAGTCATATCAGCAGAGCGCGACGCCCGACATGCCGTACAACCGGTTGCTCGAGGTGGTCTACAAGCGGCTCGCGGAGGAGTGGGGCGTCAGCTACACGCGCGAGCAGGCGGAGGCGTATGGACGTTCGGTCCGCAATTGGCCTGCCTTCCCGGATTCGGCAAGTACGCTGCAGTATTTGAAGAAGTACTTCAAGCTGGTCATCATATCGAACGTGGACAACGAGAATTTCACCTACAGTCACGCCAAGCTGCATGTGCCCTTTGATGTCGTCGTCACGGCTGAGGATGTGGGAAGCTATAAGCCGTCGAGCCGTAATTTTGAATATACGCTCGACGTGCTGTCGACCCTCGGCGTGCGTAAGGACGAAATCCTGCACGTCGCGGACAGCATGTACCACGATCACGAGCCGGCCAACCGGCTGGACATTCGTTCATGCTGGATCCATCGGCGCTTCGAGCAGCGCGGGCTCGGCGCGACGATGCGCACATTCGCAGAGCCGTCTGTCGATTTCAAGTTCACCAGCATGGCGCAGTTCGTCAAGGCGCATCACGAGGAACTTTCCCGCGTTTAGCGGGAAAGCCGGTTCGCCCGCCGTTTTCGAGAACAGAACGATATGAGCAACCGACCAAAACTCGACCGGATCGACATCAAGATCCTCGCCGAATTGCAGAGGAACGGCAACATCACGAACGCGAATCTCGCGGCCGCCGTCGGCCTTTCTGCGAGCCCATGCCTGCAGCGCGTCAAGCGTCTTGAATCAGCCGGTGTGATCTCGGGATACGGCGCGCACGTGAATGTCGCGAAAGTGACCAGCATCGTGTCCGTGTTCACGGAAATCATGCTGCACGACCATCGGCGCGAGGATTTCGTGCGTTTCGAGGCGAACGTGCGCGATTTCGACGAAATTACCGAATGTCACCTGGTGAGCGGCGGGTACGACTACCTGCTCAAGTTCGTCGTCAAGGACATCGGTCACTACCAGGAAGTGATCGAGCGCCTGCTCGACCGCAATCTCGGCATCGAGAAGTACTTCAGTTACATCGTGATCCGCTCGCCGTTCGTCAAGCACGGAGTGCCTCTCGACAAGTTGCTCACAGATAACGACTGAATCGACGCGCAAGGACTGACGCGTCGACCCATCGTCCATCAATCTGTTCTTCAAGCGAGCGTGTTATGCGCGCTTCGAAGTGCAGCGCGCACATCCTGCTGATCGAGGATGTCGTCGAGCGTCTTGCGGACGCGATCGATCATCAGCTCCACCCTTCACTGCCTCGATGTGTCAGAGATGAGATTTGTAAGGCTGGATTCAGGGCTCGGAACGCCTCAGGCGAGCATTCGTTCGAACGTCGAGTTCGCTCGGACAGCGGACCTTCACGAGCCGATCCTTCCATTGCGGCGGCGTCGGCTGCTGGGTACAGAGGCGCCGCACTATTTGATCGTATCGGCGGCGGCCTTGCACACAAACGCGTCCTGATCGCCTGTGCCGCCACTACAGCCGATAGCGCCGACAAGCTTTCCTCCTTCTACAAGGGGAAACCCTCCCGGCGATGCGACCAGCCCCTCATCCAGCGTGTTCAAGTATGCGTGTCCGGTCTCAAACTGGTTGTAGAAGACCCGGGTTTCCCGACGAAATCTTGCTGACGTGCGCGCTTTGTTCTGCGATATCGCTATCGACGCGAACTGCGCCCCGTCCATTCGTTCGAACGCGAGGAGTTCGCCATGCGTGTCGACGACAGCAATGTTCATTTTCCAGTCGTGCTTCTTCGCTTCGGCTTCTGCAATCGCGAGCAGCCTCTTCGCGGTGTCCAGACTAATCGTAGTGCCATAGGGAGTGTCGAATGGCATCTTGTCGGGTGTCCCGCCCGCGGAGGGCTGTGAGGATGGGGTTTGCGCTGTCGCAGCGGTTGCCACGACGAGGCAGGCTGAGCATGCGATCTGGAAGAGGTTTTGCATTGCACCATCTCCTATCGGCAGGCCGGATGGTTGCCAACGTAACGCGGGGAGGGTCCGCACGCAAGCGTCCTTTGCCCATCGCCAGCAATTCGTCTACCTGATTTCGATTACCCGGACGTCCTCGGGCTCTTGAGCCGACACCGGCCGCGCCAGCTTGCTTGTATCGAAGCACCAGCCGCTCGACCTGGCGTACCGTCAGGTGCAAACGCTCGGCAGCAAGGCCAGGCTGAGCATCCTGTCCACGACGGCCTGAATCACTTTGATCCGCTCGAGCTCACGCATGTTCAACGTCACCAGTTCGGTTGGCTGCATGGCGAACTCCCGTCATTGGATCGGAAGCTCCCAGCATCGCACCAGCACCAAAACACGACATTTCTATCTTGCTAGAACACGACATTGGGATATTGCCTCTACACTTAATGTCAAGGCTAGATTGAAATGTCGGGGTGCTGGCTAAATAGAAATGTCGGGTTTTGGGGTTGGTTTGAGGTTGGATGTGAGCTTGATTTTTTTGGTTTGTGTTCAGGATTCCTCTCTGTCTG
>Ga0073928_10007610_pt1 | contig 13931 bp, 13 predicted proteins | sample PaiPotPPA55metaG_FD_76969 | JGI IMG/M metagenome (GOLD analysis project Ga0073928, IMG submission 76969) | Iron sulfur acid spring bacterial and archeal communities from Banff, Canada, to study Microbial Dark Matter (Phase II) - Paint Pots PPA... ... | reverse complement strand
TTCGGTAGCCGTCCCAGCCGCTGAACAGGGTGCGGCCAACGATACGAAGTCGGCTCAAACCAGGGCCCGCATCCTTGATGCCGCGGCACACGTGTTGAGCGCCCAAGGATACGCAGGGCTGCGTCTTACCGATGTCGCCGAATACGCCGAACTCCAGGCACCGGCGATCTATTACTACTACCCCTCGCGTGACGACCTCATCGAGGAAGTCATGTGGGTGGGCATCGCCGATACCCGGGAGCATGTGACGTCTGTATTGGACAACCTGCCGTCCGATACCTCGCCAACGGATCGCCTGCTCGCGGCAGTCGCCGCTCATCTGCGCCACACACTCGAGATATCGGACTACGCAAAGGCTTCCATCCACAATGCCGGTCAGGTGCCGCCAGAGATTCGCAAACGTCAGATCGCCGAGGAGGAGCGCTACGGCGAGATTTGGCGCAGACTCATCAACGATATGGCCCGCTCCGGCGACCTCTCCGCCGACTACGACCTCTACATTGCGCAGATGCTCGTCCTCGGTGCGCTGAATTGGGCCGTCGAGTGGTGGGACCCCCGACGGGGGTCGATCGACACCGTGGTCGCCAACGCGCAATCGTTGATACGCCACGGACTCGCCGACACTGGCTAGATGCACCGCCGCGTGTCCCATCCGTCGACTGTGTGGCCTACGCACGCCCGCAGGCAAATCCCTGTACATAGCGCCCACCCTCGGCGTCGCGGCACTACTCCTGCATCCCGCATTCATCGGCCACGCCACCCTGGCGTCATTGCAGAGCTTCACGAACCTTCCTCTCGATTGGACGCGTATTCATTTGCGCGCTTGCGGTGAGCTGTCTGATGAGGTTGAACTTCTGCACCTTGCCAGTCGGCGTGGTGGGAAGATCTTCCGCGGCGTAGAACACCACCCGCTTGGGAACTTTGAACCTGGCGAGCTTCGACCGGCAGAGCTCGATCACGTCGTCGCCCGTCAACGCCGCCCCTGGGGTGGCCACCACTACGACGCAACCGATTTCACCCCAACGTTCGTCGACCAAACCGACGGCGAAGACCTGACTGATGGACTCGTGTGCGGACAGCAGGTCTTCGATCTCTTTGGGCATGACCAGTTCGCCGCCGCTCTTGTACAGCTCTTTGCTACGTCCGGTCACGTTGATGTTTCCGTCCGCGCGCACCCGACCGAGGTCACCGGACCACAGACAGCCACCACGAAGTGTTGCCGCGGTCTCCGCCGCTCGATTCCAGTACTCGAGCATCGCCGTCGGTCCCGACGACACCAACTCACCTTCCTCGCCCACCGGTAGTTCCTCCCCGGTCTGCGGATCTACGGTCCTGTACTCAACAAGCGCGTCGGTGCCCGGAATCGAGGCGGCTCCAGCCATTTTGGGCCGACCGACCGTCTCGGATGTCACATCCAGCCGATCTTCCGGACGTGTCAACGTCATGGCTCCTCCGCACTCGGTCATCCCGTAACCGGTAACGATCTCGCCAACGCCGAAGTCGTTCTCGATCTGCCTCCACAACCAGATCGGCGCCGGAGACGAGCCGCACAGAATCGCCGTCAGAGAACTCAAGTCGTAGTTGTCGCGAGCCGCGTTCTCGACCATCGCCACCGCCATCGTCGGCACGCAAAGTAGATCCGTCGCCCGATGACGATGAATGCCGGCGAAACACTTCTCGGCGCTGAACCTGGTTTGCGGGATGATCGCGCCGCCAACGAACATCACCGACAGCAGGCCCTCGACATAGCCGAACATGTGATAACACGGCAACGAAAACAGGATGCGTCGGCCATCCTCGTAGGCACGCGTCAACGCCGACGCGTACGCAGTCCGTAGCACCGCGTCGTGCGACAACAGCACGCCCTTGGGTGATCCAGTGGCTCCGGACGTGTACAGCAGGTCGCCGGGATCGCCCGCATCCCTGTCCGGACCGTCACTCGCCCCGCGGTTTTCATCACCCAGCAGCGCAAGACCATCGACGGTCAGGCAATCCGGGCGGAGTCGGCCATCCGTATCGAGCAACACCACCTTCGGCAGCGCCGTCGACGTCGACGATTCCCATCCGGGGACAATGCCGTCAAGCATTGACTGGTAGTCCAGTCCATCGAAACCGGTCATGGTCACCAACACCTGACACCCGGAGTCAGCGAGTGCATACCCGAGTTCATCCTGCTTGTAGAGATAGTTGAACGGAACGGCAATTGCCCCAAGGTGGGCGATCGCAAACTTCACCGCGACGAACTCCGGGTAATTGGCCATGACGATGCCGACGCGATCGCCGGGGTGTACGCCAAGTGTCGCGAGACCGTCAGCCAATCGCAGTGACTCGGTTGCGACGTCGGCGTAACTGAGTTCGATGTCTTCGGTCAGGACAAGTGGTCTGTCGCCGTAACGGTCGGCGCAGTCGTTGAGCCAAGAGGCAAGAGTTCGCGGCCGCCAAACCGGAAAGCGATCTCGCAGCGTTTGGCGGCGCGATGTGATATCCGCAGGCATCACAACTCGCACAGCTCTCCGCGCAGGATCGCGTCGCGCAGCTCGAACTTGCGGATCTTTCCCGTCGGCGTCACCGGCATCTGATCGGCGACGAACCATCGGGCAGGGACCTTGAACGGGGCCAGCCGCGCACGGACATGCTCGACCAGCCGAGCTCCCAGACCCGATTGGACACCGCCCCGCACCCGGATCACCGCGGCCACAATCTCGCCAAGGCGATCGTCCGGGAGACCCAACACCGACGTCTGGACAATCGATTCATGTTCAGCAAGAACGGATTCAATCTCGGCGGGTGCAATGTTCTCGCCACCACGGATGATGAGCTCCTTGAGACGCCCCGTGATGGTCAGGTATCCGCGGGAATCCATCGAGCCGAGGTCACCGGTATGGACGAACCCGTCCTCGTCGACCACATCCGAGGTGGCTTGCGGGTCGTGCAGATATCCGACGAACTGCTGGTAGCCCCGCGCACAGACCTCCCCTTGCTCACCGATGGCGAGGGTCGCATTGCTGAATGGGTCGACGACCTTGCAATCGACCTGAGGCAATGGGCGCCCGACAGTGGTCAGCTGGTCTTCCCGGGAATCACCGGGTCTGGTGGCAGACAACACCGGGGCGAGCTCGGTCTGCCCGAACACGTTGATGACCGTAGCGCCGAAAACCTTCTCGGCGTTCTCGATCAACGCTGCGGGCACATTCGACGCACCACCCAAGACGGTGCGCAGCCGTGGCGGCGGATCCGCGCTACCCGCTTGGCATTCCAACAACGCGCCGAGCACGGCCGGCACGTAAAACAACACCGACGCCTCCTCTTCGCGCAGGGCGTCGAGAACCGGACCCGGGCTGAATCGATCGATGAGAATGACGGTTCCGCCGACCCACAGCGGACCAAGAGTGGCGACGACGCATCCTGCGGTGTGAAACATCGGCAATGGATTGAGGCACACTGCGGCCGGTGGCGTGTCGGCGGCCTCCAATGTCAGTTTCGCGACATTGACCAGCGACCGGTGTTTGAGCAGAACAGCTTTGGGACGACCGGTCGTTCCAGACGTGTACTGCAGCATCACGACGTCGTCCGCATCCTCCGGGGCATTGGCCACCACGTGTTCGTCGATGGTGGACGACCGCCACGCTTCCGTTTCCGAAAGCGATACACACCGCAGCCCGGGCAGCCGTGTCCTCACCTTTGCGACCACGTCGGACATCTGGTAGTCGCGGTTGGTGTCGGCGTGAAGCAGCACCGATGCGCCGGAATGGGCCAGCGCGAACTCGAGTTCTGGTGCTCGGAGTTCCGGATTCAGCGCCACCAGGACCATTCCAGCCAAGGCCGCACCGTATTGCACGATTGGCCATTCGATGACGTTGGGCGCCCAGATCGCCACGTGACTGCCGCGTTCGACAAGCGCAGAAAGTGCCGTGGCGACACGGCACGCCTGGTCGAAGAGCTCGGCGTAGGTGATCCGAGCGTGGTCACCGGAACCGTGCCGCACCCCGACGATCGCCACTCGATCGGGGTAAGTCCGCGCACGGTCGGCGAGCAGCCCACCGATGGTGAGATCCACCAACGCCGCGGCGTCGTCCTTCTCCCAGTGGGCGCGCTCAAGCCTCCTCGGGCGCGACTCTGTCGGATAATCGGCTGTGCTCGGGGGTCCAAACTCGATGGCCATCACCCCTCAGATCAGAAAACCCAGGGTGGAAAGGGCCTTGTCGTTGTCCACCAGCACAACCTTCTTGTAGGCCAGGCGCAGGGTGTCGTCACCGCGGCGCAGCCGGTAGGTGGTGCGCCCGCCCCACAGGTTGTTGCCACGTGCCCGTGATTCGATCACCAGGAAGTTGGTGGCGACCTCGAGGTCTACCCCCCCGTCGGGATTGGCTCTGCCGCCGAGAAACTCGATGTTGGCGAGCAATCGCCTCAGGTTCGACGGTGGCGCCTGGGCGTAGCGTCTCCCGGTTCGGGCCTGCTTGAGGCGGGTGGCGATGCGCGAGCGGTTGTCGTAGATGACCGACATCTGACGATCCGGGTCGATGTCGGCACCGCCGGCGGGCACCCAGTACAGCGCATCGTCGGTCCACAGCGCTTCCCAGGCGTCGTAGTCGGCCTCGTCTGCGTACCTGGCCTCTCGATACAGGAACTGTTCGACTTCGGCCCGGTCGAAACCGTCGGGTACCGGTCCCAGGTCGGCCGTGGAATTGAGCGTGCCGGTCATGGCGACTCCATCAATGACTTGTAGTGCGACCAGAATCCGCGCATACCGGTCTCGTCGGTCGCCGAACCGACGGTGAATCCGTTGTCGTCGACGCGTTCGCGGTTCAAGCCTCGGCGAACGTCGAGCCACTCCGGGGTCAGCGACTCGATACCCAGCTGGTTGCGCTCATACATCTCGGTGTCATCTGCCAGCAGCATGCCCGCCGGCCCGACGGAGCCAACGCACTGCGAGATCATTCGCGTGTTGAGTTCGGGGGCACCGGCCAGTTGCACCGCGGTGGAGTACTGCACGCATTCGTCGACCGCAACGGGCTGAATGTTGAAGACCTGGATCTCGGCGATGAAGAGGTTGGGGAAGATCATCACGTGCGGGCCACCTTCGATGAGGATCTGCTCGGCCGAATCGCCATGGTGGCTGCGCATTGCCGCGGCGTACTGCGGCACCCGTGCTTCGGTGGTGCCGAACCAGCGCATCGGTTCGCCGTACTTGCGGAACTCCGGTCGTAAATCGTTCTCGCTGTGACCGTTCCCGAGATCACGGGTGACGGCGGTGGACGAATCGCTGTACAGCGCACCGATCGGGCTGTCGGTCACGCCGAAGATCGATCCGTGCACGAATTGCGGGTGGTAGCCGTCGGTTTCGTTCTCCGCCAGCAGCTTCCAGTTGGCCCGCGTCCGGTGTGCAAGCCAGCCCGCGGTGAGTTCGACGCGACCCTCGGGTGACAGCCGGGCCAGTCGGTCGATCTCCCCGGCCGCCGCACCGAGGTGTTCGACCAGGCTGGGTCCGTCCTTGGCGAAGCTACCGAAGACGAAACCGTGGTAAGAGTCCACACGGGCCACCCGGCCCATCGCCAGGTCGAGTTTGCGCTCCCCGTAGCCCTTGAAGAACGGGAAACCGATGAGGTCACCGTTATTTCGGTACGTCCAGCCGTGATACGGGCAGCGGAACGTCGACGAGTTCCCCTTGGCGTCGTCGCAGACCTGGTTTCCGCGGTGGGCGCAGCGGTTCAGCAGCAGGTGCAGCTGCCCGTCGCGATCCCGGGTCATGATCACGTCCTGCGGGCCGAGCCTCTTACGGACGTAATCACCCGGCTGGGCCACCTCGCTTTCGTGACCGACGAAAACCCAGGTTCGGTACCAGATCTTGCTCAGTTCTTCGGCGAAGATGCTCGGGTCCGTATAGAGCGATCCGTGCACCCTGTCGCGCTTGATCAACCGCTCGTAGCGGCTGCCGGTCTCGGGAGCCGACGTCATGGTCGGGTACCGTGCGCCATGCCGAACGAAGGACGCCGCTTCTCGCGGAAAGCGGCGACGCCCTCGGCGAAGTCGTCGGTCTCGAAAAGCCGTGCCTGATGCGCGGCTTCGCGCTCAAGAGCATCGAACCGGTCGATCCCGCCCAGATCGGCGAGCTGCGTCTTGATCACCCCCAACGCCTCGGAAGGGCCTTCGGCCAGTCGCTGCGCATCGCGGTGCGCGGACGCCAGCGCGTCGCCCGGCTCGGCCACGGCGTCGACCAGGCCGATCGCCAGAGCCTCCGGCGCCGTGATGGGGGTCGGGAGCATCAGCATCTGCCGGGCCCGCGCGACGCCGACCCGGGCCGGAAGCGAGACGGACGCACCCATGTCACCCGCCAGACCGACCGAGGTGAAGGTAGCGGCGAATTGGGCATCGCGGGCAGCGATGACGCGATCACAGGCGGCGGCCAGCGCTGTTCCGGCACCGAATGCTGAGCCCTCCACCGCAGCCAGCACAGGCTTGGGCGTGCTCCAGATCGCACGAATCACGCGCTGCGCCAGCCGCACGCGGTCGATGGCCTGTTCGGCAGGCATGCGCTCCATCGTGGAGATGTCGCCGCCCGAACAGAATGCCCGTCCTGCTCCGGTGATAACAATCACGCGCACCGCTGGGTCGGCGTCTGCCGCCTCGAGGGCCTCGGCCAACACGATGCGCATCTCGAGGTCGATCGCATTGCGCTTCTCCGGGCGGTTCAGCGTGACGGTGCGCACCGCGGCGGTGTCGCCAATCAGGACCGTTGCGGTCATTGCCCGGTGAACCTCGGCTTGCGGCGTTCGATGACGGCGCGCAGGCCCTCGAGTGCGTCGGCCGTACCGGAGAGCTCGGAGACGGTGCGGGCCTCTTCGGCGAGCCGTTGCTCGACCGACGCGCCGACGCCACTCCAGACCAGCCGCTTGGTCGCGGACAGCGCCTGCGTCGGTAGGGTAGCCAGCCCAGTGGCTAGCTCGGTTGCCCGGCTGGTCAATTCGTCGTCATCGACGACCTCGGTCACCAAACCAATGTCGAGCGCCTCGGCCGCCGTCAATGTCGGGTTGGTCAGCAGGATTCGCAGCGCCTGGCGCAGCCCGACCAGCTGCGTGAGCGTCACCGACGAACCCCCGTCAGGCGCCATGCCGACCCGCACCGCGCCGGAGAAGAATTTGGCCGACGCGGCCGCCACGACGATGTCGGAGGCGCAGACCAATCCGAGGCCGCCGCCACCGGCGGCGAATCCCTGGACGGCGGTCACCACCGGGACCCGCAACTGGATCAGCGCCGCTGTGGCCAACTGCAACCACGCTGTCGCCTCCCTCAGATAATCGGGGAGATCGGCGCCCTTTGACTCAAACGTGTGAATATCGCCGCCGGCGCAGAAGTTCCGGCCCTCGCCGGTCAGCAGCACCACCCTCGCGCGCGGATCGGCGTGGCAGCGCAGGATCGCGTCGTGCAGTGCCTTGAGCAGTTCGACGTTCAACCCGTTTGACGCTTCCGGACGGTTCAGCGTCAGCCGTGCGATGCCCTCGTCGTCGACATCCAGCCTCACGGGTATTACTGCACTCGTTGTCGTCATCGTCCAACCCCTCTCGCACCGAATGCGGCGACTCCGCGCGCACCGTCGACTCCGCCGAGATGAGCCACCACAGCGGTGATCTCGTTGTCCAAGCCGGCCGCCGAAACATGCCCGACGCTCGAGTACACGAGTCGCTTGATAGCGGTGACCGCTGTCCGCTGACGCTGCGCCAAGCTGGCGACGAAACGGTGCACCTCGTCGTCGAATTCACCCTGCGGAAAACTGCGGTACGCCAGCCCTCGTCGGAGCGCATCCACCCCCGACATCTTCTCGCCGCTGAGCAGCATGCCCAGTGCGACCTGACGTCCGACCAGCCTCGGCAGCCGCTGCGTGCTGCCGCCCCCGGGGATCATGCCGAAGCTGATGTGATTGTCGGCGATCCGGGCGTCGTCGCTGACCAGCACGATATCGGCGGCCTGCATCAATTCGAATCCGCCCGCCATTGCGACACCCTCGACGGCGGCCACAACGGGCACCGCGACCTTCGCGACCGCCTCGCAGGCGCATCGAAAGGTGTCGAACAGCGGCCGCAGCGCCTCAGAACCCCCAGCTCGCAGTCGCTGCACCTCGTCGAAATCGCCACCGGCGCAGAAATTTCCGCCTGCTCCGCGGATGGCGACGACATTGACGTCCTGCTCGGTGCCGACATCGAGAATCGCGCGCTCCAGTTCGCGGCCGAGTTCGATGGTGATCGCGTTCATCCGGTCGGGGCGGTTCAGCGTTATCCAACCCACGCCGTCTCTGACCGCGCGCATGACGGTTGTCACGAGTTTCGCCCGCCTGCGACGCGGCCGCCCAGCAATGGCCCATTCATCTACAGCTCCTGACCGTACCGATAATTTCTAATCTAGGTTAAACTAATTCAGCTGGTGTCACAAGCAAGCTGGTCGAAAGGACGTCGATGGACCTGGGGTTGACCGGCGCACGAGTCGTCGTGACGGGCGGCGCATCGAACATCGGGCGGGGGATCGTCCATGAATTCGCCGCAGAGGGTGCACGGATCGTCATCAGTGACATCGATGCCCCGCAGGCCGAGAAGGTGCGCGCCGAAGCGCTGGAAAAAGGTGCAACGGCGGTGGAGACGGCGATCGCCGACCTGACGGAGGCCGACGGCGCCGATACCGCAATCGGGTGCGCCGTCGACCACTGGGGTGGCATCGACGTGCTGGTGAACAACGCCGGCTGGAGTGTGCCGGGGTTCATCGCCACCGACACCGACCGCGCGAAGTGGCAACGCACGATTGAGATCAACCTGTTCACCGCCGTCGCGGCGACCCAGGCTGCGATCGGCCCGATGAAGGCGGCGGGCGGCGGTTCGATCGTGTTCATTGCCAGCGATGCAGCGTTCGGTCAGATCCGTCAGGGTGTTTACGGTGCGTCAAAGGCTGCTGTGGTCGCCCTGGCCCGCACCGTTGCGCGCGAACACGGACGTCACGGCATTCGGTCGAACGTCGTATGCCCCGGTTTGGTCATCCCCGATGGGCCCGAGGCCGTTGGGGCCGCCAGCCTGTGGGCGGTCGGCCAGGACGCGGTGTTCAACAAGGACCAAATCGACTACATGATCAAGGACACACCGTTGCGACGGTTGACCACCGCTGAGGACGTCGCCCGGGTGGTGCTCATGTTCGCGTCACCGCGTGCAAGCCGCCAGGTGACCGGACAGCTGATTTCGGTCAGCGGCGGCTACACCATGCCATGAACGGCGAACCGATCCACAACAGATCGTCTCGTCAAAGCCGAATCGATACCGGCTCACGCCCCGAGTAAATAGCCCTCTGGCGCTCACCCGAAAGGCCGGTTGGAGTCTGTCAGACGCCGCGGGCCGTCCAGGTGAAGCTGCGCATTTCGGGCAACTCAGCGCCGAGCCGATCCGCCACCACCCGTCCGATGCGGTCGGCGTCGGCGACGGTGGTGCTCGCCTCGATCCAGCCCTCGACCTCCACGCGCAGTGTTCGTCCTGTCCAGCGGGCACGGGCATGCGCGTGCTCCACGCCCGCGGTTTCGGCAGCGACGGTCTCGGCGGTGGTGATGACAGCAGGGTCGACCCCGTCGAGTAACCGGAGTGCGATGTCGCTGCTCACTTCCCAGCCGACGTGACAGATGAACCCGGTGACGAGCAGACCCGCGACGGCGTCGGCCCACGGCAGGCCGACGGCGACACCGATCAGCCCCAGCATCGCCCCCGCCGATGACAGCGCGTCGAGCCAGGAGTGTTTCGCGTCGGCGATCATTGTGGCTGATTGGATCTTTTGACCGACGACCAGTTTGTAGCGGGCCACCAGCTGGTTGCCGAGGATTCCCACCGCAGCAGCACCGATGCCCCAGCCCACATGCTGGGTCGAACCGTGGTGGATCAGCTTGTTGACACTCTCCGCGCCGGCGAATGCGGCGCTGGCCCAGATGACCAGAGCGACACCGATCCCGCCGAGGTCTTCGGCCCGCTCGTAGCCGTAGGGATAACGGTCGGTCGCGGTTTTGCGGGACGCCCGGAACCCGACGAACACCAACAGGCTGGTGGAGACATCTGACAGGTTGTGTAGGGCGTCACCGAGCAACGCCACCGATCCCGACACCAGTGCGATGGCCAACTCAATCAGGCCTGTCACCGCTAGCCCGGCGGCGCTCACTGCAACTGCGCGATTGGCTCGGCGTCGCTCGTCGCGATCATCTACGGTTCCCGCGAGCGGGAAACTCGCCGCCGGATCGCGTGCCCCTGTGGTTGTGTGCATGCCCTTTAGCCTGCCAGTACGAAGCAAATCGCGCTGCACCTGCTAGTCAGACGGGTACCTTGCCTGCTCGGTCTTAGAAAATTGAATATCCACCGTCACTCATAACTCAGCGGGCGCAGTGGTCGGCGTTCTGGCCATGTTCGCTGACCGAATTCAAGACATTATGGTTGGCCAATTGCCGCTTTCTCTTGCCGTGGAGAAATTGAAGCAGGCGCGAGAAACCCGCACTGCGGGGAAGGAGTCGCTGTGGACGAAAAGCACGACGTGTCGGAGCTGGTGCGAGTGGTTCCGGTGGAGCGGGTGACGTTGGTGAGCACGCGTGGGTTCGACGACGTAGTGGCGGCCATCTACTCCGGATTAGGTCGGCCCGATGATTTCGCCGCGCTGGTTCAGCGTTGGGCCACCACGGAGGGCGCCGAGGCGTTCGACGCCGCGGTCGCTGAGGCCGCGGGCAGCGCAGGCCTCATCGAGTTCTTGAGCCTCGATTTAGGGTCAGCGCTGGCCAAGCATCCCGGTATGCAGCACTATCGGCTATTGCGCATCATCGCAGGCAATCCGGTCACGATGGCATCGATGACCAGCACGGTTGCGGACGCTGGCTCGTACGCTCCGGTGACGATCCTGGTGGCCGAGCGACCGGATGGTGTGCATATCGCTTACGACCGAGTCGCCAGCGCGATCGCGCCCTACCAGAGCAGTGCAGCCTCGGCGGTGGCGGTGGACCTCGATCGTGAAGTGCTGCAACTGTTGCATACCGCCGCCGGGGCCAACCCATGACAACGGACGGGTAGCAAAGTCAAGGTCAGCACTGGGCGTCAGCCGCGCCACAGTGAACCGCGCGTTGGCCGATCAGGAGCGTGTAGTTGTTATAGTAATATAACAACTACACCACAGCATTGGAGGTCGGGTGGGTCATCGACTAGAAGATGCCGTGAAAGCCCACAGGATCACCACACTCTGTGTCGTCCGGTCCGGAGAGACCGTGGTCGCCGTTGGACCCCAAGACATGCCAATGCCGATCAGTTCCATTCGTAAGTCAATGATCAGCGCCCTATTCGGTCGGCTGATCGCCAGCGGCGACGTGCAGTTAACTATGACCCTGGCGGACTTCGGTATCGACGACTGCCCCTGCCTGACCGATCAGGAACGAACTGCGACTCTTGAACACCTTCTGACCGCGTGCTCGGGCGTCTACCTGCCGTTACACAGCGAGTTTTACGACATTTTCCGCAACACTCCGTCGGACTGGCCGCACCGTGGCTCCGCTGCGCCGGGAACGAAATTTCACTACAGCAACTGGGACTTCAACGTCCTTGGCGAGATATACCAGCGCGTGTCCGGAAGGGCGTTGTTCACCGCAATCGACGGCATCCTTGCCCGCCCACTTGGCTTTCGCGACTGGAATCCGCTAGAGCACACGGGGTTACGTTACGGCTACGACCCGCTGGGCGCGACACCGCGATACCCGAACTACGCCATACACCTGTCCGCCCGCGACTTGGCCCGCTTCGGGCAGCTTTATCTCAATGACGGAATATGGGATGGTAGCGAAATCGTGCCGTCCGACTGGGTCAGGGTAAGCACCCAGACTCGGGTCGAAACCGGCCTGCCCGGCCCGTTCCGGTCATATGGCTACCTGTGGTGGACTACCGACGGCGGTGACGCAACCGCCCTGCCGCCCGGAAGCTCCTCGGCTGTCGGCCTTGGGGGACAGACCGTTTCAGTCATCCCGTCGCATCAGATGGTGATCGTCGCGCAGCGCGAAGACCGGGCCGGCGGGTTCACGCAGATGGCACTCCCGACTGGCATCATCGATTCCGTCCTCCAACGGTGACCGTCGCAAAAAGCTCTTCCCACCCCTGGGGGACACCCCTTGCGCGGAGCACCTGTGACGGGAGCGGTTAGTGGACACCCAGACAACGTTCGTCCTCACCGTTTCGGTGCTCTGCTATGGCGCGGTATCAGGCTTGGTCAGGCGCTGGTACATCGCGCCTGCGCTCATCTTTGTCGTCCTGGGAGTCGCCCTTGGGCCATCCTGCCTGGGGTTGCTCGAGGTGGGCTCGCACACAAGCGGATTCACGGTCCTCGCCGACGTGGCACTGACAGTGATTCTGTTCAACCAGGCCTCCGCGCTCGACCTACGCGTCGTCCTACGTCGAGGGCATCTGTCGCTGCGCCTGCTCGGCTTCGGAATACCCATCACGGTCGCCCTCGGGACGCTAACCGCGGTGCTGGTTCTCCCGGCTCTCCCGTTCTGGGAAGCGGTTTGTCTGGCGATCATCGTGGCGCCCACCGAAGTCGCGTTGATTGACGCCCTGCTCGAGGACGGACGCATCCCGCAGCGTGTGCGGCACGCACTGTCGATCGAGAGCGGATTCTACGACGGGTTCGCATTGGCCGCTCTGCTGGGCGCTATTGCGCTGGCCTCCGAGCAGACCCATCCAGCCGCCGGGCATTGGGCATGGTTCGCGTTTCGTACTGAGTTTGTCTCAGTGGCCGCAGGTGTTGTGATCGGTGCGCTCGGCGGCCTGGTGATCTCGAAGTCCTCCGACCGCGGCTGGATGAGTGGCACGTGGGCGCAGTTGGCGACGTTGGCCCTTGCGATCGTCTGCTTCACCGTCGGCGAGCGGTTGCACGGTAGCGGCTTTGTCACCGCCTTTGCCGGCGGCCTGACCTTCGCAATCGCATCATCGAAGAGCGCTGATCGGGTAGCGACGACCCAGGTGTCCGACGCGACCGGTCAGCTCCTGGAACTGCTCGTGTTCGCCCTGTTCGGCGCCGCGGTAGTCGTACCGTCCTGGCGCGACGCCGGCTGGCGAGTGGTCGTTTTCGCTGTGCTCGCCGTGATCGCCGTGCGAGTCGCAGCGGTCGCCATTGCGTTGGTCGGCAGCGGCCTGCCCGCGCGCAGCACGCTGTTCATGGGGTGGTTCGGCCCGCGCGGAATGGGAACTCTCGTCCTTGGCCTGATAGTGATGGAGCGGGGCGAGGTCCAACAGGGGGCCCTCATTACGCAGGCCGTGGTGGTGACCATCACGGTAAGCCTGGTCATACACAGCTTTACCGCACCGCTGGGCATTCGGCTGTGCGAACCGACCGACGCCTCGAAGCAGATTTCATAACAGCTCACTGGATCGGAACCGGCAGTCCACGCTCGCTGGCAGCGCGCGGCCCAAAAATCCGCCGGTCACCCTCGTCGATGGCGACGTCGTTGATGCTGGCCTCACGCCGGCGCATGAGGCCGCCGTTGGTGAATTCCCATAATTCGTTGCCGTAGCTGCGCCAGCATTGCCCGCTACGGTCGTGGCACTCGTACTGGAACCGCACGGCGATGCGGTTGTCGCGATAGCTCCAGAGTTCCTTGCGCAGTGCATAGTCCAGCTCAAGTTCCCACTTCCTGTGCAGAAACTCCACGATCTCGGCACGGCCCGTGATGAACTCATCGCGGTTGCGCCACACCGACTCTGCGGTGTACGCCAGTGCGACCGTTACCGGATCGCAGGTGTTCCAAGCATCCTCGGCTGCCTGAACCTTCTGCAACGCGGTCTGTAGATCGAACGGCGGCAATAGTGGTCGTGTTGTCCTCATTTGGTTCTCCAGCGGGCTCAGGTGAAGGTGATCTCGCGGGCCGCGGGCCGCGGGCCGCGGGTCAGCGCGGC
>Ga0073928_10007609_pt1 | contig 13932 bp, 15 predicted proteins | sample PaiPotPPA55metaG_FD_76969 | JGI IMG/M metagenome (GOLD analysis project Ga0073928, IMG submission 76969) | Iron sulfur acid spring bacterial and archeal communities from Banff, Canada, to study Microbial Dark Matter (Phase II) - Paint Pots PPA... ... | reverse complement strand
AGATGGAGGGGCTTGTTGCTGACCAGCTGCGGTCCCTGCCGCTCGGTGCCGGTCCAGATCTTCTGGGCCAGGCCCACGAGCAGAAGGAATACGCCGAGCGTCGCCACGAGCTTCTCGGAGGTGCCCGCTCCGCGCTTCTGGAGAGGGCGGAAGATGAAGCGCTCGAGGATGATGCCGATGCCCGGGCCGGCGATGTTCGTGAGGTTCAAGTTCATCGGCGTCGCGATGCTGGAGCCGGGCGCGATCTTGACCAGATGGAGCGCGAGCTTCGCCTGCTCCGCGACGACGAGGTTGCCTTGCGGATCGAAGGCCATGCCGCCCGGATCGAATGCGTAGCCGCCCACGCCGGTGTCGATCGAGCGCTCCGGCACGCTCTTGCCCGGCGCGAAGACTTGGACCCAACCCTCGTCCTGGACGTTCTCGTTGACGTAAACGTTACCCGATGCGTCGACCGCGACGCTGCCGGGATTACCCTTGAAGTCCCCGATTTGAAAGAACGGCGCGGACGCTCCAGGCTTGAACTCCGTCACGCTGGCCGGCAGCGCGTTGGCCTCGTTTGCGACGTACAGAACGTTCTTCGAGTCGACCCACATCCCGAACGGTCTGCCTGCGCCGTTGGTGATCATCCGGATCTGCTGCGGGTTCTTCATGCTCGCGGAGTACACGTGGATCTGTCCTAAACCAGGCTGCCCGTCGATATCAGCGATGTAGAGCACGCGGCCGTTGCGATTCGCGGACGGACCGGCCTCGCCCAGCGACGGTGCAGCGTGCACAAGCGCGGCCGACTGATTCTGCGGGGCATTCGGCACGAGCGCAGACGTCCCCGACTGCGCACATGCGGCCAGGACTCCGGCCGTAGCAAGCAAGGCCGCGGTACGCCAAAGATAAACCATGTTTTTGCTCTCCCTACTTTTTATAGTTTGGTTGCTATGCGGCGAGGTTAGCAGCGTAGCGTGAAGAGAGTCTGAAGCGGTTTACTGCGCATCGGGCTCTTGGGCGCTCTCCGTGCGTTCGATGCGAAGCGCTTCCTCGAGCGACATGGGTACTCCGAACGGACGAAACCTGCGCGGCGGCTGCGTGAAGTCGAAGCCATCGGCTTCGGGCGAGTTCGCGCGCGAGTCGCTCGCGCCGAGACGCTGCAGCCCGAAACGATCCTCGATGAACCGAAGGATGCTGCCGTGCTCGTACTGCACGTGCGACACGTAGCCGCGCTTGGCATACGGCGAGATGATCAGCAGCGGCACGCGAAAGCCCAATCCGTCGAAATCCTCGTACGGCGGCTTTACGTGGTCGTACCATCCGCCCCACTCGTCCCACATCACGAATATGGCCGTGGAATCCCAAAACTTGCTCTCACCAATCGCGTTCACGACGTCTGCGACCCATTGAGGACCGCTAGCACTGCCGCAGGCGGCATGATCCGAGTGCCGGCATGTGGGCGTCACCCACGTAACGTCGGCGAGCCGTCCGCGAGCCACGTCGACGATCACTTGCTCCGACGAGGCGACGACGTTCTCTTTCCAGTCCGGCCCAAAGCGGATGTGGCGAATGGAGCGGTACGCGATCCATTGCGAGCGGCGCGCGGCGCTGTAGAGCCGCCAGCTGCGGCCCGCAGCATCCAGCTCGTCTCCGAGCGTACGATAGTTTTGGCATACCGGAATTGTAGGCCCGTACGTGCGGCGGTCGGTGAGCGTCGAGATGCGGTCGCCGCGGAGGCTGCAGCCCCACGGTCCGCTGGGATAGTCCACCGCGCGATTCGCCTGGCCCGCGATCATGTACTGATGCGAGACGTAGCTGAGATCGAGGTTTGACGCGAACGTCCGGTCTGCCAACACGTATTCGTGCGCCATGGCAAAGTAGATCTTCGTCTGAAAGTGCGGGACGTAGCCGTACTGCGCCTGCGGCGGACAGGGCCGATAGCAGTGCAGCTGCTCGCGGTTGAAGCCGTCCATGCGGCAATCGGTCCCCGGAATCTCGCCCGTGCCTCGGCACGACTTGAAAAAGGACGGCGACGAGTGCTCGATGTCGTAACCTGCGGTAAAGGAGATCGGCGCGAGATGTATCACGCGGCCGTGCGAGTCCTTTCCGGTCGGACTCGTGTCGGCGCCGGGATACCTTTGGAATAGGTTATCGAAGCTTCGGTTTTCTTGCATGATCCAGACGACGTGGTGGATCTTCGACATGCCGCGCGCCGCATCGGCCGGAACCATGGAGGGCGTGCCCGAATGCGCCGCGCACGAGGCGCAGGCAACGAGCAGGATCGCTACGATCGTTCTGCGCTGCCACACGGTAAATCACCGTGCAGCGTACCGCTACGAGATGAAGGAACTCTGAAGCTCTTCTGCGTCGAGCGAACAGCCGCGCGGCGCGGCATCCCGCTCGCGGCCGAGCAGCACGAAGCCGCCGTCGCGCCGGATGCCGAGGTCCTCGGTCTGCACGGCGATACAGGACGAGCGATTCGCCAGGTCCACATGCAGTAGCGCCCCGATCTCCCCAACCGCCACCGTGCAGCGATCGGGTCCGACGATGCGCGCGCGCAGCCAGGGCGGTCCGACCTTGAGGCGCGTTGCCGGATCGTCGTAATACTGCGACGTCAACTCGGTCATTCCGTATTCCGCGACGATCGCGGAGGGCTCGACGCCGAAGCCCGCACACGCGCGTCGGTAGAGCTCCGCGCGGTCCACGACGCGGGAACGTCCCTTGAAGCCGCCCGTCTCCAGGATGCGCGATCCCGGCGGCAGCTCGAAGCGCGCATTCGCGCGGTTCATTTCATCGAGTGTGTGCACGAGCGCGAAGGCGGTTGCAGCGACGAAGACGGCCCGGCCTTCCCGGATTGCGACCTGCACGTCGCGAGCGAACGCGTCGAGGATCAGCCGGTCGCCCCGCAGATACCAGCCGGTTTGCCCGTCGCCGCGCTGCTCCGCGACGCGCTGCATCATATATCCGAGCGACGACGTTGGCCGCTCCTGCGGGTTCGGCACGAGGTTGAGGTAGCGCAGGCGCGCGCCGCCGGGGAGAACGAGACGGTCGAACGTGGCCAGCAGCGCCGCGTCGTAGAGCTCCCGCGTTTCCATGTAGTGATGCCCGCTCGACGGGCCGGTGGTGCCGCTCGTCTCGAATACGAGGGCGGCGCTCCCGGGTTCGAACGTCGTAAGGGCCGCCTCTTTGAACGCGGGCGCGGGCACCCCCGGGATCGCCTCCCACGAATCCGGCAGCGACTCCGGCGTCGCGCCGAGGCGCGCGCAGTAGCGAGCGTAGGGCGCGTTGTAGCGCAGTTGGTATTCGAACAGCCGCAACGCGAGATCGCCGAAGGTCGCGTCGTCCAGCGTCTCGCCGTGATGGTGCCAGCGCTCGATGACCGCGAGGATCTCGTCTTCGAGCGCGCCCCCCTCAGAGCGGTAGGTCAAGGTTGGAGACGCGTTACGTCATGAGTTCGATGAGCGAGAGCTCGGCCGCGTCGCCGGGCCGGACGCGCGTCTTCGTGATGCGCGTGTAGCCCCCGGTTCGGCCCTTCAGCGCGGGTGCGATCTGCTCGACGAGCTTCTTGAGCACGGCGGGCTCGGTAATGAACTCCGCCAACCGTCGCCGTGCCGCGAGATCTCCGTCCATAGCGGTGGTGATGCACTTTTCTGCGACGCGGCTGATCTCTTTTGCCTTGGTCGAGGTCGTCTCGATCTTATCGTGCTTGAACAACGACGTCGCTAGGTTGCGGAGCAGCGCCTTGCGGTGGCCGTCGGTGCGCGAAAGCCGTTTGTATGCGATTGAATGCGGCATCGTTTCGTGCGCTACGCCTGGCGCAGCGTCAGCCCCCTCTCCGACAGAACCTGCTTAATCTCGTCCAGCGACTTCTTGCCGAAGTTACGCATCTTCATGATCTCGTCCTCGGTCAGATCGAGCAGCTCCGAGATTTTCGAGATGCCCGCGCGCTTGAGGCAGTTGAACGACCGGACCGAGAGGTTGAGCGTCTCGACCGGAATGTCCCACTCGTTGGGTGGGGTCTCCGGAAGCGGCTCGGCGCGGTTCGTGAACGAGACGAACAGGTCGAGCTCTTCCTGCATGATCGACGCCGCCAGCGAGAGCGCCTCGTCGGGCGTGATCGATCCGTTGGTCTCGACCTCGACGGTGAGACGGTCGTAGTCCACGCTCTGTCCGACGCGCGTGTCGTCGACGGTGAAGTTCACCTTGCGGACGGGCGAGAAGATCGAATCGAGCGGGATGAGTCCGATCATATGCTCGACGTTGCGCTGGCGGTCGGCCATCACGTAGCCACGCCCCTTCTCGACGCCGATCTCCATGGTGAGCTTAGCATCCTTCGCCGACAACGTGCATAGGCGGTAGCCCGGATCGAGGACCTCTACGTCGGCGTCCGGTACGATGTCCGCGGCGGTGACGTCGCGCGCGCCGCTGACGGAGAGCGTTAACACCTTCGGCTCGTCGCTGTTCAGCTTCACTGGGAGGCCCTTGAGGTTCAGCATCAGCGCAATCGTGTCTTCGACCATCCCAGGAATCGTCGAGAACTCATGCAGCACGCCGTCGATCTTCATGTAGGTGACGGCCGCTCCCGGGATCGAGCTGAGGAGCACGCGCCGCAGCGCGTTGCCGAGCGTGATTCCAAAGCCGCGCTCGAGCGGCTCGATCACGAACTTCGCGTAGTTGTCGCGACGCTCGCGAACTTCGATGCTTGCGCCGACCGGCGCTTCTAACATGGTCACTGTGTTTGCGTTATCCTTTATGGCTGCTTACGTTATCCGCCGCGATCACCGGATCGCGACGATCGGACGCCTAGCAGCGGAATGGGGTGAGATTTATCTCGAGTAGTACTCGACGATGAGCTGCTCGTCCACCGGAGTGTCGATCTGCTCGCGCGGCGGCGCTTGCACCACCTTAGCGGTCTTGTCCTGATCGTTCCATTCGAGCCACTCGGGCGGACGGCGGCTCTGCGCGACCTCGAGGTTCGCTTCGAAGACCGGCGACTTGAGGCTGCCCGGCGCGATCGTGATGACCTCGCCCGGCCGAACGATGTAGGACGGAATGTTGACGATGCGGCCGTTGACGCGGAAATGCCGGTGCGTCACGAGTTGCCGCGCCTGTGCCCGGCTGGACGCGAGATTCAGCCGGTAGACCACGTTGTCGAGCCGGCGTTCGAGCAGCTGCAGAAACGTGCGCCCGGTTTGGCCCGGAACGCGCGCCGCCTCGCGGAAGTAGTTCTCGAACTGGGTCTCGTGCACGCCATAATAGCGCCGCATCTTCTGCTTTTCGCGCAGTTGACGGCCGTACTCCGACACTTTGGTGCGCGACTTCCCTGTGGTCTTCTGCCCCGGGGCGGTGCCGCGCCGTTCGACCGCGCACTTGCGCGATAGGCAGCGGTCGCCTTTGAGGAAGAGTTTGATTTTCTCGCCGGTCTTGCTCGCCGCGGTCTCGCGGCGGCAGAGACGGCAAACGGGGCCCGTGTATCGCGACATGCGCTAGACCCGGCGCCGCTTCGGCGGACGACAGCCGTTGTGCGGAATGGGCGTGACGTCCTTGATCATCGTGATCTCGAGGCCGGCCGCCTGCAGGGACCGGATTGCGGCCTCGCGGCCCGCCCCCGGGCCCTTGACCATAACCTCGGTGGATTTCATGCCGTGCTCCATCGCCTTGCGCGCCGCGGCCTCCGCGGCCATCTGCGCGGCGAACGGCGTCGACTTCTTCGATCCTTTGAACCCGAGGTTTCCGGCCGACGCCCAGGAGATGACGCCACCGTGCGGGTCGCTGATCGTGACGATCGTATTGTTGAACGACGCGTGCACGTGGGCAACGCCGGTTAGGACGTTCTTTACCTCGCGCTTGCGACGCGACTTCGTTTGCTTTTTGGCAGCCAAAAAAGACCTCTCCGCTTAGGATGAAAACAGGGCGAAACGAGACGCCCCGCGGGGGGCGCCAAGTGAGTATCTTACCTTAGGGACGGGAAGCGGGTCAACAAACGCGCTTCGACTGCGCCGCGCTCAGGATGACAGAGGGGCTCGGCCGTACGGCCGAGCCCCAGCTAGCTAGACCCTCTATCTCCTTACGGGTAGAGTACCCGCAGTCCCAGACCCGCGAACGGACCGTTGTAAGTACGGTTGATCGGGGCGTTTGTCTTGTTTGACCAGTTGTCGCCCATCCAGCCTGCCTCGATGAAGATCGGGCTCCTCCCGATCACATAGTCGACGCCGACCTGGTACTTGAGGATACTGTATGCCAGGTTGAGGCTGTGGGTGGTGAACCCGTTGCTCGGGAACGGATTCTCGATTTGGAAGTTCGCCGTTCCTGAAACGCTCGGGTAGTACCAAATGCTGCCGAAGAACGAGAACGCCTGGTTGAGATCCGGCAGCTTCTCGCCGCCGAAGCCCACGCCGTTCAGGTTCGGGTAGCCGTAGTTGTTCGAGACCCACAGATAACCCACGCCGATGTAGATGCGCGGCTGTAGGACCCGGACCGCAAAGCGACCGTCAACGTCCTGATCGTACAGGTTGGTATTGGTCGCCACCGGCGAACTGCCGCCGCCGCCGATGATGGTGACGTAGCAATTCGCCTGGGGCACGCCGCCGACCGTCGTGCAGTTATGCGGATACGGCCAACGTTCGTACGAGCCCTCAAGCATGAACGGGATGCTCCCGAGGCTGAACTCACCCCCACCGCGGACGGCATATCCGCCGTTACCGCCGTTGGAGTGACTCCCCGGATTGAACTCATTGTAGACCTGTGGCGAGAAGATGTAGTCGCCCGCCACGAAGGCCTCCCCAAGCAGCGGACGCGGAGTCGGCGGAGGTGGCGGTGGCGGCGGCGGAGCCGCGGAAGGCGGCGGAGGTGCCGGGCTCGGGGGCGGCGTCGCCGGGATGTACCGTACGACGACCAAATGCCGGTCCGGGACCCACTGAACGTACGCACCCATGCCCTCCGAAATCACACGGACGGGGACGAGTACGACGCCCTGATAAACCATCGGCGGCACGTCCAGTGGACGTGACTCACCGTTGATGACCACTTCCGGTTTTCCAACCGTTACCTTGACCTCGGCGCCGGGCTTCGACACCGTCGCGGTCTTGCTTCCGGCATCCCACGAAACCGTCGCGCCCATCTGTTCGAACATGGAGCGCAACGGGATCAGCAGCGTGCCGCCCTTGACGAGTGCCGCCAAGACGCGACCCTGCTTGAGGATGTCGGGCTTTGTGTAGACGTGGTGATCGTTATAGAGGATAGGAATCTGGCCGGACGGCGGACTACCAAAGTCCGCCGGCGGCGGTGAGCCCGTCTGCGCGACGCCGTTGCCATTGTTTCCTAGCGTCGTCGACGGAGCTGCGACCGCGTTCAACCCGCACAGCACTGTAATCAGTGCGGCGAGTAGTCCGGTGCTCAGTCGTTTCACGAGTGCCTCCTTTAGGATAACTCAGATTGCCGGTGAGGTTCTCCTCACCAGCCCTGCAGTACGAGCGGGCGCCTGAAGCGTTACTACTCGCACAAACACACGATACCCGTTATTCCCCTATTGCGCAACGAGATAAACGCCAGAGCCAGGCGATTCCTACCAAAGTCTCACCAAGCGCTAGGCCGAACGCCACACGGGGCCCCTGGGAGCCGAGCGCCGGCCCGACGTGCTGCAAGACGAGGGTCGTGAGGGCCGGGGCGATGATCTGGGGGAGGACGACTGCGAGGTTCCAGATGCCCATGGCCGCCGCCATCGCGGTGGGGGGAAGCACGCGGCACGCGATCGCCCAATCGGCCACCAGGAAGACGCCCCAGCCCAGCCCGGCGAGCATCGTCGCCACGCTGACCCCAGCCGTGGAGTGCGTCGAAATGAAGACCGCCAGGGCCGCGATGAACCCCGCCGCCCCAACGGTGGCGACGAGCCGTTTGTCGAGCCGGTCGCTCGGACGCGCCGCCAGCCCGGCGCCGACCGCGCCGAGCAGGGTGAAGGCAACGATCAGGATCCCCGTCTCGCGGCGCGCGTCTGCCAGACCGCTGACGCCCAGCACCTGCGTGACATAAAACAGCAGATAGCCCAGCAGCGTGTAGAAACCGATGTAGACGAGCGCGCGCGAAATGAAGAGGTCGACGAACGCGCGCGTTACCCGAAATGCCCGCGGCTGCGTGTCGGGAGCGTCGAGGAGCGGCAGCCGCTTCGCGTGCGACGCCGTGACCGCGCACGTCACCACGAGCAGCGCGCCGAGCGACGCGCTCAGCGCGCGCGCGTTCGTGATGAAACTCGCCGCCAGTGCTCCGACGGCGTTACCCGCTCCCTGCAGCGCCGCCATCCACGACGATGCAGCGCCCGTGCGCGCGCGCTCCACGAAGTCCGGGATGATCGCCTGGTACGGACCGATCGCGACGTTGAGCGCTGCCTGGAGCGCAATGAACGCGATCGTGAGCGCCAGGAACGTGCGCGCGTCGTAAAAGAACACGAGCGCGGCCGCGCCCGCGAGCGTTCCGACGACGTAGAACTCGATGCGCCGGCTCCCGCGGCGCCGCCGCGCGTCGGACCAAAATCCGACGAGCAATTGCGCGATCGCCGCCACCAGCGCGCCGGCCGTAGCGAGCCGGCCGTAGGCGATCAGCGCGTTGCCTGCGGACAGCTCGATGGTGCGCGATTGCAGCGAGATGCCGAGGAGCGCGCCCCATATGGCCTGCACGCCGAGCCAAAAAAACGCCAGCCGAAACGCGTTCGCGTTGCTAATCGTGCGCGCAGGCATACGCGTACTCCAGCGGAAGATCGACGTCGTAGGCGAGCTCCGGCGCGCAGCCGCGCACCGCGCATGCTGGAATCTGCAGCGTGCGCGCCGCCAGCGCCTCGAGGTCGCCGACGCTCAGCCGGCGCAGCGCGAAGCGCAGCAGTACGAGCGGACTCACGAGACCGGCCATCTGCCACGGCCGCTTCCGGGCGTCGAAAAGGCGGGTCGCGACTGCTGCAAGCCTCTCGGTGCTTCCCGGCGGCAGGACGAAGACGCCCCCGTTGACCACGCGCTCGCCGGCGAGCGTGATCCCGAAGGGCGGCGCGTCTGGAAAGCGCGTTGCAAAATCGGCGAACTCCGCCAGCGCCACCGCGAGCGCTCCGGATGGAACGCGAACGATGAACGCCGCGATCGCTTCAGCGGTTACATAGGGAAGATCGCTGGTCGCGTAGAGCAGAGCCTCGCCGTCTTCCGGCCAGGCCCGCAACGCGCGCAGCAGATTCTCGCTGCCGGAGACGCTCTCGTCGACGAAACGGTCGATCGCCGCGCCGCAGGCCGAACGCACCTCGTCGCCGCCGATCACCGCGACGCGGCTCGCGCCGGCACCGCGCAACGACTCGATCATAAGTGCCAGCATCGTGCGGCCCCGTACCGGCGCCAGCGCCTTCACGCGCGTCCCGGCCGCCTGCGCGAACGGACCGTCGATCCGGCCGCCAGCGGTGATCACCGCCTTCACGCGGCGCTATTTCTTGGCGACCGTCTTCTTCTTGCCCGCGACGGTGCGCTTCGGACCCTTGCGCGTGCGCGCGTTCGTCTTCGTGCGCTGTCCGCGCACCGGAAGGCCGCGCCGGTGGCGTATGCCGCGATAGCACCCGATGTCCATCAGGCGTTTGATGTTACCCTGGACTTCGCGCCGGAGGTCGCCTTCCACACGGAGCTGCATGGAATCGATCGCATCGCGCAGCTTCTTCTCATCCTCTTCACTGAGCGCTTTCACGCGCAGGTTTGAATCGACTCCCGCCAAGACGAGCAGCTTACGCGCCGTTGAGGGGCCGATGCCGTAGATGTACGTGAGCGCGACTTCGACGCGCTTCTCGCGCGGCAGATCGATACCAGCAATACGAGCCATTAAGAATGTTCCTTTTCTAAATCCTGAGCCTGTCGAAGGATTAACCTTGGACCTGTTTGTGTTTCGGATTGACCTCACAGATGACCCGCACCCGGCCGTGCCGGCGGATGATCTTGCATCGTTCACAAATTTTCTTGACCGAAGGTCTAACTTTCATTTTGATTCTTTTTATTTATAGCGATAGGTTATTCTGCCGTGCGTTAGGTCGTACGGCGAGAGCTCAACGAGCACGCGATCTCCGGGCAGGATCCGAATAAAATGCATCCGGATTTTCCCGGACACGTGCGCCAGAACGCGATGCCCGCTCGTCAGTTCGACGCGAAACATCGCATTGGGCAGCGGCTCGACGATCATCCCCTCGACCTCGATCGCCTCTTCCTTGGGCGTCGCCGTCGTGGCGGCTTTCTCGGCCGGCGCCTTTTTGGCGCGCTTTAGCCGTCCTCCCCGCCGGCGGGCCATCAGGCGATGGCCTGTTCGGCGTAGTCGCGCCGGGTCAGGACCTTCGGACCGCTTTCCGTCACCGCGATGGTGTGCTCGAAATGCGCTGCGAGTTTACCATCTGCCGTTACGACTGTCCAGCCGTCGCCGAGGATCCGGATCTTCGGCCCACCCTGCGTGATCATCGGCTCGACGGCGAGGACCAGCCCCGGGCGCAGCTCCATGCCGGTCCCGGGCTCGCCGTAATTCGGCACCTGGGGCTCCTCGTGCATCGAGCGTCCCACGCCGTGCCCCACCAGCTCGCGCACGACCCCGTAGCCGCTGCCCTCGGCATGCGCCTGTACGGCCGCGCCGATGTCCCCGACGCGCTTGCCGGCCTGCATCTGTGCGATGCCGATGCTCAGACACTCCTGCGTCACGTCGAGCAGCCGCTGCGCTTCGGGGGAAATCTTTCCCACCGCTATCGTCACGGCGCTGTCGCTGACATAGCCCTCGAGCGTCGTTCCGATGTCGATGGAGAGCAAGTCGCCCTCCTGCAGCACGCGGGAACCCGGAATGCCGTGAACCACCTCGTCGTTAACCGACGCGCAGATCGATCCCGGAAAGCCGTTGTATCCCTTGAAGGTCGGCACGCCGCCGGCGTGACGGATGCCTTCCTCCGCCATGCGATCGAGCTCGCTCGTCGCCATGCCGGGGCGCACGGCCTTCATTAGAGCGGTCAGCACGGTCGACGTGATCTTGCCGCTGCGGCGCATCAGCTCGATCTCGCGCTTGGATTTCAACGTAACCATGGCCGCTTACGTTCCCGCGTGCTCGGCGCCGATAGCTCCCGCGATGCGGTCAGCGACCGCATCGACGCTCGCCAGCGCGTCCACCTCAAGCAGCTTTCCGTTCTTGCGATAGTAGTCCGCGATGGGTTTGGTCTGGTCGTCGTAGACCTCGAGCCGCTTCGCGATGGTCTCGGCCCGATCGTCCTCGCGTTGAATCAGCTCGCCGCCGTCTTCGTCGTCGATGCCGGCGACCTTCGGCGGCTTCGTGATCGCGTTGTACGTCCGGCCGTTGCGCGGGTTCGTCCAGCGCGACGCGAGGCGCTCGATGAGCGCCGCGCGGTTCCCGCTGAAGAGCACCGCCGCGTGCAGGGGCTGCCGGCGTCGCGCGAGCATCCTGTCGAGCGCTTCCGCCTGCGCGACCGTGCGTGGGAAGCCGTCCATTACGAATCCGCTGCCAGTGTGCTCGAGCTCGCTCTCGATCATGTGAATGACCAGGTCGTCGGGCACGAGCTCGCCGCCGAGCATGTATCTCTCGGCCTTCTTTCCGAGCGCCGTGCCGCGCGTGACGTGCGCGCGCAGGATGTCGCCCGTCGAAATCTGACGCAACCCGAAGCGCTGCTGCAGCAGCCGCGCCTGCGTTCCCTTCCCTGCGCCGGGAGGCCCGAGGAAAACCAGCCGCATGCTGTTGCGGGCGGCCCTTACCGTTTGATGAAGCCGCGATAGTCGCGCATCGCGAGTCGCGCCTCGATCTGGGTGATCGTATCGAGCGCCACGCCGACGACGATGAGCAGCGACGTCGAGCCGAGATAGAACGTCGTGATCGACAGTCCCCGCTGAAACGCGCCGGGGAGGACGGCGAGCACCCCCAAGTAGATCGCGGCCGCCGTGGTGATCCGCATCAGAATCTTGTTGAGGTAATCCACCGTCGGCTGCCCCGGGCGAATGCCCGGAACGAAGGCGCCCGTCTTCTTCAGGTTGTCGGCGACGTCGCGCGTGTTGAGCACGACCGAGCTGTAGAAGAACGTGAAGATCACGACGAGCAAGAAGTACACGATGTTGTAGAGCACGCCGTTGGGCGTAAACCACACGTTTAGCCAGGCCGAGACGTTCTGCATTCCGTGCTGGATGGCGCCCCAGATGCCGGAGGCCGTGATGGCTTGGCCGCGACCGAACCACGAGAGCGCCTGCTGCGGCAAGAGCAGGATCGAGATCGCGAAGATGATCGAGATCACGCCGGCGTTGTTCAGGCGAAGCGGAATGTACGTGGAGCGCCCGGCGAACATCTTGCGGCCGACGACCCGGCGGGCTTGCTGGACGGGCACGCGCCGCTGCCCCTGGTAGAGAAACACGATCGAGATGATGATCAGGATCGCCAGCACGATATAGATCACCAGGTTGAGCAGCGATTCGGCGCCCTGACTGGCCGAGGCATAGGTCTGGCTCACGTACTGCGGGTAGCGCAGCACGATGCCGATGAAGATGATCAGCGAGACGCCGTTGCCGATCCCCTTGTCGCTGATTTGTTCGCCGAGCCACATCAGGAAGAGGGTGCCGCCGACCATGGCGACGATCGCATACAGCAGATACCACATCGACGTGTCGTAGAACACGCCGGAGCGCTCCATCGAAACCGCCATGAAGGTCGCCTGAATCGCCGCGAGCACGATCGTCAGCCAGCGCGTGTATTGGCTGATTTTCTTGCGGCCTTCCTCGCCGCCTTTCTTGGCCATTTCCTCGAGCTGCGGCATCACGACAGTCATGAGCTGCATGATGATCGACGCGTTGATGTACGGCGTAATGCCCATCGCGATGATGGACAGCTTCTGGAGGGCGCCGCCGGAGAGGAAGCCGAGCAGGTTGTAAAACGCGCCGCTCTGGAGCACGTGCTGCCACGCCGCTTGGTTCACGTTCGGGAGTTGCACGTGGATCATGAACACGAACCACGCGAACGCGAAGAACACGAACAGGATGCGCTGACGGATCTCGGGGACGAGCACTGCGGCTCGCAGGTTGTCAAACATGCGTTATGCGGGCGGTAGGGTGGCGCCGGCTTTCTCGAGCGCTTCGCGGGCCTTCTTCGAGAAGGATACGTCGCGCAGGCGCAGGCCCGAGGGGAGCGCCGCGCCCGACTCGTTGGCCAGGATCTTGACGCCGTCCTGGATTGTCTTCACCAGGCCGTAGTCGCGCAGCGACTCGGGCGTGATCTCCACGCCGGGATCCCATTGCGCGAGCTGGCGAAGGTTGATGACGGCGAAGCGGTTACGGAAGTGTCCGCGGTCGCGCGCCTTCTGCGAATAACCGCGGCGATGCGGGAGACGCCGCGCCCATGCGGTCTGGCCGCCTTCGAACGAGGGGCCTTTGCCGCCGCCGGAGCGCACGGTCTGGCCCTTTCCGCCTTCCCCTCCGGTCTTGACCATGCCCGAGCCGTGCCCGCGCCCGATGCGCTGCCGCTTGGGCCGGCTGCCGGGTGCGGGCTTCAGAGCCCCGAGCTTGAGAAGTTGTGTCTCTGCCATCGTTATGCCATCTCACCCTGAACGGTGTAAAGTTCTTTGACCGTTTTGCCTCGCATCGCCGCGACCTGTTCGGCCGTCTTGAGCGAGCGGAGCGCCGAGACCGTCGCCATCACCACGTTGATCGGGTTGGTCGTGCCCAGACACTTCGTGAGGATGTCGTGAATGCCGGCCAACTCCAGCACCGCGCGCATCGAACCGCCGGCGATCACGCCGGTGCCTGGAGCCGCCGGCTTGAGCAGCACCGTCGCAGCGCCGACCTCGTGGCGCACCTCGTGCGGAATCGTCCGCTCGACCATCGCGACGGTGATGAGGCTCTTGCGGGCCTGTTCGACCGCCTTGCGAATTGCCTCGGGAACCTCGCCCGCCTTGCCAATGGCGAAGCCGACCTTGCCCTT
>Ga0073928_10007604_pt1 | contig 13938 bp, 10 predicted proteins | sample PaiPotPPA55metaG_FD_76969 | JGI IMG/M metagenome (GOLD analysis project Ga0073928, IMG submission 76969) | Iron sulfur acid spring bacterial and archeal communities from Banff, Canada, to study Microbial Dark Matter (Phase II) - Paint Pots PPA... ... | reverse complement strand
CACTGCGCTGGCAGAGGCAACAAAGGTGTCTGCGGACTTAAGGGCTGGGTCAGATCCACGACTCGCAGCCGGCCAGTGGCAAGTTCCTCGAGCAGTGTGGCCAAGACGAGAGACATTGGAACTCCTCATGAATTTGGTTTGAAACTCCATGTTTGCTTGAGCGCGATCCGAACGCTTATCTAGCGCGCCTTCAGCGACTGAATATGACGTCGGAATTGAAACCGATTCTCCAGCAACGACAGGTCGGTGACATAGGCGACGGGACCCTTAGCTTCGACTTTGGCGATGATCGTCGTCAGTTCGTTGGCCTTCACGGCATCGGTCACGGCGGTCTTGAAACTCTCGACACTACGCACTGTGGTCACCCGGGGAATGCCGGAGGAACGTGCGATCCCTTCCAGGTCCGTGCCCGTGCTCGTTGCCGTCGGGAAGCCCCCGACCGAGAGCAAGCTTTCATTGTCGAAAACAACGTGCACCAGTTTCTTAGGTCGATAGCGTGCCATGGTGCTGAGACTGCCAAGGTTCATCAAGAGCGAGCCGTCGCCATCGAAGATGATCACGGTTTGTTCCGGCAGACACAGAGCCAGGCCCAGCCCAGTCGATGAGGCCAGGCCCATCGCATGTTGCAGGTAGAAGAAATTGGGACGGTGACCTAGAGAATGCAATTCAGCTGCGACCGCTCCCATGATCGTGACGACGAAACAGTTTTCCAGTTCCGAATAAACCGATCGGAGACAGTCAACGCGGAGCATCACTGCTCCTCCCACATCAGGGCGCGTGTCAGCAAAAGCGCGACAGGCTGCAAACTGCTTTCGGCGAGGGTCTGCGCCTGCCGGATCTGCCTTTTCACGGTCTCCAACCCATCCAGGAAAAAGTAAGGAATGCCCAAGGCCCGCAAGAGCGGTTCAGTGACGTTGCCGCCTTGTGTCTGCCAGGGGTCGCGCTCTCCGATTGAGCCCCGGTAGCTGATGAGCATCAGGAGAGGAATCTTGTATAGATGCGCGAAAGAAACGATGCCGTTAATGGAAGCCAGGAAGCCGTGGTTCTGCATCAGCATGGCCGACTTGACTCCGGCGAAGTGCGCTCCGGCCGAAACCCCGACGCCTTCCTCTTCTTTTGCCAGTCTCACCAGAATCATCCCGGGGTCCTCGTCCGTCAACCGGATGAGATGCACCAACCAGGTCTCCGGAAGAGCCGAGACCAGTCGGATGTCGCATTCCTTCAAAGCCTCGTAGATGAGCTTGGAACTGGTCGCGGATACTGGCATATGTTTGCTTTCGGGTTGACGAGTGTTGCAGCGGAGTATAGGTTTGGCGCTGCTCATTTTGCAAGACTTCGAGGTCAACTTTTAAGTTTCAACCGAGGAGCACAAGTTTGGAAGCCCAATCCCAAGGCGTTCTCAATCCCGAAATTCCCTCCGGATTCGATGCGGGCTTTCCCGTCGAAACCGTTCGCGCCGCTTTCCCTGCACTGACCAGGCCTCCGGGATTCGTCTTTTTCGATAATGCGGCAGGTGCGCAGATTCCACAGATCGTGCTGGACGCGGTGAATCATCACCTTCTTGAATGCAATGTGCAGCGAGGCGGGCGCTACGCGAAAAGCCGTGAAGTAGACGAGACGATTCTGCGTGCCCGGCAGAGCGTCGCTGATCTTGTGAACGCGCGCGACGCCAGCGAGATCGCGTTTGGTATGAACGCCACCTCCTTCATCCGGTTGGTGAGTTTAGCGGTCGGGCAAACGCTCGATCAGCGGAATGAGATCGTCGTCACCGACATGGACCACGAAGCTAATGTAGCCACCTGGCTTGGGTTGGAGCGGAACGGGGCGAGAATCCGTTGGTGGAAGATGCGGGACGATGGGAACCTGCACGTTGACGACCTCGCCCCCCTGGCATCTTCGAGAACGCGTCTGCTGGCCTGTACGCTCACTTCGAATGCTATCGGCTCCATGGTGGATGTCGCCGCGGCAGCGAAAGTGGCGCACGCCGCCGGGGCTGAGATCTTTCTCGATTCCGTACATTACGGTCCGCACGGGCTGATTGACGTGCAAGCCTTTGATTGCGATTACCTGGTGTGTTCGGGATACAAGATTTTTTCTCCGCACATGGGATTTCTTTGGGGACGCCGTCAGTTGCTTGAAAAGCTTCCGACGTTCCGTGAGGATTTCATTCCCGACGAGCCGCCCGGCAAAATTGAAGCCGGCACATTTATTTACGAAAATGTGGCTGGAATGGATTCTGCGGTGCGTTACCTGGAGACTCTGGGCCGGAGTTTTTCCGGGAATGATGCAAGCGGGAAATCGGCATCGAGGCGGTCCGCTTTGGAACGTGCGTTCGGCGCGATCCGAGCCTACGAAGAATCGCTTTCGCTCGAAATGTTTCGTGTTCTCAACGACTCCGGCGCCGTGGTCTACGGCATCGCTGACAAAAGCAGGATCGGTGAACGAGTCCCAACGCTGTGCTTCAATTTACCGAACGTGTCTCCGGCAAGAGTGACAGAAGAGCTCGCGAGACGGAACATTGGCGTGCGCGACGGCCACATGTATTCACCGCGGTTGATGAATCGGTTGGGGCTTCGCCCGGAGAGTGGCGCAGTGCGAGCATCGTTGGTGCACTATAACACGCTGGAAGAGGTGCGCAGGTTTGGAAGCGCACTGTCTGAGATAAAACAGACATGCTGACCGACCGGCAAATCCTGGAGATTCGCTCTCGCTTCAAAATCTTCCAACACAAAATTTATCTTAATAGTTGCTCCCAGGGCCCCCTCTCCGATGCGGTGCAGGCCGGCCTGGAGGATTTCATGGCGAGTTGGCATGAGCACGGTTCGCCGTGGGAGTTGTGGGTGAACCGGTATGAGGCGGCGCGGACCGCTTTTGCAAGATTCATCCATGCCAGCCCGGACGAAGTTGCCATCGTGACGAGCGTGTCGGCAGGGATCAACGGCGTCGCAAGCGCGCTGAATTTCCGCGAGCGGAAGAAAGTCGTAATGGGCGAGTTCGAGTTTCCCACCATGGGCCATGTGTGGCTGGGGCAACGGATTCGAGGCGCCGAGGTTCAATTTGTGAGGGCAGAGGGCAACGGCATTCCAACCGCCAATTACGAAGAGATGGTGGACCGCAACACCTGCGTCGTCCCGCTCACGCATGTTTGCTTCAAGAACGGATTTCGTTCCGACCTGTCCACCATCACGCAAATCGCCCATCGCGCCGGGGCTCTCGTGATGCTCGATGACTACCAGGACTGCGGAACCCGGCCGGTTGACGTAAAAGCCATGGATCTGGATTTCTTTGTAACCGGGACGCTCAAATACCTGCTCGGCCCTCCGGGCCTGGCTTTCCTCTATGTGCGCCAAGAACTCGTTTCGTCTTTGGAGCCTACGGTCACCGGATGGTTCGGGCAGGCGAATCCGTTTGCCTACGATCCCAAACTTTTCAATTTGTCTCCGACGGCGCGAAGATTTGAGTCAGGCTCTCCATCCGTTCCCAATGTGTACGCGGCAGTGCCCGGATTCCAACTGCTAGAAGAAATCGGCATGGAGAGGGTGGCAGGCCACATCAAAAAACTTGCACAATCGCTGTTAAGCTGCGCCCACGATTTGGGTATTGACGCCAAAACGCCCGCTGATAGCAGCGGGCCACTGGTCGTGCTGCAGTGCAAGGATTCGGTTTCACTCGTGCAGAAGCTCGCGGACAGCGACATCGTCGCATCGAATCGTCACCATGGGTTGCGGATATCGTTTCACGTGTACAACACTCTGGACGATGTGAAGGCGGTCGTGGAAGTTCTCAAAAAGAATATCGATCTCATGGTCCTTGACCCGGCCAGCGTTGACGCCCATGACTGATCAGCAGCGTTCAGCGGCCGGGAGTACGCCTTCCGGTAGGGCCGGTCCGGCGCCGGAAGTCGAAGGTCTCCACCGCCGGCTGGGTCAAAGGCAGCTCACCATGATGGCCATTGGCGGCGCCATCGGCGTAGGTTTGTTCTTGGGAAGCAGTGTAACCATTCGCCTCGCTGGACCCGCCGTGATTCTTTCCTATCTTCTGGGAGCAGGCATAGCTCTGATCATGTCCTACGCGCTGGCAGAGATGGCTGTCGTCCATCCGGTGTCCGGCGCATTTGGAATTTATGCGGAAAAATATCTCAATGCGTGGGCGGGTTTTTCGGTTCGAGCTACATACGGAGCCGCACAGATCATTGCGATCGGCGCTGAAGTTACTGCCGCAGGCATCTATCTATCCTTTTGGTTTCCGAGTGTTCCGCAATGGATTTGGGTGGTGCTGGTTTCAGCCGCTCTAGTGGCGCTCAACTCCATGCAGGTCAACCGCCTGGGTGAGTTCGAATATTGGTTCGCAATGATCAAAGTGGCCGCCATCATTGCCTTCGTCGTTGTGGGACTGTCCTTGATTTGTGGCGTTGGCCCCCGTAGAGCCATCGGTCTGGCCAATTTAACTCAGCACGGAGGATTCCTCCCTGCGGGATGGAAGGGAGTCTGGCTTTCGCTCACCATAACCGTTACCAGCTATATGGGAGTGGAAATTATCGCTGTCACGGCGGGAGAGGCCGAGCACCCAGAAGTTACCATCCCGCATGCGATGCGGAGCATTGTTTGGCGCCTCATTCTGTTCTACGTGCTGGCCATTGCGATCATGGTGACCATGGTTCCGTGGAACCAGACCGGTGCCTCTTCCACTCTTTCTGGGAGCCCTTTTGTCACGGCATACGCTGCGGCTCATATCCCGTTCGCTGCTGCGATCATGAACTTCGTCGTGCTCACGGCGGCATTGTCGAGCGTGAATACCAACCTTTACCTGTCAACTCGAATGCTGTTCTCTCTGGGACAAGGAGGCTATGCCCCGGAATGGATGGGCAAAGTGAGTCACAACGGGGTGCCGCATCGCGCGCTGCTGGCTTCAACCGCGGGAATTGTAGCGGCTGTACTGCTGGCTATCCTTGCTCCCAGAAATGCCTTCCTCATGCTCTATGGGACTGCGGTAGCCGGGATGCTTTTCGTTTGGCTAGTGATCCTCAGCACGCACCTCCGTTTTCGCCAAGCCATTCCGCACGAGCGGCTAGTGACTCTGCCCATGCGCCTGTGGGCCCATCCTTTGTTCACCGTGCTCGGTATTGGGTTGCTTCTTGCGATCTCAGTCACAACCTGTTTTGTGGACGGCTTGCAATGGTCGATTCCAGCATTTTCTGTTTTCTTGAGCCTTATCTCACTCTTGTATCTACGGAGCAGGGGGCGCAAGGCCGGTTTAGCAAGGCGCCCGGCCTCATAGCTTACGAGGATATTCTGCAAGGAAAGCACGCAATGGTCGAAGCCAGCGAAGAGGTTTACTCGTTACTACACCGGCGATTCAATGGTGATTTGATGCGTCCGGGCGACGGTGGCTACGAAGACGCGCGGGGCATTTGGAACGGCTTGGTCGCTCGTCGACCAGGCCTCATTGCGCGCTGCGCAGGTGCGAGTGATGTGCAAAAGGCGGTCCGTGCCGCCACTGAGGCTGGGATTCTTACGGCTGTCCGTTGTGGAGGGCACAGCCTTGCGGGATTTAGCACATGTGATGGCGGACTCGTGATTGACCTGTCGAGAATGCGCCAAGTCGCGGTTGATCCCGAGATGCGCCGGGCCAGGGTCGCCGGAGGTTGCTTGTTGGGATCGATTGACAGCGCAACCCAGAAAGCAGGGCTCGTCTTTCCCGCAGGCGTCGTCTCTCACACCGGAGCCTCCGGACTGATCTTGGGGGGAGGAACCGGATGGCTCACTCGGCGATTTGGCTTGTCCTGCGATAACGTCGAAGGGCTCACACTGGTAACTGCAGATAGTTCCGTTGTGCACTGCAACGCAAGGGATAACTCGGATTTGTTTTGGGCCCTCCGCGGCGGCGGCGGTAATTTCGGAGTGGTGACAGAATTCGAAGTGAGGCTCCATCCGCTTACGTCGGTTGTGCTTGCGGAAGGGTTATCTTCCGAGTCTGACATTCGGGGGCTCCTGGAATACTGGAGAGACTTCATGGCTGAGGCGCCAATCGATTTGAAGTGGAATATCGATCTCCGCCTCGCCCCGCATACAAAAAAGGTACCGATTGAACTCCGCGGGCAGCCGGTCGCTGGCAGTTCCCTGATTTGGACGGGTGACCCCGAAGCCGGGCGTCCATTTTTGGAGCGCGCGCTGTCCATGTGTATTCCGAATTCTGTGAGGAGCAAAATTGTGTCGTTTCTGAATTTGCAAACCATGGCGGATTCCGATTTCCCGCATGGCCGGCGCTATTACACCAAGTCGGGTTATTTTACTGATCTCGACAACGGGGTTATGGATCGCCTTGCGGAGGCAGTCTCCACCCTTCCCTCATCGGATACCCAGATTGAACTGGCCTATCTTGGCGGCGCGGCGGCGCGGATTGGCGCTGGCGAGACCGCATTCGGCGATCGCAGCTCTCCTTTCATCCTAAATTTGCTGGCGAACTGGTTGGATCCATCCGCGGACGCCGTCCATATTGCCTGGATTCGCACACTCTTCAACGGACTTCGGCCTGCCATGAAACCGGGTGTTTACGTGAACTTCATGAGCGGCGATGAACAGGATCGCGTGCCTGAGGCTTATCACGATCGATGGGACCGCATGGTAGCGGTCAAGTCACACTATGATCCCAATAACTTCTTCCGGCTGAATCAGAATGTTCCGCCGCGAAACTTCGCGGCCAGAAACCTATAGCTGACGCGCATCCAAAGGCGGGGAGACTCAGTGCTAACCTGTCCGTTTGGTCCGTCATGGGATGTTGCTCACAGGAGCAGACCAGGGGGACGAGGGCGGGTCGGTTTTAAACCGGGCCGATGGCCGCTGATGATCGGTCAGTCCGGCGAGACGCATCCGCCCCGCAAGTCGAGTCGAGACGAAGATACAATTCCTCACCTGCCAGCGACCGGAGAACTCTCGTGGCAGACGCTCCCCTGTCGTTGCCCATCGCAAACCAATCCATTCACAAACTACTTCCGTACTTGTGTTTGAAGACGGAGCCAAGCGCTCTATCTGCGGCAGACGTCCCGGCCGCGTGTTTAGCAGGCCGCGTGTTTAGCAGACCTAGGGCTTGAAGCACCGTCGACAATTCACTTCCACGAGGTAAAAGTATGCACAAGCTGAAGAAAGTCATAGCCCTCGGTATGGCGCTGCTCATGCTGGCACCGGCCAGCGTCTTTGCATCGAGCCATCGCGAGGCTCCCATCACAGCCTTGGACCGTACCGCGGACATCACCGATTGGTACGCTTTTGTCAGTTATGACCACCCGGATCGGGTCACCATGATTCTGAACGTCGACCCCTTTCTGGAGCCTTCGAACGGTCCCAACTATTTCCCATTCGACCCGAACGTACTCTACGAAATGAAGGTCGACAACAATCAGGACGGAATCGAAGACGTCACTTTCCAATTCCGCTTCTCCACCGAGATTCGCCAGCCCGGATTGTTCACCGGCTTTGTAGGGGATATCGCAGGGTTTCCGCCAATCACTTCGTTGGACGGACCAGGATCAGAGGGCCTGAGCTTACGCCAGACCTATGACGTGATCATGGTTAGGAACGGAAAGTCTACCTCCCTGACTTGTGGAAAAACCTTGTTCGCCGTGCCTTCCAACGTCGGCCCGCGGACCATGCCGGATTACCAATCGCTCTTCCACCAGGGCATCTACAGCCTGGCGAACGACATTCGTGTTTTCGCCGGTACGGTCGACGACCCATTCTTCATTGACCTCGGGGCAGCATTCGACTCGTTGAATTTCCGCATGGGGGTTGGCGGTGTCCTGCCTCCTGCAGAGGATGCCGACGACACTCATAACTATGCCCCCGATGCGGTGGCGGGATTCAACGTGAATTCCATTGTGCTGGAGGTTCCGATCACGATGCTCACCGTTGACGGTAAGATTCACCCGGCGACGGACAAACAAGCGGTGATTGGGACCTACGGCGCAACCTCACGGCGCCACCTAACCGTCCGCCGCTCGCCCTTTCCGGACAAAGACCAGGGTCCGTTTCAGCAGGTTCAGCGGGAGGGAAATCCGTTGATCAACGAACTGATCATCGGCACGGGATCGAAAGACCGCTTCAGTATGGATGATCCCAAGAACGATTCCCAATTCTCGACCTTCTTCCTCAATCCAGTCTTGGCGGGAGTGTTCAGTTCTATCGGCATTCCGGTTCCGTCTAATCCGCGCACGGACCTGCTGATCCTGGCTCAGTACGAACCACCCATCTGCCCCGGTTGCGGGGCGGGCGATGTCGGCCCTGTCGCCGATCTGCTTCGCCTCAATACTGGGATTCCTCCAACGGCAGTGGGCAGCCAGAAACGGCTCGGGTTCCTGGTGGGCGACAGTGCCGGATACCCCAACGGACGCAGGCCTATCGATGACGTGGTCGACATCTCGTCGCGTGCGGTGGCCGGCATCCTGGTTGACGCCGTAAAGTTCGGCACTCCCATCGGAGATGGGGTCCAGCTGAACCCGGAGGGCTATGGCGCAACTTTCCCATACGTTATGCCCGCCAACAGCGGACGCAACTCCGTTCACATCGGCCCCGGACAGACTGGTTGCACAGGACAGACCAACGGGATCTGCCCCGTTAACTAGCCAAACTATCGTGGCCGCTGGCAGCGGCCACGATTTACTCGAAAAGAGGATTGTCATGAACCGACTGATTGCAGTATCGCTATTGACTCTCGCCACCATGGGGGCGGCCCAGACGCCTGTGGCCGAAACGTCATCTCTCTCTCCGGCCGAGCAAAGCATCGCCGCCGCAAAAAAGGAAATCGAGAAGAAGCCCACACAATATTCCGGCTACAACCAACTCGCCATCGCGCTCTCGCGTCGCGCGCGCGAGACCTCCGACGTCGTCTACTACAGGCAAGCGGAAGACGCACTGAAAAAGTCTCAGGATCTCGCTCCCAACAATCTCGAAGCAGCGAAGATCCAGGTCTGGCTGCTCCTTGGTCGACACGAATTCCCCGCAGCCCTCGAGGCCGCAACCGCCCTGAACAAAAGAGTCCCTGACGATGTTCTTGTCTATGGTTTTCTGACTGACGCCAATGCCGAACTCGGGAATTACGAAGCGGCGGAGCGAGCCGCCCAGTGGATGCTGAATCTCCGCCCTGGCAATCTGCCCGGCATGACCCGGGCCGCCTACCTGCGCGAATTGTTTGGCGATGCGGACGGCGCGTATGACTTGATGGACGCGGCTTATCAAGGTACTGTCCCGACCGAAACCGAAGATCGCGCATGGATTCTCGCTCAGATGGGTCACCTGCGTTTTGTCGCGGGACGAACCGACGAGGCTGAGAATATTCTGCGGCAGGCGCTCGCTGTTTTCCCCGGTTACCACTACGCCTTGGGCAATCTCGCAAAGGTTCGCATTACCCAAAGGCGCTTCGACGAGGCGGTCACGCTGGTGCAGCAGCGCTACGACGCCGCGCCGCACGCTGAAAACCTCTACGACCTGGCGGAGGCCCTCGAACTTGCAGGCCGCGAAGGAGACGCGAAAAAAGCTTTTGCAGAATTTGAAGCCAAATCGCTGGCGGAATCCGCCCGAAAAGATAACTCCAGCCGCGAATTGGTCTTCTACTATGCCGATCACGCGCACCGGCCCGCCAAAGCCCTGGAAATCGCCATGCAAGAATTCGCTTGGCGCCACGACGTTTATACACTCGATGCTTATGCCTGGGCGTTGCACGTCAATGGACGAGACGCCGAAGCCCGCAAACAGATCGAAACCGCTCTGTCGGTGGGCATCCGCGACGCCCGGATCTTCGCTCACGCGGGAGAGATCACCCTAACGCTGACAGACCGAGCGGCCGCCGTGCGCTATTTGCAGCAGTCGGTCTCGCTCCATGCCGCGGGATCGGAGCGCGCCAGTACGCTGCTGGCACAAATCGGCCGGAGAGACATCAACCGACCGTAGAGGTTCGCTGGGGACGGCTGAGCGAGATGGTCCCTGCAGCACAGCTCAGAAGTTTCATAGCTCAGACCAAGGAGAAGGGCAAGTGATAGTGCAATCTTCCATTTCGCGCGCATTCTTTCTTGCTCTTCTATTCTTCTTACTGAGGCCTGCGGGACTTTACGCGCAACAGCCGGCTGCACTGGCTGGAACGGTCACCGACCCCCAAGGTGCCGTCGTCCCTCAAGCTAGCGTAAGGCTTCAGAGCGCGTCATCGTCATCCGCAGAGCAAACCACATCCGACCCCGCGGGCCATTTCAAATTCCAATCAGTCGCGCCAGGAGTTTACCAAGTCACGGGCGAGGCCCCCGGCTTTCAATCGATAACCCAGGAAACCGCCATCTTCGCCGCCAGTACTATCAACGTAGATCTGCAGTTCCAGAAGATCTCAGCCACCGGACAGGTCACCGTCGTTGCGAGCGCTCCCGACGCCATGAGCCCAGATCCCTCCGAGCGTACTTTCGTGCGCGATCAACTGCTGGAAGCGAATCCCGGCCGACCTGGCCCGCCCGTCTCCATTCCCGGCCTCCCCGTCGAGACCGCCTCCGGGGGAATCAAGGCCCCGCAGTATTTTGCTCCGGGAGTTGCGGGAGACCATGGCGAACCGATTGCGCAGTTTTTCAAGATCGGAAATTTTCTTTTTCCGAACAATCTTCCCGCTAACGCCCATGGCAATGGATACGCCGACCCCAACGTCCTTATTCCCAACGGCATCGCCTCGGTTACGGCTGATGGAGGAGCCTTTAACGTTCGCGAAGGTAACCACGCTGTGAATCTGGCCGTCGCCTACGGTCTGCGCGATCGCATGTCACCGTTTACTCAGTTCACCGCAGACCAGCACGACCTTGATTTCGTCACGGGATGGAGTCCCGCCGACCCCGCCACGCTGGCCTGGTTGGGGCTGCAGATCTCTTTGGGTAACGGTTTTCTTGATCGCCCGGAGCGTCGTCGCCAGTACAAGCTCAACGCCTACCGCGTCCTAAAGGCAGGGGCGCACGACATCACCATCTTCGGCGTTGGCTACTACGGATTCTCTTACATTCCCGGCTTGGTGCCTACGGCGGTTCCCGTAGCGGGCGACACGACCGACTCTCGTCAGCAGGACAGAACTCACAACTCGCTTCTAGTCGCCACCGACACTTGGCAAGCCAGTTCGAAACAGCATCTCGAATTGTCGGGCTTCTTGCGCACTTATAGCTTGGACCTGCGGTCCAACTTCGGCGACGGCCTGATCCGCCAGAGTGAATTCCGCACGGTCACAGGTGGCAATGTCACATATTTCTTCAGTCATTCCCAGAAATTCTCCTGGCTCGCTGGACTCGATCTGCGCCGTGATGCTCCGCGTAATCTCGATCTCGACCATGCCGATCAGAGTGGAATCTTCCAACCGGTTACCAGCAATAATCTGACGCTAGGCTTTGTCACGCCCTTCCTCTCTATGGACGGCAACCTCTCGCGCTTCCTCCACTATGACGTCGGAATGCGTCGTGAGGAGATAAGCTTCAACAACGTCGATCGGATGTTCTTGACGAATTCCTTCCACAAGCTGGATGGAATCACGCTTCCCAAAGGCACGCTAACTCTTCTTCCACCCAAGCAAAACTATCTGCCGACGGTGGCTTTCAGTTTCGGCGAAGCCTTTCACACAAATGATCCGCGCATCGGCAACAGCCCGGCAACGTCCGCAAGCCTCCCCACGTTCATCGTTCCCTCGCATGGCACGCAGCTGATCATCAGCCAGAACGTTGCCCGCACCGATTTCACCGTAACGCTTGCGCGCGTTACCAACGCGGAGGAATTGGCCAAGATCGATCCTGACACCGGACTGCAACAAACGATCGGCCCGTCCCTCACCCGTTCCGTGACTTTTTCCGTTCGCCGTTATTTCTCCCTGGGTTCTCTGCAAGCTTCGTGGGCGCGGGCCGCTGCCACGGGTCGCGTGACTGGTCAGGATATTCCAGAAGCTCCGCGTCTCATCTGGGACGTGGCAGGCACCCTGAATCGTCTGCCGCTCGGTCTTCGCGCCCGAGGCGAATATGAAACCGTTGGCCGCAAGCCCCTGGGCGACGGGTTTACCGCCGTCGCCGTACGCGAGTTCCGAGTCTCACTCCTGCGCTCATTTCGAGGTGGCCGGATCGACCTGGGATTGAACTCTCTGATGACTCATGGCTACGCCGGACAAACACTTGAGAATCTCCTGCTCCCCACCGACAGAGTCAGCGTGCCCTTCGAGCGTATTGTTGGAGTTCCGCTGAACTCCTACGTAAGCTTCTCGTGGGTTTATAACTTCGGGCACGGACGCTGATTAGAGTCCACCTGACTGTCTTGTCTTGTCGAAGCCTCGGTCGTTGTTCCTGGGAATACGAATTGCGGAGACGCAGGATGAAGGCGCATGTCCGGGCCACATATGCTTCTGCGGCGGTCGCAGCGTGTTCACCGATGCGTTGGTGACGATTGCGGCGGTCCACATGGTCCGTGCGAGCGGCCTCACTGGCGATCTGAGCCGGCGGATCCCTGGAGTCTCTGGAACTCGCGCATGTGTTCGGCTGCTTCGGTGGTCTTTCCCTGTTTCCGATACAAGGTGGCTAAGCCAAAATGAGCCCGGGCCGCCAGCGAACCGTCTTTTTCCATGCGCAGCAAACTTGTCCAAGCTTTTTCCGCGCTGGAATCATCCCCATCGAGCGAAGCCGCCTTGCCCAGCGCATAGAGTGTTTCTGGCATCTGCGGCTGCAACTTGTCGGACCGCTGTAACTCCGCCCGCGCCTCGTGCGCCTTGCCTTGCTGCAGCAGCGTATCTCCAAGCCGATACGCAGCCTCGGCATTCCCTGGTTGCAGTTTGGCCTCGGCGCGAAAATGCTCTTCCGCCTGCGGCCACCGGGAGGTCATGGCGAAGACCTGTCCGAGTTCCAGGTGGAGATTGGGCGTATCCGGGCGCAGCGTAAGAGCTCGCTCGTACTGCTTTTCGGCGTCGCCCATTTGCCGCAGCACAAAATAGTTTTCGGCCATCGACTGGTGCGCGCGCGCAGAATCCGGGTACGCCGCCAAAAGCGTGTCTACCGATTGTTTCGAAAGCAGTCCGCTGGCGCGGCCGAGATAATAGAGCAAGTCCGGATCATTCGGCCGTTTCTGCAATGCGGTCTGCAGATTCTGAATCGCTTCGGCGAACTGGCCCGTCTCAACCTGGGCAATCCCGAGCGCACCTTGTTCGTGAGCCCGGTCCAGATAGGGGATTGCTTCCGCTGCGTAGCCTTGGGCCAGCAGTGCGTAGCCCAGAAGCTGGTGGGCGGGAAGGAGAGTCGGGTCCATTTCGAGCGCATGCTTCAGCGGCACTAGAGCGGAACCATAATCCCCTCGTTCCATCAAAGCCTGCCCGAGATTCAAGAAGCCGGTAGCGAACGTTGGCTCCAGTTCGGTTACAGTGCGGTATTCGTTGACCGCCGCATCAAAGTGTTGTTGCTCCTCCGCGTGTCGGGCAGCATTCCAGTGCTCAGTCGCTTGCGGAGAGATGGTCTGCAATGCCAGCCAAAGCGTTAGGACGGTTCGAATCATTCCCGCATGAATCATGGGCGCTCCGGTTCGCGTATTTCCAGAAATTGGTCCGCCGGCACGTCATTCAAGACTTGGCGTGTTCCGGAGGGCCAGAGCACTTCTACTTTCGCCGACTTGGCCGGGCCGAGTCCGAAGTGCAGGCGCTTGTCGTTTGCCGACTCATAGCTTCCGGCAGTGGTGGCGAAACGAGTTTGTCCATTCACTTGCACCCGGGCTCCGAGGCCGTCGCGGTTGCTGCGGGTGCCCCGAAGCGTAATCGTAAGCCAATGCGCGCTGCTGCCGCGATTCATAAATACCTGCAGGGAACCGCCGAGAACGGTGGTAACGACATCGATGGAGCCATCGTTATTTAAGTCGCCGAACGCTGTGCCGCGAGCGGCAACTAGCGCGTGCGTTCCCGGATCGGCAGGCT
>Ga0073928_10007603_pt1 | contig 13942 bp, 8 predicted proteins | sample PaiPotPPA55metaG_FD_76969 | JGI IMG/M metagenome (GOLD analysis project Ga0073928, IMG submission 76969) | Iron sulfur acid spring bacterial and archeal communities from Banff, Canada, to study Microbial Dark Matter (Phase II) - Paint Pots PPA... ... | reverse complement strand
GGTTTCATCTACGGCGCCAATTTCTCGGTTGGCGTGAATCTTTTTTTTGACGTCGCCCGCACTGCGGCTGCGGCGCTGCGCCACGATTACTCCGGCCAGATTTTTGAGCGCCACCACGTGCACAAAACCGACGCCCCGTCGGGTACGGCGATCGCGCTCCGGCGGGTCATGCGGGAAGCCAGCGGCAAGAAAGAAGACCTGGAGATCACATCGTTCCGTGAAGGCGAAGTCATAGGACTACACGAGGTCGTTCTCGAATCAGAAGCTGACCGGATCTATCTCTGCCACGACGCCAAATCCCGCCTCGGTTTCGCCGAAGGCGCAGTCCGCGCCGCCGAGTGGCTAGCGGGCAAGAAGGGCTTCCACGACTTTAAGGACATATGGCGAGAATTGTGACGTGCGTGAACTTTCGCGTTTGCGACCAATCGCTTCAGGCTCGCGAATCGATTTCGGTCGCAAAGGCTAGGAGCTAAAAGCTTCCACTCACTCCCACTCAAGTGTCTCCAGCAGGTATAAGTTACTGAATAGATGTGACTTCTTGGGTCATCGCGTCATTTTTACCGTCAGGTCTACCGACAAAAACTGTTGCTTGAGGGCGATCGATGCCGATTGCGTGCGAAAGCTTCACGGCCCTCGCCGCGCGAAACCCGATGCCGCCCTGAACATCGCTCGCATCGAAGTCTCGGCAGTCTGACCTGAACCGATCCAATCCACGGCGCACGCGCACAAGGCTCGCTCCCGCCGCGAATCACTCCCACTCGATGGTACCCGGCGGCTTCGAAGTAACGTCGTACACCACTCGATTGACGCCCTTCACCTCATTCACGATGCGCGTAGAGATGATCTTCAGCACTTCATGAGGGAGCGGAACCCAATCGGCCGTCATGCCATCTTCAGAGCTGACGGCGCGAATGGCGCAAGTGTAAGCATAGGTGCGCATGTCGCCCATCACGCCGACCGACATCACGGGGAGCAGCACGGCGAACGACTGCCAGATTTTGTTGTAAAGCCCGGCATCCTTGATTTCGCTGACCACGATGTCGTCGCACTCGCGAAGCAGAGCCAGGCGCTCAGGCGTGACTTCTCCAAGCACGCGCACGGCCAGCCCGGGGCCGGGGAAGGGCTGGCGCTGCAAGATTTCTTCCGGCATGCCAAGGTCGCGGCCAATCTTACGGACCTCGTCCTTGAACAAGTCTTTCAACGGTTCAATCAGCTTGAGCTTCATTTTTTCCGGCAAGCCACCCACGTTGTGATGTGACTTGATGACTTGCGACGGCCCGCGCACCGAGCGCGACTCGATCACATCGGGATAGAGCGTCCCCTGCACCAGCCACTTCACTTTGCCTTCATGCTTCTCGATGCGGCGAGCTTCTTTCTCGAACACCTTGATGAATTCATTGCCGATGATCTTGCGTTTCTTCTCGGGATCGCTTACGCCAGCGAGTTTGCCGAGAAATCGGTCCGTCGCATCAACGGCGTCAAGGTTCAGGTTGAGGTTGTCACGCAGCGCTTTCTGCACTTTCTCGAATTCGTTCTTGCGAAGCACGCCGTTGTTGACGAAGACACACGTCAGCCGCGATCTGCCCTTGGCGTCGCGCAGGGCGCGGTCCACCAGCACTGCCGCGACCGACGAATCCACGCCGCCGGAGAGCGCGCAGATGGCGCGTCCGCTGCCGACTTGCTGCTTGACCTGCTCAACGGTCGAATCGATGAAGCGTTGCGGCGTCCATGTAGGCTGGGCGCGGCAAATCTCAAAAACAAAGTTTCGCAGCATCTGCGTGCCTTGGGGAGTGTGATGAACCTCGGGATGGAACTGGACGGCGTACCATTTCCTCGCAGTGTTCTGAATGCCGGCCACCGCGTAATGAGTCTTGGCCATCAATTCAAAGCCCGGCGGCAGTTCGAGTGCCTCGTCGCCGTGCGACATCCAGACCGCCAGCTTTTTCGCCATTCCCTGAAAGAGAACTGACTCTGAAACCACATCGATTTCGGCGTGGCCGTACTCGCGCTTGTCGGCGGGGCGCACCTTGCCGCCAAGGGTGTGCACCATGAACTGCAACCCGTAGCAGATGCCGAGCACAGGCACTCCCATCTCGAATACGCGCGCATCGGCGGGCGGAGCGTCCTTGTCGTAGACCGACCAGGGCGCTCCCGAGAGCACAATGCCAACCGGCGCGTAGCTGCTGACCTCGTCGAGCTTGGCCGTACATGGCAACACCACGGAAAAGACATTCTGTTCGCGGATTCGGCGTGCGATGAGTTGCGTATACTGCGCGCCAAAGTCAAGGATAACGATGCTTTGGTCGAGAGAAGACTGTAGCTTCGAGGATTGGGTTTCCACGGATGAGTTTCTCAAATTCGGGTGGAAGGTGTAAAGGGAGAAGAGGCACACGAGGCGCGCGTTTCAGATACCAGTGTCCTGGAATCGGGCCAATTGGGAACCGGCGACTGGAAGGCAAGGTATAAGTGGCTTTGCAATCTTACCGGAGTCGCAGGGGAAAGACTTTGCTCTACTCTGCTCAAAAGAACTCTTACGGAGAGCCTATCCGGCCGAGCGCTGCTTTAAGAAGCAGTGAAGCCGATTTTCTCTCCGGGTTCCGCCGGGCTCTTCGGGTCTTTGGGTCTTTGGGTCTTTGACATTTCCCACGAGAATTCGGTTTTCGTCATCACGAAAGAAAAAGTTGGCTCCGTCACTGCCGGCGAAAGTGCCGGCAGAGCGCGCGGCCGGGTGCCGACAGGTCAAATACTGTCGGCGAACATGGTTCTGTAGTGCCTGTACCAGTCGCTTTGAAAACGCTCCTCAGGGTCGTATTTCCGCTTCCACTGAAGGAACTCTGCGAACTGTGGATAGCAGGCTTCAACCTGCTTCCGCCGGGCGTAACGATGGTAGGTAAGGTAGTAGGTTCCTCCTCGCCGTGCTGCCATGTCGATGAGTCGTCGGAAGGCATCTGCGGTGCGCTGGAGCCCCTCTGAGCTGTGAACCGCATGAAGATTGAAGATCGTGCACGCGTAGGCCTGTTTCGCCCAGGGCAGAAAACTTTCATCATCGCGCTCGGTCAGGCGTACGGTGCCGTAAATCAGATCCACCGTATTCTTCCGAAAATCTTCGCGCACCTCATCGAGGAAGCCCTTCAGCATCGGCCTGGGAACGTTGATCTCGGTGATCATCTCGGTCGCGGGGTACGGGGCGTGTAGAAGCTGGTCAATTTCGCGATGGTAATTGTCGGGATAGATACTCAGCTGGTGGGTATCAGACCAGTACACTTGCCCGTTCGTCGACAGGTAATAAGCCGCGTACCGTTCAAATGCCTGTTTCTTGTTTGTGTGGGCGAGAAACAGAAGTTGTCTCCAATTCTCATCGGTCAGTAGTTTTTCTGTAGATGGTATTGGTGTCTCGGCGGGCACTGGTCGATAGCAGGAAAAGATGCCCTTGTGAAGAAAGTCTTCCGACTCGCGCTCAATGGAGAATTGGAAATCACCATAGGAGAATCCATCGGCTATTCGCCTCTCGAACGCGACTGTCAGCTCGTCCACAGTTCGAATTTCCACCACGCGCTCTACCTTCTTCCTTGGCACAAGGCGCAATTGCACCGAAGTAACGATCCCGAAGAGGCCGTAGCCGCCGTGGACCAACCGGAAAAGCTCCGGGTTCTCGGTGCGGCTACATGCGCGGGCAGTCCCGGTCGCATCTACCAGCACGAAGGATTCGACGTTGCTGATAAAGGGCTTCATCTGGAGGCCGCGACCATGCGCATTCGCCGCGACCGTTCCAGCGATCGTGAGTCGATCTGCGCCAGTTTGTTTCTGGGCGATTCCCCACGGCGGACGATCCTCGGTTTGTAAATTGAGATAGCCGTCAATCAAACCTGGCCACTCGATTCCCGCTTCCACGTCGATGATCCCGCGCTTTCGATCGAAGTTGAGCACGCGGTTCAGCTTCCTGCAATCGATCAGTACAGTGTCAGTGCCAAATTGTTGGCCACCCATCGCATGCCGGCCGCCCGCAACTGAGATCATTTGTCGATCTTTGCGGGCCGTGCGAACTATGTTTTGCACATCTTCGACGGAACTTGCCTGGACTATTTTCAGGACGCGAGTGGAATTGAGCTGGGAATGGATGTCGTTGACAAGAAGCGATTGAGGCTCTTGCGACAGTTTTCCGGAGACATGCGACGATACCGCAAGAGCAACGGAACCGGCCAAAAACTCGCGTCTCGAAATCATGTGTATACCTGGAACAGGCTGGCGGACACTCTAGCTTTCTCTCACCCTCGTTCGCAATGCCGCGGGCTGAGACGTAGCAATCTAGGTCTCTACGGCGAGGTTTGGCACGTCGCTAAGAATCGGTTCGTCACGATCGATGGTGGTCTGAACTGGCGGGCCGGGCCTTGGAATCGATGCGGTTGGCAAGGCTGCCGGCGCCATCAACGCCGGTGGCGTTTCCGCAATGCAGACGTATCCGGCGAGCCGCGCCATATAAAGCCAATCGACGACCGCGAAATAAGCGAGGGTCACGAGAATCTCCACCGCAATGACCAGTCGCCACGGCACCACGCCCGCAAAGCCAAGCGGCATCGACGCCACCGTGCTGGCTCCGACGAAGACGACCGAGTGTGCAAGGCCTGTCCAGGTGCTGACCGCGAAGACCGCGCCCGCGCGCTCGCGCGTCAAAGCCACCGCCGCTGAGATCGCGCCGACCGCATCTTCACCATCGCGGACGGCGAACATTCCTGCTAACGACAACAGCCAGTTCAGCGCCCACCACACATAGCAGATGAGTCCTGCCAAGGGGAGAAAGAGGGAAAAAGCCAGGCCGGGTTGAGGATGCGCCGCAGGAGAAGCAAAGCCGGCCAGAATCGTCGCTCCCGCGAATCCGAAGGCTGCAGCCAGCGCCACTGCCGCACGCAGAAAATTCAGTCGTACAAGCGCAGGAAATGGCGCCCTCGGACCTTCCTCCGTAGAGACTTTGCTGGCAACCTCTCTCTCGCTATCACTGGTGACGCCGCTCCGAGAGACGTAGCCAGATGAGTCCCCACGGAAATAATCCAGCAAGCCGCGCACCGTGGCGATCCGGCCCACCGAGCCCGCGATGATCCAGAGCACAGCCAGCGTCAATACCGCGAGCAATCCGGCCATTACAGCGCGGTTCAGACTTCCGCGCAGAATGTGAGCGATGGCCTCGCCGACCAGGTAGGGATGGCGCGTCCGCAAGAAAAGCAGTTCGCCGTTCGTGACGGGCAGAGTGTCGAGGTATTCGAGCAGGCCAAAAAAGAACAGCGCGACCGCGGTCGCTCCTACCATCCAGCGCCAGATGATTTCTGCCAGCGTCAGCGACGGCCGCCGGGAAGCCGCGCGAAATCCTTCCGCTGTGGGAGAGATGGCCATGTGTGCTCAAGGATAACGCAAATGCGTGCTCGCGATTGCGCTGAACACCGCGGTCGTGAGACGTTTTGTCATCCTGGGCGAAGCCAAGGACCTCTGTACTCGTCGGTCTGCTGCACCATCCCTCGCTTTAAGAAGTGCCGCTCAGGATGACAATTTGGAAGTCTCGGTGATCGAAACCTGGCGACTCAGTTCGCCACCATGTTGAGCAGTTTGCCGGGGACGTAAATCTTCTTCACAATTTGCTTACCGGCGATCGCTGCCTGCACCTTCTCATCGGAGAGCGCGCGTTCGACCACCGTTTCTTCCGTCGCGTCGGCCGATACAACGACCCGGCTGCGAAGTCTGCCGTTGATCTGCACCGGAATCTCGATTTCTTCCTCCTTAGCCAAGGCTGCGTCGTACTTCGGCCATGGCGCTTTGAGGAGGTTGCCCTTTTCGCCCAACATCTCCCAGAGCTCGTGCGCGAGATAGGGCGCGAACGGAGCCAGCAACAAGACCAGATTGCGCTGTACGTCTGCCAAGAAAAACGCCGGAACCTCGTTCTTAGCGATCGCGTCCTCCGCACCGTACAACACGTTCACCAGTTCCATGATCGCCGAGATGCACGTATTGAAGTGCCATCGGCCCTGGAAATCATCGCTAACGCGCTTGATCGTCTGGTGCAGCTTGCGTTGGATGGCACGCGCCGCAGGCTGCAGAGACGTTGCTTCGAACCTCTCTACTTGCGGCGTTCCTGACGATGTTCGATTGCGCACAACAAACCGATATACCCGCCCCAGGAACCGCTGAATGCCCTCAATCCCTGAATCCTGCCAGTCGAGATCGCGGTCCGGCGGGGCGGCGAACAGGCTGTAGAGACGCGCAGCATCGGCTCCGTAGCGCGCGACCATTTCGTCGGGGGAGACCACGTTGCCCAAACTCTTCGACATCTTCGCGCCGTCTTTGATCACCATGCCCTGTGTGAACAAACGATCAGCAGGTTCGTCGTTTGTGATCATGCCCAGGTCTCGCATGAATTTCGTCCAAAAGCGCGAGTAGATGAGATGCAGAATGGCGTGCTCGACCCCGCCGATGTACTGATCGATCGGGAACCAGTATTGAGCAGTCTTACCGTCGAACGGGGCGCGATCGTTGTGCGCGTCGGTGTAGCGATAGAAATACCAGGACGAATCAACGAACGTGTCCATCGTGTCAGTCTCACGACGTGCCGGACCGCCGCATTTGGGACAGGTGGCGTTGACGAACTCCGGCACCCCGCCGAGCGGTGATCCGCCGGTGAGTGTGATGTCAACGTTCTCCGGCAAGATCACCGGCAAATCTTTTTCCGGCACGGGGACGATGCCATCCTTCTCGCAATAGAGCATTGGGATGGGCGTGCCCCAGTAGCGCTGCCGCGAGATTCCCCAATCTTTCAGCCGATAAGTCACGGTCGCTTTGCCAAAGCCTTTTTCTTCGGCATATACAGACATCTTTCGGATCGCTTCGTCGCAGGCCAAGCCGTTGAAACGCCCTGAATTGATCAGAACGCCTTCGTGGCTGACGAACGGAAGCGGAGGTTCAGCGACGGTCTCCTCGGAATCGTTCGAGATCGGCAAAATCACGAGGCGAATTTCGAGCTTGTATTTCTTTGCGAATTCGCAGTCGCGCTCGTCGTGGGCGGGCACGCTCATGATGGCGCCCGTTCCGTAATCCATCAGGATGTAGTTCGCCACCCACACCGGCACCTTCTCGCCGTTGAACGGATTGATGGCGTAGCGCCCGGTGGGAACGCCGTGTTTCTCGATTTCGCCGATGTCGCCCTCTTCCTTCGCTTTGCGCTGCTCGGCGACGAGTTGATCGACCTGCGCCCGCAAATCAGCATTGGTCGCCGCAAGATCTCTGACCATGGGATGCTCGGGCGCAAGCTGCACCGATGTCGCGCCGAAGATCGTATCCACGCGCGTAGTGAACACCGTGATGGTCGAGCCTGCCGGCCCGAAGCCGGTGTGGTTCTCCGCATAATCGAGCTTGAAATGGACGAGCGTGCCTTCGCTGCGGCCGATCCAGTTGCGTTGCATGGTGCGGACTTTTTCCGGCCAGCCCCCGAGCTTGTCCAGGCCGCTTAACAATTCGTCAGCGTACTTGGTCGTGCGCACAAACCACTGCTCGAGTTCGCGCTGCTCGACGAGCGTGTCCTCGTGACGCCAACAACATCCGTTTACCACCTGCTCGTTGGCCAGCACCGTGCAACATTTCGGGCACCAGTTCACTTTGCTCTTCTTGCGATAAGCAAGCCCGAGCTCGAAGAGCTTGAGAAAGAACCACTGATTCCAGCGGTAATACTCGGGCAGACAAGTCGTGACCTCGCGCGACCAGTCGTAAGCAAAGCCGAGGCGCTTCATCTGCGCCTTCATGTTGGCGATGTTGCCGAGTGTCCATTGGCGCGGCGGCGTATGGTTCTGGATGGCCGCATTTTCCGCGGGCAAACCAAACGAATCCCAGCCCATGGGATGAAGCACGTTGTATCCGTTCATCCACATGTAGCGGGCAAGCGCGTCGCCGATGGAATAGTTGCGCACGTGCCCCATGTGCAGCGCGCCCGAGGGATAGGGCAGCATTTCGAGCACGTAATATTTTTTCTTGGTCGAGTCGGGCTCGGCCGCATAGAGGGCGGCATCCTGCTGCCAACGCTCAAACCACTTGGTCTCGACACGCCGGGGGTCGTAGCGCTCTTCCTGAGGACGCGGCGCGGGAGCCCCGGATTCAGAGCCGTTGGTTACACCGTTGGCAGTTTTTTCTCCGATTGCCATAGAAGGAAGGTACAGCCTGTAAATAGTCTTTTATTTTACACGCCGCGCGCTCAAGCCCGGCGCCTGCAAGCGCACGACTGGGCGCCCCACGATACCTATCCAACGAAATTGACCAGAGTTCCGATCGGCGGAATGGTAATGCGTATCTCGTCGCCGATCTGCAACGTGAACCAATCCGGAGGCACTACGCCGGTACCCGTCAAAAGAAAGCATCCCTGAGGAAAGCTGTTATTGCGGTAGAGGTATTCGACAAGTTCTTTGATCGTCCGCTTCATTTCTTTGAGGGTCGTCGCGCCTGAGAATACCCCGGCACCGCCACGGCGAATCTCCAGCGTAATCTCGGTGGCGGCAGAAGGTTGCTCGTCACAAATCAAGAGACCTGGCCCCAGGGCGCAACTGCGGTCGTAAACCTTGGCTTGTGGCAGGTACAGGGGATTTTCGCCTTCGATGTCGCGCGAACTCATGTCGTTGCCAATGGTGTAGCCGGCGATTTTGCCGCCAGGTGTGACCAACAGGGTCAATTCAGGCTCAGGCACCGACCAGGAAGCATCATCGCGAATCGCGACCTTGGCGCCCGGTCCAGCCACGCGGTGCGGCATCGACTTGAAGAACAACTCCGGCCTCGCCGCCTGATAGACGCGGTCATAGAAATCGCCGCCGCCAGCACTACTCGACTCCTCCATCCGCGCATTGCGGCTGCGATAGTAAGTGACTCCCGCCGCCCACACTTCCTGGCTGCCGATCGGGGCAAGCAGGTCCTGTGGTGCGGGGCCATCAAGCGGCGTCATCCCACGAATGGCGTGGTGCAAATAATCGGCCAGGTCCTCGCGCGTGACCACCTCGTCCCAGGAAGACGCATTCACGGTATAGAAATGATCCTCGTGCTCGGCCACAATGCCGTGTCGGCAACGGTATAACTTCATGCAGGTTGAGGATGCCATGGCAGAAGAGTATCGGCGCTAGAGACGTTGCTTGCAACAGCTCTCTCCCCTCCGTCTCGAATGCCGGCGGCCGGAAACGTAGCACGCTAGGTCTCTACCACCAGCTTTTTCAATGCCTCGACATTGCTTCTATCGTCACCCGGTTCGTCAATTGGCGTTTCGGCGATGAAAGCGGCGTGCGCCAGCCGCAGGTCGTTCAGCAGAATTCGAAACGTCTCTTTGCCGATGGTTCCCTTCCCCACATGCTGATGCCGGTCAAGCTTGGAGCCGCGCGCGGCCTTGGCATCGTTGCAGTGCCAGACTTTCACTTGATTGAGCCCAATGGTCGCATCGAGATGCCGTAGGGTCTCATAAAGGCCTTCCTCGCTGACAATATCGTATCCCGCAACGTGGGTGTGACAGGTATCGATACAGGCGCCGACCGGAACGGTTCCGCGCAGGCAATCGAGAACTTCCGCCACCTGTTCGAAGCTTCCACCGAGCGAGAACTCCGCCCCGGCGGTGTTCTCGATCAGAATGGTCAAGCCGCCTTTCGTAAGGTCCAGTCGTTCGGTGGATGCGGCGATCGCGGCAGCGGTACGCACCAGCCCTTGCTCGCGGTCACTTCCGCGAAACGAGCCGGGATGCAAGACCAGATAATCAGCGCACAGAGAGAGGGCTCGCTCCACTTCGCCACGAAATGCCTCCATCGACTTCCGCAGGAAGAGCTCATTCGAGCTGGCAAGGTTCACCAGGTAATTGGTATGAATCACCAGCGGCCGCAGATCGTAGCGCGCGCGCAGCCGGTTCATCTCCGCGCACTGCGGTTCGCCCAGCTCATAGGGAGCCCACTGGCGCGGGCTGGAAGAAAAAATCTGGAACGTATTGCAGCCCAGGCGATAGGCGCGCTCGGCCGCATTCTGCACTCCTCCTGCGGAAGATGTATGAATTCCAATACGCCGGGAAGTCAGCCGGGGCGCCCGCTTCGGCGCGGGCCGCTTAAGAATGTCCTGTTCTCGCGCCATCGAGCGAGCCATGAGGAAAGTATAACGAGGTCGTGTGGCACGGGCATCCTCGCCTGTCGAAGCCTACGGTTCCCAAAAAGCTAGGCGTTCCCCCTCGGCAAACGACCGAAAACTTGCCATGGGGTGTCCGGGTCAGGCTCCTTTGCGGCGTCCGCGACCTTCGCGAGCCTTGCGGTTATGGCCTTTTGGCTCATTACGGCAGGACAAGATCGCCCACCCAAAGTCGGCGAGGACGAACGCAAGGACGCCCACAGTTGCTCCTGTGCCCCGTCGGCCCCGTCGGTGCTTCATTTGCGGTCGAGCTGGGAGCAAAGGTAGACTTGGGATGCGACTTCTCCTGCAGACCATGCCGGAACCGCCGCCCCCGGCTGTCCGTCGAGCAACGCTCGATCTCCTGTGTGCAGCCAGCGTTGCAAAGGTGAACCTATGTTAGTCGTCATGCAGGCGCAAGCCACCGAAGAACAGGTGCGCGCCGTTTGTCAGAAAATTGAGAAGCTGGGTTATCGCGCACACTCCATGCCCGGCGCGCAACGCACCGCCATTGGCATTACCGGCAACAAGGGCGAAGTCGAGCAAGGCACGCTCGAAGAGATGCCGGGCGTGCAGGAAGTTATCAAGGTCTCGAAGCCCTACAAACTGGTGAGCCGCGACATCAAGCAGGACAACACCGTGATTCGCTTCCCGGGAACCGCGGCCACCATCGGCGGGCCGGGGCTGGCCATTGTCGCCGGGCCCTGTGCCATCGAGAACCACGATCAGGCATTCGCGGTTGCCGAGCGCGTGGCTCGTGCGGGCGCGCAGTTTTTCCGCGGTGGCGCTTACAAGCCGCGCACGTCGCCCTACTCTTTTCAAGGCCTGGCCGAGGAAGGCCTGCAGATCATGGCGGAAATCCGCCAGCAGTTTGGCATGAAGATCATCACCGAGGCCATCGACAACGAGTCTCTCGACCTGGTGGAAGAGTATGCCGACGTGATCCAGATTGGCGCGCGCAACATGCAGAATTTTTCTTTGTTGAAGCGTGCTGGCCGTGCCCGCAAGCCCGTGCTGCTAAAGCGAGGCATGTCGGCGACGCTGGAAGAATTCCTGATGGCCGCCGAATACATTCTGAGCGAAGGCAACTACAACGTTGCGCTCTGCGAACGCGGCGTTCGAACTTTCGCCGACCACACCCGCAATACGCTCGACCTCAGCCTGGTGCCCGCGGTGCAGCGGCTCAGCCATCTCCCAATTCTTGTCGATCCCAGCCACGGAACCGGCAAGCGCAATAAAGTGACTCCTTTATCGCGCGCCGCGGTGGCGGTGGGCGCCGATGGATTGATGGTAGAAGTCCACCACAAGCCCGATGAAGCGCTCTCCGACGGTCCCCAGTCGCTCTTCCCCGACCAGTTCGATGATCTGATGGAACAGGTGCGCCAGATCGCAGCGGTCTTGGGAAGGACGGTCCCTGCAATCGGAGTGAGAGAGACGGTTGCGGCGAAGTGAGTACCTGGATCCCCGCGGTCCGGATTTAGGCGGCAGTTTGGGCAGGAACGGAATCATCGTGATGGCTCGCCTGACGCTCGCTTTTCTTCTTTTTTCTTGTCGGCTTCTGGCGGGTCAGTCGGCAACTGCTATAACCCAAATATGGCAGAAATGAGAGCGCACAACTTGACCGCGCCCCCTAGGGCTAATCCGCCGGCCGTCGCTTCCGAGGCCGTCGAGCCTCATCTAAGCCTAAGCCTAAGCCGTACTGATGGCTCATACTGCTGAACCTAGAGCGCTGAAGCATCCCAAAAGAGGCGGTCGCGACAAGAGTGGAAGGCACGGTTTTGCTCAGGGTCGGAATCGGCCCGAAGGGCTCGGTCACAGGTCAGCACCATTTCTGGCGATCCGATTCTGGCGGAGTCTTCTATTCGTGAGGTTAGGAAATGGCGTCTCTTTCCCGCGACCCGCGACGGTTCCCCTGTCGAGGACCAAGCTGAGATCCAGATTGGATTCCGTCTGAAAGGGAATCAAATTCGGTCTGAAGTGTTAGGGGACTTCCCCTTCGTCCCGAAATCTACGTACTGGTTAATGGCTGCCCTGGTTTTGATAAGCTTTCTTCTCGATCGTTAAACATCAATTTCTTGAGAAAACTCCTTTTCATCGCTGTCATAATTCCCATCCTCGGCGGAATAGGCTGGTGGTACTTCCGCGAACAGTCTCTTCCCGACTACGGTCCCCTCTACCGCGAGTACGCCTACGTCACCAACGGAAAAAGCAACACGGTGAGCGTGATTGACCTGCGAACGTTCGCCCTCGCGAAAACCATCCGGGTCGGCAGCGAGCCCACCGGCATCGCGGCAAACAGCAAGAAAAATGAAATTTACGTCGTCAACTCCGGCTCGAACAACGTCAGCGTAATCAACGCCGAGACGAATACGGTCGTGGCCATAATCGGGGTTCACGGCCGCCCGTATTTTATTGACGTCGCGCAAGACGGAAAACGCGCTTACGTGGCCAACTCAGGCTCATCCAGCGTCAGCGTGATTGATCTCGAGAAGAGGCAGGTGATTGGAAATGTGCTGGTGGGCGCCTCGCCGGGCCTGGCCCGAGTCTCTCCGGATGGCTCGACCATCGTGGTCAGCAATCGCGGCGACAACACCGTGTCGCTTATCGACGCAAAACGGTTGCGCGTGCGCGCGACTCTGCCCGTCTGCCAGCAGCCGGAGGAGATTTCCATCCTGCCCGATTCGAGCAAGGCATTCGTCGCGTGCTCGGGCTCCTCGCAGGTCGCCTCGATTGCTCTGTCGAGCGGCAACCAGGAAACCGACCGCCTTATGGCACTGTTGGACGTGGGACGCACACCGGTCAGCCTGGCGCTGAAACCCGACGGCGGCGAGTTGATCGTCTGCAATTTCGATTCCGACAGCATCTCGATCATCGAAACCGGAAATGACGAAGTGGGAAGCAGTCTTGAAATCGGGGGACACCCGTCGCGCGGCGTGGTCACGCTCGATAATTCGCGGCTCTATGTCTCGAATTTCGGGTCCAACAGTGTCGCCATTTATGACATCGATGTGGGACGCCGCATCTTCACGCTGACCGTGGGCAGCCGTCCGGACGGTCTGGCGCTGACGCCGGATCAGAAGTATCTTCTGGTACTCGATACGCAGTCTGGCGATGTCACGGTGATTCAGAAACGCAGCCCGCGGAAGCTCGAGCCCAACGAGTATTCGTTGCTCACACTGATTCCGGTGGGCGTGCAGCCGAACGCGATCGTGGTGAAAGCATTCCTGCTGAGCCCAGCCAAGAAGTAAGAACCGCATCCCGCTAAGCAAGAGAGACGTAGCCGGCAAAGAGGGTTAGGTCGTAGAGACGGAACTGGTTACGTCTCTCTGGCCACGATCACTTACGATTGAAGCGTAACTGGCTTCCCGCAAAACTGATCAAAGGCCGCCTTCAGGTCCGCCGCAATGGCAGGAGCTTCGCGCGATTCAATGTCACGGCGTTCGATCATGTGGAGCAGTTGGCCATCGCGCATAATCGCAATGGACGGCGAGGATGGCGAATATCCCGTGAAATAGCTGCGCGCACGATCGGTGGCTTCCTTCTCTTGCCCCGCGAATACCGAGTAAGCCTGATCCGGCCGGAGCGAATTCTGCAACGCCATACGCACGGCGGGACGCATGCGTCCAGCGGCGCATCCACAAATCGAGTTCACGACCACCATCGTGGTGCCGGGACTATTCTTGAGCGCCTGGTCGACTTCGTCGGTGGTGTGGAGTTCTTTGATTCCGAGACGCGTCAGTTCCTCGCGCATCGGGATGACCATAATTTCGGGATACATCGGCATGTCGGTTTT
>Ga0073928_10007602_pt1 | contig 13942 bp, 2 predicted proteins | sample PaiPotPPA55metaG_FD_76969 | JGI IMG/M metagenome (GOLD analysis project Ga0073928, IMG submission 76969) | Iron sulfur acid spring bacterial and archeal communities from Banff, Canada, to study Microbial Dark Matter (Phase II) - Paint Pots PPA... ... | reverse complement strand
TTCATCTTCGCATACCGAAGCATATCGTCGCATCTTCAGCATGCCGTACCCGACATGGATTTGCGCCTCGGGTTGGTTCGACCGCTCTGTACAAAATCAGCGTCGAAACTAGCAACCAGTTGTTTGTTATATTCGGGCCAGTTGGTCACTTTGTAACGCGCTTTTTCAATCTTGTGACGGCGGCTCTGATTGTGTTTGTACGGCATTGGCTCTTCTGCAGGTGAAATCACCCCAGATCATGCCAGATCGATCGCCCTCGGGCTGGAGATCGATTTATTCAACAACGCCCGGTGGATCCGGGATTGCTGAAGCGGGTTTGATCAGGGTAGGGATGCCAGAAGATTCGTTATCCTGACTATAACGTGGCGTTTAAAGTCTTCTGAACGAGATGTTGCACCGTGGACGCTTGAAACCAGGCGTCCACGGCAGGATACATTCCCCGTTACTTCTTGACCTTTTCCCAGGCACGCGAGCCGCTCCCGCCGATAGGGCGAGACCACCTTGAGTACGTCGGCATCAACCGGATGGCCGTTCTGCTGCAACTTCTTTAGCTTACGCGACATGCGCTGCGCGTTGTACAGCACGACCATTTTCGCGACGAGGCGGCTGTGCCCAGCACAATTAAGCGCGCGCCATCCTCATCAGGCCGTCAACTTGCCCGAATCGAGCTTGAGCACGCGGTCCGCGCAACCGAAGTAAGCATCGTCGTGCGTAATCACAATGACCGTCTTGCCGAGCGCTTTCAATTCCGGCAACAGCTCTTTATAGAAGACGCGTTTGAATACCGGGTCCTGGTCGGCGGCCCATTCGTCGAACAGGTAGATGTCGCGGTCTTCCAGATAGGACGACACGAGCGCGAGCCGCTTGCGTTGCCCGGTCGACAGATCGATGGTCGAGAACTTTCCATTCACGACCTTGACCTTATGCCCGAGCCCAAGCTTGTCCAGATATGCGGATGCCCGTGCTACCTGGTTGTCTTCTTCCGCGCCGAGCAGTTGTTCGAACAGGTGAAAGTCCGCGAATACCGCGCTGAAGCGTTGCCGATAATGATCGGCATTGGCCGCCGTGACGTTGGCGCCGTTCAGGCGTACCGTTCCGCTGTCGGGCGGATAGAGGCCGAGTAACAGCAGCGCGAGCGTGGTCTTGCCGCTGCCGTTGCCGCCGATGATGAACACGGTCTCGCCCCGCGAGATTGTCAGATCGAGCGGTCCCAACGTGAACCGCCCCTCTTGCGCGCCGGCGGAAACATGACTCACGCCCACCAGTTCCAGCGTTTGCAACGGCGCGGCCCACGGCGACGCGGGGTCCGCCACGTCGTCGCCCGGCTGCAGCGTCTGTTCGAGCGAGCGGATCCGCGCAAGCGATACGGCCGCCTGGCTCGCTTCCGGCAGAGCGAGCATGAGTTCGCTGATTGGCTCGATCAGAAACAGCAGCACGAACACGATAGTCGGCATCGCGCCGGTCTGGCTGGGCAGCAGCACGGGCGTAGTGAACAGGATCGCGCCGAGCACGACATAGAACATGCTGCCGCCGGTATTGATGACGAGCGTATAGCGCGACATCGCGCGGACAAACAGCCGGGAGAGCGCGTCGGCGTTGGGAGACAGCACTTCGTTGATGAAAATGCCGCGCCGGCGGGCGCTGAGCTGCAATTCCTTGCTGCCTTCGATCAGACTGCGAAAGTCGGCGTAGAGGCGGTCGATCTGTGCTCGGATCGCCGGCATCTGCAAGCGCGGAACGCGTTCAGCCAGATAGAACGCGCAGACGCAAACAGCGAGGAACAGCATGAACGCCACGAACACCTGCCATGACAGCCAGGCGATATAGCCAAGACATGCGACGATGACCACAGCATCGCCGAAGATGCGCGGCAGCAGGCGCGACGCCTGGGTGAAAGTAGCAATGTCGTTGGTCAGGATCGCTAACAGACTGGATTTGCCGATTGCTTGGAGCTTTCTGAGCGGCGTATCGACGACTCGCTGGCTCAGCGTCACGCGCAGATGAAGCACCATCTTCTGCGTCAATCTGAGCAGCGCGATTTCGGACCACGACCGCGCGATCAACCCAAGCAGGCACAGCGCGAAGAATTCGCCCGCGAGTAGGGACACGTTCGCACCCCTGGCGATGCTGGCCACGGCCTTGCCTATCACCGTAATCATCCCCGCGCTGGCGACGCCCGCAATCAGTCCGGCGAGAATCGCGGACAGAGTGAGCAGCCGCGACTGCCGGAAGAAATGGAAAAGGATGGTCATGACAATCCGCCTGCTTTGGCTGAGGTGGGCGAGCGGGCGATCACATGAATGACGCCGCTCTTTAGGCCGGCATTATCTCCGGCGATCGAGGCGAAGTGATGGCAGCGGACGCCGTATTGCCGAATTGCGCCAGGCATGGTTGCCCTCGGCCCGGCGCTGGGGCGCGGCGCAGCGCGCGCATGGGGGACGCCGATCACAGGTAGCGGGACAACACTGTGTTTAGCGAGGCCATGACCTCGGTGTGTGCCGAGTTGATAAAAAAGTCTCTGCCTTCAAACCATTGCAGGTCGCACTCGGCCGTCGTCTCCCGGCTCCAGTCGTGCACGTGCTTAAGGTCGAGTTCGTGGTCGTCGCGGCCCTGGAACACCGTGATCGGCATGGTGAGCGTCGGGGCGGGACGGTACGTATAGTTCGCCGCGAGCGCAAAGTCCGCGCGACTCACGGGCAGCGCGAGCGCCATCAACTCGGCGTTTTCCAGCAATTCCTTCGGCGTGCCGTCGTAGGCGGTGAGCGCGTCGAGGAGCGGTGTATCGTCGAGCGCATTCAGCTTCTTCGGCGGCCTGCGAAGCTGCGGTGCGTCGCTGCCCGATGCGATCAGATGGAGCGGCTGGGCCATATGATGCAGCCGCGCGAGGCGAGCCAGTTCAAACGCGAGCAGGGAGCCAAGGCTGTGCCCGAAGAACACGAACGGCAGGCGGGTCTCCTGCGAGAACACTTCAAGCAGTTGCCGCATGAGCGTGGGAACGTCGCTCAACAGCGGCTCGCGCAGCCGCATGCCGTGTCCCGGCAGTTGCACGGCGCACAGTTCGACACCTTCCGGCAGCGCGCGATGCCAAGGCAAGTAGACGGTCGCGCTGCCACCTGCATAGGTGAAACAGTAAAGACGCAGCCGGGGGCGGGAGGTGCCGCGGCGGATCAGCCAGGGAGTTGCTTGCATCGTCTGCCTTGGTTTGAGTTTGATTTTAGATTTGAAGTCAATGCCATTCCCGACCTAATCATGGCAGCCTGGCTATACACCCTTAAGACAGCGTGTGTTGAGCCAATACGGGGATGGTACCGTGCGAATAATTTGTCATCAATAAAGCGCGGATTCCTAACGGAATAATAACAACATAGTTTCATTAAACATTCGATTTGATCCATTCCGCTTTAATACTTGGATTGGGCTTATGCAGGTGTTCCGTGGAGTGAAAGCCTGGGTCAGGCCCGGGCTTTCAATAACGTTCGTGTCGAATTTCATGCCGCGATGCCTAGCTCGGAAAAGGTCGACGCCACGTCATCAACGAGCAGCGCAATATGCGTGAAAATGAAAGCCGTTTAATTTTCTCTTATTTAAATAAAAAAGCTATTAAAACGTTACCGACATGGTTGCAGTGTCGGGACATGCCGTGCCACACTGACTTGACTGCGGTCGTCCCTCAATTTTCATTGAGCGGCTATATTGCACAACTCTTAAGCGGTGTCGCACGAGTTGCGCGTCCACTTTATCGATCAAGCATTTGACATCACACGACACCGACTACGCGTCCAACCAGCACTCCGCGCACTGCGACACAATGCGCGCGACGGGTTTATTTCTACGCTCCGCATGCCCCGCATGCGCTGGTACACCGAGTGAGACGCGCGTATATCGCTATATGTTCCCTAATCTGCGACCGCATTCATGAAACTCCGACGGCGCTCGTCCGGGCAGGGTGCAACAGTGCCTGGGCGAGCGGAATGGAGCATCGCGGCGGTGCATTGATTTATCACATCGAGATCCCGGCGCAGTCTTTTAACCTTGGAACGGGTGGCAAATGAATGATTGCGGTCTTCGTGCATGGCCGAGGCGCTGCCTTGTCGGCCGGGCATGCGGCGTCGACGCCGTCAACGATTAACGGTGCAATGCGCATAAGCGCTTGCCATCACGCGTCAGACCGCAACCCGATGCGATTTTCCGAGTTACGTCATGCTAAAGAATGAAGAAGACATGAATGCACATGTATCGATCCGATCCGGCGACACGTTGGTCGAGCAGTTGGCAAGCTGTGCACGGCAACGGCCCGACGACACGCTTTATACGTTTCTCCAAGACGGCGAGAAGGGTCAAATAAACCTCACCTACGCCCAACTGCACGAGAGTGCAAAGCGCATCGCTGTTCACATGAAGGCCCGGCAGGTGCCACCCGGTTGCCCAGTGCTGCTGCTGTTCAATCCCGGCGTCGACTACATCTGCGCCTTCTTTGGCTGCCTGTACGCCGGCGCGATTCCTGTGCCTGCATATCCGCCAACGCACGCGCGACAATTCGACCGACTCCAATCGATCATCGACGATGCCGCCACGGGAATCGCTCTGACTGGCAACAGCGAGCTGGAAGCCATGCGAGCGATCGCAGGTCGGGTCAAGGACCTGTCGATCGAAAATTGGCTGATGCTCGAAGATGCGCAGCACCATTCTGGCGAATGGGATAACCCCGGTCTCGATGGGTCGCACATCGCGTTTCTGCAGTACACGTCGGGTTCGACAAGTTCGCCTAAAGGCGTCATGGTCACGCATCAAAACGTGCTGACCAATCTTCGATTGATCGGCGAGGTGATGCGTTCCGATGCGCACGATGTGATGATGTTCTGGCTGCCGCCCTATCACGACTTCGGTTTGATCGGGGGCATCCTCGCCCCGTTGGTCTTGGGGTGCTCCGGCGTGCTGATGCGGCCATCTTCGTTCCTTCTGAACCCGGTACGCTGGCTCAAGGCTATCAGCGACTATCGCGCAACGATCACCGGTGCGCCGAACTTCGCCTACGAACTTTGCGCGCGCGTCATTACCCCGGAACAGCGAGCATCGCTGGACCTGAGCTGCTTGCGCGTTGCCTTCAATGGCGCCGAACCTATCCGTCAGGGTACGGTCGATCGGTTTACCGAGGTATTCGCTAACAGCGGGTTCCGTTCGCAAGCATGGCTCGCGGCATATGGGCTGGCTGAATCGACACTTATGGTGTCCGGCCGATGGGCCGAAAGAACAACTCACTCGCCCGTTTCGCAAACGTTTTCGAAAGCGGCGCTTCGGGAGAATCGTGCTGTTCCGGTCGACGCCTCCGATGCAGATGTCGACGCCACGATCCAACTGGTCAATACCGGTGATGCACTTCCTAGCCACGAGGTCGCCATTGTCGATCCGGATACGCTGCGGCGGTGTGACGACGCGCACGTCGGTGAAATTTGGGTCAGCGGGCCCTGCGTAGCCAAAGGCTACTGGCGGCGTCCGGTAGATACGGATTTGCTGTTCCTGGCTTCGATCGCGGGGGAATCCGCCGCGCTGGGTCACGCGCGGTACATGCGAACGGGCGATCTCGGTTTCATGCATGACGGAAGCCTGTATGTGTGCGGCCGGCACAAAGACCTGATCATCATTAACGGCCAGAATATCTACCCACAGGATGTCGAGCTTGCGGCGTTCGGGAGTCATCCCGCGCTGCGCGAAGATGGGACGATCGCGTTCGCGATTGAAGCGGACGGGACGGAACGACTGGTGATCGTGCAGGAACTCGATTTCCGGGCGGCGGCGGACGACACAATAACCGGTTGCATCGCGGCTTCCGTGTCGGGCAGCATCGGCATGCCGCCCGACGTCATCGTGCTTGTCAAGGCGGGGAGACTACCGCGCACGTCGAGCGGGAAGGTTCGGCGCCGCCAGTGTCGGCAGGATTTCGCCGAGGGCAAGCTCACCCCTGTGCGGAGATGGGACCGTCCGCAGACGACGGAAGTGCCGCACGCCGCGCGGTCATACGTTATCAAGCCGGAAGCGGCGCCCGCATCACTGGTGGTTCCGTCGATGGACGAAATAGAAGCCTGGTTGCGCGCGCAATTGGCGGCGCGGCTCGGTGTCGACGCACAGAGCGTCGACGCGGCGCATCCGTTCGCGTTTTATGGCCTCGGCTCGCTGGCCGCCGTACAGCTTGCGGAGGCGCTCGGCAGCTGGCTCGTGCGTCCGATCGCGCCGATCGTTTTCTGGAACCACCCCACGATCGCGCAGTTGGCGCGCCATCTGGCCAGCGAGGCCTCGGATGTCGTCGCGGCCGCGGCAGCATCGCCGGACGCACAACCCGCAACCGGCGTCTCCGAACCGATTGCGATCGTCGGCTTGAGCTGCCGCTTTCCAGGCGCGGACGATGTCGCTGCGTTCTGGAACCTGCTGTATGAGGGCGGCGACGCGATCCGCATGGCACCTGCCAGTCGTGTTCAGGCGGCAACCTTTTCCGCCTCGCTGTCTAGCTTGCCGCCTACACGCTGGGGGGGATTTCTTGATGACGTCGATCGCTTCGATCCGCAGTTCTTCGGTATTTCGCCTGTTGAAGCCGAGCGGATGGACCCGCAGCAGCGCCTCGTTATGGAAGCGGCATGGAACGCCCTCGAAGATGCGGGCATCGCACCGTCGAGTCTCGCGGGGTCCACTGCGGGAGTATTCGTTGGCATTTCGACGCATGACTATGACCGGCACCAACTGCAGGCCGCCGCCGGCCTGAATGTGTACTCGGCGACCGGCAGCGCGCCGTGCATTGCGGCAAACCGCCTGTCGTACCTGCTCGACCTCCATGGACCGAGTCTCGCGATTGACACCGCCTGCTCGTCGTCGCTGGTCGCGGTGCATACGGCGTGCCAAAGCTTGCGCAGCGGCGAGTCGAGTTTCGCGTTCGCGGGGGGCGTGAACCTGATTCTGTCAACGGAATCGGGGCAGCCATTCGCCGACGCAGGGATGCTCGCGCCCGACGGCCGATGCAAGGCATTCGACGCGAGCGCCAACGGGTATGTACGCGGCGAGGGCTGCGGAATGATCGTGCTCAAGAGGCTTAGCGATGCGTTACGCGATGGAGACACAGTGCGCGCGGTCATCGCGGGCTCGGCCGTGATGCAGGATGGCAGAAGCAACGGCCTTGTCGCGCCGAACGGCAAGGCTCAGGCGGAGGTGATTCGCCAGTCGCTCCGGAATGCGGGCGTCGCACCGCGCCAGATCGGCTACATAGAAGCACATGGCACCGGCACTGTGCTCGGCGACCCGATCGAACTGAGCGCGCTCAAGGGTGTCTTCGCGGACGAAGCTTCCAACGGGCGCGAGTGCGCGGTCGGGTCAGTCAAGACGAACATTGGGCATCTGGAGGCCGCTGCGGGTATCGCCGGCCTCATCAAAGTGGTGCTTGCGATCGAGCACCAGACGATTCCCGCGCATCTGCACTTGCGCATGCCGAATCCGCATTGTTCGCTGTATGGCACGGGGCTGACTATTCCCACGAGCCGAAGGGATTGGTCCGCTGACGGAACCGGTCCGTCGAGGCTCTATGCGGGCGTTAGCTCATTCGGCTTTGGCGGCACGCTCGCGCACACGATAGTTGCACAGGCGCCGGTCGTCCGACGTTCGACGCACGCCTGGTCCTCGGAACTGATTGCACTGTCGGCGCAGACCGAGGCCGCGCTCGACGAGATGACCGCACGAGTCGCCGCGCAGTTGCAGGCCAATCCGGAAATCGCGCTCGCCGATGTCGCCTACACGCTGCAGACAGGGCGGAATGTGTTCGGATGGCGACGTATCCTGGTGAGCAACAGCCGCGACGACGCGATCGCGGCGCTCTCGGCGACGAAGACCCCTGGCCCGCAACGTCTGATCACATCGCACACCCGAGGTAGTGCGGGTCCTGCCGTAGCGTTCATGTTTCCAGGCCAAGGGGTGCAGAAGCTACGCATGGCGCAGGTGCTGTACCAGCAGGTCGGAGCGTTTCGCGCGATCGTCGACGATTGCGCGACCCGGCTGCGCGAGCACGCGGGCTTCGACCTGGTGCCGCTGCTTTACCCGCCCGATCCCGCGCGCGATGAGCACGTGCAGCATGTATTGAACGCAACCCAAATGGCGCAACCCGCGCTGTTCGTCGTCGAGTACGCGCTCGCGCAACTGTTGATCGGCTTGGGCGTCCAGCCGTCAGCGATGATCGGACATAGCCTCGGCGAGTATGTCGCGGCCTGCGTGGCCGGGGTCTTCTCGCTGGACAATGCATTGGCGCTCGTAGCCGCCCGAGGCGCGATGATGCAAGCGCTTCCGCCCGGAGCGATGCTCGCCGTGCTGATCGACGAGGCGTCGTTACACCCCTACCTGGACGATCAGGTATCGCTCGCGGCGATCAATGCGCCAAAACGCTGCACGGTGTCGGGCGAGGAAACGGCTATCGCGGCGCTGGAAAAGCGGCTCACCGCGCTGGGCATCTCCTGTCGGCGGCTGGCGACGTCGCATGCGTTTCACTCGCATATGATGGAGCCGGCTCTGGCGGCGTTTGCCACGCGCGTTGCGGCGATCCCCTTGCGTGCGCCGTCGATTCCGTTCGTGTCGAATGTATCGGGTACGTGGATAAGCGACGCCGAAGCGACCGATCCAGCTTATTGGGCGCGTCATTTACGCGTTCCAGTGCACTTTTCCGCTGGACTGGAGACACTGGCAGTACAGCCAGACCTCACGCTAATCGAAGTCGGGCCTGGCCAGACGCTGTGCGCACTCGCACGCCTGCACGCCGAGGATTCCGGGGGCAGTATTCCGCACGAGTTGGCCCAAGAAGTACTTCCGACGTTTAGTCGCGACGGGCAGCCGTCGAGCGATTTCGACGTGCTGCTCGGCGCGGTGGGCCGCCTATGGCTCGCCGGTCATCGCATTGACTGGCGTGTCATTTACGGCGGCGAACCGTGCCGGCGGGTGAGCTTGCCCACCTATCCCTTCCAGCGTGAGCGCCACTGGCTGGACCTTCCCGCCAACCAACCAAAAACACGCGGCGCTACGCACAGCGCGGCACCCGCTGCGTTCCGTTTTGAAACCAATACCGTTGAGACCAGCGCGATGCCAGTTACCAAGCCAGTTGCAATCGATCGCAAGAGCGAGATCGAAGGGTCGTTGCGCAGCCTCGTTGCAACCCTGCTGCGTACCGATGCCAGCCGGGTCGATCCTTATGCGCCGCTGCTTGAACTCGGCGCCGATTCGCTCGTGCTGGTCCAGGCGATTCGTTCGATCGAGCAGTCCTACGGTGTCACGATCACGATCCGGCAGCTCTTTGAAGTTCTTCCGACGATTGCGGACATAGCGGTATATCTAGACGCACAACTGCCTGCCGAAGTACAACAACAGGGCATGCCGCTGGCCGCGCACGAAACGCCGCTCGCCTTGGAGGTACCCGAAGCGCGTCTCGAGCCGGTGGCCGAGCCCGTTGTTGGGCCAACGCGCGTCTGGGGCACCTCGCCGGAAGTCACTGGGCAGCCTGTGGCCCCGCTCCAGGCTGTAGCGGGGGAATCGACGTCTGCGTTCGAGCGGTTGATGAGCCAACAGCTCGACGTCTTCTTACGCCTCACCGAACAGCAGCTCGCAACGGTGCGCAGCACTCCCGCCGCGACCGCTCGCGGAGCGCGGCCGCAGGGCGGGGCGGTGGATCCGGAACAGACGACGCAACCGCTCGCACAAGCCGGATCGGTGTGCCACGCCGCGGTCAATCCGCCGGCGGCATCAGTTACAACCGTATCGAGCCCGCAGGCGTTCGTTCCGTATCAACCGGCCCGGGTGACGACTAGGGCGGACGCCTACGGCATGTTGGCCCCGCAACAGCGTACTTTCGTGGAGCAGTTCGTAACGCGTTATACCCAACGCACACGCGGCTCCAAGACACTGGCCCAACGTTACCGTCCCGTGCTGTCGGACAATCGCGCTTCGGCCGGCTTCCGCTTCTCGATCAAGGAACTGTTGTACCCGATTATTAGCAAGCGCTCCGAAGGTGCGCAGATCTGGGATGTAGACGGCAACGAGTATATTGATTTGACGATGGGTTTCGGGGTCAACCTGTTCGGCCATCGCCCCGCGTTCATTCTGCAAGCGCTCGAAGAACAGTTGCGCAACGGGTTCGAGCTGGGACCGCAAACGCAGCTTGCGGGCGAGGTAGCGGAACTCGTGCGTACGCTTACGGGCATGGAACGCGTCACGTTCTCCAATTCCGGCACCGAGGCTGTCATGCTCGCGCTGCGCTTGGCGCGTACGGTTACTGGACGCAAGAAGGTTGCAATATTCGCGGGATCATTCCATGGCTGGGGAGACGATACGCTGGCCGAAGCCGATCCGCATGGCGGCACCGCGCCGATGGCGCCTGGGGTGCAACCTGGGGCCGCGGCACACACGTTAGTGTTCGAGTACGGGTCGGCGCAGACGCTCGAAATGATCCGCGAACATGCGGACGAACTCGCGGCCGTGCTCGTCGAACCGGTGCAGAGTCGGCGTCCGGACATGCAGCCACGGGCGTTCCTGCAAGCCTTGCGAACGTTGACGCGTGAGCATGGTATCGCGCTTATCTTCGACGAGATGATCACAGGCTTTCGCCTGCATCCGGGCGGTGCGCAGGCATGGTTCGACGTGCGCGCGGATCTTGTCACGTATGGCAAAGTCGTTGGTGGTGGAATGCCCGCCGGCATCGTGGCTGGCTCGGCGGCGTACCTGGATGCCGTCGATGGCGGGCAGTGGACGTATGGCGATAAGTCGTTCCCGCAGGCAACCACCACATTCTTCGCTGGCACTTTTTGTAAGCATCCGCTAATGCTCGCTGCGGCGCGCGCCGTGCTGCAAAAGCTAGTCGACGAAGGTCCGCAGCTGCAGGAACAACTCAACGCTCGTACCACGCGATTGGTAGATGGGCTGAATGCGGTATTCGAGGCGGCGCACGTTCCGGTGCGGGCGGTCAATTGCGGGTCTCTGTTCCGCCTCGATACCACGGAAAACGTCGATCTCTTGTTCTACCAGTTGATCGAGCGCGGCTTGTATATTTGGGAAGGACGCAACATGTTCCTGTCGACCGCGCATAGCGAGGTCGATATCGCACGGATCGTTGAAATTTTTGCGGCGAGCGTGCAGGCACTGCGCGATGGAGGTTTCTTTCCGGACTCGCCACCCAGTGGAGGCGGAACTGGTCCGGCAAAGCAGTGGCTTTGCGCTCCTGAGGGTCATGGTCCGGCAGTGCACGAGGCGGCGCCCGCGGCGATCGTCGGTGTCCGTTCTGATCACGCGCGCAGGGCAACAGCAGCACCCGCGACGACGCCGGTCGTGTCCGCCGGGTCCATCCGCTTCAGCCTGTCGTTCTTCGGTCATTACGAGTCCGGGTACGATGCGAGCAAGTATCAACTCGTAATAGAAGCGGCCCGCTTTGCCGATCGGCGCGGTTTCGACTCGCTATGGGTCCCGGAGCGTCACTTTCATGCGTTTGGCGGGCTGTCGCCGAATCCGGCGGTGCTCGCGGCGGCGCTTGCGCGGGAGACGACGCGGGTCCAGTTGCGCGCGGGCAGCGTGGTGCTGCCGCTGCATCATCCCGTGCGCGTCGCTGAAGAATGGGCGATGGTCGACAACCTCAGCGCGGGGCGCGTGGGTATCGCGTGCGCCTCGGGCTGGCATCCGAACGACTTCGTGTTTGCGCCTGAAGCATTCGGCGCGCGTCGCGAACTGATGTTCGAGAGAATCGGGCAGGTGCGGGCGCTGTGGCAAGGCGAAGCGCTGCGGCTGCGCGACGGAGCGTTGCGCGAGATCGACGTAACCTTGTTTCCGATGCCGTGCCAGCCCGATCTGGGGATCTGGATCACAGTCGTCAACAACCCCGACACGTTCCGGCGCGCTGGCGAGATCGGCGCGAATGTGCTGACCAACCTGATGGGTCAGACCATCGATGCGCTGGCGCAGAACATCAGGATCTATCACGAAGCGCTGGCCCGGCACGGGCATGACCGGGCCTCGAGCCGCGTGACCGTTCTGGTACATACGTTCGTGGGTGAAGACGCCGCGCAGGCAAGAGCGCTGGCGCGCGCCCCTTTTATCCGATACCTCCAATCCTCCATCGGATTGTTCGAGAGCATGTCCAGGAGCCTGGGCATGAATGCCGATATCGACTTGCTCAGCGACGACGACCGCGATTACTTACTGTCGACAGCCTATGACCGCTACGTCGAGACCAGTGCATTGATCGGCAGCCCCGAATCGTGTCTGGCGATCGTGAGGAAACTGCAGAGCGTCGGCGTGGATGAAATCGGCTGCTTCATCGATTTCGGCGTGGATCCGCAGACGGTGCTGACGCAGCTCGACTCCCTCGAGGTCCTCAAGGACATGTGCGCGGTGCTGGCGCAGATGCCGGCTCAACTGCAGACCCAACCGGAAGCCGAGGCGCAATCTGCCGGCAAACAAGCGCCAGACGAGCCGGTCGCGCCCGGCTTGCCACTCACGGAGGCGCAGCAGGGGATCTGGTTCGAATGCCAACTCGACGACGAAGCCGCGCTCAGCTACAACACGACAACGGTGATCCGCCTGAACGGCGCCCTCGATGTTGCCGCGATGGAGCAGGCGTTCCGGCAGGTCGTCGATCGGCATAGCGCGCTGCGCACGGTGTTCAGCGCCGACGGCGCGCTGCAGTACGTATTGCCGCGCCGGCCATTCGCGTTGCCGGTCGTCGATTTCACGAACGAGGCCGAGCCGGCGCAGGCTGTCGACGCATGGCTCGTCGCCAATAACCATCAACGGATGGACCTCGTGCGCGGCCCGCTAGTCTACGCCAACCTGCTGCGCACGAAGCGCGATGAGCACCTGCTTGCGATGACGTTTCATCACTTGGTGATCGACGGCCTGTCGCAGGAGTTGCTGTTGCAGGAGCTCGCGGCCTGCTATAGCTCGGCACGCCGCAACCAGCCGGCCGTGCTGCCGGCCGTGGAGCCGTTCAGCACCTACGTGACGCAGCAGCGGGCCTATTTGCAAGGCGAGGATTTTCGAAAAGATCAGGATTACTGGCTGACAAAGTTCTCGGGCGACTTGCCCGCACCGCTCAAATTGCCCGGCCGCGCTGACCCGCAGCGTCGGACGGCAAGCCGGGCCGCGCGGCAGCAACTGACGGTTTCGGGCCTCCAGTACGTGCAGTTGCAGCAATTGAGCCGTCAGCACGGCTGCACGATGTTCATGACGATGTGCGCGAGCGTGGCGGTCTTGCTGCACCGCTTGGCGAACCAGGACGACCTGGTGCTCGGCATACCGATGATTGCCGGACGCTCGCTGGGCAGCGAGGCGAACCTGATCGGCTATGCGCTGAACCTGATTGCCGTGCGTTGCCAGTCGAGTGGCAATCCGTCGTTTTCCGCTTACCTGAAGGAGATGAAGCAGTCACTGCTAGAGGCCTATACCCATGCTGACTATCCGTTCGGTCAGCTACTGCGGGCCTTGGATGTCTCCGGCGATCTGAAGCGACGGCCGTTGGCGCCCGTGCTGTTCAACCTCAACCGCTCGCTCGCCTTGCCCGAGTTCGCCGACCTGACGGGGTCACTGCATGCGAACCCGATCGACTTCGGCGCATACGAGCTGTCGATCGACGCACTCCAGTTGCCCGACCGTCTGGATATCCAGTTCGAGTACAGCACGGACGTATTCGACGATGCCGATATCGCGCGCATGATCGGCTATTTCACCCGCTTGCTGGACGGCATCGTTGCGGACGCGGGTTGTCGCATCGGCGATCTGCCAATGCTCAGTGACCTTGAGCGATACCAACTGGTGGAGCAGTGGAACGACACGGAGGTGGCGTATCCGTGTGAGCAGACGATCCACGGGCTGTTCGAAGCGCAGGCTGGCGCGCACCCCGATGCGGTGGCCTTGGAGTATGAGGACCGGACACTGACGTACG